>JAABUX010004035.1_pt1 | contig 18928 bp, 1 predicted proteins | sample 5561851 | NCBI WGS metagenome assembly JAABUX01 (sample SAMN10711883, study PRJNA513361) | rock metagenome | isolation source: Antarctica rocks | place: Antarctica: Victoria Land, Richard Nunatak red sandstone | collected 2016-01-03 | reverse complement strand
ATCTAATATTAGGGGATTAGATAGTAAGGTAGTTAGTTATAAGGATAATCTTAAGCTAGAAAGACTTATTAAGCCTAGAGCTAAGGAGTATTAGTTATATCTTATATAATAATATCTACCTAAAATATTTTATAACCCTATTTATTTAAGGGTTCCTAGGTATTATAAATTTATAGTAGATACCTTAGTCCCTAAGGTAGTTAGTAAAGGCATTATTTATATATTTACCCCTATTATTAATATAAAGGTAATAGATTTAATAGTCTAAATACTTATAAGCTACCTTAAACTACTAGAATAATTAAAAAGTATTACTCTTATACTTAAGGTAAATAATAATTAAGATATATATAAAATTATCCTTAAATATTATAAAGTATTAACTCCCTTTAAAGCCTATTAAGTTAAAGGGGCTAATAATATTATTATAAATAAATTCTATTAGATACTCCCCTAGTTAAATAGTATCCTTATAAGGTACTACCTTCTAGCGGCCTTAGATATAATATTTATATATAAGCTTATTAGAAATAGGCTTTAAGAAATTAATTTTAATTAATATAATTAGTAATTTATTAATACTTTACTATCTAAGGTACCTTAAGTAGGTATATTATAGCTATTAAACTTTATTTAAGGGAATATTATAAGTATTAAGGGCTAAGGGCTTTTATAAGTCTAGTATAAAGACTCTTATAAATTAGCTAGTATTAAAGATTACTAGACCCTTTAAGATAATATAACCTATTTTAATATAAGTTATATCTATATTAATATTAAAGAGCTAACTTATAAATAGGAGACGATTAATACCTAGGTTAGGTACTTATATAATATTAGGTATAAGTATTAACCTAAGTTTATTATTAATATTATAATTAATCTTAATAGTCCTACTACTTTATAAGGTATAATAGACGCTATTAATACCCCTAATAGTATAAGAGGTTTTAATTAGTTATAAGTTAATAAATATACTCTAATCCTAGAAGGTATACTGGTTATAACTAGAGTCTATAAAAACTATACTATTTAAGTCTAAGAATAATTTCCTAGGAGCCGCTATTAAGATAATAACTTTATTATTAGCTATTTTATAAATATTAAACTTATTAATATAACTTATAAAGTTAAATTTAATAGGAGTATTATTAAGCTTTTACTTCTTTAAGTTATTACTAGCTTAAGTAGTAGCGGCCTTTATTAAAGCTTTTTTAAACTTATTAGGCTTTAAGTAAGAGAACTACTCCTAGTATTAATTTATAATATAAGTATAATAAGACTTATATAAGATATCCTTATAATAGTTATAATTCTATTATAACTTATTATCCCCCTTATCCTTTCCTTAAGTATAGTAAGCTCTAAATATAATAATAGTATAACTTTCTAAGGCTTATTAATATTACTCTTTATTATAAATAGTAAATATAACTTAAATAAGGGGGACCTTTCCTAGGTTAAAGAAAGTATAACTCTAGGTATAAATAATCTAAAAGGTATTAAAGGTACTACTTAATCTTATAAGGTAGAGTTAAATTATATAAGCTTTTAATATAACTACCTCTTTATCTAACTCCTTAAGTTTAATATTAACCTCTTAAAATTAAAAGGTATAATTATTTATATCCTTAATAGTAGACCTATTAAGGTAGATTATATAAAGGTAATAAACTAGTTTAATATAAATATTAAAACCTATTAACTTAAAGTTAATCTTAATCTTATTAAAGATAGCCTAAGCTTATAAGTTAAAATAAGTAAGGTCTTTAATAAGTTTATAAGTATTAAACTTAAGATAATTATAAATTATAATATATACCTTAATTTATATAGCCTTTAAAAAGGGCTTAAAGTTATTTAGAACTAGCTAGTTATTAATTTCTTTAGCTTAATAGTTATAACCTAAATTAGACTTAAAGATTATAATAAAGGTAAGAGGAAAGCTCCTATTATTACTTTAACTATTAACTATTTTACTAGGAGTCTACCTCTAAGGATTTAGCTTTAAATAATAATTAATTAGTTAAGCTTAATATATTTTTTATAAAGTCTTATAAAGATTCTACTAATAAGGACGCTAAAGATAAGGTCATTAAAAGAGGAGGCGTAGGTTTATTACCTTTAACTTATAAGCTAAAGGGAATAGTTTTATTAGGAGTATTTAATAATAATTTACTAGCTTTTAACTTAAAATTATTATAACTTAAAAGTAATTATAATAGTTTATAATTATTATTATCTTCCTTAGTAATAGGCTTCTTAACTTCCTTTATAATAGCTTTTAATAAGTAAGGGAAGAACTTAAACCTAGAATATTAATAAATAGTTATTAAGATATTAAAATAAAAATAGGATTTAAGGAGTATTAACTTAAACTAGTTTAATTTAGAAATAAGAGGAGGATTAATAAGTTATTTATTATAATAAGCTATCTTTATATTCCTAAGGATATAAACTTTAGGGGGCTAACTTAATAAAAATAGCTAGGCTAGTATTTATAATAATAGGAAAAGCTAGCTCTAGGCTTAATTAAGTAGTTAATAGTTACTTAATTAGATCTAGAAGAATTAAGATAGCTAAGGCCTAACCTCCTTTTATAAAGATTTTTCTAGGGGGCCTAATAGCTAAATAATATTAAAAGGTATAATATAATAAAGTAGAGATTATTATAAAAAAATAGTATTTATTATAATTATTTAAGAGGAGGAAGTATCTTTTTTTCCCTAAGTATAAGGTAGTAGTAGTCTACCTAAAAAGGCTTAATAGAGGGAGTATTAATAGGATTTCTACTTATAAAATTAATATTTATTATAATAATAAGGTTAAAAGTAGGTATTTACTTAAGGAGGTAAGTATAATTACTTAATAGTACTTATATTAATAATAATATTATAATAGCCTTTATAACTAGTCTTTAAACCTTATAATTATAAATTAATTAAGTTTACTTATTTATTTAAAGTTACTTATAATAGTAAAAGCTAAGTACTTTAATAAGAAGTTAAAGAATTCTAGGTAATATATATAATAATAGTAATTATTAACTTATTAAAGGGTATTAGAGGCTACTAAGGCTTTAATACTATATTAGCTAGGATAGGATAAATAATAATTAAAATTAAAATAAATACCTATACCTCTAGGCTTATAACCTATTAAAATATATAGTAGAATAGTTAATTAGGTTACTAAGTCTAGATATATAAGAACTAAGTATAGATACTAAGAGACTACTTAGTTATATATTACTAGGTATACTAGCGTCTTAGTAAGACCCTATATTTTAATATTATCCTATTAATACCTTCCTATCTATAAATTTAATAAACTTATTTAATTAATATAACTAAGGACCTTAATAATAAATCTAAGGCTAGAATTAGTAGGAACTTAAACCTCTTAGTTTATAAAGTCCCCTTTAATTATAGGGATATTAATAACTCTACCCTTAGCCTCTAATAAAACCTTGTATATAGATAGTATATAACTTAATTACTTATATATTATCCCTTAAGATCTATTACTAAAAGAAGATAGGTAGTAAGCTAGGGAGTAGAGGAGGGATATCTATATAAGGGCTAAGGAGCCTAGCGGGGGGGAAGGAACTTAAAGATAAAGGAATATATATTAGGAGAATATTAATAAAGGCCTTAGAAGTTATAATAGTTATATAAGATATATTAAAGGAAGGGATAACGCGTAAAATAGGATAAATAATAGGGGTAGGGCTTAAATATATAAAGGAGTTTATTATAAAGGTAGATTAATAGCTTAAAGAGATATATAAATTTAAGAAAATAGTAGAAGAGTAATCTTAAAGAGGGAAGATATAAAGGGGTAAAAGGAGCTAGGCGTAGATAGCTAGTTAAAGCTTAATAGATATAAAAATAAGTAATATAAGCCCTAAAAGAATATTAATTATAATAACAATAAGTAATATTATAAGGAAGAGATTTAAAGTAATAAATAATAAAAAGGCTAGGACCTTAATAATCTAGATTAAAGATAAAATTAAAAGAGAAATAATAAGGGTACTTATTAAAAAGTAGCTAGTTAAGAGGTTTAAAATAATTATATTTTTAGAGATATAAAAGATTATAATAATAAGGTACTTAATTAAAGGTAATTTAATACTATTTATAATAATAATAAAGGTAAGGGAGGAGTTAAAGGAGAATAATAACTAAGTTAAGAAGATATATAAATTAATAAGGGTATTAAAATAAACCTTTTTAATTATAATATATAAGGTATTAGAGAAGGCGGTAAATATATTAAAATAAAAGGAGGTAAAGGAGGTAATTATCTAATAGAATAAAAAGAACCTTCTAGGGCTAAAGATTATAAGGGTAGCTTAGCTATAAATAGTTATATAAGAGAGGAGAGAGGAAGAGGTAGAGAAAGAGAGAGCCTTACTACTATTAAAGCTCCTTATATTAAAGATAATAAATAAAGTAATTAAAAAGGGCTTAATAAAGGGATATAACCTCTTAAAATATAAGAGGTAGGAGAGGAATAAGATTATAATATAATACTTTAACTATTAATAATATAAGTATATAATAGGATATTATAAGAGCTTAATATAATATAAAATCTATATTAATAAATATAACTTAAAGGAATATAAAGTAAAAGAAGGGGAAATTAAGAGATATAATAATTATAAAAAGACTAGTTATATAACCTAAGAATAAAGATATATAATTAAGGTAAGGGAGTTAAATAAACTTTATTAAAAGATAGTAGAAAATAAAAAGAAATTATATAAAGGCTTTATAAGAGGAAATAAATAATAAGATACTTAAAAGTAGCTTTAAAGGGAGTAGATAATAATAGTAGTAAAGAAGAAGAGGAAGCTTATATTAAGATTTAAAGACCTTAATAAAGTTATAATATAAATAGGTTCTTAAAGGGATATAAGGGAAAGGGGAATTATATTACTATTAATAATAATATTATAAAATAAGTTAAAAGGCTAATTACTCTCTAAGTAATAAAGATAAGCTAATAGATATTAAAAGAAATATTAATATAAAAGGCTTTAATTATTAAAGGAGTAAAGGTTATAAAGGATATCTAATAAAGATTTTTATAAGGGTATAAAAGATAATAAAACTATTATAATATAATATATAAAGGAAGTAGACTATAATAATAATAATACTATTAAAAGATAAAGAGATATAATAAATAAATATCCTAGCTATTTAAGAGTTATTATATATAAAGAGGATAGGTTTAATATATAATTTAAGTAAAAGAGTATTCTACTTAATATATAAGGTAGGGAGGGATATAAGGATATATTTTTTTATAAATAAATATTAAAATATTAATAAATAAAGAGTTAAATTTATATTAAAGGACTTATACTCCTTAAAGATATAAATTATAAGGAAGGAAGGGGGAGTATTAATATATCTCTAGATATATAATATATATAACCTTAGCTTAAAGTTTAAAACCTTAATAGATAGCCCTTTTATATTATTAAGGGTAAAGGAGTAGTTAAGTTAACCTAGGAAATATATATTAATAAAAGACTTTAACCTCTATTACTTAAATTAAAATAATAGGGGTAGATATATATATTATAAAGTAGTAGATATATTAATAAATATTATAAAAAAAAGGGGGAATAAAGCTTACTTTATTAAAGGATATAATAACTTAGAAGGTAAAGAAAGTAAAAAGTACTATTAATTTAATATTTATAATAGAGGCTATTAAGTAAATATTATTAAAATATTATATTAAGTTAAACCTTTATTATAAGTTTAATTATATCTTAATATATATTAAAGTTAACTTTAAGGTAAAAGTAATAGTCTTATAATTATAAAGGATATAAAAGATAGTAGACTTAAAGGAGATAAAGAGGTAAATAGGCGCCCTTTAATATTTACTATTAAAAGGGGAGCTAATAATTAAAGGATAGATAAATAGCTATTTAATTAAAATACTTTAAAGCCTAATAGAAATTATAAAAAAGGAGGTATTATAAGTAAAGCCCTCTTTAAAAGTAAAGTCCTTTTAGAACTTAAATTATATAAAGGTTATAAAGATAGTATTAAAGCTTAGGATAAAGTATAATTATAAGAGAAGCTAGAGGAGTTTAAAAGTATAATAAGAGGCCTAGAAAATTAAAGGGAGGATATTAAAGAAAATAAAAGTACTTTATTTTAAAGAGGTAATATATAAAGTATCTTAGATACTTAATAGGCTTTAAAAGTTAATTAAATAGGGCTAAAAGAGAAGTATACTACTTTAAGAACTCCTAAAGTTCTCTACCTTTAAGAAGGATAGGGAAGGTCTTAAAGTAAAGTTATTTTAAAAGAAGGTAGAGGTCCTTTAAAGGACTTTCTTCCCTTTACCTTTAAAGGTAGATTTAAGTAATATTTAAGGGTTTTAATATAAAATACCCTTAATAATAAATATAAAAGTTATTAAAGAGGAGGTTTATAAAGTAATTAATAAATTAAAATAAGATAAAGTATTAAAAATAAATAAGATCTTAAATAGGTTTTTAAGGATAATAAAAATAGAGCTACTACTTAGCTTTATATACTTATTTTAAGTATATTTAAAGGTTAAATATTACTTAATAAAGTTTAAAAAGGTTAATATAATTATCTTAAAGAAGTTAAAGAAAGAGGACTATTTAAAGTTAAAGTTATATTATCTAATTATTCTACTTAATACTTTAAAGAAGGTATTAGAGGTAGTTATTATAAAAAAGTTAAATAACCTTATAAAAAAAAAAAACTATTACCCTTATAATAAATAGGAGTAAAAAAGGGAAGATTAATAATAATATCCTTTAAGATAATAATAAAGGTAGTATATATAATATAAAATTATAATAAGTTTAATATAATAAATATATTATTATTAGATATTATAAGGGCCTATAATAATATTTCTTATAAAAGGTTATTTTATAACTTAAAGAAGAAAGGGGTCTTAACCCTTATTATAAGGTAAGTATAAAGCTTTTTAATAAAAAGAGTTATAATAATTATACTAGGCTAGGAGATAAATAAGATAAAGATAATAGAAATTAAGATATCTTAAAAATCTTTAATATTATTAATTTTATTTTAATTTTTTAACTCTCTACTTATAAAAGAATATATAAAGATAAAACTTTAAGTATAAATTAAGGGCTTTATTAATAATATTTACTTAATAATATATAATAAAAGTATTAAGGAGAATTATAAGATCTTAATAAAGATATATAAGATATACCTTTATTAAGTAAATATATATAAAGTAACCTTTACCCCTTATAAGTATAAGCTAATCTATTTATTAAAGAGCTTAAAAAGGTTTAATATAAAGGTAATAATAGACTTTAAAGTAATAATAGGATACCTTAAAGTATTAATATAAGTCTTTAAACTTTATATTAATAATAAATTAAAGTAGGGCTTATATATTAATAAAGTAAAGTGAAAAATAAAAATATAAAAGCTAGCCCTATTAATTATTATTAACTTAATATAAAGTATTATATTTAATAGGATAAAATAGGTATATAATATTATAATTTAGCTAGTAATAACTTATATAATAGAGATATAATATAATTTAAAGGGGATATTAAAGGTAAAGAAGATAAATATTATAATATTAAAAATTATATAAAATAAATACTTAAAGATAGTACTTAAGGCCTTTAAAGTAATTAATATATAAGTATTAAAGGTAGAGTTAGAGGTCTTATTAATAAGGATAGGCTTTAACTAGTTAATTTTATAAATATTAGTAATATAAGGGATCTACTTATTAATTAAGGAAAGGAATATAAAGATCTATTATAAATTAAAAGGAAAGAGGGGAAGAGAGAAGAGGGTTATAAAGACTTTAATAAAAGAGAAGTAGTCCTAGATAAGGGGAGCCCTTTAAGTAGTAATAAGGGGAGGGGATACTAAAATAATAGATTAAAGCCCTAGAGGTAGGGAAATAATAAAAAGGGATAACCCTATCCTTAAAAAGATTAAAAGGTAGGTAAAGGAGAAGTAGAAAGAGAGGTAGCTAAGATATTAAAAGGGTATTCCTAATTATATAAAGATAGTAATATAAAAAAGGGAGGTTTAAGAGATAAGAGTTAACCTTTATATAAGGTTTTTTAAGGCTAAGAGCTCCGTAGGTATCTAGATATATATAAAGAAGATAGGACTACGCGCCTTCTTATATAAGAGGAGGGTACTTAGGGTTAATAATACTAATTATAAATATAAATAAAGGTATTAGAATATTAAGTATATATTTATATTCTACCCTAACTATATAAAGGGGAGGAGGTAGATACTTTAAAAGGTAAAGTTAAGTAACTTTTATTAAATAATATTAACCTTAAAAGGATTAAAAGTAATAATTAAGTAGGTAATTTAATAAGATATACTTAGCTAGTTTATACTAGTAAGGGAATAACTCTTTAAGGTAGTATAAAAGTAGATAGGCTTTAACTAGAGGGTAAAGAGGTAGGTTACCCTAATAAAAGAAGAGAATAAGATAGTATAAAGAATATAAAAAAGGATAGTATATAATATCTAAAGATCTAGAAGTATAATAATAAGTAGAGTAGGGGATAAGTTTTTTTTTTATAAATTATAATTTCCTTTAGTAAGTTAGATATAAACCGCTCTTATTAGCTCCAAGTAGCTAGATAATAGAGTATAAAATATAAATATAAATATAAATATAAGATCTATTACTATATATTTATTTATATTATATTATAGTATTTAAAGCTATTAATTAAGAACCTTATAAACTTAAGATATTTAAGGAAGTTATAGCTAATTATACCTACTAAAAATAATAGAAGGCTAGTATAATAAATAAGTTTAACTCCCTTATTAAAAATAATACTTAGGAGCTAATTAACTTATTAAAGAATTAGACTACCCTTTATAATAAATAAGTCTATACCTTAAAATATAACTTATAAGGGGAAATTACTTATTATAAAGCTTACTAGGTTATTTAAGGGTTTGAATAATATAAGGGACTAGATTATAATAAAACCTTTACCTTTATAATTAAATTTATAAGTCATAAGGCTATTTTTACCCTTACTACTATTAAAGATTAGGACCTAGAATAGATAGATATTAAGACGGCCTTCCTTTATAAATATATAAATAAGGAAATCTATATAAGATAACTTATAAGGTATAATAATTAATACCTTAAAAAGGTATATAAATTAAATAAAGCCCTTTATAAATTAAAATAGTTATTATAAGTTTAATATAACTACTTTATAATGTATATAAAAGAGATTAGCTTTAAACCTATTAATACTAACTTTAATATATTTATTAATATCTCTTTAAGTACTATTATTACTCTTTATATAAATAATATACTAGTTATAAGGCCTTTAAAGCCTAAGATCTAATAGATTAAAGATACCCTTAATATTAAATTTTATATAACTAATTTAGGCCTATATAACTATTACCTTAATATAATAATAACTTAAGATTAGGTTAATTAGATATTATAATTAGGATAAGCTATCTATATAGAATATTTCCTTAGGTATTATAAATGTAAGGACTAGGTAGGAATATAGTACTACTATCGACGTGGCGTCTATAGTACGTAGTAGTACTACGCTACCCCTTTACCTATAGTATATAGAGGAGGGAATTCCCCCCTAAAGGGAAGGGTAGTAATTAGTCTTACTATTAATAAGAATAGAGAGTTCTATATATATACTATTTATAGTACTTAATAGCTATATTATTATATAAGACCCTTATATTTTAATTACTTTACCCTACTTAGGGGTAGTAGCCTAACTATTAATAAGATAAGTAGAGAAGGGTTATTATAAATATAAGGTAAAAGGGTTAGTTAACTAGTATAAATAGCCTATCTTCTTACTATAATAGAAAATGCGGGAATTAGGACCCTAAGCTTATCGTACCTTATCGATTAGTTATAAGTGCCCTAATTGCCCCTCTAGGACTAGCGCGAACATCGAAACTCTAATATTTCTTTATATTCTACCTACGTCTATACCCGCGCTCCATAATATTTTCTAATTAAATAAAGTTATACAGCTTATTTTAGCCTACTTAACGCCTTAAAAATAATAAAAATCGGTGTCGTGGTTTAAAAGATGTATTAGAATAAGTGGATTTACCTACTAAATTCTATGCGCTAACGGCTAGAATATAGATCACGAATAATAAAAATCCTAATATTATTTATAAATTACCTATTCTACTACGTCACCTACTAACGTATCTACTATCGGCCTAAATAGGGGGAAATATCCGTCTCATTACTAGGTATGGAACGCTGTTAGAATTACCTATATCGCTACATAGGTCTATAGGCTAATGCTGTCGTATTTATAGGCTAAAACCCCTACTATTCACGTTACCTACCAACGTGTCTAATATTAGTCTAAATAGGGCTGGATATCTATCTTATTACTAGGTATATAACGCTATCTATATTAGTCTATTAGTATATTAGCTAATGCTATCGTATATATAAGCTACCTACCTACCTACTAACGTGTCTAATTTACTCCCTACTATTCACGTCACCTACTAACGTGTCTAATATCAGTCTAAATAGGGGGAAATATCCGTCTTATTACTAGGTATGGAACGCTGTTAGAATAGGTGTATATATATGATATAGCTAATGCTGTCGCATGTATAGGCTAAAACCCCTACTATTTACGTTACCTACTAACGTGTCTAATATTGGCCTAAATAGGGGGAAATATCCGTCTTATTGCTAGGTATAGAACGCTATTAGAATGGGTGTATGTATATAATATAGCTAATGCTGTCGCATTTATAGGCTACCTACCTACTAAAATATCTAATATACTCCCTACTATTCACCTCACCTACTAACGTATCTAATATCGGTCTAAATAGGGGGTGATATCCGTCTTATTGCCAGGTATATAACGCTGTTAGAATGATCTATATCGGTCTATTAGTGTATTAGCTAATTCTATCGTATTTATAAGCTACCTACCTACTAAAATATCTGATATACTCCCTACTATTCACCTTACCTACTAACGTGTCTGATATCGGTCTAAATAGGGGGTGATATCTGTCTTATTACCAGGTATACAATGCTGTTAGAATGATCTATAATAGTCTATTAGTACGTGTCTAATATACTCCCTACTATTCAGCTCACCTAATAAATACCAGGTAGTAGGGGTGATTTCCGACGTAAAAATCTAGAATTTTTACAGGCATTTTCTAGTCTAAATATAAGGGACTAGGCTTATAAAGAAAGTAAGTCTTAAGAATTAATTAATAAATTAATAATAGATATATTATAATTATAACTAACTATCTAGGGGTAGCTGTTAAGTATATAAACCTAGTCCCTACTACTTAAAACCTAAGAAGTACTATTATAAAGGATATAAGAACTTAAAGAAGAAGTCTTTAAGAGGTAATAGATATAAGATCTATAATAATATTTATTAGAGTTAGAGTAGGAAATATATATTAATAATACTATTTACGTCGGTAAGATCTCAACTCGCCCCTATGCCCTTGGCAAAGGCCTTCGGCCCGCAGGCCCGGGGCCGGCCCCGGGGCCGCTCCGGGCTCCAAGGGAAGCGTCACGTGACTGCTGACTAAGCAATTTTTCTGAAATCTACTAGTTAGTAAATTCTAAGAAATCACGTGACTGCTTACTAAGCAGAACTTCAAAATTTTTGATGTTCTATAATCGACGGGGGACTCGGGTAGCGTACCCCGGAGCCACCCCCAACGCCACCCTAAAAGCGACCCCGGAATCGATCGATTCAGCTAATTTCCACGCGGGGGTGACGCGCTGGGGTAGGCCTAAGTAGGGGCCCACGGCGTGGTAGTCGTGTTGACTTGGTATGTTGGATGATGCGACAGCGTTGCTGTTACGGGTACCTTGACGCTATTTCCTAGCGCCCGGAAGCCTAATAATAGCGTACCGTAACGCTATCACTTAGCGCCTCAACGCTTAATCTTAGCGCCTCCCTTAGGGCCCCGGGCGCTAGGTAGGTTGCCCTTACGGCCCCTATAGCCCCGGGCGGACTCGTGTCTGCCCCTGCGGCCCCAGGGCAAGCTTTCTCAAACCACGGCCCTAGGGGCCCGGGGCGGCCCGGTGCCGGCCCCGGGTACCCCTCCGGGTTTTCAGAAATTGCCGACGTAAGTAGGTTATTATTATTACTTATTATTAATAGAAGAATTAGAATTAAAGCGTCTTTAATATAAAACTTATATTCTTAGGCCGTAGGACCTATATATATATAATAGGAAGTTAATATAAAAATATTAAGAATAGTTTAATAATATAATTAAAATAATTAAAATAAATATAACCTACTTTTTTAATAACTTTATAATCTAATACGCGTTATAATATATAGCCCTAGACCTTAAGGCTATATAATATAAGTATATAAAGGATATATTAAAGGATAAATAGTCCTAGGAATATTTTAATAATTTCCTAATAAATTAAATAAAAGATCTTTAAAATTAATACCTTATAATTAATAAGTATTACTTAGAAGCTAAGTAAAAGGAATATTAAAAGATTATAAACTTTATAAATTACCTTATTAAGTTAAAAAGATAACTTAAGCTATTAATAGAGTATATACTTTATAATAACCTTTTAAATAAGTTATATAAAGATCTTTATAATTAACTTATAATATAACCTAATATCCTAAAGATAAAGGATACTCTTATTATATTAGTAACCTAATTAGAGCCTTATATAATATTACTTATATATAAAGATTAAAGGGATAATACTCCTATTAAGGGTTAATATCCTTAACGAGGTAAGTATTATAATTATTAAAAGAAGGGATATATAACTAAGGATTATTAAAGTATAAAATTAATAGTTATAAGTATTATAACTAATAAACTTATAATTAATAAAATATCTAATAATAAGCTAGCTAAGAAGGGCTTAAATTTAAAAAACCCTTAAGTATTATAATTATATCTACTATTATAATATAAGAGAAGAAGTAGATATAATAACTTATTATTATAATATAAATAGAGCTTAAGAGCTTATAAAGAGAATTTATTATATTAATTAATTTTAAAGTAGATATTAATTATATTAATATATACTTAATAAAGGAGTAGGATTAAAAAATAGACTTTAGCTCTAATAATACCTTATATAATAAAGTTAAGAACCTAATATTATTACTAGGTTCTTATATAAGAAAAATTAAACTTATTAATTCTAATAATATTATATAATATTATAAGGGCGCCTTTTATATAATAATAAACTTTAATTATAACTTCTACTTTAAGTATTTATAATTAGAGGAATAAAATCCCTAAGTAGATTAGCTTATATAAAACTAGTAATTCCCTGTTAAGAAAAATAATATTAAAGAGTACTTTAATATTATTAAAGCTTTAAAGGAGTAGCTTAATAATATTATATTTATTATAATATATTTAAGAGTAGGTAATAAAAGCCTACTACTTAAAGTTAAGCTCCTTTTGGAATTTTAGGAATTCTAAGATATCTTTTTAATTAAGAATACTAGGGCGCTACTAGCTTATATATATTATAATTATATAATTAATATAAAAGAGAATAAAGAACCTCCCTTTAACCTACTTTATAACTTATTAAAGAAAGAGTTACGCGTATTAAAGGAATTTTTAAGTAAACTTTAAAAAGGGGTAGATTTATTATTTTATAAGTTTAATAGGTATACTAATTCTTTTTATATTAAGAAAGGATAGAATATTATATTTATATATTAATTATAAGGTACTTAATAAGATTATAATTAAAAATTACTATCTACTTTTATTAATTAATAAAATATTAATAAGATTAATTTATATTAAGTACTATTATTACTTATAAATAAAAAAGGGTAATAAATAGAATATTATATTTTATATAAGGTATAATTATTTTAAATATATAATTATACCTTTTAAACTTATTAATATACTTACCTTATTTTAAGTATATATTAATAAGGCCCTAGTAGGACTACTTAATATTATATATATTATCTAACTAGATAATATTCTTATCTATTCTTAAGATAAAGAGTCTTATATTAGAGTTATAAAAGTAGTATTATAATATCTTTATAAATTTAAACTTTATATTAACTTAAAGAAATATAAATTTATAATAATAGAAGTAGAATTCCTTAGCTTTATTATTAATTATAATAGTATATATATAGATCTACGTAGAGTAGATATTATAATAGAATAGCTAAAACCTAGGAGTATTAAGGATATTTAGATCTTTTTAGGGTTTACTAATTTTTACTATTATTTTATTAAGTACTATTTATTTATAACTATAGTATTAATAGACTATCTAAAAAATAATTATTTATATATTAAAAATAAAAAATTAATATTAAATAATATTATAAGAGTAATATTTAAATAATTAAAGTAATTATTTTAAGAGGTATTATTACTTATATATTTTAACTTTATAAGAGAAATCTAATTAAAGATTAGTACTTTAATACTAGCTATTATAATTATTTTATTATAAAAGTTCTTAATTAATAATAAAGAGGTAAAGATAGAATAGTATCTAATTACTTTCTATTCTTATAAGTTATATTTAGTAGAAACTAGATATAAGACTTATAATTAGGAACTACTTATAATTATTAAAGTATTCTAGGTATAATAGTACTTCTTAGAAGGTAGCTTATACCTAATTATAATAATTACTAATTATAATAACTTAAGATATTTCTAGATAATATTATTATTAATAAAGAGATAAGTATATTAAGTAATAAAGTTTATAATATATAACTTTAAGATATAATATTATATAAGTATTAAGAACCTAGCTAATACCTTATTAAGGTAACTAGATTATATATTAATAATAAATAAAGAAGATAGTTATTTGTTAATATTATAAAATAAATTAAAGAATATTAAGTATATTCCTTTTAATAAATATTATATATATAATATTTATAAGGGTTTATAAGATAGTAAGGCTTATAATTATAAATAGTATAAAAGGTTAAAGATAAGGCTTAAAAAGCCTTATACCCTAAAAATAGGAGAGAGTAATATACTCTTAGGAATATAAAGTAATATAAGTAATAGCTTAAACCCTATTATAAAATAGTTTAATATTAATTAAATAGTACTTAGAAGGTATATTATAACTACGTTAATAATAGAGTATATATAAAATAAATATAATAACTTAATATTAGAGATACTCTAATATTTCTAAGAGGGAGATAGAGATATTTATAATAAAAAATAATTATAGAAGTCCTAGGGTTATAAAAAGGCTACTAATATATCTCTATTAATAAATAAGATAGAGGTCCTTTATAAGGGTAATATAATTTTTATACTTAATAATAAAGTAATTAGATAAGAAATTTTAAAGCTTTATTATAATAACCCTTATACTAGCTACTACTTATAAAAGTATATATAAGAGCTTATTAAATAGAAGTTCTACTAGAAATTAATAGGATAAGATATTTATAATTATATATAAAAAATACTTAACCTATTAATTAATAAAGCCGCGTAGATATATTACTTATAATATACTATTATTATTATTAATACTTATAAGACCTTTCTAGGAAATTATAATAGATTTTATTATAAATCTCCCTTTAAATAAATAAAAGGGTAGTATTTATAATATAATCTTAACAGTTATAAGTTATAAGTTATTATATTAAGGTAGCTAAATATTTACTTATTATAAAGATAGTTAATATTATTGATATTATTAACTTATTATATTATAAAATCTTCTTAAAGTTTAATTAGTTAGAAGGTATTATTAATAATTAAGGGATAATATTTATAAGTAGCTTCTAGGTAGTTATATATTATTATATTAATATAAAAAGAAAGCTTAATACTACTTTTTATCCTTAAATAGATAATTAAATAGAGAGATAGAATAATATATTTAAGTAGTATTTATACTACTATTCTACCTAGAGATAAGATAACTAGGTAGAGTTACTTTATTTAATAGATTTTATATATAATTATATAAAGTATATTAATATTAAGTTACCTTTATATAAAGTACTTTATAACTACTTACTTAAGCTAGATATAAAGCTCTTAAAGCTATTATTAAGAGAAGTCCTATTAATATAAAAAAGGATTAAATTACTTTAGAAATAAAGGGAAGGTTTAAAGTAGTACTTATATTAAATATAAGTTATATAAGTAGAGTATATAAATAAATAATAAAAGTAAAGATAATATAATATAAGTAATTAAAAAATTATTATAATATTATTTAAGGCCTTTTAAGGTCTTTAATTATATTAATAGTTAGGTATATAAGTTATAACTACCTAATACCTTTTATATATATAATATCTCTTATATCTCTCTTATAAAGTTATATAAGGATAATAATAAGAGTATTATAAAAGCCGCGTAAGTAGAGCTTATAAATAATAAAGATAAATAGGAAGTTAAAGCTATTCTTAATTATAAAATCTCCTATAATAAATCCTAGTATTTAATAAAGTAGAAGGGTTAGTCTTATAATTATAATTAATAGTTATATAAGTAGGACTTAATTAATATACTAAATATATTAAAAAGATTTAAGTAGGATTACCTATAAATATAAAGTTTATATTATATAAGAGGGGAGATAGTTTCTATTATTATTATTAAAAAAAAAGATACTTAATATAACTAGACTACTAAGAGCGTTATAAGAGAGGGCTATTATATTATACTAGTAGTAGTACTAGGCCTATTACTATTACTACTACTATTAATAGGATCCTCCTCTTTATTCTTATTCTTATCCTTTATAATAGGAGGAAGGTACTCTTATAATATATTAGTAAGGCTTTAATAAGGTTTTAAAAGGGGAGATAGAGTAATATATATATACTAGTAGAGGATATTAAGAATACCCTTAAGGATATTTATAATATTACTAGTAATAGTAGGGTCTACCCTAGCTAAGGTAGTAGTAATAGATGGGGTAGGAGTATAATAGAGGTAGTAGTAGTATTAATAAATAAGCCTATTAAAGGTTTATTAATATCCGGCGAGCTAAAGAAGATTAGAGCTAGTATTAGAGGTAGCTATAATATTAGAGGCTTATAAGAGGTATAAGTAGGAGTAATTAGTAAGGGTAGGGATTTCCTATTTATATTTTATATTAAGGTCTTTATAATAGCTATATCTTATTAAGCTAGGGGAGGCGTATATATAAAGTATACTATTAAAGGGGTAAATAAAGCCTTCATTTAAAATATTAAACTTATAACTCTTTACTTTAAAATATAGTATACTAGAAGTATATTATATAAGATAATATAAGAATAGGTTATAAATAACTTAATAAAGGAGGTTAAGTACTATTATAAAGGGGGATAATAAGAGCCTTCTTTAATTAATAAAGGATAAGTTAATTATTAAGGATTACTTATAAAGTAACTAGTAGGATTATAAGGAGGTATAATAAGGTATAAAGGGGGTAATAATATAAATAAGAATTAAAAAGGACTTAATATAATTAATAAAAAATAAAGATATCATAATTAAAAGAATAATATTAAAGTTATATAAAGGAGGTACGCCTTAAGTACTTAATAAACCCTTAATAGTAATAACTTCCTATTTACTTTAAAATACTAAGACTTTTAACTACTTCTATAATAAATTAATAAAGAATAATAGGAAATATAATAGGAATGTATTATAATATAAGGATTATATATAAGAGTATTATCTATAATTATTATAGTTTAATAAAATATATATTCCTTAAGGCTTAGCTTAGGGGCCTTATAATTAATTATGTTATTATACTCTTATTAGAGGTATATTTTTAATATTAAGGGAGTATCTTTTATAGATTATAACCTTTTATACTCTTAAAGCCTAAGAGCCTAGATAGGGAGATAATTATAAGGACTAGGTAGGAATATAATACTACTATTAACGTGGCGTCTATAGTACGTAGTAGTACTATACTACCCCTTTACTTATAATATATAGAGGAGGGAATTCCCCCTTAAAGGGAAGGGTAGCGATTAGTCTTACTATTAATAAGAATAGAGAGTTCTATATATATATATATACGCACCGTTTATAGTACTTAATAGCCACGTTATTGCGTAGTACCCTTATAATAAAATATAAGAGTTAAAGCCTATTATAACCCTAGTAGAAACTACTACCTAGCTTCTACTAGCTAAGGATAGGTATATAGTACTATTAGACCTCCTTAAATAGTATTAATTAACTATTAGTTCCCTTATATATATAATATTAGGTACTTAACCTAATATTACCTATATAATCTTAGTAGTCTCTTACTACTTATTAAATCCTATAATAAAATACTTTAAAGTAGTAAAATATATCTTCTACTACCTTTAGTTTATAGTTTACTAGTAACTTATATATAAAGGATTACTAGAAAATCTTACTAAATAAATAAACTTAGACTAGGCTAGTAATTATAATACTTAGAAGTCTACCTTTAATTATATCTTTAATCTTAGAAGTAGTACTATCTCTTAGTTATTTAAGTATTAAGTAATAATAGTACTATTAACCTATAAAGCTAAATATATTAGATAGATATAAGTTATAAAGGAAGCTATCTAGCTTAAAACTCTCCTAGATTAAATCTATCCTATTAGTAATATACTCTAAATAGTTATTATTTTTAGGGATAATTAAGGTATAATTATACTAGTAAAGAACCCGCTTTATTATAATTATATTAAGTATATAAATATTTAGTATTACTAGATCTAGGGTTAAATTACTAATAGTAAGATTAACCTTAAATAGACTCCTACTAATAAATAGGTAGCTAATAGCCTTATAAAGGCCCTTAATTATAATAGCTTTATTAT
>JAABUX010004034.1_pt1 | contig 18929 bp, 19 predicted proteins | sample 5561851 | NCBI WGS metagenome assembly JAABUX01 (sample SAMN10711883, study PRJNA513361) | rock metagenome | isolation source: Antarctica rocks | place: Antarctica: Victoria Land, Richard Nunatak red sandstone | collected 2016-01-03 | reverse complement strand
ATCTTCGGGATGTGGTGGCGGCGATCGGCGTTGTGCTTGTGCGGCATCAGGTGCCCAGGAAGAAGTGGAAGGGCAGCCTACCATGCCTCTGGCCCTCCGGAGTGCACCAACGCCCCGCACCGCCTGACCTCAAACGGGGTTGGGACTACTGCGTCCGCTCTCCAGGTCCATGCAACACGCTGGCGCACCCGGCCAACCGGTTCACGACCCGTCGGGCGGCGCCGGAGGAGGTCGTCAGCTACCTTGGCGGCGACGCCTGACAGAGGCGTGCGCGCAGGCAGGTACTGAGGGAACGGAACGCATCACCGTCCCATGTGCGATGGCAGCCACAATATGATTTCTGGGAAAGCCACCAGGACCGCGATCGCGGCCAAGTGCGCCACGAAGTGCGGCCAGGTACCGCGGAACACCTCGCTCACCGGCCGGTCGGCATAGCGGGCGACGATAAAGCAGTTCAGGCCGATCGGCGGGGTGATCATCCCCACTTCGGCGGTAACGATCTTGATGATGCCGAACCAGATCGGGTCGAAGCCCAAGGACTTCACCAGCGGCAGCACGATAGGCACCGTTAGCACCAGGATGGCGATCTGGTCCATGAACGAGCCCAGCACGATGTAGCCGGCCAGGATCAGCGTGATGATCACGTAGCGGGAGGTGTCGAGCGAGCCCACCCATCCCACGATGTCCTGTGTCACGTTGGTCAGGGTAAAGAAGGTGCCGAAGATGCTGGCGCCAACGATGATTAGCACGATCATGCAGGTGCCGTGCGCCGCCCGTTGCAGGGTGTTGCGCAGCGTTGCCGGCGTGACCCGGCCGCGCAGGACGGCCAGCACCAGCGCCCCAAAGGCGCCAAAGGCAGAGGCCTCGGTGGGCGTCGCCACTCCCAGGTAAATCGTGCCGGTCACCAGCGAGAACAGCACCAGCATCGGGCTGACCCGCCACAACAGGGCAAAGCGCTGCCCCCAGGGCACGGCGGCCACCGTGGGCGCCCGGGCCGGTTCCTGCCAGACCAGGAACAAGATGGTCAGCATGATGGTCGCGGTCACCAGGACCGCTGGGATGATGCCGCTGACCAGCAGGCGGCCGATGTTCACCTCCGCCAGCAGGCCGAAGATCACCAGCGCCACCGAGGTCGGCAGCAGCATCGCCAACGTGCCGGAGATAGCGACGACGCCGGCTGCCATCTTCGGCTCGTAGCCTTGGCGGATCATCGCCGGCAGGGAGGTGGAGGACAGCGTCGCCGCCGATGCGGTGGAGGTGCCGCAGATGGCGCCGAACCCGGCCCCGGCCAGCGCCGTCGCCATCCCCAGCCCGCCCGGGATGCGCCCCACCCAGGCGGACGCGGCGGTGAACAGGTCGTCAGCGACGCCGGACAACAGCACCAGGTCCGCCATCAACAGGAACATCGGGATGGTGATCAGCTCGTAGGAGGACACGGTGGAAAGCGGCGTCGTCTGCAGCACCCCGGCCACCACCGGCCAGCCCCCGGCCTTAAACAGGCCGAAGCAGCCGGACAGCGCCATGGCGAAGCCGACCGGCGTTCCCGCCGCCAGCAGCAGGAACAACAGGCCAAGAACCAGCAGCGCGATCATTCAAAGCCTCGTTCACCCTCGCCGTGACCCACCAGGCGCGGCAGCGTTGCGATGTCACGTCCCGTGACCAAGCTGCCGAGATGCCCGGCCAGGTGCAGCAGCAGCCGCAGCACGAGCAGGCCACAGCCGATCGGCACCAGAACGGCCGAGGCCCAGGTCGGCCAGGGGATAGCCCCCGCCAGCACGTCGTTCGACACCCAGTTGTCCCAGGCCCGCTCCCAGCCCAGCCAGGCGATGGCGGCGAACACGGGCAGGCCGGCCAGGCAGGCGATCACCTCGGACCAGCGGCGCCCGCTGGGCCCTAGGTGCTGCACCAGGATGTCGACGCTGACATGCGCGCGCACCCGGAAGGTGTCGGACAGCGAGAGGAAGAACAGCCCGGCCAGCAGGTAAAGGCCAACCAGGTCGTAGGTGAACGAGAATGGCCGGTTGACCATGTAGCGCATGAACACGTCTGCCACGACGATCAGCATCACGGCCAGCAGCAGCAGGGCCGCGAGCAACATCACCATGGCTTCTAGCCGGGCCAGGCTGCGGTCGGCACGCGCGATCCAGTGCGTGGAGGTGGAAAGCGGCGCGCCGGACCCGGCCATGCTGTTAGCGGCCGACCGGGTGCAGCAGGGCGTCGAACTCCTTCAGCACCTCGGTCCCGGCCTTGCCGCGGGCGTCCAGCCCCTTGGCCCATTCCAGCGCCACGCCGTTCAGCTTGCTGTGGATGTCGGCCACTGTGACCGCCGGCAACGGGGCGAAGACGACGCCGCTGGCTTCCAGCTTCCGGCGGGACACCAGTTCCTCATCCTGCACCTGCTGGCAAAGCTTCGGCTCCATCTCCTCCGCCACGTCGTCCATCGCCTTGCGGATTTCCGGCGTCAGGCGGTTCCAGGTGTCGGTGCCGATTGAGTAGGCGACGATGAAGCTGCCGAAGCCCACGCCGTCGGTGCCGTTCTTCACCAGCTTGTCGAGCCCGTAGGAGATCACGCTTTCCAGCGGGAACAGCAGCCCGTCCATGGTGCCGCGCGACAGGCTTTCATAGGCGTCTGGTGCGGCCATGCGGACCGGAACGCCGCCCATGGACCGGACCGTCAAGTCCTGTGCGCCGCCCGTGGTGCGCAGCTTCAGGCCATTGAGGTCGGCGACCGTCTTGATCGGCGTCTTCACGGTAAAGGCATGGTACGGCGGCAGCACCGTTTCCAGCAGCAGGTGGACCTTGTTGGGCGCGTAGTCGGTGCGGGCGATGGCACCGGTCCGTGCCGCCTTCCAATAGGCCATGGTGCCCGGACACACTGTGTCGAACTGGCCCGGGAGCTGCGCCACCTCCGAATGCGGCATCTTGTCCGACACGTAGGACGGCGCGATGTAGCCGATGTCCACCAGCCCCGTCTGGGTCAGGCGCAACAGGTCGGCGGCCTTGCCCAGCTGCTGGTTCGGGTAGTGCTGGAACACGACGGCGCCGTTGGTGCGCCGGGTCACCTCCTCCATCCAGGGCTTGAGCACGAGGCGCACCAGGTAGTGTTCGGCCGGAAAGGAGTCGGCCACGCGCAGCTTGATCGGGTCGGCGGCCCAGGCCGGCGCTACAAGCGCTGCGGCAGCCAGGGTGGCGAGAAGTGCGGTCTTCATGGGGGACTTTCTTGCCGTTGTCGGGTCAGCCGCCAGCCGGGTGCAACAGGGCCGCGAACTCCGTCAGCGCTTCGGTGCCGGGCTTGCCGCGGGCGTCGAGGCCCTTGGCCCATTCGGCGGCGATGCCGGTCAGCTTGGCATGGATCTCGGTAACCGCGGCCGCGGGCAAGGGGGCGAAAACGACGCCGCTAGCTTCCAGCTTCTTGCGGGACACCAGCTCCTCCTCCTGCACCTGTTGGCAGATCTTCGGCTCCAACTCGTCGGCAACATCGTCCATCACCTTGCGAATCTCGGGCGATAGGCGGTTCCAGGTGTCGGTGCCGATCGAATAGGCCACCACCACGCTGCCGAAGCTGACGCCGTCGGTGCCGTTCTTCACCAGCTTGTCCAAGCCATAGGAGATCACGCTGTCCAACGGGAACAGCAGCCCGTCCATGGTGCCGCGCGACAGGCTCTCATAGGCATCCGGTGCCGCCATCCGCACCGGAACGCCGCCGAACGAGCGCACCGTCAGGTCCTGCGCCCCACCGGTGGTGCGCAGCTTCAAGCCGCCAAGGTCGGCCATGCCGTGGATCGGCGTGCGGGCGGTGAAGACATGATAGGGCGACAACATGGTCGCGAGCAGCAGGTGGATCTTGTTGGGCGCGTAGTCGGCCTTGGCGATCACGCCGTTCCGTGCGCTCTTCCAATAAGCCATGGTGCCCAGGCACGCCGCATCGAACTGACCCGGCAGTTGCGCGACCTCCGACACCGGCATCTTGTCTGACACGTAGGACGGCGTGATGTAGCCGATATCGACGACCCCGGTCTGGGTCAGCCGCAGCAGGTCCGCGGCCTTGCCGAGCTGCTGGTTGGGGTAGTGCTGGAAGCTGACGGCGCCATTGCTGCGACGGGACACTTCGTCCATCCACGGCTTGAGCACGATGCGCACCAGGTAATGCTCGGCCGGCAATGAGTCGGCCACGCGCAACTTGACGGGATCAGCAGCCCTGGCCGTGACGGACAGCGCCTCGAAGCCAAGCAGGAAGCCAGCCAGCACGGCTTTCTTCATCGAACGTTCTCCCCGTGCGGCCCGGCTTTGCTGGGTCTGCTTCTGTGGACAATCCATCCATGCCACCGGAACGAGCCTGCCGCAACCCTCTTTCCCAAGCCGCTACGGCGATTGACTTTGCCCGTTATGGAGACAATTAGACCCTCGAGCTGGACAAACCGGCAGGGGAGGATGCGCGCATGGGACCGCTGGCCGGATTCCGGATTCTGGACCTGAGTTCCGTGCTGATGGGCCCTTATGCCACTCAACTGCTGGGCGACCTGGGCGCCGACGTGGTGAAGGTGGAAGCGCCGGAAGGAGACATCCTGCGCCGGATCGGCCCGGGCCGTTCAAAGGGGATGGGCGGCATGTTCCTGACCGGCAACCGCAGCAAGCGCAGCATCGTGCTGGACCTGAAGCGCCCGGCAGGGCGCGATGCCCTGCTGCGGTTGGCCGGGCATGCCGACGTGCTGGTGACCAACATCCGCCCGGCGGCCATGGAGCGGCTCGACCTCGGCTACGAGGCCGTGGCGGCGGCCAGCCCGGCGATCGTCTATGTCAGCCTGTTCGGCTACGGCCAGGAGGGGCCCTATGCGGCACGTCCCGCCTACGACGACCTGATCCAGGGCGCCACCGGCCTGCCGGCGCTGACCGCGCTGGCGTCGGGTGCGGAGCCACGTTACGTGCCGGTTACCCTGGCAGATCGGGTGGTGGGGCTGCATGCCTCCACCGCCATCCTTTCGGCCCTGCTGCACCGCAGCCGCACCGGCGTGGGCCAACGCGTGGACGTGCCGATGTTCGAAACCATGGCGGGCTTCGTGCTGGGCGACCATCTGTCCGGCCTGGTGTTCGATCCGCCGCTGGACGAGGGCGGCTATGCCCGGCTGCTCGCACCCGACCGGCGGCCCTACGAGACGCTCGACGGCCATGTCTGCGCGCTGATCTACACGGACAGCCATTGGCACCGCTTCTTCAATCTGGTGGGCCGGCCCGAGATGCTGGAGGATCCGCGCTTCGCCGACCACGGCGCCCGCACCCGCCACATCCGAGCCATCTACGTCGAGGTCGCCGACATCCTGCGCACCCGCACCACGGCGGAATGGCTCCGCCTGTTGCAGGAAGCGGACATTCCTTGTTCGCCCCTGAACGGCATCCACGAGCTGCTGGTCGACCCGCACCTGAACCAGGTCGGCTTCTTCGAAATGGTCGACCACCCGACCGAAGGGCGCATCCGCACCATGCGCATCCCCACCATCTGGAGCGCCACCCCGCCGGAACCGGCCTGCCAGGCGCCGAACCTGGGTGAACACGGCCCGCAACTGCTGGCCGAGGCTGGCTGCGCCGCAGAGGAGATTGCCGCCTGGATCCAGGACGGCGCCCTGATGGACCCCAAGGAGAACCCGTGATGGACTTTGCCAGCACCCCGCAACAGGACGCCATCCGCGAGGCGATCGGCCAACTGTGCAGCCGCTTCGACGACCAATATTGGTATGAGCGGGACAATCAGGGCGGTTTCCCGCACGAGTTCCACAAGGCCATGGCCGATGACGGCTGGCTCGGCATCTGCATCCCCGAGGAATACGGCGGCTCCGGCCTGGGCGTCGCCGAAGCCGCGATCATGATGCGGGCAATCGCGGAATCTGGGGCGGGCATGAGCGGAGCCTCTGCCGTGCACATCAACGTCTTCGGCCTAAACCCGGTGCTGGTGTACGGCACGGAGGAGCAGAAGCGCCGCATGCTGCCGCCAATGGTGCAGGGGGTCGAGAAATCCTGCTTTGCGGTGACGGAGCCGAACACCGGACTGAACACGACACAGCTGAAGACGCGCGCCGTGCGCCACAACGACCGCTACGTGGTGGACGGGCAGAAGGTCTGGATCTCCACGGCCCAGGTCGCCGACAAGATCCTGCTGCTGGCCCGCACCACCCCGCTAGAGGAGGTGAAGAAGCCGACCCAGGGCTTGAGCCTGTTCTACACGGACCTCGACCGCAGCAAGGTCAAGATCCAGGAGATCGCCAAGATGGGCCGCAAGTGCGTCGACTCCAACGAGCTGTTCATCGAGGGGCTGGAGATCCCGTTCGAGGACCGGATCGGCGAGGAAGGGCGCGGCTTCGAGTACATCCTGCATGGCATGAACCCGGAGCGGGTGCTGATCGGGGCGGAAGCGGTGGGGCTGGGCCATGTGGCGATCGCCCGGGCCGCCGCCTATGCCAAGGACCGCATCGTGTTCAACCGCCCGATCGGTCAGAACCAGGGCATCCAGCACCCGCTCGCCAAGTGCTGGATGGAGCTGGAAGCCGCTTGGCTGATGGTGATGTCCGCGGCCTGGCAATACGACCAGGGCCTGAACTGCGGCGCCGCTGCGAATGCTGCCAAGTACCTGGCCGGCGAGGCCGGGTTCGAAGCGTGCCAGACCGCGGTCATGGCGCATGGTGGTTTCGGCTATGCCAAGGAGTACCACGTCGAGCGCTTTCTGCGCGAGGTCATGATCCCGCGCATCGCCCCGGTCAGCCCGCAGCTTTGCTTGTGCTACATCGCGGAGCGCGTGCTGGGGCTGCCGAAATCCTACTGACCGGCGCATGACCCCGGTCCCCGCCGATCGCGTCGACCTGGCGCAGTTCATCCGGCCCGGTGACCGGGTGGTGCTGGCGCAGGGCACGGGCGAGCCGCAGACCCTGGCCCGCCTGCTGGTGGCCCAGCGGCATCGGCTTGGTGGGATCGAGGTGTTCGTCGGCCCCGGCTATACCGACGTGTTCGCCGGCGCGACGAACGGGATGCGGTTCCTGTCCTATGGTGCCCTCGGCACGGCGGCGGCGTTGGCGCGGGCCGGTCGGCTGGATGTGCTGCCGATCCCTTATGGGCGCCTTGCCGCCTGCTTTGCCGAAGGGTCGCTCCGCGCCGACGTGGTGATGCTGCAAGGCGCACCGGCGATCGCGGGGCGTGGCCATGGCGCCGGGCTGTCAAACGATTATGCCATGGCAGCGTTGGCGCATGCCCGCGTGGTGATTCTGGAGGTGAACCCGGACGTTCCCTGGACGCATGGGGACGCCGTGCCACCGGATTTCCCGATCGCGTTGCGCGTGCAGGCCGAGGCGGCGCCACCGCCGGTGCCGCCCTCCCGGCTGGATGCGGTCGAGGCGGGGATCGCCGCCCGTGTCGCGGCGCTGATCCCCGAGCAGGCGACGGTGCAGATGGGGGTGGGCGCGCTGCCTAATGCCGTGATGACGGCGCTGTCCGGCCACCGCGGCCTCGGCATCCATAGCGGGGTGATGGGCGATGCCTCGGTTGCGCTGATCGAGGCCGGGGTGGTGACCAATGCGCATAAGGGGATGGATGCCGGCTGCTCCATCACCAACACGCTGTTCGGCACCAGACGCCTGTACGATTTCGTGCATGACCGCGCCTGTGTTCGGGTGCAGCCGGCCGCCTACACCCATTCGGTGGACCGCATAGCCCGGCTGCATCGCTTCACCGCCATCAATGGCGGCATCGAGGTCGATCTCGGTGGCCAGGTGAACACCGAGACGGCGGGGAACGCCTATATCGGCGCGCTAGGCGGCGGCCTGGAGTTCGCCCGCGGCGCCGCCCTGTCCCTGGGCGGACGCGCCGTGGTGGCGATGCGGTCCAGCGCCGGCGGCGGCCAGGTCAGCCGGATCGTGCCGCAGGTCGCAGTGGCGACCATCCCGCGGGCCGATGCCGACACAGTCGTGACGGAACACGGGATCGCGGAACTGCGTGGGGTCTCGTTGCGCGAGCGGGCACGGCGGCTGATCGCAATCGCGGCGCCGGAGCACCGGGAGGCCCTGGGTCGCGCCGCCCGCGCTATGCCGGGATGCGCCCATGACTAGCCGCGCGGGACCACTGTCCGGGCTGCGGATCGTGGAGGTGGCGGGGATCGGGCCGGGTCCGATGGCGGCGATGCTGCTGGCCGACCTGGGGGCGGACGTGCTGCGGATCGACCGCCTGGCGCCGACCGGCGACGGCCTGCCGCGGCCGGCTCGCTTCGATTTGGTGACGCGCAACCGTCGCTCCGTTGGAGTCGACCTGAAGCATCCGGACGGGCTGGCCCTGGTGCAGACGCTGATCGACGGCGCCGATGCCGTGCTCGAAGGGTTCCGGCCCGGCACCATGGAGCGCATGGGCATAGGGCCGCAGCCTTGCTTGTCCCGCAATCCACGGCTCGTTTATGGCCGGATCACCGGCTATGGCCAGGAGGGCCCGCTGGCGACGGTGGCCGGGCACGACTTGAATGTCATCGCGTTGACCGGCGTGCTGCATGCGATCGGCCGTGCCGGCGGCGCCCCGACCCCGCCCTTGAACCTGGTGGGTGATTACGGTGGTGGCGCGTTGTACCTGGCGTTCGGAGTCGTGTGCGCGCTGCTGGAAGCCGGGCGTTCGGGGCTGGGCCAGGTGGTGGATGCCGCGATGATCGATGGTGCGGCCGGGCAGATGACGGCGCAGTTCGGCATGCGGGCCGCCGGACTGCAGGATGGACCGCGCGGCACCAACACGCTGGACTCCGGTGCGCCGTTCTACGATGTCTATGAATGTGCGGACGGGGCCTATGTCGCGGTCGCGGCGGTGGAGGCGCGGTTCCAGGCCGTGCTGCTGCGGGCCCTAGATTTCGGTGCTGGGTTCCCCGACCTGACCGATCGCGCGCAGTGGCCCGCCGCACGCGCCGTGCTGGCGGCCCGGTTCCTTGAAGCGCCGCAGGAGGTCTGGTGTGACCTGCTGGAAGGACTGGACGGTTGCGTGTCGCCGGTGCTGTCACCCGCAACGGCGCCCGACCATCCGCATCATGTCACGCGCGGCACCTTCGTCGAGGTCGACGGCATCAGGCAGCCGGCCCCGGCCCCCCGCTTTTCTCGCACGCCGGCCGCCTTGCCCACGCCCCCCGAAGCCTCCGGGGCCAGCACCGGCCCGGCGCTGCTGGATTGGGGCGTGTCCGCCGCCCGCATCCGGGCGTTGCAGGAAGCGGGCGCGATTTCATCACCATGACACTAGGGAATTGAGCGATGGCCGGTTTAACCTATGAGCAGTTCCAAGAAGGGCAGGTGTTCGAGCACGCCCTGACCCGCACAGTGACCGAGATGGACAACACCATGTTCTCGTTGCTGACGATGAACCCGCAGCCGCTGCACATCGATGCGCATTTCGCGGCCAAGACCGAGTGGGGCCAGCGCATCTTCAACTCCCTGTACACGCTGGGGATCATGATCGGCATGACCGTGTACGACACCACGCTCGGCACCACGATCGCCAACCTCGGCATGACCGACGTGAAGTTCCCCAAACCGGTGTTCCACGGCGACACCCTGCGGGCCCGCACCAGGATCATCGGCAAGCGGGAAAGCAAGTCCTGCCCCGACGCCGGCATCGTCGAGTTCGAGCACGAGGCGCTGAACCAGGACGACGTCGTCGTCGCCTTCTGCCGCCGCACCGCCTTCATGCGCAAGGCCGCCGCCTGATGCGCTCCATGCTGTTCGTGCCGGGTGACAGCATCCGCAAGTTCGCCCGCGCCATCACCGGGGCGGCCGACGCGCTGATCCTGGACATCGAGGACAGCGTCGCCGCCGCCGGCAAGGTGGCGGCCCGCGGCACGGTGCGGGAGATGCTGGCCGGGCGGGGACGGCAGAAGCTGTATGTCCGCCTCAACGCCCTGGACACCGGCCTGACCCTGACCGACCTGGCGGCAGTGATGCCGGGCCGCCCGGACGGCATCGTGCTGCCGAAATGCGAAAGCGCGGAGGACGTGGTTCGCGTGGGCATCTGGCTCGATGCCTTCGAGGCGGCGGATGGCGCGGCGGTGGGGGGCACCCGCATCGTGGCGATCGCCACGGAAACGGCGCGGTCGATGTTCGGCCTGTCCAGCTACAAGGATGCCGGACCTCGGCTGGAAGGCATGATGTGGGGCGCGGAGGACCTTTCAGCCTCGCTGAGTGCCACGGCCAACCGGGCCGGGCGGCAGTACCACTCACCTTATGTGCTGGCGCGCGACATGTGCCTGATGGCAGCAGCTTCGGCCGGAGTGGTGGCGATCGACACCGTTTATACCGACATCGATGACCTGGAGGGGCTCGGCCTAGAAGCAGCGGCGGCCTGCCGTGACGGGTTCGGCGCCAAGGCGGTGATCCACCCGAAGCACGTGGATCCCGTGAACGCCGCCTTCACCCCTGGCGCCGCCGACCTTGACTGGGCCCGGCGAGTTATCGCCATCTTCGACAACGCGGCAACGGGCGTGCAAAGGCTTGACGGCAAGATGATCGACAAGCCACACCTGCGGGCGGCCGAACGCATTCTCGCCCGTGCGGCACCCGGCGGATGATCGGCGATGAGCGTGCAGCAGGCAGCCAAGGTTCTCGAACTCCTGGAATTCTATGCCCGGACTCGACAGCCGGCGAGCCTGGCCGAGATCTCCCAAGCGATGGGCTGGCCAAGGTCCAGCACCTTTAGCCTGCTGCAGGCGCTTGCCGAACGCGGCTTCTTGTATGAGCCTCGGGTCCGAGCCGGCTACTATCCCAGCCCGCGCTGGCTTTCCTTGATCCAGAAGGTGGCAGATGCCGAGCCGCTGCCGGAGACCCTCCACACCATCGTTCACGAGTTGTCGCTGGAAACCGGTGAGACGGTGGCCCTGGGCGGCTCGGCCGGAACCAGCGCGATCTTCTTGGCGGTGCGGGAGTCCCCCGCGGCCATCCGGTACTTCGCCCAGGTCGGGCATCGCTTGCCCATCCATGCAAGCGCGACGGGGCGTGCCTTGTTGGGGCAGTATGGGCGCGATGAACGCATGGCGCTTTACCGGCGCGTGACGTTCCAGCAGCACAGCCCAAGCACCCCGATCTCCATCGAAGCGGTGGAAACCGAGTTGCGCCGGGCTGCCGAGCGGGGTTGGCACGAAAGCCGTGGTGACTTCAGCCCAGACCTGGTCGGCGTCGGCATTCCATTGCCGGTTGGCGAACGCCGGTTGTCGCTTGTGGTGGCCGGACCATCGTTCCGGCTGCTAGGCCGCATCCCCGCCACAGCTGCGGCTATCCGGCAGGTTGTGGCTCACTACGCCGACGACCTTGGTGACAAAGCCCCGGAGGGCCGGACCCTGCATCGTTCACTTGGGCGGCAGGGTTGATACCCGGCTGTTCCCGCTCCGGAGATCGAAGCGTGTTCAGGCACCTGCCCCCGTCGCCTGCAACGGCGTTGTCAGGTTGTTGGTTGGGCGTGGTTCAAACAGTGCCATTTCCAGGCAACACCGGAAATCGATAGAGCTTTGATAAAAAAGGGATTTCTCGTTTTGGGGGTTACCCTGATTTGAACCACGCCCACAAAGGGCAGCCGACGAAGTGGCCAAAAGGGGCGGCTTGGGCGCCGTCGCAGGCTGGCAGGCGCGCCGGGACGCGGCACGCTGGCGAAGGACAAGCCGCCCATCCTCAGCCTGATCCAGCGCGGCGGCCAGGTGGTGCTGCGCATGCTGGCCAACGTGCAACAGGCCACGATCAAGCCGATCATCACGGCCGCAGTCGCCCCGGGCACCCTCGTCCACACCGACGAATACAGCATCTACGCGCGCCTGCCAGCTTGGGGCTACGGGCACAAACGGCCTGCCACGCCCGCGGCGAGTATGCCCGCGACGAGAACGGGGACGGGTTCTGCGAGATCCACGTCAACACCATGGAGGGCTTCTGGTCACTGCTGCGCTCCTGGCTGCGCCCGCACCGGAGCCTCTCGCAGGACAAGCTGCCGCTCTACCTCGGCCTCTTCCAGTTCGTGCATAACGCACGCCGACGTGGCAAAGCCCTGCCTGGCGCTCTCATTGCGGCCCTGGTCGCATGATGCAGCCACCACCCCGGAACCCGACAAGAGCCATCCCAGTTTGATCCGAGCCAACAGCGCCAACGGCCACGACTTTTTCGGCGGCGGCCGGCAGGGAGACACCGATGCGGAAAGCGGGGGAGGCGGCAGCGCGGCTCTCATTGCCGGCAGCAGCGAAAATCAGAGCGCTGCCAATGAGGGAATACTCGGTGGACAGCATGGCCACGAGCTTGTCGAACATCCGCAGGTTGGCCCGGTAGCCTTCGAGCGCGCGAGAGATCGCGGCCGATTGCGGCAGTCCCTTAGCCTGGCAAGCTTCGGCGAAGGCGACGAAGTCGAAGCCAATCGAGATGGAGATGATGTTGGCACCCTCGCGGACGGCCCAGACCATGGCGTCATAGAGTTGTGCCGAGGTGCCGTTCCCGTTACGATCAAGCACCTTGCCGTTTAGAAGACGCGTGATGCCAGGGGCGACACCGATGCGATGATGATCGACGTTGCGGCCGGCGATGATGGCAGCGCGATGGGTACCGTGGCCCTTGTCGTCGTCGGGGCTGCCGGTCCCAGTGAAGTCGCGGGAGAGGATGTCGATGCCGTCGAAAGCTGGATGCGCTTTATTAATGCCGGTATCGAGGACGGCCACGACGACGCCGGCGCCGTCATGCGGACAGGCGCTGGCGCCAATGGCGTCGAGCGCCCAGGCAGAGGTCGGCGGCATTCCCGAAAGTATGACGGTCGATGCCGCAGGAGGATTGTCGAGGGCGGTCACGGCGAGTGGAGCAATCAGCGTAAGGGGAATGTTGAACGCAATACAGTCGGTCCCGGGCTCGGCCGCTTTCTGCAAAACCTGATCGCTGGTCAGGGAGAGTGTCGAGATAGTTGGGCCTGTCGGCATCGTGTCGGGCGGCAACGGGTCCATCTGCAAAGTCTGACCAGGTATGTCGGCGAACACAGAGCCGAGAGCCGATCCTGACATTGCGTTCGATAAGATTTCGCGTTCAATCGGGCTAAGCGATGGTGCCATGTGACCACCTCAGCTTATTGCTGCACCTGGCTTGCCGCGAGAGCTCGCCATCCCGCGCCGCGCTAGCCGAGAACCGGGACCGAACTCGCATCCCGGGTCCGGGCCCGATCTGCGTCGTCTTCGACACGAGGCCGGAAGGTTCAGGCGAGCAGCATCCCGAGGCAGACTCGGGCTTGCCGGGACGCCTCCTCCGTCTCGGGGCTGTTGCCCGCGGGTGCGATCAGGCCGCGAAAGCTAGCCGGCCCCCGTCCCTAGCTTTGCTTTGCTTTGCTTTGCTTTGCTTGGCTGTCCACCCGACCACCCTGCCCTGCTCGACGGTGATTCGGTTGCGGTAGCGGTTCTGACCGATCCGGTGGTACTTCCACACCTCTTTCTGCTTGCGGGCGCTCACCTGCTGATCGATGCCCTCGGGCCGACCGAGGCAGTCCACGAGTTGGTCGGAGGTCATCCCCGTCCAGATCTGCATGCTCATGATCTTGTCGGCTTCCGTTTCGGAGCCGTACTTTGCGACGAGCGCCGCCCTGCGCTGGGCACGCTTCATCCGGGCACGAGCACGCAACACGACTATGCCAATCCCGAGAAAAACGATAGCGACAGCCGCTGCCTGACCGGCAGCAAGCCCGGTGAGGCTCTGAACTGCCCAAACGGGGAGACAGACCACCACGACTAGAGCGATTAAGTTAAGCATTTGAGCTCCCGGAAAGTCTATTTTGATGGTAGCGGTTCAAAGCAGCGCGAAGAGCGCCGTCCCGATTTCCACCGCACGAGCAGCGCAATCCATCTTACTCGGGCCCGGCCGGGCGGGACGGGAGAGGGCACCAAGGACGGCCAGACCGCCGAATGCTGGGTCACGTAGCAGTCCCGGTCCGGAATCCCGGCCGTCGAGCGAACTCCCCTGGTCCGGCGTTCAACGTTGCGCCCTGTCCGCCCAGGCTGACGGACGCCCCTGCCATCCCGAGGTTCACCCTGACCCCGGACAGGATCCTCACGCTCCTTCGTATGCGCGCCAGCTCACGCGCCCTCCTTCACTTTACGGGAATAGCGAGGCTGCGCGGCTATCCGCTTCGGCTTGCGCGTACTCGGGCGCGACGGCTTGGTGCCGCGACTGCATCCTCTGCCTTGCGCCCGCCTCGTGGGTGATGGCCGCCTTGAGCTCATTCAGCCCCAGTGTCAGCCTCTGCTCCAGCAGCCGGCGCTGGATGGCGGCGGCGGTCTCCACGCCCGCGATGTCGGCGGGTGCCACGCCGCGGCCCGGGTCAAACCTAAACGAGCGCTCCAGCGTCGTGCGCCAGTCGACCAGGCTCTGGGCCGTCTTGGGCCCGAACCCGGGAACGGTCACCACCCGCGCGAAGACGACGTCCGCCGCGGTCTCGATCCCGTAGCTCTGGAGCGTGGCGGCCTTCGCCGGGCCGACGCCCCTCACCTTGGCTCCCCCGATCTGGTAGCGGTCCAGGTACTCCGAGAGCTGGCTCGCCCGACGGTTCTCGTGGAGCTTGCGCAGCTTGGCAGCCCTGTCCGCCTGCAGAGCATCGTAGTCGGTCTTCACCCGGTTCAACCCCGCCCTGGCGGCCGCAGGATCCTTCGCCGGGTTGGCCAGCCACTCCCCGCGGAGCGTGTTCCATTCCCCGGCCGCCGCGTCCCGCCGCCGCTTCACCTGGCGCCCCGATGACGCGTGGACGCCAGCCAGCAAGATGGCGAGCACGAACGGCAGCAAGGTCATGGCTGTGGTCCGCCAGGGAGCTCCCGTCATCTGCGACAAGCCGATCCAGCCTGCAAGGAGAGCAGCGGCACACCCGGCATAGGCCCGGCGCAGCTTGCGCCCGATGCTCCTCGCTTCTTCGCTGGGCTGTGCATCAGGCGGAAGAGGCATCGGCGGACGCGGGCCGGGCAGCTGGACGGCCTCGACCTGCTGCCACAGCAGCATGAACCCGTCCGTGCCGGTCGCCCCTGCGACGAACACCGCCGGAAACAGCAGCGTGTTGCTGCGCGCCTCGATCTCGCACCAGGGACAGGACGCAAGCCCGGCGAGGTGATAATGGCTCGGGCTCACCGCGCACTGACGCAGGTTCCCCGCCAGGTCGTCGAGCGCGCCGATCCAGTGGGCTGGGGTCGGACGCCCTCCCTGGACGCCGCTCTTCAGGAACGCCGCCTCGAATAGCTGCCGCAGCTGCGGCGTGAGCGCGTCCATGGACAGGCTGCCCGGGGGCGTCGACATCTGGGTGAGGCGCTGGTCGCCGCCGTACGCGTAGAGGAAGCCCTTGATGGCCTCCTCGATCGAGGGCGGCTCGCCAGTGCCCAGGAACCTGCCCGAGAAGGGGTGCCGCGCCAGGCAGAGCATCTGGAAAACGAGGACGGCCAGCCCGAACGCGTCGTGGTTCGGCGTCCGCACGAAGCCCGCGTACGACGAGATGCCCTGGATCTCTGGCGGCTGGTGGGTGGGAACGCCCACTTCACAGAACCAAGTCTTCTTGCCGGAAGTGATCTGAAAGCTGTCGCAGTCGACGAGCCTGACGGTGGCATCCTGCCCGACGACGAGGTTTCCGTGGTTTACGTCGCCGATGACGTGCCCGGCCGCGTGGACGACGCTAAAGGCGCGCGCAGTGTTCGAGGCAGTCCTGATCAGAAACCGCCAGTCGGCCTTGGAGAACTGCTTCAGACGCAGCTTTGGGCCGTAAAGTTCGAACGCCGGCCGGAACCCGGAGACCCGAGGCATCAGGAACCCAGCCGGGCTTCTCCCGTGCAGGACAAGGTTCGTCGGCCATGCGGCAAGCTTCAGGATGCGGTCATCGGCGCTGGCAACCATGGCGGCGAGCTTGGCCGCATGGTCCTTGCTGGGTGGCGTGAGATAGATCTTGGCGACTAGGGCAGGATTCTCGCGGACCTCGTAGACCGCGCCCTCGCCGCCGCGGCCGAGCTCGGCCGCCAGGGTCAGAGGCCTGCCGTTCGAGTCGACGAGGCCGCTCATCATCGTGGCCATCGGTTAAACCGTAAGTTCCGGGACGGCACGACTGGCCATGACCAGCGTCTTGTCGTCGTCTGTCCGATGATTCACCCGCTCCGAGCTGAGAAACGCGGCGAGCCCCGGGGCGGCTTCTCCGTCGCCGGGCGTGGGCTCGGTCCGCGCCAGCCACTCGAAGATGGGCCGCAGCGCAGGCGAATGAACGGCGCGCGCCGACAGGTCCAGGACGAGCCGCTCGATGCCGTCCGAGAACATCGCGACCTCGATCAGCGGCTGCTCGACGAACTCGATCTGGAGCACCTGCTCGAAGCCGTCTTGCGTGACGAAGTTGGTCGTGTTCGCGAACTCGCCGTGCTGGGGCCAGAATACCCAGCCGTAGTCGGCCGACGCGCCGTCCCGGACCACGATGGCCCCGTCCCCGATCTGGACGAACATCGCGCGGGACGGGCCCACGATCGCGCCGAGCAGCGTGCAGGCGAAGTCCGACACGGCCGCCCCGGACCCTTCCGCCATGTCCTGTATGGCCTCGCGCAGGCCAGCAGCCCATTCGAGGACGGTGTGCTGGCCGATGCCCGCCAGGGACGGATCTTCTGCAGCAAGGGAGCCGAACGCGTCCAGGAACTGTTCTGCCGCGAGGGTGGAGCCCTCCTCGGAGCGGGACGCGCTACCCGCGCCGTCGGACACCGCCGCTATCAGGACCTCGCTGCCGCCGGCGCGGACCACCTTGCAGCGCCCGTAGTCCTGGCACGGCGTGCCGGTTGCCGCGTGGGACGTGCCGATCACCGACGCGTACGCGGTCCTCCATCCCCGCATGGGAGTCTTTCTTGGGGCTAGGAGGCCATCCAGCCAGGGGGCGGAAGCTTGACGGTGGTCCCGAGCTGGCTTTGGGAAACAGCCTTCATCGAGGCCGATAGCCAGATAAACAGCTCGCGGAAGTTTAGGCTTTCCAGCTTCACGGGCGGTCGGCTCGGGCTGCAGATCTGACCCAGCCTGGACATGTCAGCGCCTTGCACGCCGACGCCAAAGAAGCTGAAGGCCTTGCGCTCGTTGTTGTCGCCCTCATGCACGAGGCGGGCTGCCTCCGCCCAGTTGTCGGTCGGGCTGCCGTCGGTCACAAGGAACACCCACGGGCGGTAGTAGCTGACGCCTGCGGCCTGGTAGCTCTTCTTCCTCTCCGCCAGCATGCCCAGTGCCGTGACGATGGCATCGCCCATGGGCGTATCACCAGTCGGCGTCAGGTGCGGCGGGTCGAAATACTCGACCGACTGGAAGTTTGCGTAGGTCTTCACCGGGCCGAAGGTGACCACGGCCAGTTCCACGCGCTGCGTGGCTAGGCTGTCCAAAAGTATCTGCTCCTTGAACACCCGGAGAGCGTCATTCAGTTCGGATAGAGGCCGCCCGCTCATCGACACTGAGGTGTCGAGCAGGAGGATGCAGGGGCAGCGCGGTTCCGGGTTGGAAATGAGCTCGGGGAACTCGAAGGGTATCTGCTCATCGTTCACAACCCGCACCTCGTCGGCTATCTTGTTCATCTTAGATTGTGGTCGGCCGTTGAGTGCTGCGCAACTGGCCGAGGTTCCACGGTTCGTGCCGCGGAGCCCAGTGGCTCCACACCTGCTACACTATGGGTAATAGTGTAACAGCCATCCACCCCGAGCCGCCCTCCCCTCCCCCGCAAACCGCCTAAATTCAGCATCGCCGAACTTTCTGCCTAGTACTCTCCGCCCGCCCGCGTTACATTTCCCACGACTCCATGCCCAAACGCCGCCAAGCCGCCCCCGCCCAGCCCGCTCCCATCCAGCTCCCGCTCTTCGCGGAAGCCGCCACCCTCATTCGCAGCCGGCCCGGGCGTGATGAAGAGCGCTTCTACCGCCTCGAGGTCTGGCCCGACCTGTTCGGCCGCGCCCTGCTCGTCTGCCGATGGGGCCGCCTCGGCACCTCCGGCTGGCGCCGGCTCGACCCGCACCCTGACCCGGGCGCCGCCATCAACGCCCTCGCCGCCCGGGTCCGCGCTAAGCGCCGCCGCGGCTATCGCGATCGCACCGTGTGAGCAAGCCGCCCGCTATCGCTCGGGCCAGGCGAACCAGAAAAACGGGAGCGCTGCTCCCGAACCCTCGCCAGGGCCGAGCCGGCCCTGGACCCGGCACAACCGCACCCGTTCCGGTCCGGCCAACCGGCATGGGGCTGCATACAGCGGAGGGGCACCGGAAATATATAACGGCGGGGGAGCGGAACGCCTTCCTGCGGGAAGCCGAGCAGGCGGACCGTACGATCAGAACTCTCTGCATGACGCTGACATATGCCGGATGCCGGCTGTCCGAGGCGCTGGCGCTCACCGTCGACCGGGTCGACCTGGCCGCGGGCGTGCTCACCTTCGAGAGCCTCAAGAAGCGGCGGGATGGCGTCTACCGCAGCGTTCCCGTTCCCCCGGCCCTGCTCGAGGCGCTCGACATGGTCCACGGTATTCGTGAGCAGCAGGCCAGCCGTGGGCGTGGTCGCGGCATCCAGCTGTGGCCGTGGAGCCGGATGACTGGCTGGCGCGCCGTGCACGATATCATGGTAGCCGCGCGTCTGGAGGGGCCGCATGCCTCGCCCAAGGGGCTGCGGCACGGCTTCGGGGTGGCGGCCGTCTCCGCCGGCATCCCGCTCAACCTCGTCCAGAAATGGCTTGGGCACGCCCAGCTCACCACGACCGCCATCTATGCCGACGCCGTTGGCGCCGAGGAAAAGGACATCGCCAGCCGGATGTGGGGTTGAGTGACGGGAACCCACGTTCACTTCTTGGCCTTGTCGTAACCTCCGTGCCAAAAGTGCCGATCTGAAAAGTGTGCCGTTTCAATATGTTGCGGTTCTTGTTACATGCTAACATACTGGGGAAGCTAAAGACTTAGCTTTTTCATTCTGATA
>JAABUX010004033.1_pt1 | contig 18930 bp, 12 predicted proteins | sample 5561851 | NCBI WGS metagenome assembly JAABUX01 (sample SAMN10711883, study PRJNA513361) | rock metagenome | isolation source: Antarctica rocks | place: Antarctica: Victoria Land, Richard Nunatak red sandstone | collected 2016-01-03 | reverse complement strand
CGGATGCCATCCGGGGGTTAGGACGCAAACTGGTCGCCTGGGGAATGGAACGGCTAAAGCAGGCTGTCCGCGAGGACGGTGGAGACATCGAGGCCTGGGTCCAGACCCGTGAGAATAGCGTTGCCAAGATCGCCTTCCTTGAGGCCGAGGGCTTCACTCGCGACGATTCCTCCTACGTCGAACTGCTGCGTCCGCTCGATCGACCGATACCCCCGCCGCACTTGCCAGAGGGCTTCAGCATCAGGCGTCTGGCCGGCGAGCGGGAGGTCCCGGCCTACGTCGACATGCACAGAGATGCCTGGTCGGTTTGGGCGCCTTCCACCTACAGTGCCGAGCAGCATCTGCGCTTGATGCGCAACCCGGGCTATAACATCGAGCTCAATCCCGTCGTCGTGGCCCCCGATGGCACCCTCGTCTCCTGCTGCATCGGCTGGCTGGACCCGATCAACAAGATCGGGGAGATCGAGCCACTGGGTACCCGACCGGCATACGCGCGCATGGGATTAGCCCGAGCCGTGAGCATCGAGGTACTGCGACGCATGCACGAGCACGGGATGGAGACCGCGCTGGTCTACGGTGCGCACGTCAACGAGCCAGCCTGGGACCTCTACCAGTCGCTTGGCTTCGAGCCAGGCCGCACAATCTACAACTATCACTGCCGGCTCTGAGCTGTTAGGAATCGGTCTCCACTGACCGATTCTCGGCTAGCCGTGCCATGACCAAGAATCGGCGAGGCGTCTGTACACCAGCCCGCTTCTGGGCCGCGCATTACTCCATTCCTCGAACCGTCGCGCTGATGCCAGCAAGGCCCACCGCCGCCAGTACCAACCCCCCGGCCAGTGCGAACATCAGCGTGGGGTTGAGATCAACCAGGGCGCCGGAGAGGGCATAGGAGAGCGGCGTCAGGCCGAGGTTGGCGAGGCCGACCAGGCTGGTCACTCGACCGAGGAATGAGGGATCGGTGCGGACCTGGAGCCAGGTGCCAAAGACGACGTTGCCGACGCCGCCCTCCACCCCGAGGATCACAACCAGGAGTATGGCAACGACTAGGTTCGGGGCGAAACCGATCAGCAGAAAGGCGACTCCCTGAACCAGGGCTCCGGCCAGCATGAGGAGCCCATAGCGGCGGAGGCGTCCAACGAATCCCGCGACGACGGTACCGACCAAGGCGCCGGCACCCCAGGCACCGTAGAGGGTGCCCAAAGCAGCCGCTCCGCCCGCAAAGCGATGAGCTGCTAATGCTGCCAGTCCTACCCGATACGGACCGTAGAAGGCGAGGTTATTCACCGCGAGCAGAAGAAGGAAGGTGCGGAGGCCAGGATCGCGCCAGGCGAGGCGGAGCCCTTCAAGGATGGAGCGGAGTAGCCGGTGTCGTTCGGACGGGGTGCCGGCCGCGTTGCCCTGTGTGGCCACTCCCTTGCAGTCAACCGACATGAACTGGAGCGCTAATGCCGCGACGGCAAAGCTACCGGCATCGAGGGCGAAGATGAGGCTGACGCCGCCGTTCCGACCGACGCCCGCAATCAGCACACCGGCCAGGGCCGGGCCAATGAAGGAGGTGAGCCCATTGGTGCTCTCCATCAGGGCATTGCCCGCGTTCAGCTGCTCTGGGGGGAGGGCACGCGGGATGAGCGCAAATACGGCAGGAAAGAAAAAGGCGCCCATGGCGCCGAATATCAGAGATGCGAGGTAGACGTGCCAGAGGTGGATCAGGTGGGTCAGGGTGAGGACCGAAAGTATCCCGAGCGTGGCCCCGGAGATGAGGTTGGCGGCGAGCGAGACCTTCCAGGGAGAGAACCGATCGGTGAGGGCACCGGCAGCCAGCATGAGCACCACGCGCGGGATGTCGCCGACCAGCAGGACCGTGCCGAGCGCCAGACCGGAGCCGGTGAGCTGGAAAATCAGCCAGGCCCAGGCGACGGAGCTGAACTGGCTGCCGACCATGGAGATGCTCTCACCCATCCACAGCAGGCGGAAGTCTCTGATTTCCAGGGCGCGGGCCGGGGGGAAGCGGCGGAACAGAATGTCGCCGAAACTCACCTACGCCGGGTCCGGGTGACCGTGAACGGCGATCAAGCGGAAGGAATCACGCGCGATGAGCACGTCGAGGTTGGCGCGGTCCGACGGACTCTCAAATCGAGCCACGAAGGCAGGTCTCCCCTCGATCACGACCTCCTGATGTGGCAGCGTCCGGATACGGGGATGGCGGCGGTAGAACTGCCTCGCCTCCGGCAGTGCGAGAGCGATGCCTTCGAGCATGGAGTGGTGAATCGCGCCGCAGGCATCGCAGTGCAGGTAGATGTGGATGCCCGGCGTCTGAAGGTCCGCAGGAAGACCCAAAGGTGGACCGAGGCGGAGCGGTGTTGGGCGAGCACACCGGGGACAAAGGGGATGCGGGTGACCGCGGCGCAATCCGTACGCTGTGTCGACCCAGGTGTCAATGCGTGTCAGAGCCGTCTTGTAGCCCTTAGGACGGGGAGTGCCCGGCACAGGACACTCCGTCTGGCACTCTCCGGGTCGCCCACAGCCCGGACAGCGTAGCGAGAAGATCGCAGGATCTCCCACGAAGCGACCCATCAGTCGATACTGGCCGCACATGCGGCACCACAGTCGCGTCGGCTGCCATCCGTTGTCGGGATCGGTCAGACCATACAAGGCTGCTGCGTCCGGGAAATCGGTGAGGAGGAGACGGCGGAGGGCAAGCTTGCCCCGATGTAGTCGAACTGCTGTCGCCCCCTCGCTGACCCCCAGGAGCCTCGCGACGTCTGAAATCGGGAGATCCTCGATGTACCGCTGGAGGAGCGCCTGGCGAGTGGGAGCAGGTAGTAGGGCCATCGCCCGAGCCAGGAGGTCGGCAAGCTCATCCCGTTCCAACTCGACTTCGAGGTCGAGGTCGTCAATCAGAACATCCTGCAAATCCTTGGCTGGCTGTTCATCGGCTTCCAGGCCCACAAACTTTAGACACTGGTTGCTCCTGGCCCTCCAACGGCGGCAGACATTCCGAGCGATGGCTGACAACCAGCGGTCGTACCCGGTCGGATCGTGCAGCCTATCCCGGTGACGCCACGCCTCGACCAGGGTCTCCTGGACCAGGTCCTCGGCTGCCTCCGCGCTGCCCGATAGATGCGTGCAGAGCCGGCGCAGTCTCATCTGCTCGGCTGGTAAGACCTCTTCCAGGCTGAAGCGGTTAGCTGGAGATGTTTGCACGGCGTTCCTCAGTTCCAGATGATTGTCGAATCTCTCTATCTAATGATCACCCCAGGCAGGCAAAACTTTACGCGGATTTTAGGGGAAGGATTCGGAAGATGCGTAACGAAACCTGTCCTTCCCGTGACAAGCTTATTGAAGGGGCAATGGTGCCGTTTCATGCGAGGAGGTACGTCTGTGGAGAGACCGGAGTCGTTCGAGGAGCTGCTGCAGGGACAACGTAGTCGGCTTGTCGGTCTGTGTGCCCGTCTGACGGGCAATGGCTTCGTCGCAGAAGATCTCGCGCAGGAGGCGCTCCTCGAGGCCTGGAGGCACCACGACAAGCTCCGGGATCCCCAGCGGGTCCACCAGTGGCTATCAGGGATCGCACGTAATGTCTGTCGCCGTTGGAGGCAGCGAAGCCGTACACAGCCAGGTTTCTACTCGATTACAGGCGAGGAGAACGTACTGACCTTGGGACCAGATGGCTTGCTGACCGACGGCGCCGACCTGGAGATCGAGCTAGAGCATGACGAGCTGGCCGATTTGCTCGATCGGGCGATGGAGTTCCTCTCTTCGGAGACACGCGCCATCCTCATTCAGCGGTATATCGAGGATCGGCCGTATGCCGAGATCGCTGAGAGGCTTGGCGTGAGTGAGGGGGCAGTACGGGTGAAGCTGCACCGGAGCAAGCTGGCTCTGCGGCGTGTTCTCAGCGCGAAGTTCACCGAGGACGCGGTCGCCTATGGTCTCAGGTTTCCGGGTCCCGCCTCCTGGGAGGTCTCTCGCATCTGGTGCCCCATCTGCGGTCGTCAGCGGCTCATTGTGCGAATTGTTCCTGAGAGGGGAGAATTTATGGTCCGTTGTCCTACGTGTCACGAGTCGGGTCCCGTCCTCATTCATGTTCAGCTTCCGGATGTGCTGAGCGGTGTGAAGGGCCAGAAGGCAGCGTTGAACAGAGTGCTGTCCTGGAACCACAGCTACGTCCAGGACGCACTGGCTCGTCGTCCCGTCTCGTGCCCCGCCTGCGGCCACTACGGCCCAGCTGCAGTGGAGATACCTGAGGACGACGCCATGCAGACTCACGTGCATGTCGCCTACATCCGCTGCCGGTGTTGCGCCAGAGTGTACAACTTCGAGCTTTCTGGCTGCGCCTGGGTGCTCCCCGCAGCGCGACGGTTCTGGCAGCAGCATCCGCAGATGCGAACATGGCCGTCCCGTCGGGTCGAAGTTGGAGGCGAAACCGGGCTGGCGACCCGTTTCGAGAGCGCTGTGGACAGTTCCTATCTGGAGGTGATTCTGGTGCCGGCCACATTTCGGGTCCTCGGCGTCCGGGGAACGTCTACCCGCACCTCACTTGATGACTGACGTCTCCCGGCCGTGCTCGCTGTGGCACAATCTCGACTACATGTTGCTCTGGAGCGGCCAGCTGGCCTCGGTGTCCGGCTCCGCCATTTCCGGCATTGCCTTCCCCTTGTTTGTCCTCGGCCTGACCCACTCTCCGGTTCAGGCTGGTATCGTGGGGGCGTTGGGCGCCGTCCCCTATTTGCTGCTCGGCCTTCCAGCTGGTGCGTTCGTCGACCGATGGAATCGCAAGAAGACCATGATCATCTGCGATGCCGGGCGGGCCATCTCGCTGGGAAGCATTCCCTTGATGCTGTGGCTTGGACACGTGTCGATCGTGCAGCTCTACATCGTCGCCTTCGTCTCGGGCACACTCTTCGTCTTCTTCAATGTAGCCGAGGGAGCGAGCCTTCCACGCGTCGTCCCGCAAGAACAGTTAGCGGCCGCCATCTCCCAGAACCAGGGGGGGCTCTTCCTGGCCGGTCTGCTCGGGCCCTCAATTGGCGGCCTGCTCTTCCAGGTCAACAGGGTTGTTCCCTTTGCCATCGATGCAGTTTCCTACGCCGCGTCGGTATTCACCCTTGCAGCGATACGAACCGAATTCCAAGAAGAGCGCCACACGCAGCCCGGCAATCTGATCGAGGGAATCCGTGAAGGCCTGGTGTGGCTCTGGCATCAGGAGTTGGTTCGCTTCATCACCTTCCTGGCAGCCAGTCTGAATTTTGTCGGCGGTGGTGCTGGCCTCATCCTTATCGTGCTAGCCCGCAGCCAGCAGGCGTCTTCGGTTGAGATCGGCCTCATGTTCTCGCTCTCCGGCGTCGGTGGCTTGGTCGGCTCCATCATCGCTCCACGCGTTGAGAAGCGGTTCACCTTCGGACAGGTCACCGTCGGCATGCTGTGGATGATGGCGCTGCTCTGGCCCCTCTATCTGATCGCACCCAATCCGCTCGCCCTCGGTGCGGTTTCCTTGGGCATCAACATCTTCCCGCCGATCGGCAACGCCGTGCAAAACAGCTATCGGCTGGCTCTCACACCAGATGCGATGCAAGGCCGGGTGGGCGGCGCCATTTCGACACTCACTGCCGGTATCAATCCATTCGGCCAGGTGGTCACTGGCGCACTACTGCAATCGATCGGTCCCCGGCCAACTATCGTGATTTTTATGGTCTGGCTGATCATCCCCGCGGCGAGCGCAGTCATCAGCAGTCATGTCCGCCATGCGCCGCGACTCACGCGAGCGTGACCGACGCAACCAAGGTTCATGCCGTTGAGGTGGTGGCCATCTAGATGGACCTGGATGGACCAACTCGGCCGAGGCGCGGCCAAGGCGATCCAGTGGGACCTGGTGATCCGGGATCTAACTCCTCTTGATTGGCTCTTGCGGAGGTCGGAGATCCCAACTCCCCGTTTCCTCCACCGAGCCTCACCTCGCGCACGCCATACCCGCCTCCATTCGCTCCAAGTCGATCCCTTCCGCCGATGGGATGCATGGCTGGGTAAGGAACTGCGTCTCTACGCCGGCATGCCGGTGTACTATCTGGAGATCGAGGGGGGAGATCACGGACTCAACCAGGAGCACGAGCACAGTGTGGCTGCTATTGTCTCCTGGCTCCAGAGCCTCGCTTTCCTGGCCCCAGCGTGACAGTGGCGTTGGCTACTACCCGGTTTCTGCCCCTCGAAGGCAGTATCCGGCACACCCGTTGACCGCCCAGCCCGCTGAAGTCTAATGTCCTGCCCGCTGACCGGAGCAGCCAGAGGGTTTCTTGACTCTCCCCATTGGGCAAACTTCACCCTAGAGCTATGACCGAGTCAGATACCGATTTACTCCCCATCAGCAACTTTTCGCGCATGACGCTCCTCTCGGCGAAGGCGCTCCGTCTCTACGATCAGCTCGGCGTCCTCAAGCCCGCGCACACAGATCCTGGCTCGGGGTACCGTTACTACCGCTCGCACCAGCTCCGGGAGGCAAACCTGATTCGCTTCATGCGTCGGATGGACATGCCGCTCACGGTCATTCGGGAGATGCTCACGTCCTCACCAGAGGAGGCGGAACGGTTGGTCGAGGAGTACCTTCGACGGCTGGAAGCGCGAGCGACCCGAGCGCGCCTCACGATTCCGAACCTCGTCTCTGCGCTGCACGATGACCAGACCCTATGGATCCCGGAAATCTACGTCCGGACAGTGCAGCCGCAGCCCATCGTCAGTACGTCCTGTTGGACAATGGTGGACGGGCTCGACCAACAGGTCCGCATCTCCCTCGATCGGCTTCATGCGTTCATCAGAGAACAGGGGGCGACTCCCGCGGGCAAGCCCTTCGGTATCTATCATGGCCAGGTCAGCGAGGAAGACGGGGGACCGGTCGAGGTATGCGTGCCTGTTGGGCAGGAACTTCCGGGCGCGGCAGAGATAGGGGCGCGCGTCCTACCGGATGGCCAATTGGCCTGCGTCGTCCTGCGTGGCAATGCGTGCCGGTTCCCGGCCGTCCTCAACGGCTACGACGCGCTCTATGACTGGATCGAATACAACGGGTACGAGGCTGACGGTCCACCGTATGAGATCTGGCGTTCAGGGAGGGACGAGCGATGGGCGGAGTTGGAAATCGCCTGGCGCTTCCGTGATCCGGTAGCACAATGATGCGTCCCCTCTACGACCGGACGAATCCGTGGCGGTGGATACTCTCCCACCTCCGGCGCTACACTCCGTCTGTCCCGTTCTATCTGGTAGCGGTTCTCGCCTGGTACGTGCTCTCGTCGCTGATCTCCCGCGTCACGGGCGACGGTTTCGACGCGGTTATCCAGACGCGCCCGGACACGCGAGCGTTCGTGCTCGTGGTGGTGGGACTACTCGTGCTCGTCCTGGCGCGCGGGATATGCGGTGCGGCCTCAACCTATCTACTCACGACCACTGCCAACCGGATGGAGCGGGACATCCGGGAGGAACTCTACCTCGGCCTGCTTGGCAAGAGCCAGGTGTTCTTTGATCGACGGCGAGTTGGAGACATCATGGCGCGGGCCACCAACGACGCGAGCCAGGTGAACCTGATGTTCCAACCGGGGGTGGAGTTTGCGACGACCGCCGTCCTGGGAACGGTGGTGCCGCTCGCCTTCATTGGGTTCATCAGGCCCGACCTCTTGCTGACGCCCCTGCTCTTCATCGGAGCGTTCTCTGTGGCGATTCGGTTCCACGGGAGGAGACTGGGGCCGGCCTCGGATGCCATGCAGGAGTGCTTCGGCGCGATGAATGCTCGCCTGTCAGAGACGGTCGGCGCCATAGAACTGGTCGAGTCTGCCGGTCAACAGGCGGGAGAGCGTGAACGTTTCGAAGAAACGGCGCGCGCGTTCCGAGATGCCTTTGTGCGGTACGGCCGGATCCAGGCGCTGTACGTGCCTCCCCTGCTGCTGACCATCGCACTGGTCGCGGCACTCGTCCATGGCTTGATCCTCGTTGGCCATAGCGTGATGACGGTCGGGGACCTGGTTGCCTACCTGGGCCTGGTCGCGCTACTTGGGGTCGCCATCGGAGCACTCGGCGCCGGCCTTCCCTTGATCCGTTCCGGCCTTTCCGGCGCGGCGCGCATCCTTGACCTCCTGAATGACGAGATGATTCTGGATGAGCAGGCGTCGTGCTACCGCGGCCAGATGAGGGGCGACGTCATCTTCGAGCGTGTCACCTTCGGTTACGGCGAGGCCGGGGTGCTCGAAGATCTCTCCTTCCACATCAGGCAAGGTGAGACGGTCGCCGTTGTGGGCCCGGTGGGTTCGGGCAAAAGCACGCTCATCAAGTTGCTCAATCGCACGTACGACCCCGACTCCGGACGCATCCTGGTAGACGGTGTGAACCTGCGGGAGTGGGACCTGGAGACACTGCGCTCCCAGATCGCGGTGATCGAGCAGGATGTCATGCTGTTCTCCTGCTCCATCCGAGAAAACATTGCGGTCGGTGCCGGGCGAGGGGAGGATTCCTTCGCCGTCGAACAGGCGGCACGGGACGCGCGGGCGCATGACTTCATCGTGAGCTTTGAGAAAGGATACGAGACCGTCATCGCGGAGCGTGGAGTGAGCTTGTCAGGCGGACAACGCCAGCGCCTGGCCATCGCCCGCGCCCTGCTGGCGGCCCCACGCATCCTGGTGATAGACGACGCGACCAGCGCGGTGGACAGTGCGACCGACGTTGAGATTCAGAAGGCTATTCGGTACGTGAGTAAGCGGTGGACGACGTTCCTGATCACGCACCGCCTCTCGCAGATCAGGACGGCTGACCGGATTCTGGTTTTGGACGGAGGGAGAGTTGTGGGCCAGGGGCGACACGACGACTTGATGGAGTGCTGCGTACTGTACCGGCGCATGTTCGCCGGGTACGCATAGCGGGGGGATAGCAGTGGGCCTGCTGGACGCACTTGAGCCGGACAGTTTTGACCGCCGCTACACGGACCGGGAGTTGCTCCGTCGCATCTGGGGCTACTTCGGATGTCAGAGGACGCTCATGGTGATGATCGTGGCCGCTCTGATCCTGGGAGCCGTGATGGGCGCAGCCTTTCCGATCTTGCTCTCGCGTGGCGTGGATGACCTTGCGAAGAACATCAGCGCGGGCCGGACATTCATGCTGGCCGGGGTGATCCTCCTCGCCGGGGGTGCCGTTTGGTCCTTCAACGTCCTGCGTCACTGGTACTCGGCCCGCGTGGTCGGGGACGTAGTGCTGGCATTCCGTACAGACGCCTTCAATGCAGTGATGTGCCAGGATATGGCCTTCTTTGATGAACACTCGCCCGGTGGGATCACCAGCCGGGTTGCCACCGACACGCAGGCGTTCGCTACGATGGCCCAGATCGTCCTGGATGTGACCGGCCAGGTGCTCTTGATCCTCTTCATGACTCTGGTTCTCTTCCACATTGACGTGCGCCTCGCGTTCGTGACCGTGCTACTAGCCATCCTGGTCGCGGCGGTAACCCTGGTGTTTCGGATGCTCGCGCGCCACGCAACCCAAATCCTCCAGCGAGCGCTGGGCCGACTCAACACCCACCTCCACGAGTCCCTAGGCGGTATCGTGGTGGCCAGGAACTTCCGTCAGGAGGAACGCCTGTACAGGGAGTTCCTCCTGGCAAATAGTCAGTGGTACCAGGCCAGTGCGCGAGTCGGGACTCTCTTTAGCGGCATCTTCCCCCTGATGCTCACACTCGCGGGCGTCGGTACCGTGGCCGTTGTCTACTTCGGAGGGCGCCAGGTAATGGCAGGCACCCTCACGCCCGGAGAATGGTACCTCTTTCTTCAGAGCGTGGCCCTATTCTGGGATCCGTTAACTAACATCGCCTCCTTCTGGGGGCAGTTCCAGCATGGCCTGTCGGCCGGTGAGCGCGTCTTTGCACTGATCGACGCCCAGCCTCGCGTCGTTCAGGTGGACCACCGTTCGGTCCAGCAAATGTCCGGTCACATCGAGTTTCGGGATGTCGCTTTCCGCTACACGGATCGGGAAAAAGTCCTCGAGAACTTTCACCTGAACATCGAAGCGGGCGAAACGGTTGCACTGGTCGGTCACACCGGAGCGGGTAAGTCCAGCATTGCTCGCCTGATCTCGCGTTCCTATGAGTTCCAGGCCGGTTGCATCACGGTCGATGGGCAGGACATTCGCACGCTGGATCTCGACGCCTATCGCCGCCATGTCGGCATCGTGCCGCAGATGCCTTTCCTCTTCTCCGGGACGGTGGCGGATAACATCCGCTACGCCTGTCCCGGCGCGTCCGACGAAGAGGTCGTGGCCGCTGCGTATCGTGTGGCAGGAGGCGACTGGCTGCAGCCTCTCGAACGAGGGCTAGAGACACCGGTGGGGGAGAGGGGGAAGAATCTGTCGACCGGGCAGCGACAGCTCGTGGCACTCGCTCGGGTGCTCTTGCACGATCCGTCCATCCTGATCCTGGATGAGGCTACCGCGAGTATCGACCCTTTGACAGAAGTCCAGATTCAGGAGGCGCTTGATGTAGTTGTTCGAGGCCGCACCGCGATCATCATTGCCCATCGCCTACCAACCGTGCGCAGGGCAGACAGTATCGTTGTCCTCGAGAAAGGGAAGGTCATCGAGCAGGGGAGCCACAACACCCTGATGCGGGTAGGCGGCCACTACTGCCAACTTTACGATCGATACTTCCGTCACCAGGCGCCCGACTTTGATGAAGTGGAGCGTCGGGGGATCCGCGCCCGTTGACGCGTCAGGAGCCTTGACGCGACGCGAAAGGTGGAGTGCAACGTCTCCATTCGCTCGGAGGGGGTGTTAACCGCGCTTGTCGCGACAGGATGCTTCGAGGTTGCTGCCCGATCAAGCGCAAGAAGCTCTTGTACAAGCCCGGTCTCTGTACTGCGGTGACCTGCTGTCTGGACGCGGAGCGCGTTTCTATGAGTGGATCGACGAGCGTGACGAGAGCGGCGTCACGTTGTGGGAGCACTACCGGGAGGAGTACCACCGGGTGACCCAGCGTCTAGCCCGAATGTATTACGAGGAAGGGAAACCGAAGCAGGCGGTGCCGCTCTACAAGGACCTGCTGAAACGAGAGCCGACGCTCGAAGACGTGGTCCGCGACCTCTACCGCTGCTACCGGCATTTGGGCGACCTCAATGCGCTCATCCGCGAAGATCGCCATCTGCGGCAGGCGCTGCGAGACGCGTACGCCGAACTCGAGGGTCCAGAGGATGATCCGGACGAGTATCAGCTGGAGCCGGAGACGGTGGCGCGCTTCAGAGAGGTGCGACAGGACTTGGAGATGAGGGCCTCCGGCACGCTCGTAGCCCATCCTCCCACCCCTTGAGAGCTTGCCCCCCGGTCCCGAAGCTCTCAGCGATAGGCCCGTGCCTGGATCTCGTACAGCTCGGCGTACAGACCGCCCCGGGCCATCAGCTCCGCGTGGCTACCCATCTCCCGAATCTGCCGACCGTCCAGGACCACGATGAGCTGGGCCATGCGGACGGTGGAGAACCGGTGCGTCACCAGCACGGTGATGGTGCCGAATTGCCCTCCTGCCTGCCGGGCCGCCTGCGCGTAACGCTCGAACAGGTCGTGCTCGGTTTGTGGGTCGAGGCTGGCGGTGGGCTCGTCCAGGATGAGAAGCAGGGGAGCTTGCCGCATCATGGCCCGGCCCAGGGCCAGCTTCTGCCACTGCCCGCCGGATAGTTCGATCCCTCCCTCCCAGGTGGCTCCGAGTTGGGTCTCCAGACCAGCGGGAAGACGCCCCGGAACATCCTCGGCCCCCGCCCGCATCAGCGCACCGCCTACCGCAGCCCTGTCTTCCATGAGGGCCAAATCGCCGATGCCCACCGTCTCCCTGGCCAGCAGCTCGAATCGGGCAAAATCTTGAAAGGCGGCCGAGATGTGTGCCCGCCACGCTGCGACGTCGAGCCGCCCCAGGTCGATCCCGTCCACCGTGATCCGGCCCTCGGTCGGCTCGTAGAACCGGCTGAGCAGCTTGACGATCGTCGTCTTCCCCACGCCGTTCTCCCCGACCAACGCCACCACCGTTCCCCCCGGCAGGTGGAGAGACACGTCATCGAGGATAGTGCGCTTGGTGCCGGGGTAGCGGAAGGTGACGTGGCAGAGATCGATGCCCTCCGTGAGCCCGTCCGGCACCGGAGCTGGCTCCAGCGCTGCCGGCCGATTGCGGGAAGCGTACTCCTCCAACCAGAGGTAGCGCCGCGCCATTCCGAGCACCCGCAGAAAGGAGGTGCCGTAGAGGACCGCGGTGGTGATGAGAGCGTTCATCGCTGCGGCCAGCCCGATCGCCAGAACGACATCGCCGGGGGTGGCGCCGCCGTGTACCGTCAGGAGGAGAACCAGGGCGATGGCACCGGCATATGCCGCACCGGAGACCAGCCCACCGATCGCTCCCAGCACCGCACCCCGCCAGTCTGCCCCATCCTTTCGACGCATTACCTCAGCGGCGGCCCTATGATGGCGAGCGATCAGGTCCCCCGCCAGGCCGAACACTCGTACCTCCTTCCCGCTGGCGGCCGAGGTCGCCACGGCAAAGAGATGCTTCCGTCGCCGTTCCGCTTCGGCCGTCGCCTCGATGGCCGCCAGTTGCAGATCCTGCGCCTGCCGACCAGTCCAGAAGGAGACCACGCCGGCCAGCGGCAGGAGGAGCAATACGGGGTGCAGCCGGGCCAGGAGCGCCGCGCTGGCCGCGAGCTGGACGACGACGCGCACCAGGCCGGCGGTGGCATTAGTCATCCAGGCTAAGCGTCCCCGCTCCTCACGCAGGACATCCAGCTCATCCAGGTACTCTGGGCGCTCGTGATGCTCGAGACCGGGAATTTCGGCCATGAGGGCGATGAGCCGCTGATCCACCGCCAAGCCTGCCCGTTCCGCGACGTCGAAGAGCAGATCGATGTAGAAGACACCGGCGATCAGCGCGCCTCCGCTGGCGAGTGCTAGCACGCCGGCAGCGAGTAGGCCGCGGGGCAAGCTGCCGGCCAGCGCAGCATCGACCAGCAGCTTCGCGCCGAAGGCAGCAGCCGGGCCGCCCAGTGCCATGAGGGCGCCGGAGAACAGGAAGAGGGCGGAAGCCCAGGGGGCCGCGCCGAAGCTGAAGCTCATCAGCACGCGAAAGCTGCGCAGCAAATTGCTCGTCTTACCCATCGGTTCCCGCCTCCTGCAGGGCGAACTGCTCCGCCTGCAAGCGGAACATAGCGGCGTACCGCCCGTTCAGCGCCAGCAGTTCCTCGTGCGATCCCTGCTCCAGGATCCTCCCACCGTCCAGTACGACAATGCGCTCGGCGCGGCGCACCGTGGAGAAGCGGTGGGAGATAAGGATGGTGGTGAGCCCGGCGGTCAACTCCAGAAAACGGTCGTAGATCTCCCCCTCAGCGCGCACATCCAGGTTGGTGGTGGGCTCGTCCAGGATGAGCACCCGGGCGCCGGCTTCCACCGCGAAGAAGGCCCGGGCTAGGGCGATGCGCTGCCACTCGCCACCTGAGAGATCGACACCGCCGCTGTACTGCCGGGAGAGAATGGTCTCCCAGCCGTGGGGGAGAGGCTCGATCAGCTCCAGCACCCCGGCCCGTCGGCTCGCCTCCCGCAGGCGGTCTATATCGTCCGCCCAGTGGGGCGCACCCAGGGCGACGTTATCGCGGGCCGAGAGATGATAGTGGGTGAAGTCCTGGAAGATAGTGGCCACCACGTGCCCCTGCCAGTCTTCCGCCGCCACCTCGGCAAGGTTCCGCCCGTCCACGACGATGCGTCCGGCGGTTGGCTCGTAGAGGCGGCAGAGCAGCTTGACTACGGTCGTTTTGCCGGCACCGTTGTCCCCCACGACTGCCAGGGAGTGGGTGGCCGGGATAGCCAGATCGATGTCAGCCAACGTGTCGGTCGTGGCGTTCGGGTAACGGAAGCCGACGTGCTCGAAACGGATCCCTTCGCTGGGGCTGGGTGGCGGCAGGCTCACAGTGGCAGAGCTGGAGGGTTCGGAGAGTTCGGCCTCCAGGGCCAGGAGGGTGGGAACGGTGACCGTGGTGTAGGCCAGTGTCGTGTTCTGATCGTCGGCGGCGCGGAAGGTGGATGCATCGATCGCTGCGCGCGTGTAGAGAGCCAGCCCGCCCAGCGAAATCTCTCGGTGAGTGGCTGCCCAGGCCAGGAAGGCGAAGGTACCGAGATCGGCGAGGGTCACGACAGTGGCGGTCAGCTTCATTGTCCGCCGTCCCTGGAGGCGGGCAGCCCAGATAGGGCTCATCGCGTCCAGCCACGATCCCCCGAAGCGGGTCACGAGCCAGTCTGGCAAGCCCCAGATGCGTACCTCCTTGCCGGCACCGGGTGTCAGCGCCAGGTCGCGGTAGTACTCGGCCCGGCGCATGGCAGCGGACTGTCCGGTACTGACGCTCCCGAGGCGAAGATACTCCCGTTGCAAGTAGTAGAGAAGGATGGGCCAGAGGACTAGCCAGGCGAGACCGAGCCACGGGCGGAAGGTGGCCAGGATGACTGCCGAGCCCAGCGCCTGGAACCAGCTGGGCAGCAGGCTGGCCAGCGCCGGCACGGCATCGCCCGGGCGGAGGCCGGTGGTGCCGATCGTCTGGCTGCTCTTAATGGCATCGAGAATGGTCGGGTCCTCCAGGTGGCCGACCCCCGGCGGATGTCCCACCGTAGCCATCACCCGCTCCTGTAGCCGTCGATCGACCTGTCGGCCAAAAACGGTGGCAAGAGCGCCCTGCACCGGGCCGAGGATCCGTTGAACCAGGATGATCCCCGCTGCAAGGCCTAGGAGCCGGAGGGTGGTGCTGCCGGCCGCCGAGGAGAGGCCGTGCCGCAGCGCGGTCGGGATCGAGCCGACCAGTAGGCCGGTTACCACGGTGAATGCCAGCGGCAGAGCGGTGAGAACCAGAACACTACCGGCCAGGAGAAGCGTCAGGGCGAGGCTGACTTGCGGGAGGAGGCGCAGCAAGGCAACGGTGCCGGAGACCGCCGGGGGGAGCGCGGGGCGAAAACGGGTCACAGGGCCGGGTCGTGGCGGGTGAGCGGCGGCTCGGGCGGAGCGCCGGAAATGTGGACTACCCGCAAGCTCTCGCGCAGCGTCACCACCTCCAGCCTGGCACCCCCGGTGACGCTCTCGAAGGCCGTGACCATCGCCGGAACGCCCTCGGCCTCCACCTCCCGTTCCGGGATGAAACGCATTCTCGGGTGCTTCTGCCAGAAGCGCCGCACCTCTGGCAAGCTCCAGCTCAGGGAGTGCCAGGTCTCCTGATCGAGCCAATTGCACCGCGGGCATTCCAGAGACACTCCCTGTTCTCGGCTCTGCTGCAGAGGCATCCATCGTCGGCAAAGTGGGCATGGCATCCCGCCCCCTACCGCGTCGTAGTGGAACATCTGGTGAATGCCGGTCAGCACCCGGGAGAGGGCTGGCTTGAAGGTGCGGATGCCACGCAGGCCGTCGCCCAGATGAGAGTGGGTGTAGTTGTCGTAGGGGATCGGAGCGCAGCGGGGGCAGCGGAGGTCGAGCCTTCCCGCCTCGGCAGCCAGCCAGCCTTCCAACCGGCGCGTGCCGCAGCCCGGACACCAGATGCGGGTTTCCTGCCAGCCAACCTCCCCGACTCCAATCAGACCGTGGGCCAGGGATTCGTCGCCGAGCTTGGTACAGAGACTGTGTCTCAGGGCCAGCTTCCCCCGGTGCAGCCGGGCTTCCACGGCTCCCTCGGTGAGCCGGAGCTGAGCAGCCACCTCCGCTTGAGATACCTCATCCAGGTAGCGACGTACAAGCACGTCCCGAGTGTCGGGGGGAAGCAGTGCCAACGCCCGATCGAGGAGGCGAGCCAACTCATGGCGCTCCAGCTCGACTTGCAGATCGAAACCGTCGGCGATGGCATCCCACACTTCGACCTCGACGTCATCCAGCGGCTCAGCCCGTCGTGTCCGTTCTCGACCGTGATTGCGCGCCCATCGATAGCAAGTGTTGCGCGCGATGGCCAGTAGCCAGGCACGTCGCGCGCTATCATTGCGTAACTCAGTGCGGTGCTGCCAGGCCTCTAGCAACGTGATCTGGGCCAGGTCCTCGGCGACCTCCCCACTGCCCGTGAGACGCGCGCAGAAGCGCACGAGTTCCTCACGTTCCTGGGCCAAGAGCTCCAATTCTCGCACCATCCTCATCGACCTCCCCGTATCATCGTCTCATCTCTTCCGGCGATGACTGTTCAGAGGAGCGAACAGTGGGCATCATTCCGGCGAAGTTTCAGTTAAGAAGATGCCGGCACCGGGAGAAATCCTACGGTGTTTTTCTCCGGATGATTCGCAATCTCGCTCGTGGGTAAGCGCACGGGTACTGTGTGAGAGCATCGCTGAGGATAAACTTTCCGCTCGTCCCGCCTGTCCCAAGGACCCATGCAGCTCTTCTCTCCCCGCTGACAGACGGGCTGTTCACTGTGCCCACGCTGGGCGACAGTTGGACCCTGTGGGTCGATGGGGAGACGGGCGTCGTGCTCCGTCTCGAGTACTACCGCGGGAAGAAACTGATCGGTTGGGCGGCAATCCGGGACTTTACGGCGAATGAACCAGCGAACCAACTCCCACACTACTGGTCAATGCCGGCGACAGCCGACTGCCCTCCCGGGACCGTCTGCAATCGCGCTCTCGGCATGGCATTGATCCCTCATCATGGATGGAAGCGCCTCCCAGCCGGTAATTTTCCTCCGCCGACGCTTGCCTGGTTCGTCGGTTCTCCACGAGGAGCCATCAACCGTATCCGCCTGGTCATCCGGTCTGACGGCACGACGCAAGAGCGCAGCGATGTCCGTGCCGCCGTCGCCGCGCCCGTGACTGGTATTTCCGCACGGGGGAGCCGACTCGAGTCGGCCCAGTGCTGCTGTCGGCTGAATCTCGTCCGTGCGATCTCGTTGGCTCGTCACTGATCGCCGGGGCGATCCATCTGGCGACGTACGCCCCTGTTGACTGCTTTGTTGTGCTTTCCACGCAGGGCTATGCCCCGGCAAAGTGGGCGGCATATAGGGGACTCCACATCGAATTTGCGTTCCCTTCCTGGCGGGGCAAGAAACAGTATCGGCTGGCGCGATTCAGCCCTGTACCCTCGGATCGTTTGATAGCGGCCGCGTGGCAAGACAGAGAGAATACTGACGGTCCCAGCTACGTCCCGTTTCGCTCAGGTAAGAGAATGCCGTGCCGTTGTGAAGCGCGATGCATCGGTAATCGGGTTGCAGCAATCCTTTCGCTGCAAGACGGCGTACCCCGGCACCAACTCGCGCTTCCCTTCAGAGAGGACTCCTCCTAACGAATGGGAGACATGCGTCCCGCGGTCCATGACGGGGTCAAAGCGGCCGGAAACTTTGTCGGGCACCTCGACACGCGGAAGCGGCCTGAATTTCGAGCCCGCCCGGAAGTTGCTATGGCCACAGGAGTGCGGACCGGGTGCATGGTGGTCGCGGACCGTGCCGTGGAAACGCAGTTGTAGTTGTCGAATCAGGGTGGCGGCGGGTGAACTTGATGGCAGCCCCTGCCGTGCGCTGATAGACCTTCCGAGCGGCATTCCCATCTCCCCGAAAGAGCACGCTCCAGTCATGTGTCGATCACGAGGTGTTGGGGGCAAGGTGGCAGAGGATGCTCCCATAGACTCAGGACAGGGCTCTGTGCCGCAGTTATCCTGAGAGAATGGACGGGAGGCGCTGTACGGTTGAATCGAGACTACAAGTGGCGCTGGGCACACGTCGATCAAAGTGAAGGCGCCGATCGCTACGTCGCGCTGCTCAATCGTCTGCGGCCCGGTGACGATCCAGAGCACTTCCCCAACACCCTCGTCTGGTTCTGCACCCAGCTACTGAGTGAGGACGTGACCGCGGCGGGCGCGCCGGACTGGCTTCGGCGTTGGAGTGATCTCTACAAAGCCGTGCTGGAGGCTCGTGCTGGTCTCAAGGCCGCGGCAATTCGCTATCCGGAGGACGAATCGGCACGGCGGGCGTTCGAGACCTGCCAGGAAGAGGTCATTCCGCGGTGGCTGGTAGCAAAGCAGCGTCTGACGGAGAAACTTCTCGCCATCGATGGCTTTCAGCCGGGACCCGAGCATGGTGAGATGCTGCGCCGTCTCTATAACCAGGACGGCCTGTTCAGAGAGGAAAGTGTGCCACTCGACCAGCAACTGAGCGAAGCCGAGGGGGATTGGTGGCGCATTTTCGGGAGCATGACGGTACAGGTCGACGGTCAGGATCTCTCTTTGCCCGCAGCGAACGCTCGATTGCAGGATCTTGATCGATCGAGTCGGGAATCTGCCTGGCGCGGAATCAATGAGGCATGGCTGCAGAAGCGTGAGGAGATTGGAGAGCTTTTCCTTCGGACCGTGCGTACCCGCCACCAACTTGCCAGGGTCGCCGGCTTGCCGAACTACCTCGCCTACCGGTGGCGAGAGATGGACCGCCTTGACTATAGCCCGGCAGACGCCACCCGATTCCACACCGGCATCGAACGAGAGATCGTCCCTCTTGGCTCGCGGCTGCTGGATGTCCGACGCTCAAAGATGAAGGTCGAGAGCATCAGGCCGTGGGATCTCACGGTTGATCGTGAGCTGCGTCCTCCATTGGCGCCGTTTAAAACGGTAGACCAGCTCGAAGAGGGGGTGGCCCGCATCCTTTCCCGCGTCGATCAAAAGATCGGCGAACTCTTTGACCGGATGCGAGACGGATGGATGGACCTCGCCGCGCGCCAGGGCAAACCGGGTGGGGGCGAGGAGTGGTGCTTTCCGCAAAGCGGCATGCCCTACATCGTGGCGAACGCCGTCGGCACCCACACCAATATCATGACGGTGCTCCATGAGATGGGGCATGCCGCGCATGATTTCATTTCCCGACGGCACCAGGATCTCATCTGGAACGGTGGCGGCCCAACCGAATTCGAAGAGTTGGCTGCGAGCGCCATGGTCTTCCTCGCCGATCCTTA
>JAABUX010004032.1_pt1 | contig 18930 bp, 27 predicted proteins | sample 5561851 | NCBI WGS metagenome assembly JAABUX01 (sample SAMN10711883, study PRJNA513361) | rock metagenome | isolation source: Antarctica rocks | place: Antarctica: Victoria Land, Richard Nunatak red sandstone | collected 2016-01-03 | reverse complement strand
CTCCCCGGCCAGCGACCAGGCCCGCTCGCGGCCCGCGGCGCGCGCCGCCCGGATCGCCTTCAGCGCCCGCGGCAGGTCCCCGGCCAGGGTGCCGGGCAGCCGGGACACCACCGGGCCGGACGCGACCCGGCCTGGCGGCGCGGATCCGGCACAGCAGCACCCCGAACCCGTGCGCCAGGTTGTCCGCGCGGGCCGCGAAGTCCGCGGCGCACTGGCCGGAGACCAGGCGGACGGGGACCCGGTCGGTGTACCGGGTGGAGGTGACCCTGCCCAGGACAGGGACCAGGACGCGGCCGTGGTAGAGGGGAGCGAGGCGGCTGATGGTCATGACGGCGGCCCAGTGCCGGGCGTAATGCCAGCGCCGCCACCTCCCCAGCACCGGCCGGGCCGCGAACCGGGCGAACGAGGACGGCGAACACCACCGCCACATAGCCAGGCCGGTGATGACAGCGAGGACCAGGGCGGCGGGGCCGGGCCAGCCGAACAGCCGCCACGCCGCGAACAGCACCGCGGCCGCCGCGACCAGGACCGGGTGCCGGGCCGCGAACCGCAGCACCGCCCAGGCCAGCCGGGCGATCTGGACCAGGGAGATGACCCAGCCGGGGGTGTGGTAGACGGGTGAGCGCCAGACCGGGACGGCGAACGGGTCGGGGTTGTTTACCTGGGCGAGCTGGTCACCGGAGAACGCCGACATCCTCACCGGGTCACCTCCCGTCCGGCTTGGCGGGCCAGGCCCGACAGGTGACGCCAGGCACCGGCCGCTGTGTCGTGAGCTTCGGTGGTGCCCAGGTCGGCGGCGATGCGGGACAGCAGGCTGGCTTTGCGCTGGTGGTAGGCGATCTGGTCGGCCAGCGGCGCGCCGGGGGGAAGGCGCCGGGCGTGGTCGAGGAGGTCGGCGATCTCGCCGGGGGTGACCCGGCTCGGGAGACCGGTCATGATGGGTGTTCCTTCCTGAGTGCTGCTCGGGGGGAAGAAAAGGAAAGGGGGCGGCCCGCAGGTGGCACTGCGGGCCGCCCCGCCCGCTTTACGCCGCGATGACCGCGGCCCTGCTGGTCATGCGGGGATCTCGCGGCGGGCACGCAGCGGGCCCAGGCCCCGCCACCGGCGCTCCACCTCGGTGGCGTACCGGGCGGCCTGGTCGGCCAGCTCGCGGGCGAACCGCACATGCCCCGCGTCCAGGCGGTCGGGCAGGGTCAAGGTGACCAGCAGGCCGGGCCGGGCGGCCAGGATCGACAGCAGCGGCGTGCGGTTGCGGTACGACTCGAACGCCACGCAGGAGCGGGCGGTGACCGGGACGGTCACGCTGGTAACCCGGCTCGCGGGCATCACGCCGCGTCCTTCGCCGCGACGGGGCGGGCAGCGGCCTTGATCCCGGTCGCGCGCAGCGAGTACGCCATCCGGCCCTTGTCCGTCACGTACGGCGTGACGACCAGGCCCTCGAACTCGACGGCCTCGAACGGGGTCCGGGTCGGCGGGACCGGCATCCGGTCCGTGATCATCTTCACCACGACCTCGCGGGACCGGCCCTCCAGGTCCGGGTCCATATCCATCACCCGGCACTGGAACACCCGCGTCCCGGTCAGCTTGTCCACCGCCGGGGACCGGGTCCTCGTCTTCTCGTCGTAATCCTGCGCCTCGCTGATCGAGCCGGGCACCAGATGACACCCCGCCGGGAAAACCGCCTGCTGGGCCACCGGAAGCCGGGAGCCGGGACTAAGGGCCACTGCCCTCACCTCCAATACGTAGTAGCGATATAAGTCATCCTAGGACTACAGGATGACAGGCGCAACGCTTTGAGGGTTACGGAAAGGAGACAGATCCCTTACTTCAGGCGGGAGCGCAGGTCAGCGGCCTCGGCGAGGAGCCGGGACTCGGGAATCTTCGCTTCCGGGGCCTGCGCTGTCAGCGGGAAGGGCTGGCCGGGCCGCGGGTCCCCCTCGGCGTACCGCGGCACCAGGTGCGTGTGCAGGTGGGGCAGTGAGTTGCCCAGGGTCTCGTAGTTCATCTTCAGCGGCGCGAACACGCCGATCAGCGCGCGGGCCACGGCCAGCACCTCCGCCCAGTACCCGGCCGCCTCCGCGTCGGTCAGCTCGGTCGGCTCGCTGACATGACGGCCCCGCCAGATGACCACGGTGTAACCGCGCTGCACGTCAGCGCGCTGCAGGTACGCATCGCAGTACTCGCCTTCCAGGATGAGCACCCCGTACTGGTCAGCCTCGGGGCGGCTGGTCCCGCACATCTCGCAGCCCACGCCGCGGATCAGCTCGGCCCAGTTACCCGGCCATTCACCCACCGGCCTGGCCGTCCTGCTCGGCCCACTCGAACGCGAACTCGTGCCGGTCACCCGCGTACAGGTCATCGGCGACCTGCAGTGTCCGGCCGCCCGGGTCATAGTCGATGTGCAGCATCCGCACCACCGGGACACCGGGATCCAGCTCCAGCAGCCGGGTTTCCTCCGGTGACGGCATCCGCGCCCGCAGCAGCTCCACCCCGCTGGCGAACGTGTGCCCCAGCCGCTCGATCAGGTTGTCCGGGCCCTCCGGCAGCGCCCCCGCCGATTCCAGCCGGGTGCCGTCCGCGACCCACAGCGGGTAATAGCTCGCCGAGATTACCGCGGGTATCCCGTCGAGGAGCTGCAGCCGCTGCCGGATCACGACCTGCGCCCCGGCGGGAAGCTGAATCCATGACGCGATATCGGCCGGGACAGGAACACGGCCGATGTGCAGCATCCGCCGTGCCGGTACCTGGCCCTGGGCGATGGCCTCGGTGTCGAACTCCGGCTTGCCGGAGTCACGGTGCGACGCATGCCGGTGCGTCGAGGAAATCCGCCGCAGCCGCGGGAGATCCCGCACGTACGACCCGAATCCCTTGCGGCTCAGGACCAGGCCCTCGCCCGCCAGCGCCGCCAGGGCAGCGCGGACCGTGGTCCGGCTGACTCCGTACTCAGCCTGGAACCCGGCCTCAGTGGGGAGCTGGCTCCCCGGCCTCCTCCGGCCCTCCTGAATCTCTGCCCGCAGCACATCCGCTAGCTGCAGCGCCAGCGGGCGATCAGATCGAGGGTCAAGGCGCTGCGTCATCGTCCGCCCAGACGTGCTAGGTCCGCCTTGTCGTGCTAGCACTACAGGAAGCCTACGCCACACGACACCGGCACACCATCATCACCACGAAGAAGGCCCGGACCTGCTCGCACAAGCCGTGCGTTGCCGAATTAAGCCGTAGTTAGATCAAGGGGGCGCCGCTGCGCGGCACCGCGTCCGGCGCTCCCCGCGCCAGGCTCTGGCCTTGGCGGCCCCGCCCGGCGCGCCCGCGCCGTCCTCCGCCACGACAGAGCACCACAGATCTGCCCGGCATCATCGGCATGCCAGCCGGTACAGCAGGCAGCCGATTTCCTCGCGCCCCGATTATCCCAGTCACGGCCGCCGCCTCCAGGGCGCTTCGCGTCGCTGCGCGATCGGCATCCGCCGACCCTGGACCCGCCGCCCGCTCAACAGGGACCGGCAGCTATCAGGAAAACGGGGGAGAGCAGGACTCATAAGGTCAGGAAGCTCAGGCCAGGGCCGTCGCTGGCGGTAACTCCGGACGACTCAGATAGACCTAGACGGAGGTTCGGGTTACTTCCGACTCTTCCGTGCCCGGTGCAGCCATTTCATCCCTCCGGTCGGAACGACCAGGAAGAGCAAGAGGACCAGCACCTCCCCGGAGACGGTATTCCACTCGTGATGGCGTGCGGCGCCGACGACGAAGGAGACCAGGAACAGCAAGAACAGCAGATAGATAGAGGAGCCAACCCAGGTCCCGGCTGCGAGTCGCCGCTTGAAAGGCCCTGCGGGCTGCGCCGCTCCATCGTTCCCAGCTACCGCCTGGGACGCCACGGGTGTGTCTGCGGTCGGCCTTCGCTGATCGCCACCGGTCATGGCTCGGAGAATACGCCGGTTATGCCTGTAGCACCATGTGTCGGGACCATCACGTGCGTGAACGCCAGCGCTTGGTGACCTTCGCGTGCGATCCGCGTGCGATAGCGTACGGCGCCTAGGAGTCAGAAGCGGGCTCAGGCGGGCACTTAGGCTACCAGATGCAGACACAAGTATCTGACGGTAACGCAGGTCAGCGCGGTAGAAGTCTGGTGGTCAGGGGCGGGGTCGAACCGCCGACCTTCCGCTTTTCAGGCGGACGCTCGTACCAACTGAGCTACCTGACCTCGGCGAGCGCCAGGCGCCGAGCTGCGCCTCGCTCCGACCGGGCGGTCCCGACGGGATTTGAACCCGCGACCTCCACCTTGACAGGGTGGCGAGCACTCCGAGCTGCTCTACAGGACCATGCTGTACTGCTCATTCTACCGTGCCTCATCATGCCGCGCTCGCAGCACGTTACTACGCTGGCGTCTGCCAGCCGTACCCCCAACGGGATTCGAACCCGTGCCGCCGCCTTGAAAGGGCGGTGTCCTAGGCCGCTAGACGATGGGGGCTCGACGGTCACCGCCGCCTTGCCCGTGGCGCCCGCCGTCGGGAACCGTCTCAGCATAGGGGACGGATGGCGCTGCCGGCAAAGCGGCACCTGTCTAGCCAGCCGGAGCAACACCTGAGCACCGCCCGCATACGCTGACACCGAAGCCAGCAGAGAGGAACCCGGCAATGCCTTCCAGCACCGAGTACGCAGGCGCTGACCTGCTCCGCGTCGACGACGAGCTGACCGACGAAGAGCGCCTGGTCCGCGACACGGTCCGCGCATTCGCCGCCGACAAGATCATGCCCGATATCGCGGACTGGTTCGAGGCGGGCACGCTGCCGCGCGAGCTGGTCCCCGAGCTCGGCAAGCTCGGGCTGCTGGGCATGCACCTGACCGGGTACGGCTGTGCCGGGATGGGCCCGGTCGCCTACGGCCTGACCTGCCGCGAGATGGAGGCCGCTGATTCCGGGCTGCGCAGCCTGGTTTCGGTGCAGGGCTCGCTGGCCATGTTCCCGATCTGGAAATACGGCTCCGAAGAGCAGAAGAGCGAGTGGCTCCCCCGGATGGCCGCCGGTGACGCGATCGGCTGTTTCGGGCTGACCGAGCCCGATCATGGCAGCGATCCGTCCAGTATGAAAACCCATGCAACGCAAAACGGGCCCGACTGGCTTCTCTCCGGTTCCAAGATGTGGATCACCAACGGCTCGATCGCTGATATTGCCGTCGTCTGGGCCTCGACCGAGGACGGGATCCGCGGTTTCCTGGTGCCGCGCGGGGCACGCGGTTTCACGGCACGCAACATTCACAAGAAGATGTCGCTGCGCGCCTCGGTGACATCCGAGCTGAACTTCGACGAGGTGCGGCTGCCCGCGGACGCGATGCTGCCCGGCGTGCGCGGGATCAAGGGCCCGCTGTCCTGCCTGTCGGAGGCCCGGTTCGGCATTGTCTGGGGCGTCACCGGCGCGGCCCGGTCCTGCTTTGAGTCCGCGGCTGAGTACGCGCGCACCCGTGAGCAGTTCGGCCGCAAGATCGGCGGCTTCCAGCTGACGCAGGCCAAGCTGGCCTGGATGCTCGCCGATCTGCAGCGGGCGCAGCTGCTGGCGCTGCATCTGGGCCGCCTCAAGGAGACCGGGCGGGTCACGCCCGAGCAGGTCAGCCTAGGCAAGATGAGCAACGTGCGGACCGCGATCGACATCGCCCGGCAGGCGCGGACCATCCTCGGCGCCAACGGGATCACGCTGGAGTACCCGGTAATCCGGCACGCCAACAACCTTGAGTCGGTCCTGACCTATGAGGGCACGGAGGAAATCCACACCCTTGCGCTGGGTCAGGCAATCACCGGCATCTCCGCCTACAGGTAGCGGGATCACTCGCGGCTCGGCTCGTCAGCGGGGGGCCGGTGCCCCCGGACCGGTAGTGGCATCATGGCGGTGTGACCGATGTGACTGACAACCAGGCCGGGTCGCGTTTCGAGGTCACCGTGGATGGTGCGGCAGCGGAGCTGGCGTACCGGCTGCGCGGCGGCCGCCTGGTGCTGATTCACACCGGCGTGCCCGCCGCACTCGGGGGTCGCGGCATCGGCGGCGAGCTAGTGCAGGCGGCGGTCAACCGCGCCGCGCTGGAGAACCTGACGATAGTGCCGCTGTGCCCGTTCGCGCGCAGCTGGCTCGGCCGGCACCCGGACGCGGCCGGACGGGTAACAGTGGACTGGGACGACCATGGCAAAGGCTAGGAACGCTAGCCGGCGCGGGCGCCTAGACCGGCCCGGTCACCCGGCCGGTGATTGGTGCCGTGAGCAGCCGGCGGTGCTGCTCGGTTGCGCCGGTCATGATCGCCGTTAGCTGCGAGCGCAGGCCGGTGATCGTGCCGCGGCCGGCCAGCAGGCTGGCCCGGCAGCCGGCCAGCATCAGGACCTTGCAGCCCGTTTCGGCGAGCCAGGCGGTTACATCCGGCTCGACGTCCGGCTCGACGTCTGGTGGCGCGACCGGCACCGCGCCAGGCGCCAGCAGCGGACGGCCGAGGCAGTGAGCTGCGCGCGCCGTTTCTGCGCAGCCATCCCCGCCCGCCGGGTCGAGCAGCAGCACGGCGTCAGCGAGATACACCGCGGTCCATGTCCGGTAGCTGAAGCTGGCCGAGCTGAGCTCGTGCAGCCGGGCGCCGCGCAGCCCCGCCCGCCTGGCCTGCGTCAGGGGGCCGTCCTCCTGCCGGAAATCAGCCGGGAAGATAAGCTCCACCGCCAGGCCTGCTTTCAGCGCGGCCTGCGCGGCCATCGTGTCGACGCCGGTCTGGCCGCCGGTCAGCACGACCAGGCCTGGTTCGCGGCGCACCGCCGCCCGCAGCCGCCGCTCGGCGTCGAGCGGCGTGGTCTCGGCAGTCACCTGGCCAGGGTAGGCCGGCGGGGCAGCGGACTGGGGAGCGCGGCCCGTTATGCATGCTGGTCTTTGAACGTCTGGCGGTGAACTGTGCTGCGCAGACCTGCGGGCGGCGGCCATGCTCAGGGTGAGCACAGCTGCCGCCCGCCGGCCTTAACCAGTTAGCACCCGTCGTAGGGTGCCCACGGCGTCGATCCGTACTTCGCGTACGCCGAGGCGAAGACCTGGTTCTGCGTGGCCGCTGACGCGTTGCCGAACGAGCCGGGACTGCCGCCGGACGCCACCCACAGGGGGTAGCTGAACTGGTAGAGGCCGTAGTGACCGCTGCCGTTCGTCACCTGGGCGTTGCCGCCGCTTTCCCGGGAGATAACGCACGACTGGAAAGAGCCGGACGCCCCCGTGGATGCCGCGGGCTGCGTGACTGCGGCGGGCGCGGGCGCCTGCTGCTGGGTCGCTGCAGGCTGGGTGGCCGGCGCGGCTGCGACGGGCTGTACGGTAGCCGGCTGCGCAGACACGGGCTGCGCAGACACGGGCTGCGGGGCGGCCGCGGCGACCGCTCCCGGCTGGTAAAGCGCTGCTAGCCGCACTGCATTGGCGGCCGAGGGAACCCGGAGGCGCTCTCCGACGTTCAGCAGGTTAGGATCGGTACCAACGACCGAGCGGTTGGCCTGATAGAGGCCCTGCCACTCAATCCGGTACCGGGCGGCGATACCGCTCAAGGTGTCGCCCTGGCGCACTGTGAGGTGCGCCGCTGGCCGGGCTCGTGCCTCGCGGTGGACTTCCACCGACGTCAGCACTGCTGCCGGGTGCATCATGGATTGACCCTCTCGTAACCGAGAGGCAGGTCCGCGTAGTGAGGCGGCCGGGGGTAGGGGCTGCCAGGCAAACACCTGCTCTCGTCTCGTTCGGCGTTCCGGGGTGAGAGTACACACTGCGCTGCGAGACTCCAAATTTGCCCTGGCTTGCCGTGCTGGTCCGTTATCTGCGAGCATGGTCGATCCGGCCGCCTTGCCCGGACATATGGGCAGGTCAGCGGCCTTGCGAGGACAGGCCGGTCAGCGAGGCGCGACCACCAGGGTCTGCAGGCCGGAGCCGAACGGGCCGGCGGTGTCCGACAGCGTGCTATGGGCCAGGGCTGCCCCGGTGCCGCCGAGGGTCGTTGCCGCGTCCATGAACAGCCACTCGCCGGCCGGATCGCGCGGCAGCACCACCGTCAGGTCCACATTTGCGAACAGGAACCGTTCCGGGTCCAGCATCGCGCTCACCCCGTTGCCCGAGTCGGCTATCAGCAGCGCCCGGCTCATCGCCGACGGCTCTTCCCCGGCCAGCAGCGGAATCTTCGGCCGGGTCCACACCCGGCCCTGGCCCGGCTGCTGAAACCCGCTGCCATGCAGGAACCGCCATTCAACGGCCGACATGTAGCCGCCCATGTGACCGCCGGGGAAATGGGCCGGCGAGGACTGCGCCGGGAGCGGCGGCGGAGCAGGCCCAGCGGCGGACTCGGGCACGACAGCGTTCCGCGCGAGACGCCAGCCGCGAGCGTGCAGCACTTCGCGGCCGCCGGCGGTCATGACCGCCTCGACAAGGCTGATCCGCTTTCCCGGCCGCACCGTGCGGGTAGCGATCGTCAGCTTGGTGATCGGGATCGGGCCCAGTATGTCGATCGTGACCCTCGCGAGCCGCTGGGCTTCGACCGGTTCATGCAGCTCCAGTGCCCTGGCAGCCAGGGCTGACGGCGGGCCGCCGTGCTGATGCTGCTCGTTCCACGGCCCGGCAGTCGCCGGCATGGCGGCGAAAGCAGCGGGGCCGGCAAGCTCGTAGAACGCGGTTGGCACGGGGCGAGATGCTACCGGAGTGCGGGCCCACCTTGTCGGGCGCCGGCCGGATCACCGGCGATTTTTCGTTCCTATAGTGTCGGATCGGTATCGGCGGCATCGGCTAGTGCCGGATCGGCATCGGCGCTAGCTCGCGCACTCCCGGCCGGCAGGGAAGTGCCGAGCGAGTCGGCGCAGCGCAGGCATATATTGCAGTACCCGGGTAGATCCGCATCTCGAAGGGATGCAGCTTCAGACGGAGGTACAGACTAGTGAGCTCGCTGGCCATTCAAATTGTGATCATCGTAATTATTGTTGCCGCGATCGTCGGCATCCCGCTGTGGATGGTGTATAAGCGCCGTCACGCGGTGGACGGGCCGCGTACCGGAACGCGGACGACTTCCCGCCGTGACCGCATTCTCCAGGAGTCAGACCCGCATAGCCCGGATGCCACCCCGCAGTCTCGGCCCGACGTTCAGATTCCCCGGCCGGAGGACTCCCCCGAGCGTCCGCCGCGGCAGTAGCCGGGGCCGCCCTGCGCGGCTGGCGGGGAGCCGACGGAGAGCAGCACCTTGCCGGTGACCAGGAGTTCCCTGGCTACAATATCGCAGAGATCATCGCTGCTATTCGATGTCGGCGAGCGCAAAGCTCAGGTACCGGTCGGCGGACCGGCGCACGACCGTGTCACCTGCGGCGCTGATGACCCGCTGCCACCAGGCGCCGTAAATGCGCTCGAACTCCAGCGGGCTGATCAGCTGGAGCGCCCGCCGGACCGCGCGCGGCCGCTCCGGGATCAGATTCGGGAAGCTGTACATGAAGCTGACCCAGCGGCGGTCCTGGGCCACCGTGAAGATATCTCCGGAAAACAAGGCGCCCCGGCCGGACGGGTCCGTTGCCCAGTGCAGTACCTGGCCGCCAGCGAAATGCAGGCCGACGTTGATCAGGGTCAGGCCCGGGGCTATTTCCCGGCTGTCGCCATCCCACAGCGTGATCGCGCTGTCCGGCCGGGCAATCCACTCGCGGTCACTGGCATGGAGGTAGACGGGCGCGCGGAAGGCATGCGCCCACTCGATCATCGAGCCGTAGAAATGCGGATGACTGACCGCTATCGCGCTGACGCCGCCCAGGTCGCCGACCGCGGCGATGAGATCATCATCGATGTAACTGATCATGTCCCACAGCACGTTTCCTGCCGGGTGCGGACAAGCAGGGCGCGCTGGCCGATCGCTGTCGGCGGGTCGGCGCCGATGCCGATGACACCCGGACCTTCGGGCTCGATCCGGCCCCGGTGCCCGGCCGCTTGCAACTCGGCGAGCGTCGTCCACTGCTGGCCGTCCCAGCCAACGTACTGGCGCTCGTCCGAGCACACCGGGCAGTCGGCACGCACGCCGTCATACTGGACGCCGCAGGTCAGGCAGATGGGGAGCTGTAGGTCCACGGTGCTATTTATACCCACGTGCAGCCGCCCTCGGGTACCGCATATCTGTTGCGCGCAACGCAGCGGAGCCCGGGGATGCACGATGCGCGAAGCCCAGCCGACAGGGGCCGTCACTCCCGACCGGACTGGCGGTAACCTATTCCAGGGAACCACGCCGACGGCCCTCCGCGGAGCCATCCGCCGGAGACCCGAAGGGGGCGTCGCTCCTCGGGGCGTTAGCTCAATGGTAGAGCAGCGGACTTTTAATCCGTGGGTTCTGGGTTCGAGCCCCAGGCGCCCCACCACCTGACCTGGCAGTTCTCTTCCAGTAAGCACCCGGCACTGCGACCGGGTTGCAATCCGGGTTGCAGTTAGCCTCACGACGAGCCCCACAGCGCCTCGCCGATGCGCTCAGCGGCGTCCGTCATCACCTGCGGCAGGACATGGGTGTATCGCGTGGTCATGCTGATCTGAGAATGGCCCAGGATCTCCATCACGACCCGCTGATCGACGCCCTGCGCGAGTAGCAGGGTGGCCGCGGTATGCCGCGCATCGTGCAGCCTCGCGTCCCGGACACCTCCGGCCTTGAGGAGTGCTTTCCAATCGTCCCAGTCAGCGTGAGCCCCGATGGGCCGCCCGTTGGTCTGGCACCAGACAAAATCACCGTCCCGCCATTGCGGACCGGCCGCTATGCGCTCCGCCAGCTGAGCCGCGCGGTGAGCCCTCAGCGCTGTTACCAAGGCGGCCGGGAGGGCAATAGTGCGTTTGCTCTTGGCGGATTTCAGCTCGGCCAGGACCAGGCCGCCACCGGTTCGCTGCGGGCAGCCGCGTGCATGAGCCGTGCAGTCCGGTCGACAGCTAGCGTGATGCCGGTTCTTGCCGCAGGCATGCGTATCAGCGCAGCCGTGCCGCCAGGCCAGTCGCTGGAGCTGCCAGCGGATAGTCAAGGCGGCGGCGTCGAGGTCGACGTATCGCCATCGCAGGCCGAGCGCCTCACCCTGACGGAGACCCAGGGCCAGGGCCACACTCCACCTCGTACCATTGCGCTGGGCAGAGGCCAGCGCGGTGACCTGCTGCGCCTCAAGGAGAGTAAGCGGCTGGATCTCCGCCGAACCGGCGGACGGGGCGTCGACCATCGTCGCCACGTTCCGGGAAACGTAACCTCGCTGGACCGCGACCCTGAGCGCGCGGGCCAGAATCCGGTGAATTTGCAGCACCGTGGCAGTGGCCAGGCCCTCGGTCTCCAACTTGGTGTAGAACCGCTCCACGTGCTCGGGAGTCAGCCGGTCAAGACGATGCTTGCCGAGCCCCGGAATGATGCGGTTGCGGACTTTTGGCGCGTAAGTGCTGTCCATGGTCGAGCGGCGCACCCGGCGAGATGCGACTGTGGTCAGCCATGTCTCCATCCACTGACCTACTGTCAGTTTGCTGCCCGCCTTGGTCGTCCGACCCGAATCGCGCTCGCGTTCAAGTTCCTGGACTTTGCGGGTGACCTCAGCTTCGCTCCGGCCTTTGCGGTGGCGGCGATCCATTGAGCCGTCATCTTTCGCGCCGACCGTGACCCAGCCGTGCCACCAGCCGTCCTTGCCGAGGTAGATCGATGATCTTCGGTTGGGCTTGCGGTCGGCCATCAGGCCACCTCGGCATCGGCGGTCCGGGCAGCTTCTTCCTCGAGCTGGTGGACGAACGCCCGCAGGGCATCGGCGGTGACGAATCGGTAACCACCGAGCTTGATCGACCGCAACCGACCGGACTTCAGGAATCCGAACAGCGCTGTCCGGCCAACGCCCAGGACGAGGGCGGCTTCGGACGGGCGGTACATCAGTTTGTCCATATGCGGTCTTACCTTCCGGGTGGGCTAGGCGGCTCGGGTTTCGTCGCGGGCGGTCTGGTCGTGCTCGCGGGCGCGCGCGGCGGCGGAGAGGGCCAGGAGGGCGTCGCCGCTGGTGCGCCAGCCGGTTCCGGCCCATTCCAGCGACGTGATGGTGATGGCAGCCTGGCCGTCGTGCCCGGTGGGGGCGGGGTTGCGGCGGCGGCGGTAGTCGGCGCGGACCTGGCGCAGCGCGGCCATGGTGGTGGAGTAGGAGCGGCTCTTGGTGGCGAAGTGGCCGCGGTAGCCGAGCATGTGCGCCCAGCGGCGGAGCGCGGCGAAGTCGGGGTGGTCGTGGCTGCCGAGCTGCCAGGCGGCGCTGATCAGCCTGCCCTGATGACTGCGCGGGCTGCCGTAGTAGCCGACGTTGGCGGCGGTGATCCGGGCGTTCACGGTGCCGACGGCCTCTGTTGACTTGGTGGCGTACTTCGCCAGGTAGGACGCGACCGCGATGTTCGCGGGCCGAACGCCGGGCAGGATGACGACGGTGCGGATATCGAGCTGGCGGCCCCAGGTGATGTCCCAGCCTTTGGGCCGAGCCGGGTGGCTGACGGTGGCGAACCACGTCGAGTCGGCGGCGCCGCGGATGGCGTCGGTCAGGTGGTCGGCGGTCAGCGCGGGCGCGGTGAGCTGGCCGGGGTCGGCGGCGTCGAGGCGGAAGATGGCGTGGAAGTGAACCAGGCCGCGGCCCTGGAATTCCGCGACTTTCGCATACGACAGCCGGACCTTCCTGACGCCGTGCTCGCGGGCGGCGCGGGCCAGGTGGCGGCGGATGGCGATCGTGGTGCGGCGCCACAGCTCGGGAGCGTGGGTGTTCCAGACGACGGTGGCCTGGTAGTCGTAGCAGTCAGCGCACAGTGGCCGGCCCAGGCCGGCGTCGCCGTCGTGGTGGCGCCGGGCGCAGGACAGGCGCCGGCCGTGCGGGCAGATGGCGGCCTTGCGGCGGGGCCGGCACCGGGCGCTCCGCCCGTCTGCCTTGACGATGCGGGCGTGGACGGGACCGAACGACGGTGCGGTGAACGTGGCGAACACGCACGGGTGCCCGCGGACGGTCTCCGGGACGCCTTTGCCGCCGGTGAGCCCGGCGCGGATCAGCTGGTAGGTGTCGCGGCGGTAGGTCTCGGCGCAGGCCGGGCAGACCGACGCGCGGCGGTCGCCGCACGGCGTGTACAGAGCCCGGTCCGGGAGGGCGGCGGTATCCAGGGTGCGCAGGACCTCGCCTGTCGCGGGGTCGAGGTCGCGGATGGTGCCGCGTAGCCGAATCGGCCGGACGCACCCGTTCGCGGCGGTGGCGATGGCGAGCCAGGGATAGTAGTCGGGGCTGGCGGCCCGCTCGAGCAGCTCGGTGTTCAGGGTCCGGGTGCTCGCTCCGGCCCCCGTGTCGATGAGCACGGGGGCCAGGGCCAGCGACGGGACCGTCATGCGCCGTCCGGCTGCTCGACGCCGAGCAGGGCCATGGTGCCGTAGGCGGCTTCGGAGTGCAGGACAAGCCAGACCCGGCCGCACGGGCACTGGTAGCCGTACAGCTCCAGGCCGCCCGCGATGAACGCGAACGGCAGCACGTCCTCGCTGCCGCACGCCGGGCAGCAGTCCTCAGTCCCCGGCCCGGTCATGCATCACTTCCGGTGATCGCGACGTGCTCGCTCGCTGCGAGGTGACGGCACACCGGGCAGCTGACCGACGGCGGAAACAGGCCATCCGGGATATCCACCCACGGTCCCGCGGAGCCGCACAGCGCATCACCGCAGCGCCGGTTGACCCCGGCGATGCGGACGGCCTGATCGGCGATGGCGTGGTAACGCTCCCGGACCCTCCGGCCCCGCAGGTCGGGGCCGCCGGGCTGGTAGCCGACATGCGCGGTCGGCCGGGCAGGTACCCGCCGCTTTCTCCGTACGGCCGCTGGCCGGGATGGAGCGGTCACGCGGCATCACCCTCGCGCAGGATGATCACGTTGCCGTGACCGGTTCCGGTGCCTGATCCGGGCTTGGGGCGCATCGCGGCCGCTGCCTCGGCCAGCTCGATGATGTCCTCGTCGGAGAGGTAGGCCGCCTTGACGCGGCGGGGGATGCCGTCCTCGGCGCGCAGCCAGGACACCCCGCGTGACTGCGGGTCGATCTCCTCAGCGGTGTAACCCTTGGAGGCCCACCCGTGGCCCAGGATCGTGTCGGAGCTGGCTTCGGTGGAGCAGCGGAATGCCCACCGGTAGCCGAACAGATCCCGCAGGCTGGTCGGCACGATGTCCGCCGAGGGCCGTTGCGTGGCCTCGATGCCGATGATCCCGGGTGCGCGTCCCCGCGCGATCACGTCGCGGTTACGGGCGCTGAATTCCTTCTGCGCGGCAGGTGTACCGGCGGTCGCGGAGAAGTAGGCGATCTCGTCGACGGCGACCAGGTAGACCGGCAGCCCCATGTCCGGGGTGATCTTCCGCTTCTTATGGTCGAGCAGCCATTCGGTCCGCTCGTCGATCTTCTCCTGGAGCCAGCCGAACGTTTCGATCGCCTCATCGATGCTGGGTCCGATGAACTTGTGGGCGCAGTCACGCCACAACCCGAGCTCGACTCTCTTGCCGTCTACCAGGATCAGGCGGCAGTCCGGGGACAGCGCGCCGTGCGCGACGACGAGCTGGAGGGCGACGGACTTCCCGCCGCCGGGCTCCCGCCGATCAGCATGTTCCGCTCGGCCAGGGTCACGTGAACCTCGCGGCCCATCTCGTCAGTGCCCAGGTGCACGGGCTGCCAGATCGACAGCCGACGCCCGGGTGCGGTGATAGTGGTCATGGCTGCATCACTCCTTTCGAATACGCAGTCACGGGATGCGCGGGCAGAGCCCCCGGACCCGGCCATGGCTGGCGTCCGGGGGCGTCCCGCTAACAGGGGTGCCGCGTGCTAGGCGGCGGTGGTGTCGCTGACCTGGCGCACTGCTGGTGCGAGGCCGGATGCGACGACGTGATGCGGCGCGAGGGTGTCGCGGCGCACGATGTCCAGCCGGACGATCTGCGACTGCCGCCTGGACTTCTCCACCCGCGTCTCGCGGGCGTAGCAGGCAGCGGCGATCTCGCCGGTATGGGCTTCGAGATCCTCGGCGCAGATACCGGCACGGCACCACACCCAGGCCCGCTCCCCGACCCGCGTCGGCCGGATCCACAAGATCAGGGACAGCCGCCCTGACCGTGTGTGCATGCGGGTCTCGTAGAACACCCGCTGAAGCCGGTGCCGGGAAATCACGCACCACGCCCGGCGGACCACGAACCGGCGCGGCCATGGCAGCACCGCCATCAGGATCAGCGTTCCCGCCAGGGCGATGAGCGCCCAGTGCAGTGTTGCGGCGCGGGCCAGCGCCCAGGTGCCCGCAGTGCCCGATGTGCAGGCAGCCAGCTCGGTGCGGAACCGCCACAAAACCCCGGCGGCTGAGTGATGCACCTCCGCGAGCAGGCCATCGAGGGCGTACGGATTGTTGCGGTGATTACGCGGGTTCGACTTGGAGGGCATCAGCCCTCCCTCCCGAACGACTCGCGGGGACCGGTCCCGGCGCCCAGGGCGCGGGTGCGACCGGCGATGGCGTCCCGAGCCCAGGAACGGGCAGCAGGATCAGCGGGCAGCGCAGCGGCGCGGACGGCCGCGAGCTGGCGGAACCGCGGATCACGGTATTCCCGGGTACCGGGACGGACCTGGCGGGTCTCCCAGCCGTGCCAGACGGCATACTCGCCAGGGACGGACAGCCGGGCGTGAATCCGCCGTGTTAGGCGGCCCAAGCGTGCGCTGGTAACGTGGAACATGCCACGAACTCCTATCTTGCATTGCGTGTGGGTGGGGTGCGGCGGCTGGCCGGGCCGGAGGATTGCAGTCCTTCAGGCCCGGTATCCGTGTCAGAACGGGCAATCGTCCGGGTCGGACGCCCGCCGGTCGTTCTCGCGCTCGACGTAGACGCTGTCGAGCATCAGCAGGTAGTGCTCAGCGGTCCGCAGGCACGCCAGTACCTCGCGCACCGTCTGCCGGACCTGGCTGTCGCAGACGCTGGTCTCGTCTGGGTGATAGATGACGCCATGAGCTTCGTAACCGAGCTGGGTGGCCTCGTAGAGCGCATTGGTCGCCAGGCCGATGAGGCCCGTGGTCTCCTTCCTGCGCAAGACGTGCATGCCGTGCTTGTGCTGGGTATCGGTGCGGTGGTCAACCGTCGTGCCGTTACTGGTGGTCTGGCTGCTAGTCATGGCAGCTTGTGATCCTTTCGTGGATGATGCGGTGGCCATTTCGGCAGGCACGCGCGTCCGTCAGGGACGCGAAGACGTGCCGGAGCAGTTGCGGGGGATGGTCAGGCGGCTTTCGCGGCAGCAGGCACGATGGAAGCGGCGCGGAAGGACACACCGGAGGTCTTCTTGTCGTGCTGGGCCCATGGCAGCGCTTCCAGGCCCTCGATGCGGACATGCTGACCCTGGGTCACTCTCGGCTGTTCGCCAGCCACGGACACCCGGATCACCTGCCCGCCCTCGGGATCCAGCGCGAGCACGTCCAGCACCCAGATCGGGCGTCCCGTGTCCCGTTCCACCTTCTGCTCGGTTCTGCCGTACTCCCGTCGCGGCTCCGGGTTCCTCGTCACCGTGAACGTGAACACCTCGGTCTGGAGCACCAGTTTCATGATCACCACTCCTTCAGTGGCAGGCCCCTGTCGTCAGGGCTGATGACGTGGCCGGAATTGGCCACGTATCCACTCTGGCGGGGACAGGCGGGACGCCAATAGTGCTTGAAGGACCCAGCTAGGACGAGCTAGGTTAGTAGTTAGACGTCCCTAGACGTCCGAGCGGAGGAAAGCGCAGTGATTAATGACAGGCTCCGCGACGCGCTGCTGGCGGCACGGCTGATGCCGGAAGATCTGACTGCTGATCTCGACGTGAACCCGAAAACGGTCGAGCGGTGGATCACGCAGGCGCGGCTGCCGTATCCGCAGTTCCGGCACCGGATCTCCGTGCTGGTCGGCAAGAGCGAGTCCTACCTGTGGCCGGATGCCCTGGCCCCCAGGCGGCGGGCTGAGATCGCTGAGTCAGAGGTCGTCCGGATCTATCCCTACCGTGCGGATGTTCCCGCGGACCTGTGGACCCGGCTGTTCGAGAACGCCGCCGACAACATCGGCATCCTGGTCTACTCCGGGTTTTTCCTGCCCGAGCAGTACGCGCCGCAGATGAAGCTGCTCAGGAAAAAAGCCGACGACGGCGCCACGATACGGATTCTTCTCGGTGACCCGGACTCTGAGCAGGTAGCGCTGAAAGGACGCGAGGAAGACATCGGCGACGCGATCGCCGCCAAGATCCGTAACGTGCTCCTGGCTTATTACGCGCCGTACGCCAGCCATCCGGGCATCAACATCCGGCTGCACTCAACAACGCTGTACAACTCGATTTTCTGGTTTGATGACAACATGCTCGTCAACACCCACGCCTACGGGGTGCCCGCGCATTTCGCGCCCGTCCTGCACCTGCGGCATCTCAGCTCCGGGACGCTGTTCCAGACCTACTCCCGCAGCTTCGACCGCGTGTGGGATCAGACGCGCCTGACCTGGACCGGCCGCGAGGCGGTGCTGGCGGGATGAGCAGGCGAATCGACTACCTCAACGACCCGGACGCGCCACCGGCTAACAGCCTCGTCCCGTCCGCCAACGTGATCGTCATCAACGACCAGGACGAGATCCTGCTGATTCGCCGCACTGACAACGGCAACTGGGCCATTCCCGGCGGTGCCATGGAGCTGGGCGAGTCGATCACCGACACGGCGATCCGGGAGACCAGGGAGGAAACCGGGATCACGTGCGAGATCACCGGCCTGGCCGGGATCTACACCAGTCCCGCGCACGTAATTCGCTACACCAGTAACGAGGAAGTCCGCCAGGAGTTCTCCGTCGTATTCACCGCCCGGCCCGTCAGCGGGCAGCTGACCCCCAGCAGCGAGTCAGCCGAGCCCGGATGGGTTCCCGTCGCCGCAGCGGCGGACCTGCCGATGCATCCGTCCATGCGCCAGCGCATCCAGCACTACGCAGACGGGAGCCTGTCGCCTTACCTCGGCTGACTAGCCCCGGCGAGCAGTCTGTCGACCCGGCCTGCGGTCACGAGGATTTCCGAGGCGGCCCGCTCGACAAACCGCGTGACCTCATGATCAGGCCCGTAACGGCCACGGATTTCCACCAGGCGGTCAGCAGGCTCAACATAGTTACCGTCCGGCCCGGTAGTCATGTCGCAGTACAGCAGCGCATCCGCGAGCTGCAGGTCACCATGGGAAAACTCAGCCGCGAGCACCGCACCCAGGCCGCGCACGTCTGCCTCGATCCGGGCGCAGGAATGGTAGGCCACCAGGCTCACCACGCCATCGCCGAAACCTGACTGGCGCACAAAGCGGGCGCCGTCGAGCGGGTGAAACCCCGTACCGACGAGCTGCGGGGCGTAACCGATGTCATGAAGCCACGCCGCGGCTACCAGATCATCAGAAAGGGCCAGCTGGCCCGAGACCCACTTCGCCCGGAAGGCCACAGCACGGACATGACGCCACCGACGCGGCAGCGCCTCAGCGAGCATCGCCCGGGCAAGCTGGGCAGCATCATCAACGTTTTTCACAGACCGACAGTACCCAGCGCGTCCCCCCGCAGCACTCCTCCCGAGTGTGATTCGTCGGCTGATGCTTTCCGGATCGTCATCGGGTGATGCTTGACGCGGGGTCTAGATCTCGTAGTTGATGTTACTGGCTGGTGCTGGCCTCCTTGTTTCCGGCTGGGCGGAGGGTCTTGGTGAGGCGGATGTCTTCTTCGAGGTATCCGAGCGCGCTGTAGAGCTTGCGGGCGGGCTGGTTGGCTGCCCCGGTTTCCAGGGTCAGGAACGCGAGGCCGCGGTCAGCCGCCCAGGTTTCGGTGGAGTGTTCCCGCTTTTTTGGACACCGGATTAGGCTGCCAGTTGACTGAGTTCCCTGTATCCCAGCTCGTATTCATCGGGTGTCATGTACCCGAGCGCTGAATGTCTCCGGATGGAATTGTAGT
>JAABUX010004031.1_pt1 | contig 18939 bp, 17 predicted proteins | sample 5561851 | NCBI WGS metagenome assembly JAABUX01 (sample SAMN10711883, study PRJNA513361) | rock metagenome | isolation source: Antarctica rocks | place: Antarctica: Victoria Land, Richard Nunatak red sandstone | collected 2016-01-03 | reverse complement strand
GTGATGCTTCGCCCAACCCATCTTCAGGCTGGGGCTAAGGTAGCCCGGGGCGGCGTCTAAATCAAACTCGAAGTCTGACATGCCCGCCATCGTACCAGAGCGGGTCCGTCAAGTATATTGTTACCAAAAGTATCTGGCGACAACGAAAAACGTGGAACCCGAGCTGCGCAAGTCGGCTGAAGCTTCCGTGCGTGGAATGCTGCCTCTGCTGTCAGAGTCGTCTCAGACGTGTAAGTCTTCTCCGCAACTGGATGCGGCCACGATACCGCTGCAGCCGTCGATGCAAGATGGACGTCATGTGGATGGATATCGGCTGGAGGTCGGCCTTCCGAAGGGCAAAGTGCTGTTGGGAGTAGATACGGCAGCCTCTGGCGTATACCTGAGCCGCGCCGTTGCGCAAGCGAACGGGTTCGAGTATCGCCTGGGCGACCCTGCCGACACGATGCACGCAGATTCCTTAGAGATCGGGCCGCTCACCTTCCGCGATTGTGTGGTGGGCGTGAGCGATACACCCTTTCCAGGGAAGGGGGCTGGAACGATTGGTACGGATCTGTTTGGCTGCAAAGCTGGAGCTCAGCCCGTTACCACCGAGGAAAGGTGTTATACCGGGAGATCGTGTGACAGCTGTGGAGCTGCGTGGATTTACGCCGGTGTATCACCGCCAGCAATTCCTTCTGATACCGGTGACCTTGAACGGAAAGGAGCGGCCGTTGGCGCACCTGGTGAGTTCTACCCAGCGGGGTTTCACAAACCCGATGAAAACGACGTCAGGGGCGACGTACCAGGTCTATCGCGATGGGTTCGATTTCGAGTTCGCGAATCTGCTGCTACGAAGCCGAACAGGAGTGCTTCAGTTTGATCCATCTACGATCGAGCAGCATACCAGAATGGAGATCGGCGGGATGCTGGGATTCGACATGCTACACGCCGCGGTGCTGCGCCTGGATTATCGCGATGGCCTGGTGAAGGTGGAGTTTCCGGATGGGGAGGCATCTCCGGCAGCCGGCGGCGCGCTCCAGGTAGCAAGCATGCGTACCGGGACGACAAATGCAGATGTACGGGAACGGACCGTCTGTGCACAGGCCCTGGCACCTGAGCTACCGGCGGCGGCGGCGATCGAGACGAGGAACACGGGCCTATGGGACGCGGCCCACATGAAGGCTGGTGATGAGATCTGGGTCAAGGTGGTTCATGACTTCATCACACCGGAGTGCCGGATGGTTACCGGCTCGCTGTTATACGGGCATGTGACGGTAGTGGCCAAGGCGAAGAGTGAGGGACAGGCCCAGCTCGGGATCGCTTTCCAACGTGCAGAGTGCGAGGGCAAAGGTAAGAAGGACCTGCCACTGAAGCTCATATCAGGATCGTAATCCCTGTGAAGACACAAATCTGTCATACATCCAGCGTCTCGCAGGGTATATGTATGATCCGGCGCCTGATTGCAAGCGAGATCTTTTGGTAGCCGGAAGCGGTCTGCTCCTATGTATACGGTGTCGTTTATCACATTATTTGGCGTACTCCCTATCACGCAATTTGGCGTACGTCGAATGCGATCGCACGACAGCTCCTTGCTCGCCGTCGAATCACCACTGAAGCGCCACATACCGTGACAAGCGTGCGCCACATAGCGCGACAAACAACATCTTGGTTGTCGTTTGTGGAATTGTTTGTCGTAGGTATTGGTGAATTATTTGTCGTAGGCTGTGTGCATGCAGGAGCTGGCTGGGCTATCGTCCGAGGCTCGGGAATTGGCGCTGACGCGCTTTCGCCTGCTCCAGCCCCACCTCGAAGCGGGGTGCGAGCTGCGATCCGTAGCTGCCGAGGCCGAGGCCGAAGCCTCGTTCCGCACGCTGCAGCGTTGGATGGCGCAGTACCGGCGATCAGGATTGGTGGCACTTGCCCGCAAGGCCCGTGGCGACCAGGGCGGCCGCCTCTGCCGGTTACCTCGATCTACCGTCAGGTGTGCCAGTTCGCGAGGACCACGGGCGAGACCGCCTCGAGCTACTGGGTCGTTCGCGACGTTGTGGGCCAGCTGCTTAAGAGTCTTCTCACGCTTGCGCATCAGGCGTCAAGGCGTACAGTGAGAGCTTCGACCTGGTGCACCGCGAGCCGCCCTCTTCTCTGCGGACATCACTCGCCCTGCGGCAGGGGATCTGGCGCAAGGGCGATCCGCACTGGCACATCTGCGGCATACCGGAGGTGCTTTACACCGACAACGGATCGGATTTCACATCGCGGCATACCGAACAGGTGGCCGCCAAGTTAAGGATGCGGCTGGTCTTCTCGATTCCAGGCAAGCCGCAGGGCCGCGGTCGTATTGAGCCGTTCTTCCGCACGGTGAACGAGATGTTTCTCTGTGACCTGGACGGCTACACACGGTGCACGGCGCGGCGCGAGCTTGTCGCTCGACCGCTTCGAAGCTCTGTTCCGCAGCGGGCTGCTGGAGGTGTATCACCGGCGTTCCAGTTCCGAAGGTAAGCCCTCTCCCAAGGAGAAGAGGGCCGGCTGCTGCGACGCATCCGCAAGGGCGGGGAGGTGGGCGAGGAGCTGAGCGACTGGGCCGTGTGGTCGGTCGTTGAGCAGACAGCCAAAGAGATCGGGATCGAGCGCTTCGGGGCCCACGATCTTCGGAGGACCTGCGCGAAGCTCTGCCGCAAGGCCGGTGGCGATCTCGAACAGATCAAGTTCCTGCTCGGGCACTCGTCCATCCAGACCACCGAGCGGTATCTCGGGTCCGAGCAGGAGATCGCCGTCGCCGTCAATGACAGTATTGGATTGTGAGTGTGTCTGATCTTCATGCCTGCCCGATCACCAGGCTCTCCCTCGCCGCTTCAAGAATTGGAAGCGAGACTTGCTTCGCGTCGTTGACGTCGAGTACCCGTTCGATCTGGGTGAGCAGCCGGCTCAGCAGGCGGAAGTTGCCCTCCGTCATCTGGACGATCCGCGCCACGATCTCTGGGGCAAAAGGTTCGTAAGGAAGGGTGACCCCCGGAGGTGCCCAGCGCTCGCCGAGCAGCTCCTCAATCTCGGCCCTGCCGAGCGGACGAAACTCATGGACGAAACCGATGCGGGAGTAGAACTGCGGATATCGGGCCAGGCGCTTCTCAATGCCGGGCATGCCGATCAGCACCATGCCGAGCCCGCTCGCGTCGAAGATGGATCGCAGCTGTTCGAGCGAGGACATGCGTAGCCGGTCGGCCTCGTCGACCACGATCAGCGTGGTCGGGTCGGGGATGGACTTCCTCTTCGCCTCATACTCCTCGAAGGCCCGAAGGCAGGTCAGTTCGAGCGGTGGCACCTGCGAGGACCGGTAGCCGAAGTCGTCCCTGTGCGCCTGCCGCCACTGCTCGTCCCGTACTCTCAGCTTATCGAGGGTCGCCCGCGCCTCCGTGCGGATCGAGCGTGCAGCGATATTGGAGAGGGTCTCGCGGGCACGGCGGAGATCGGAGTCTGTTCTCGATGGTGAGTTGACCACATCCGGGGTATAGAGAATGGTGTCGATCGGCTTTCCATCCTGCGCCTCGGAGCTCCACCGGTCGAGCGGTACGATCCTCTCGGCGCGGCTGTAGTGGAGAGCCGAGAGCGACTTGCCAACTCCGGGCGGCCCGAAACACAGGCCGATGTAGCGGGAACGTACGTGAGCATAGAGCCCTTCCACCTGTTTCGGTACTTGGATAAACAGTCTTTCCGGTACAACAATCGCAAAAACATGGATGATCAGGCTCGGTTCGAGACGGCAATGCAAAACGTGGCTGGCAAGCGACTTACATATAGCGAACTGATCGGCATCGGGGCCTGCCACCTCACACTAAGCCACGGCAAGGGCGCGGCAAGCATAAACACTAGCCCTTGCTGGCTTTACCCTGTTTGCGTTTCGGCTCCGGTTTGTTTTTCAAGGTTTCCTTTTTCGCTTGAAAGAGTTTGGTCATCCCCGACTTAAATCTTTCCAACGCTTCTGGGCCTTCATGGTATTCGGCTTTCGTCATTTACTCTCTTTTTCAGCTCAAGCACACAGACACCTTCCACCAATTCTTTGATACACCGACGAACGTGATCTTCACTGCCAACTCCGTCTGCAAATTGTTCTAACGACTTGGAGTCCAATAAACAGCCTCTTCAAACCTATCGGTTATGTGTGTAAGCCGGCCCGAAAACCTTACCTTGAATCCACCTCTTAGTCGGGAATCCCAAGTCACTTTCTGGTCCCCGACAGGTCTTCAAGTACACGTATGGATCGTACCCTTTGGGTTGAGGTGGATTATCGGGCGGAGGTCCAAGCTCTTTCAAGAACACCCGCATATCCCTTGCGAGTTGCAAGGCTTCTGCCTGAAGCGGAGACAATAACTGGCTTGTATGATCAGCTACCAAAGTTGGCTCATCAGCGACTGATGGCGCGACCTCCTTCGCACGATGTGCGCGAGGCGATGTTCCGTCACGGTACAAGGCGAAGGCAACCAAGCATATGCCCACCAAAACAGGCCCCCCCAAGAACACCCAATCTATCGGGACACGGTGTACGGCTTGAGATACGCCCTTGTAGAAGCCGCCTAGCATGGTAGAACTGCCAACCCACTACGGCGATGTTGCCGCGAGTCTCCCTCCACCCGCGTCTGATTTTGTCCGCAAAATTTGCATGGATCATTGTCCATGCCTCTACACACACCCTTACTCCTCGCACCGTGATGACCGTAGGCTTCGGCTTCAACCGCTTCCCTAACGACACCCAGGACATCAGCCGCGGCTTCGACCAGACCACCCTCGGCTTCCCCTCGGCCTACGTTGCGGCGCAAAGCAAGAAAGGCTCCCAGCCATCACCACGGATGGCACCAGCTTGGTCGCCGAAGGCACTTCGAACTCCGGCCTCGTCGTTTTCTTCTCGCGCAACTTCACCACAGGCCTGGCCCGCACCTTCGGCAAGCACAACGTCAAGGTTGGCTATAACTACCGAGCCATCAGCGAGACCTTTACCAGCCTCAGCAATACCTCCGGTACCTTCAGCTTCAGCGCCCTCTCCGGCACCGCCGCCGCGGACATTCTTGAAGGCTATCCAACCTCCGGTTCCTTCATTATTCCGTCGCAGCTCGCCTACACCACCGCCTACCAGGCCGCTTACCTGCAGGACGACTGGCGCATCACGCCCAGCCTCACCCCCAACCTCGGCTTCCGCTATGAGTTCGAGCCCGGCATCCACGAACGCAGCAACCACATCTCCGTCGGGTTCGATCGCAAGCCACCTACAAGCCTTTCGGCAGCGCGGTAACCGCGAAGGGCGGCGTCGAGTTCGCCAACCAGAATGGCTACGGGGCGCACACGGGCAACATGGGCGGCAAGTACAACCCCCGCGGAGGCTTCGCCTACTCGGTCGACAAGGACACGGTCCTCAAGGGCGGCTACGGCGTCTTCTACGCCCCCTTTACTACACCAACAACAATGGCTATGCCCCCGGCTACATCCTCACCAACACCATCGCCACCCAGAGCGTGGGCAACGCCCCCATCACGCTCAGCAATCCATACCCGAACCTGCAGACCGCACCTCCGGGCAACGTCAACGGCCTTTCCACCAACATCGGCACCACCCTTAGCCTCATCGATCAGTACCGCCGCTCGCCGCTCTATCAGTCCTACTCGCTGGCCATGGAGCATCAGTTCCCTGGCGGCATCGCCCTGCAGATCGGCTATGTCGGCGGCCACGGACGCAACCTGCCGGACAGCCTCAACTTCAATCAGCTGCCCGACTCTGTCTACGGCTTGGGCGCCACCGCCCTTTCTGCCAAGGTCGCCAACAAGTTCGCCGGTCTGGGTCAATTCGGGTCCTCCACGGTCAGCACGGCGCAGACCCTCCTGCCCTATCCTCAGTATGCGAACTCCACCTCCTCGGTCCTGCTTGCCACCAGCCTCGGCCGGTCCGATTACAACTCGCTCGCCGTCAAGGTGCAAAAGCGTCTCAGCCGAGGCCTCACGGTGCTCGCCGCCTACACCTGGGCGTCCAATTGGGACAACATCTGGGGCGCCTACGGATCTTCCAACACCCTCAACAGCGGCAACAACGGCCCGCAGGATATCTACAACCTCGCCCCCGAATAAGCCCGCGCGACCAACGACATCCCGCACCGCTTCTCCGTGGCGGGTACCTACGAGCTGCCCTTCGGTCATAGCAAGATGTTCCTTTCCGGCGTCGGCCGGTGGCTCGACCTCGCTGTAGGCGGATGGCGCTTCAACGACATCACCGTCATCCAGAGCGGCGGTCCGCTGGCCATCACCCAGACCAGCAATCTCACATCTTACGGCAACAGCACGCAGCGCCCCACCACCATCCCAGGGGTCGACCCCTGCAAGTCCGGCGCCCCCGAGGGCCGGCTGCAGCAGTACTTCAATCCTCTGGCCTTCCGCGCCACGCCGCCTCCGGTGGCTGGCGGTTCATTACCCTACGGCAATCAGCCGCGGGCCATCAACTGCTACGGCCCCGGCTATCTCAATTCCGACCTGTCCCTCAACAAGGACTTCCGCCTCACCGAGCGCATCCACGCTGAGTTCCGCGCCGAGGCCCTCAATGCCTTCAACACGCCGCAGTTCTCCACCCCCGGTCTCTCCGTTGGGTTCTACAGCACCGCCGCCACGGCCGTGAACAACACCGCCTACAACTCGAGCGCCGGTCAGGTTACCGGTACGCTCGGCTTCCCGCGGCTCGTCCAACTCGGAGGCCGACTAACCTTCTAACCCCACCAGAGGCAACTCAAACAAGCAGCATCCGGCAGGGGATCATCGCAACACAGCCGGAATGCCCGCCCCAGCCAAGCTCAACACAACCCAGAAAGGCTCCAACATGGGATTATCCCGACGTGATTTCTTACGCGGGTCGGCCAGGCCGGTGGCTACAGCGCCGCATTCGTAGCCATGCAATCAATCGGCCTGATGCCGGCACGCGCCGAGAAGGTCGAGTCTTTCGCCGTAGTCCCCCGGCACCGGCAAGGGCGTCAAAGTGGTCATCCTCGGCGGAGGCATCGCCGGCCTGGTCGCCGCCTGCGAGATGCGCGATCTAGGCTATGACTGCACCCTGCTCGAAGCCCGCTCGCGCCCCGGCGGACGCAACTGGACAGTGCGCCCGGGCGACACCATCGCCTTCACCGACGGCGCGACGCAGACGTGCACCTGGGACGCCCGCCATTACCAGAATTTCGGCCCCGCCCGCCTGCCCTCCATCCACCCACCATCCTCGGCTACTGCCGCAAGCTCGGCGTCGAGTTCCAGATCGAAAGTCAACACCAGCCGCTCCAGCTTTCTGGAGAACGACGCCGCCAACGACGGCGAACCCGTAGTCCAGCGTCAGGTCGTCAACGACACGCGGGGCCACGTCAGCGAGCTGCTCTCCGAATGCATGAACTCGGGCGCGCTCGACCAGGACCTCTCCAAGAGCGACCGCGACCGCATGCTCACCTTCCTGCGCATGTACGGCTCGCTTGACAACGCCGGCAGGTACGCGGGCTCCGATCGCTCCGGCTACAAGGTGACCGCCGGCGCCGGAGACCAGACTGGCGTGCTCGCCGAACCTATCGACATGCACACCCTGCTCGACGAAAACTTCTGGCAGGGCATGCTCTTCGAAGAGCAGTTCGACATGCAGGCCACCATGTTCCAGCCCGTCGGCGACATGAACCGCATTCCCTACGCCTTCGCTAAATTCCTCGGCAGCATCGCATCGTCCAGTACGACTCGCCCGTCACGGCCATCCGCAAGACTGCCAAAGGCGTCCGCATCGAGTTCACCCACCACGGAGCGGGCAAATCCATCGAGGGCGACTTCTGCATTTGCGCCATGCCGCTCACCATCCTGCGCAAGACTCCCAACGATTTCAGCCCGCCTTACAAGAAGGTCATCGCGGAGTGCACCTACGCGAACGCCTACAAGGTCGCCTGGGAGAGCCGCCGCTTCTGGGAGCAGGACTACAACATCTACGGCGGGCTTGAGTTCGTGAACAACGGCTGCAGCCCCATCTGGTTTCCCTCCGCCAATCTCTTCAGCGAGCGCGGCGTGCTGGTGACCAGCTCTCCCTTCGGCAAGCTGCCTATCCCTGACAAGTTCGCCGAAAGCCGCAAGACTGCACCCGGCCACGGCAAGGAGCTCGAGAAGCCGCTCTACGTCGGCTGGGGCCGCATCTCCTACAACGAAGGCTCCTGGATTCGCGCCTACAGCCCTCCCTTGCATCGCCCGCCCAGGCCCAGGGTCCAGGCGCCGCCATCACGCCCAGCGGCGTGCCCGCCAATCCCGCCCAGGCCAAGACCTCCTCCAACCCAACTACGAAACCCTCATCCAGCCGGACGGCCCCATCTACTTCGCCGTTGCCACGTCAGCCACATTGTCGCCTGGCAGGAAGGCGCAGCCCTCAGCAACCGCCGCGCGGTGCAGATGATCAGCGATAAAGTGCAACAGGCGCGCCTCGCCTCCACTGCCGTGCATTTGGCCTAACAATTATTCGCCTTATTCGGAGATCGTTCCCCCATGAAGACGTGGATTCAAGTCCCGCTGCTCGCCCTGCTTTCCTTTTCCGCACGCCACACCGTCTCCGCCCAGGTCGCCGCCTCCGGAATAATTCTATGATAGCCACAAGACCGAGGTAGAGCTTGTTGAGGGCAATCAGTTGCTCAAATTTAGGTAATTACATACTTGACGCACAACGCGATTCGGCCTAGTATTGAGGAGTGGAAGCCCCTCACACTCTGCAAGGCGCCATCATCTACTTCTCGGACGCTGACCGTGCTTTCCAGTACGCGCTCAACCTGCGATTCCCGAACGGTGTAGTTAGCTGCCCGCGTTGCGGTTCCGAGAAGCGCTCCTTTATTAAGACCCGCCGCGTGTGGTTCTGCTCGGGATGCAAGAAGCAGTTCAGCCTCAAGGTTGGGACCATCTTCGAAGACTCCCCTCTCGGACTGGATAAGTGGATGTGCGCTTACTGGATTCTCTGCAACAGCAAGAACGGCGTTAGCTCCTGCGAGATCGCTCGCACTCTCGGCATCACTCAGAAGTCCGCTTGGTTCATGCTTCACCGTATCCGTACCACCCTGCATGAGACACCGGCCAAGCTGTCGGGTGAGGTTGAAGCCGATGAAACCTTCATAGGTGGCAAGGCCCGCAACATGCACGTTGCGAAGAGAGCCCGTCGCATCACTGGTACGGGAACGAAAGACAAGGTTGCTGTGATGGGCATCCTTCAGCGTGACGGCAAGGTCGTCACAACGGTTGTGCCGAACCGCAAGAAGCACGCGCTGTAAGCCGAAGTGAAGAAGCATGTTGAGGCCGGCTCTGCCCTCTATACAGACTTCCTCCTCTACTACGAGGGACTGGCAGGGCAGTATGCTCATCAGGTTGTGGATCACGCCGTCGAGTACGTCAACGGGCGCATCCACACCAACGGCCTTGAGAACTTCTGGTCGCTTCTCAAGCGCGGGATCAACGGGACTTATGTGAGCATCGAACCATTTCATCTCTTTCGCTACCTCGATGAGCAGAGCTTCCGTTACAACAACCGCAAGAACATGGACGATCAGGGCCGATTTGAAGCTGCTATGTCCAACGTGTTCGGTCACCGTCTGACCTACTCCGCGCTGACAGGAGCCGCGACGTCACATTAAGCCACGGCAAGGACGAGGTAAGCGCAAACGCTAGTCCTTGCTGGTTTGCTTCTTCGGTTTCGCAGGCGGCTTGAAGGGGGTCTTCGCGGGCTTCGGTGCCTGAAAGAGCTTCTTCATCCCGTCCTCAAACTTCTTTAGAGCCTCAGGGCCTTCATTGTATTCAGTTGTCACTTATCACCTCTGAGGAGAAATAAAGACCGTTAGATTTCTCGTGCCGCGATCCTGTATACCGCCTACTTTACCTTGGACAAGCCGTGCATCAATTAGCGCTTTAGCAAGACCTTCTGCTACGGGGCTACTTCCATCGGTGTACCGAAAGAACAAGCCAGACGGCTGATCCGTCATTATCGAGCTTTGGGGAACGGCAGTGATATTTACTCCTACCAGGGCTGCCTCAAATCTAGCCGCGTGTTCAATAACGTCTGGATCAGCACTAACGCGCTCGATTGTTACAGTTGAACCTGCGAATCGTTCCATTTCAACGCGCACTGCATTTTGCTGAGTATCTGTCATCGCATACTTAGGCGCGCCAGACTGATTCACGGTTAGATCTTGGCCAGCTTGCATACCGCCAGGGGAGTCGGTCATCGCTTGGATAATTCCATTATTTGTTGGAGCGACCGGCTTCTGCCGTCGCGCGGGCGCAGGAGATGGATTAGGTGTAGCGAGTTGATTCGTAAGCGCTAGCGGTAGCTTTGGGCATAGGGTTGTCTTCAGCCAAAACAAGACCACACAGACGAGGATGAATTCCAGGCCCGCGACAAGCCATCGCTGAGCCACCATTTTCCGAGTCCCACTCCATATAGTGAAAGTGAAGCACAGCCATGCAACCCACAGGAGCCAACAAAGGTTGTGCTTCATCGCGCCCACCACTGTAAGCACGATTCCAATCCCACCCCACAAATAATTGCTCTCGTACGAAGGGGTAGAACCTCCTGCCGCTTCTTCTGGAATTTCCGTCATGCGTCATCATCCACCCGATGCTGCTTGTGCGTCAAGTATGTAGCCGCCGAGGTTAGGCATGAGTAGTCCGGCCGCAACTTCAGTCAACACGGGACCAATCCCCACTCTCTTCCATATACAAAGGGCGACGCCTCTCGTTCGAGCCATGGCTCCCGCACTTGTTGCATCCGTTGCCTTTCAAGCGGCCGCGACAGAGCTGGCGCTAGGCGAAACCCTCCACTCCCAAACCCGCTTCCCAAAAGATCGGCGCAGGCAGCCGCGCTCGTGATAACTCATACTCCGGAGTTATTCTTGTCCTTCCACCCAAGCCTCAGCACGAGAGGATGCCTCCGCCTTCGTTCAACGACACGCAGTTAAGCAGCCTTCGAAGCAAGCCCGTGATTATTCCCTTTGACGGCGCATACTGGTACTTCAAGCAACCGGACCAGCGCCCAAAGGACGATGCGCCAACTGTTCGTGGCGACCCACTTAGTAAGAATATTCGATCCAATATGCGGCCCTTATCCATGGAGGCTCACCAGAACCTCAACACGTCTATAAAGGTGGACTTCTGCCGCACCCTTCGTTGGCAATTCGGAATGCTGATCACGAGCCGGGTGCGATCTTTGTGGAGGTTCTGCTTCGCGATAGAACCTTGAAAAAGACCGCACCTCGATTGTTGGGAGACCTGGTAGTTCCATCGAGCCAGGATGCGCACATCTCCCCGGCACGTCCTCCCATCGATGAGATCCTCAGCTTCTCCTTCCCTCCCCATACCAGGGGGGAACGGTTCGACGAGATAACGGTCGTCATCAAGCCTGATCGAGAAAGGGCGCGCACAGGTGCTCACCTGGCAGTCCGATACTTCGAGCTTCTCCCTTAGAGAGGGACGGCACCTTCGTCATGACTGATCAGGCTCCTACAGGCATTCATGCCGCACAGCCGTTGCGCTGCTGCAGCCTCAACCTCACTTCACGTACCCTTGTTCCGTGAAGATTCCAGCCCGCCTCTCCGTCGCCCTTGGCCTCGCTCTAGCATCACTCGCCCCCGCCAACGCCCAGCGCATCCCAACGGACGCACACCCTGAGCACTACAGCCTCCACCTCACCCCCGACCTCAAAGCCGCCATCTTCACCGGCGACGAGACCATCGACCTCACCCTCGACGCCCCCAGCACCACAATCACCCTCAACGCCGCCGAAATCAAGTTCCTCTCCGTCACCGCCTGCGAGAGCATCTCCGTTGTGACCAAGAGCGGTGCAGGTTCGCAAGATGAACTTGCAGGGGCCATCCCTTGCTCGACCCAGCCCGGCCTAAGATCTGCCCTGCCATCCCAGCGCAAGACCATCCCCGTCGAAACCCCCTTTCCTTCGCGCAATCCGAAGCCCACGATGGGCGGTTCAGTCCCCGTAGAGAAACCCTTCCCGCCCCTCTCAGAACGGTCTAACGTCCAGACCGCCACCGTCTCCCTCGACCCCACCAAGGAGCAGGCCACCTTCACCTTCCCCCAGCCCCTCTCCGGCCACGTCACTCTCCACATCCGGTACACCGGCCTCCTCAACGACGAACTCCGCGGCTTCTACCTTTCCCGCACCAAAGCCCGCAACTACGCCGTCACCCAGTTCGAGCCCACCGACGCCCGCCGGGCCTTCCCCTCCTTCGACGAGCCCGCCTACAAAGCCACCTTCGACATCTCCCTCACCGTCGACAAACCCGACACGGTCATCTCCAACACCAACCAGGTCTCCGACACCCCGGCAGGCTCCGCAAAGCACACCCTCACCTTCGCCCGCACGCCAAAGATGTCCACCTACCTCGTCGCCTTCCTCGTCGGTGACTTCCAGTGCACCAAAGGGGAGGCCGACGGCGTCCCCATCCGCGCCTGCGCCACTCCCGGCAAGGTCGCCTTCACCCGCTCTGCCCTCGAAGCCGCCGAGTACATCCTCCCCTTCTACGACCGCTACTTCGGCATCAAGTACCCCATGCCCAAGCTCGACATGATCGCTCTCCCCGACTTCGAGGCCGGCGCCATGGAAAACTTCGGCTGCATTACCTATCGCGAGACCGACCTCCTCCTTGACCCCAAAAACGCCGCCATCTCCGACCGCAAACGCGTCGCCTCCGTCGTCGCCCACGAAATGGCTCACCAGTGGTTCGGCGACATGGTCACCATGCAGTGGTGGGACAACCTCTGGCTCAACGAGGGCTTCGCCACCTGGATGTCCAACAAACCCCTCGAAAGATGGCACCCCGAGTGGAACGTCCCCGAAGACGTCGCCCAGGACCTCGACCGAACCCTCAACCTTGACGCCGGTCCCGCCACCCGCACCATCCGCGCCCACGCCGAGACCCCCTCGCAAATCAACGAGCTCTTCGACGGCATCGCCTACGGCAAAGCCGGAGCCGTCCTCGGCATGGTCGAGCACTACCTCGGCGAAGAGACCTTCCGGGAGGGCGTCCACAACTACTTGGAGGCCCACCTCTACGGCAACGCCACCGCCGAAGACTTTTGGAACGCCCAAACCTCCACCTCCCACCAGTCGGTCGACAAGATCATGCAGAGTTTCATCGACAAGCCCGGCGTCCCGTTGATCCTCCTCGATGCGCAGCAGGGAAGTGCTTTGCGCGTCAAGCAGAGCCGCTTCTTCCTCTCCCGCTCTGGCCGTCTGCTTACCACGGAGGTGTCGGACCGCCATCCGGAATGGACCCTTCCCGTCTGCTTCAAGTCAGAGCCGCCTTCGGCCTGCACCGCATCCGCACCCTCACGATTCGCCAATGCCAATCCAACGTCGATCGCCATCGCAGGCACCCTCCTTTACGCCAACGCCGACGACAAAGGCTATTACCGCACGCGCTACACCCCCGCCCAGCTCGCCACCATCATCGGCCGTGCCGAATCCACCTCACGCCACCCGAGCGCATCGGCCTTCTCAGCGACCAGTGGGCCCTCACCCGCGCACAGCAAGCCTCCGTCGCCGACTTCCTCAACCTGGTCCTCGCCCTCAAGTCCGATCCCAGCGGCCCCGTCCTCGACACCGCGCTCGACCAGATCAACCAGCTCCAGTCCACGGTTGCCACCCCCGCTGACCGGCCCCGTCTCTTCGCCGCTCTCCGCACGGAGTTCGCCCCCGTCTACGCCTCCCTCGGCCCCGCCAGGAAGTCCGACTCCATCGACCTTCAGCAGCGCCGCGCCCTCTTCTTCGAACTCCTCGGAGCCGCACGCGACCCCGCCATCCTCGCCGAAGCCAACCGCATCGCCGACCGCGTCTACCCCGCCACCGGTAAGCCCGACGACTCGATCGACCCCGCGCTCGCCGAGGCCGCCCTCAACGTCACCGCCGCCACCGCAACTGAAACCCACTTTTACGACCGCGTCGTCACCGCCGCCACCACCGACAGCGCCGATCCCAACCGCCAGTCCGAAGCTCGCCGCCTCCTTGCCCGTTTCTCCTCCCCAGCCCTCGTCACCCGCACCCTTGAGCTCGCCACCTCCGGCCGCATCCGCAAGCAGGACTCCTCCCACATCTTCATCGGCCTGCTCGATAACCGCGAAACCCGCGACAGCACCTGGACCTGGATGCAGGCCCAATGGCCCCTCGTTCAAGCCCAGCTCACACCCTTCGTCGGCGCAGGCGTCGTCGCCGCCACCGGCCACCTCTGCACCACCGAACAGCAGAAGGAGGTCGGCAGCTTCTTCGCCGCACACCCCGTCAACGCCGCCGAGCGCGCCCTCCCACGAGCCGAAAGCAGCATCGGCAACTGCGTCCAGCTGCGCTCCACCCAAAACCCCAGCCTCCTCCAATGGCTCGCCGAACATGGAGGCTAACACCAGGAAACACTCTCCACACCTCACCATCTCCCGTGTCCTCCTCCCCGCAAAATCCGCTCGAACCGCAGTCAGGCCGTCTGCAGCCATGCCCCCTCCCCCGTACCTCATTCGCCTTATCGGTACCATCGGTGTAGATCGGTGTTAGGCCTTTGCTCCACACCTCCCAATTTCCCCGCGCGTGAAGCAACGTCCTGAGGTACGCTATACCTCGAACGAACCATCCTCCGTCACCGTTTAGAGCCACTCACCACCCGGGTTTTTGACCCGCTTTTCATTGACACAGACCCGGGCAGACCGTACCTTCCAACTTGAGGACTCCATGAAGAAATCTCCCCTTCTGCTCGTAGGTACAGCCCTTCTCTTCCTTGTCTCCGTCCCGCGCCTCCACGCGCAAAACGGATGCATCAACTCCCCCGAGAACCCGACCGCGGTCCTCGCCGTCGTCGGCTCCGCTGGCGCCTTCTTCTTTTCTCGTCGTAAGCTGCGCATCAAGTAGTTTCGAGAACACAGGTTTATTGCCATAGGCATCGTCTTCGGTGGGAGCAGTGGCCTTCAGGCCACTGACTCTCGTCGGGTCGCTTAGGGCTTTAGCCCCGCGCAATTTCTCACGGCGTCCATTCAGGACCTCGCTCCATAGATCACTGCCCCCGCAGCCTCGAACAGCAAACCTCGGGCGAGATTGGAGGTCGCATGTCCACACTCCCTTCCTCCGCATCTCGCTCACTCCCCCCCGGCATCGCCGTCGCGGCCCTCCTCGCCGCGCTCGGCACCGTCACCATCTGGCCCACCGCCCTCTACCTCTGGGCGCTCTGGACCACCGACCCCCTCAAATCCATCGGCATGCTCGTCCCGATCGCGAGCCTCGCCCTCATCCTCCGCTCCTGGCGCACGCTTCGCTGGGAGACAAAGGGCACCTGGTGGGGTCTTGCGCTCCTCGTCGCGACCGCCATCGCCGTCTACATCCGCGAACACGCCGTCCTCGTCCTCGTCGTCGCCCCGCAGTGGAACGTCTACTTCCCCCCCAACTCCCTCGTTGCCTTTAGCTACGTCAGCGGCGTCGTCCTCCTCTTCGGCGGCCCGCGCCTATTCCGCGCCGCCCTCTTTCCCATCTGCCTCATCCTCCTCGTCAACCCCGTCCCGCACATCTTCAACGTCTTCGTCGACCTCCCGCTCCAGCGCACCTCCGCGCACGTCGCCCGCGCCTTCGCCCACGCCCTCGGCCAGCCGCTCACGCCCGACCAGATGCGACTCATGTTCACGCCCGACTTCGGCATGTTCATCGCGCCCGGCTGCAACGGCATCCGCGGAGCCGTCACCATGGGCATGATCGCCCTCATCGTCGGCTATCTTTACCGCTTCCGCGCCGTCCCGCACGCCCTCCTGGTCGCCGCCGCCGTCCTTCTCGGCTACCTCTTCAACTTCCTCCGCCTCTGCACCCTCGTCCTCTACTACATCGTCGCCCTCCACCTCCCGCGCCTGCAGCCCCACGGCGAGGGCGCCGACTACATCATCGGAGCCGCCCTCTTCCTTTTCGCCACGTGGCTCCTCACCTATATCGTCCGCCACGCCCAAAACTTTACCCGTCCCGCGGCTGACACTGCGCTTTCGCAAAGGAGCCTGTCATCCCGACCGGAGCGGAGCGAAGTGGAGGCACCTGCTTCTCTCCAAGCCCTTGCAACAGGTACGACCTCCTCCCACCGTCTTCCGGCCGATCAAGCCCCGGCCCTCCCCCTCCGCCTCGCCGCCCTCTCCCTCCTCATCCTCGTCTCCACCCTCTCCATCGCACGCGCCCACGCCGCAGCCGCCAGAACCGCCCCGCAAGACCCCGCCGTCCTCGGCGCCTTTCCCACCCACGTAGGCGCCTACACCCTCGCGCGCTCCTGGAACGAGTACATCACCGGCGGCCCCGTCGTCTTCCAGTGGGCCGACTACGCCCCCGCCGACCCGTCCACCCCCCACATTGCCATCGGTGTCTCCCCCGTCCTCGGCTCCCACGACACCCTCATCTGCCACTCCGCTCGCGGCGAAGACCCCATCTGGCACGCCGAACTCCCCCTCCAAACCGCCGCCGGACTCACCAGCTTCAGCGCCTCCTTCTTCGCCGACGGCGCCACCCAGTACCTCGAAGCCTCTACCCTCTGCCAGGGCACCACCTGCGGCGAGTACTCCGACAATCGCCGCCACCTCGGCTTCGTCTACAGCCGCCCCACGGCCGCTACCCTCTTCGGCCACGACCCCAGCCGGCCCATCCCCGTCATGCTTCGCGCCGAAACCCTCGACACCGCCCTTCCCCCCGACCTCGCCCGCCAGCAGCTCACCGCCGCCACCCGCACCTTTCTCGCCTCTCTCGACCTCCAGCACCTCCTCAAGCCCTACCAGCACTAGCCCAAGCCTCGTTTCAGCCAAATCCTCCGCCCAGCCTCGTACCAGCAGCATCCCGCATCCGCTCCGCCTTTCTAACCTCATCACCCTCCCTTGTTGTCTCATCCTGAGCGAAGGCAAAGCCGCAGTCGAAGAGCCTGCCCTGAGCTTGTCGAAGGGACCCGCTTCTCTACCCATGCGCTAGAGTCACCTCAGAGTCGCGTCCCGTATCCTTGCAAGGCATATCAACCGGAGCCAATGCCCCACACCGTGTCCCACCCCGCCTCTCCTCTCCTTCCCCTCAGCCTCCTCGCCGCCACCCTCCTCACCGGCTGCGGAGGCACCAACTCCCAGCCCGCCCCCACTCCCACACCACCACCCACCGGCTCAGGCCTCGCCATCTCCGGCCAGACGCTCACCGGCATCAAGCCCCTCCTCGGAGCCACCGTCCAGCTCTACGCCGCCGGCGCCACCGGCAACGGCTCGACCCCTACCAACCTCTCCACCTCGGCCACCTCCGACGCCACCGGTGCCTTCACCATCCCCGCCGGCTACACCTGCCCCTCCCCCGCCTCCCAGCTCTACCTCGTCGCCCGCGGCGGAACACCACCCACCGCGACCTCCAGCAACCCCGCAATCACCCTCGTAACACTCCTCGGCCGCTGCGACGCCGTCACTGCCTCCGCCACCTACGTCCTCAACGAAGCCACCACCGCCGCCACCGCCTGGGCCCTCTCCCAGTTCCTCTCCCCCGGAGCCAACCTCGGTGCCACCCCCACCAACACCACCGGCCTCGCCAACGCCGTCTACATCGCCCTCTCACTCGCCGGCAACACCACCGGCGCCTCACCCAGCAATACCTTCCCCTCCACCGGAACCTCCCCCGCTCCCCGCATCCACGCCCTAGCCAACCTCCTCAACACCTGCACCACAACCAGCTCCACCTGCACCCAGCTCTTCTCCCTCACTGGGAATCCAGCCCCCACCAACACCCTCGATGCCGCCCTCCACCTCGTCCGCAACCCCGCCGCCAACGTCTCCGCCCTCTTCAGCCTCGCCCAAACCTCCACCGCCTTCGCCCCCGCGCTCACCTCCACTCCCTCCGACTGGACCCTTCCCCTCACCTTCACCGGCGGCGGCATGGTCGAGCCCGGCCCCCTCGCCGTCGACTCGACCGGCAACGTCTGGGTCGCCAGCTACTCCGGCGTCGTCTCCAAGTTTGATCCCCTCGGCGCGCCCGCCTTCCCCTCCGGCATCACCGGCCTCGGCCTCTCCGAGTCCTACGGCCTCGCCATCGACCCCTCCAATAACGTCTGGATCACCGACGAGTCCAGCCCCGCCAGCATCAACCGAGGCTTCGGCGCCGTGACCGTCCTCAACCCTGCCGGCCAGCCCCTCTCCGGCTCCACCGGCTTCTCCGCCGGCGGCCTCAACTACCCCATCGCCGTCGCCATCGACCCCAACAGCACCGCCTGGATCATCGACTACGGCAACTCCCACCTCACCCAACTCTCCCCCTCCGGCCAGCCCCTCTCCGGAGCCTCCGGCTACTTCTCGAGCGCCTTCGCCTTCCCCGTCGCCATCGCCCTCGACGCCTCGCACAACGCCTGGGTCGCCTCAAGCGGCGGCCGCAACATCACCCGCATCTCCGCCAACGGCCAGCAGACCCTCGACGTCACCTGCTGCAACACCCCCTCCGGCCTCGCCCTCGACGCCGCCGGCAACATCTGGGTCGCCAACTACCTCGGCGACAGCATCTCGGAGATCTCCCCCACCGGCGCCGTCCTCTCCTCCGGCTACACCGGCGGCGGCGGCCTCGCGCACCCCCAGGGCATTGCCATCGACGGCGCCGGCACCGTCTGGATCGCCAACTTCCGCGGCAACTCCGTCACTGAGCTCGCCGGCGCCAGCTCTGCTCACCCCGGCCAACCCATCTCCCCCTCCTCCGGCTGGGCTCCCTCCCCCACCTCCCTCCAGGCCTTCGCCATCGCCATCGACGCGAGCGGCAACCTCTGGATCTCGAACTTCGCCAACGGCACCCTCACCGAACTCGTAGGCCTCGCCACCCCCGTCAAAACTCCCCTAAACGGCCTCCCCCAACTCCCCTGACAAACACCCACCCACGGGTGCCCCATTCTTTCCGGCCTCATCGGAAAGGGTGGGGTATCGAGCGGAAGCT
>JAABUX010004030.1_pt1 | contig 18943 bp, 14 predicted proteins | sample 5561851 | NCBI WGS metagenome assembly JAABUX01 (sample SAMN10711883, study PRJNA513361) | rock metagenome | isolation source: Antarctica rocks | place: Antarctica: Victoria Land, Richard Nunatak red sandstone | collected 2016-01-03 | reverse complement strand
CGAGGGCAAGGGCAAGGGCGAGGGCAAGGGCAAGGGCGAGGGCGAGGGCAAGGGCGGGGGCGAGGGCGAGGGCGAGGGCGAGTGCGGGGGCGAGGCTAGGCGAGGGTGGGGGGCGTGCGAGTGCAAGTGACAGGCAAGTGCAAGTGCGAGGTGTGTTGGCAACAGCCATTGCCACCACAGGGGTTCTTCGATGCGCTCAGGAGGACGATGGTCCAGGCAGAAGCAGGGAGCTTCTAGGAACAGACGAACGAGGCGCCCTGTGGAGGGGGCGCCTCGTTCGTTTGGTGCGTGGGGTTTTTGATGTGGGTTGGGGTTTACGGGATGTAGTAGCGCATGCTGCCCCAGACCATGTTGTTGTTTGCCTTGGGAGTTCCGAAGGTTTGGGTTGGGCTTCCGAGGGTTCCGCCGGTAAGGCCCTCCCAGGACGAGCGCGTCAGGTAGCTGTAGACGAACTGGTACTGGAGGCGGCCGTACCTGGGCGTGTTGATGAGGCGGTAGGTGTAGCCGATGGTGCCTTGCTGGATGTAGCGGGTAGGCGAGCCGCAGTTGGCGGCTACCGAGGAGCCGGCGGCTCCGCCGGCAAGGCCTGCGGTGGTGGGCGTGTAGGTATTGCAACCTGTGTCCACGATGCTGCGTGGGCCGTAGCCGACGAGGGTTCCCGACGGGCCGACGTAGACGGTGCGTTGCGCGTACTCACCGCCGTAGTAGGCATAGACGTCGAGCTTCTTGGTGGGATGGGTTTCGAGCGAGAACATGCCGTGGTAGTTGCGCACGGGCTCGAGGGTCCCGTCGGGGTGGACGGTGAGGTCGGCGAGCTGCGAGGAGCCGTAGCGACCGGTGCCATCGCCGAACATACCCTGGACGGCGACGTCGACGTACCTGGTCGAGGTGCGGGCGCTGCCGAAGCCGCCGCCAGCGAGTTTGGTGTCGTTGAAGCCGTTGGGGGAGAGGCCGGTGACGACCCCGGTGGGGGAGAGGATCTGCGGGTAGACGCGGGCGCGATCGAAGCGGGCGAGGCCGCCGACCTCGAAGTGGCTGTGGGGGAAGTCCAGAGCGATCTTCGCGATGACGTCCGGTGCGACGTTGTTGGCGTAGTTGCCGGCGATGTTGTAAAGACCACCGCCGTTTCCGGGGCCGGCGAAGAAGAAGTTCGACGGGCCGCCGGCGGCTTGGGTAAAGCTCTGGTCCTGCGCGTTCTCGACGGCGGCGGCGACGGTGATGGCGCTGCCGAAGACCGGGTTGCCGAGCTTCTGCTGGACGCGAAGCGCGGGCTGCCGGGCCCAGCTGAAGCCGACGTGGTACTGCGGATCGACCGTGTTGGGAAGTTTCTCGGTGCGGTTGTCGGTGCCTTTGCCGTCCTCGGCGACGAGCGACCACATCTGTCCGCCGGTGACGGTGAGGCCTGACCTGGTGGCGACCTGGCCCCAGATCTGGCGCTGACGGAGGGTGTAGCTGTTGGACTGGTTGGCGTTGGAGGTGGCACCGGCGGAGAGGAAGTCGGTCTCGAAGTAGCCGGAGAGTTTGAAGGGACCGGCGTTGCCCTCGAAGAGGCCGCCGAGGCGGCTTTGCCGGCCGGAGAAGTTTAATTCGCTGACGTGAGCCTGGTTGGCGCCGGGAAAGGGCGTGCTGTTGAAGGGGGTGTTGATGTCGGAGTTGATGGACCGCTGCCGCCAGACGTTTTCAATCGCGAAGAAGACGACGGGGGTGATGGTGACGCCCTTGTAGTGGAGGGTTGTGGGCGACTCGATCTTCTCGTTCAACTCGGTCTTCGTGGTGCTGATGGTGTTGGCGAGGCCGGTGTTGGCGAGCTTGAGATCGCTGACGTCGCTCGAGAGGGTTTGGACGGAGCTCGAGTTCTGCTGGATCAGGGTTTGGAGGCTCTGTGCCTGCGAGTTCGCTGTAGCGGCGGAGGCGTTGGCGGCCTGGGCGTCGGACTCAGCGGTGGCGAGCTTGGCGTCCTTGTCGGCATTTTGCTGCTTGAGGGCGTCGATCTGGGCCTGCTGGTTGACCATCTCCTCACGGAGTTCGCGGAGCTCGCGGGAGGTGGCGCTTTCGGCGGGAGCTTTTTTCGCGGTGGACTTGCGGGTGGTGGATCGCTTCTTCGCCGTGGACTTTGCGCCGGTCGACTTGGCGCCGGAGCGATCGGTCGTCACCACGGTGGTCTTCGTCGTATTCGGCGAGGTTTTTTGGGTGGTGGTGGTTGTGCTCAGCTGCGCCCGGACCGATATGGTGGACATCACCAAGATCGCTGCCAGGGTCGCTTGCAGATGCTTCGTCATGGAACCTCTCAGAGTGTTTCTGACGCAGGGCAAGCCGAGGTGTGCTGGTGCACAGTAGATGCTGTTCGGCCTGTCTGGTCTTTGCTTTCCATGCTCGCAGAGACGTGTGAACGGTTGAAGAATTGAGTTGATTGTGCGGTAAACGGCGTGGGTGTGGAACGAGGTGAAACGTACCGGAGCGGATGCCTTCCGCTTCGCAGGGCGCGGGAGGTGCGATAGGGTAACTCTATGAATTTTTGTCGCTTCGGTGTAGCCGCGCTCCTGTCGGTAGGGGTGTTGTCAGGAGAGGTTCGAGGGCAGGTAGTCAAGCTGATTCCCATGCCTCGCGAGGTACGCGCCGGAGCGGTGGTGCCGCTGTTGAACGGCGTTCGTGTGGTATGCGCGGGGTGCAGCGCGGAGGACCAGTTTGCGGCGGCGGATCTTGAACAGACGCTGATGGAGCGGGGTGTGGCGGCGAAGAGCGCGAACGGGTTTGCGATCGAGCTGGTGCGGGCAGGTACGGGCGGGCTGCCGGCGGGCTTCGACGAGGCGATGCGGGCGGAGGGGTACACGATCTCGACGAATGCGACGGGGATGGTGGTGACGGGGCTGACGGCGGAGGGGCTGTTCTACGGCGCGCAGACGGCCAAGCAGATGGTGGAGGTGTCGAATGGGCGGGCGGTGATGCATACGGCTGCGATTCGGGATTGGCCGGCGATGCGGTATCGAGGGCTGGACGACGATCTTTCGAGGGGGCCGGTGCCGACGCTGGACTTTCAGAAGAAGATGATCCGGACGCTGGCGGCGTACAAGGTGAACCTGTACTCGCCGTATTTTGAGCACACGATGCAGTATGCGGCGAATCCGCTGGCGGCTCCGCCGAACGGAGCAATGAGCGAGGCGGACGCGCGGGCGCTGGTGGAGTATGCGCGGCCGTACCATGTGACGATCATCCCGGAGCAGGAGGCGTTTGGGCATCTCCACCACACGCTGGTGTGGGAGCGGTACAGCCCGCTGGCGGAGACGCCGCATGGGGCGGTGTTGGCTCCGGGGCAGGCGGGGTCGCTGGAACTGATCCGGAGCTGGTTTGGGGAGCTGGCGCGGATCTATCCGGGGCCGTTTCTGCATATCGGCGCCGATGAGACGGTGGATCTGGGCGAGGGACAGACGAAGGCGGATGTGGATGCGCGCGGTTTGGGCGCGGTGTATCTGGACTTTATGCAGCGGATTGTGAGCGCGCTGGCGCCGCTGCACCGGAAGCTGCTGTTCTGGGGCGATATTGCGATGAACTCGCCGGACCTGGTAAAGGCGATGCCGCAGAGCTTCAAGGATGCGACGGTGGCGGTGGCTTGGGAGTACAACCCGCAGCCGAAGGGGTTCGACAGGTACATCCTGCCGTTTACGAATGCGCGCTTTGAGACGTGGGTAGCGCCGGGTGTGAATAACTGGTCGCGGGTGTACCCGAACTTCGGGATGGGAATGGCGAATATTCAGGGGTTTGTGCGGGATGGCCAGAGGCTGGGGGCGACGGGGGAGTTGAACACGATCTGGAACGATGACGGCGAGGGGCTCGTGAACATGGACTGGTATGGCGTGTTGTTCGGAGCCGCGGCGGGGTGGCAAAAGGGCGAAAGCTCGATTCCTCAGTTTGAGGGAAGTTATGCGCAGGTATTTCATGGGGACGCAACGGGGAAGTTGAATGAGGCGCAGATGGAGCTGATGGCGGCGCACTCGCTGCTGCGGGACCAGGCGAAGACGGGCGATGGGTCGGATGGGTTGTTCTGGATCGATCCGTGGTCGAAGGACGGGCTGGTAGTTGCGGACAAGATCCGGCCGTACACGCATGAGGTGCGGATGCATGCGGAGCGGGCGCTGACGTTAATTGCGGAGGCGCGGGCGGCGGCTCCCGGAAACAGCCCGAGCTTCACCGTAAGCAGTGGGGGAGCGGTGGTGTACAACGCGGCGAATGCGTATCCGTCGAATCCGACGAGTTTGCGGGAGACGGATGCGATTGATGCGATGGAGCTGGGGGCGCGGCGGATGGATTTTATCGGGCTGAAGTTTCAGCTGGCGGAAGAGATGGAGCTGGCGTACCAGAGGGCGTATGCGGGGCAGGGGACGACGGACCGGTTGAAGCGGCAGGAGGTATCGCGGCAGCTGGGCGACATCCAAGGTGTGAATGGGCGCATGGAGGACATTAAGGATACGTACTCGCTGATACGGGACTTGTATGAGCAGGCATGGCTACGGTCGAACCGGCCGTATGCTCTGCGGCCGGTGCTGGAGCATTACGACTATACGGTCGGGATATGGCTGGGACGACAGGACAAGATGCGAGCGGTGAAGCGTCAGTGGAGTGATGCGCATACGCTGCCGTCTGCGAGCGAGGCGGGGATTCCGATGCCGCCTGCTGGAGGTGGTCGATGAAGGGGACGCTGACAGCGCGGCGGCTGATTACGGGCATAGGTGTGATCGAGTATCCGGTGGTGCGCGTGGATGAGAATGGGCGGATCGCGGAGATTGAGAGCGATGTTGCGGTGCGGAGCGAGGAGACGCTGTGTGCGGCGTTCTTGGATGTGCATACGCATGGGGCGGCGGGCCATGACCTGATGGAGGGGACGGCGGAGACGGTCGCCGGTGCGGGCCGGTTCTATGCGACGCGAGGCGTGGGGAGCTATCTTGCGACGACGCTGACGGCGCCGATGGATGCGACGCTGCGATCGCTGGCGGGCCTAGCGGAAGCGGTGGAGCGTGGGAGCCGGCCGGGCGAGGCGACGCCGATAGGGATCCACATCGAGGGGCCGTTTGTCTCGCACGCAAAGAAGGGGATGCATCCGGCGGAGTGGATTCTGCGGCCGACCGTGGAGGCGTTTGACCGGATGTGGGAGGCGTCGCGAGGCACGATCCGGCTGATGACGATTGCGCCGGAGGTGCCGGGAGCGATGGATGTCATTCGGCGGGCGGTTGAGGTGGGGGTGCGGGTTTCGATCGGGCACTCGAATGCCCTGGCGGCGGAGGCGCGGGTGGCGGTGGCAGCTGGTGCGAAGAGCGCGACGCATACGTTCAACGCGATGCGGGCGCTGGATCATCGCGAGCCGGGCATTCTGGGTGTGGTGCTGGATGAGGACGAGTTGTATGCGGAGCTGATCTGCGATGGCGTGCATGTTTCGCCTGAGGCAGTACGGCTGTGGTGGCGCGCAAAGGGTGCGGAGCGGGGGGTGCTGGTGACGGACAGCATGGAGGCGGCGGGGATGCCGGATGGGGAGTATGTGCTGGGTGGGGTTCCGGTCCACGTTGCGGGAGGGGTGTGCACGACGTCGGCGGGTGTGCTGGCTGGGTCGGTTCTGACGATGGATCGGGCGGTGGAGAGGGTGCGGGAATTTACGGGGTGCGGGCTGGAGGTGGCGGTGAGGATGGCGTCGGCGAATCCGGCGCGGATGCTTGGGATGAGTGATGTGGGTGAGGTGCGGGTGGGGATGTGGGCGGATCTGAATCGGTTTGATGTGGCGGGGCGGCTGGTGGGGACCTATCTGCGGGGTGAGGCGGTGGGCGGCTGATGGGGCATCGGCTGAGTGCGCTTGACCTTGCGATTGTGGCTGCGTACCTGGTGGGGATCACGTTGTTTGGGTTGCGGTTTCGGGGAGCGAAGGACAGGTCACTGCGGGGGTATTTTTTGGCGGGGCGAACGATTCCTTGGTGGGCGATCGGGCTCTCGATTGTGAGTGCGGAGACAAGCACGCTGACGATTATTTCGATTCCAGGGGTGGCGTTTGCGGGGGATATGGGATTTCTGCAGATCGTGTTTGGTTACATGATCGGACGCGTAGCCGTGGCGCTGTTGTTTTTGCCGAAGTACTTCGAGGGCGAGATGCTGACGGCGTACCAGTTGATCGACCGGCGGTTTGGCCATGCGCTGCATAAGGTGACGGCGGGGCTGTTTCTGCTGACGCGGGCGGCGGCTGAGGGCGTGCGGGTGTTTGCGGTGTCGATCGTGGTGGGGATCGCGATCGGGACGGGCAATGTGCTGTCGATCGCGATCATCTCGGCGCTGACCCTGCTGTACACGTTTGAGGGCGGGATGGCGGCGGTGGTGTGGACGGACGTGGTGCAGATGGCGATTTACGTGGGTGGGACGGCGGTGGCGATGCTGACGCTGGGATCGCATGTGAGCGGTGGGTGGGAGGCGATCCATGCGGTGGGCGGGGCGGCAGGGAAGTTTCATGTTTTGAACTTCGCGGTAAATGTAACGCAAAACTATACGTTCTGGGCGGGGGTGCTGGGCGGCACGTTTCTGACCATGGCTTCGCACGGGACGGACCAGCTGATGGTGCAACGGATGCTGGCGGCGCGGAATTTGACGGAGAGCCGGATGGCTCTGTTGGGCTCGGGGGTGGTGATCCTGATGCAGTTCACACTGTTTCTGCTGATTGGGGTGGGGCTGTTTGTGTTCTATGGGCAGCACCCGCAGGCGTTTGCGAGTGGCGACCGGATCTTTCCGACGTTTATTGTGCAGCAGATGCCGCGGGGTGTGGCGGGGCTGCTGGTGGCGGCGATTCTGGCGGCGGCGATGTCGAATTTGAGTGCGGCGCTAAACTCGCTGTCGTCGACGACGGTGGTTGACTTCTGGATGCACTGGCGGCCGGAGGCGGGGGATCGGGAGCGCGGGCGGGTGAGCCGGGGGTCGACGGTGTTCTGGGCTCTGATGCTGTTTGGGATTGCGGTGTATTCGGTGGGTGTGGGTGGGAAGGGGCACGTGGTGGAGATTGGGCTGTCGATTGCGAGTGTGGCGTATGGGGCGTTGCTGGGCGTCTTTCTGCTGGGCACGGTGAACGGGCGGGCGACGCAGGCGGGGGCGATTGTGGGGATGGTGGCGGGATTTTTTCTGAATGTGCTCATGTGGCAGCATCCGGCGCCGATACGGATAGGTGTGGTGACGATTCCGCATGTGGCGTTTACGTGGTATGTGCTGATCGGGAGTGCGGTGACGTTTGCGGTTGGGAGTTTGGCGAGTCTGGTGATAGGGCGTCGAGAACGGGTTGCGGCGGCGGTGGTGCTTTTAATGCTGTTGGGCGGAGCTGGGCAAGTGCAGGGGCAAGTGCAAATACAGGGGTCCTTCGCTGCGCTCAGGATGACGGCGGAAGAAGCGGTGACGGCGGAAGGAGGGGTGACGGCGGAAGGAGGGGTGACGGCGGGTGTTGCGGGTGCGGCGGTAACGGACTTTTCTGGTGTGGACCGGGTGATCGAGGAGGCGGTTGCGGCGAAGAAGCTGCCGGGTGCGGTGGTGTTGGTGGGGCATGGCGGGCGAGTGGTGTACGAGCGGGCGTATGGGGATCGGGCGGTTGAGCCGGTGGTGGAGCGGATGACGACGGACACGATCTTCGACATGGCGTCGTTGACGAAGTGCCTGGTGACGGCTACGGCGGTGATGCAGTTTTATGAGCAGGGAAAGGTGGGGCTGGATGAGCCGGTGGTGCGGTATCTGCCGGAGTTTGGGGTGAATGGGAAGGAGAAGGTGACCGTGCGGGAGTTGCTGACGCACTTCTCGGGGCTGCCGCCGGACGTGGATTTGAAAGATGCTTGGAGCGGCAAGGCGGAGGGGGTTCGGCGGGCGATAGAGTCTTCGCTGGATTCGCCTCCAGGAACGGTGTTCCGCTATTCCGACATTAACTTCATCACGCTGGGGGTGCTGGTAGAGCGATTGAGTGGCGAGCCGTTGGAGGAGTATGCGGAGAGGCATATCTTTGGGCCGCTGGGGATGACGGAGACGCTGTATCTTCCGCCGGCGGGGTGGAGGCTGCGGATCGCGCCGACGGCTCACAATGATGACAGGCCGATGGCGGACGACCGGTTGTTGCGCGGGGAGGTGCATGATCCGACGGCTCGGCGGATGGGCGGCGTGGCGGGGCATGCGGGGGTGTTTTCGACGGCGCACGATGTGGGGCTGTTTGCACAGGCGCTGCTGGACCGGCTGGCGGGGCGGCCGAGTGCCTTTCCGCTGAGGCAGTCGACGCTGGAGCTGATGACGGCGCCGGAGCAGCCGGGGCATCTGCCGACCGATCTCGACCAGCCTGCGGCGGGTTCGGCGGTAACGTATCCGAGCCGGAAGGGACGGGAGGTGCGTGGGCTGGGGTGGGATATCGACTCCGGGTTCTCAAGGCCGCGGGGCGAGGTGTTTCCGGTTGGGAGCTTTGGGCATACGGGGTTTACGGGGACAAGTTTGTGGATGGATCCCGGGAGCGACACGTACGTGGTGCTGCTGGCGAATGCGATCCATCCGCGGGGGAGGCCGGCGATCTCGCATGTGCGGGGCGATGTGGCGACGGCGGTGGGCAGGGCTCTTGGACTTTACGGAAATGCTGGAGCGCTGGCGAATGCGCCTGTGCTGACGGGGGTGGATGTGCTCGAGAGCACGGGCTTTGCGGTGCTGCGGGAGGCAGCGGGGCGGCATGGGGGGCGGCTGCGGATGGGGCTGCTTACGAATCAGACCGGGCTCGATCATGCGGGGCGGCGGACCATTGATCTGCTGAAGGTTGATGCGGAGGCGGCAGTCCCCGGGGCGGAGCTGCGGGTGCTGTTTTCGCCGGAGCACGGGATTGCGGGGGTGAAGGACTCGACCGATGTGGGGAACTCGGTGGATGCGAGAACGGGGCTGCGGGTGATCTCGCTGTATGGGGCGAAGGATGCGGACCGACGGCCGAAGCTTGAGGACCTGAAGGGGCTGGACGTGGTGGTGGTGGATCTGCAGGATGCGGGGGTGCGGTTTTACACGTATGAGACGGTGCTGGGGTACTTTGTGGAGGCATGCGCGAGGTCGGGGGTGGAGCTGGTGGTGCTGGACCGGCCGGCGCTGATCGGGGGTGTGGCGGTCGAGGGGCCAGTGTCGGATGCGGGGGCGGAGAGCTATACGGATTACATGCCGATGCCGGTGCGGCATGGGATGACGATGGGGGAGCTGGCGCGGTTCTACAACGGGGAGAGGGGATTGGGAGCGAAGGTGACGGTGGTGGCGATGGAGGGGTGGAGGCGGGCGGTGTTCTTCGACGAGACGGGGGTGCCGTGGATAAATCCGAGCCCCAATCTCCAGACGGAGCGTGCGGCGGTGCTGTATCCGGCGTTTGCGTTTTTGGAGACGACGAATCTGTCGGTGGGGCGGGGGAGTGCGACGCCGTTTGAGGTATTTGGGGCTTCGTGGATGAAGGGCGCGGAGGTGGCGGCGGCGCTGAACGCGCGAGGCGTTGCGGGTGTGCGTTTTGAGGGGACAACGATTGCGATTGCGGAGGATGCGAACCGGTATCCGTTTCATGGTCGGACGATCGAGGCGGTGCGGATGGTGACGACGGATCGGCTGGCGCTGGATTCGCCGAGGTTGGGCATGGAGGTGATGGAAGTGCTGCGGCGGATATATCCGGGGGAGTTCGAATGGAAGAAGGCGTTGCGACTGGTGGCCAATGCAGAGACGATGGCGGCGGTGGAGCGGGGGGACGCGCCGGAGGCGATTGCGGAGGGGTGGAGGGCAGGGCTGGAGGCGTTTCGGGCGAAGCGGAACGGGTATTTGCTGTACCCCTGAGCAGTTCCATTTTGGGGCCGGACGAATCAGGAGCGCAACTCCTCTTTCACATTTTCATCGCTTCGTAGCGATTCGTCATGGAGAATAGGGGATCGCTTGTGGTGAAAGAAAACTTCGGGATGGTGAAAACGCTGCTTCTACTTCTCGCTCTCAGTAGCACTGCACTTCAAGCGCAGACGGCTACTACCAACCCTCAGTATGAGGGGATCTGGGAGGGCTACGATGGTGAGTGGGGCCACGTTTCGCGGCAGCTCATCGCGTTAGCAGAGACTATCCCCGCAGACAAGTACACGTGGCGTCCTGCTCCGGGCGTGAGATCCATCAGCGAAGTTTTGATGCATGTTGCCCTCGCAAACTTCTATCTGCTGAGCGTAACCGGTCCAAAGCTGCCCGCTGATATGAAGTCGGAGGACATGGAAAGGACCGTGACGTCGAAGGCTGAGGTCATCGCGTTTCTGAAGCGATCTCTCGATGCCGTGAAGACAGCACATGCTCAGCTCAGGCCCGGAGATCTCGATCGCAGGGTTGCGATCGAGGGCAAGACGGTCCCGGTGGAAGGGATGTATCTGCGCATTATCGTTCACGACAATGAACACATGGGGCAGCTGATCGCCTACGCTCGCATGAACGGCATTGTCCCGCCGTGGTCGAAGGCTGAGACCCCTGTCGCAAAGAAGTAATCGCGTTTCCGACCACAAGCGTTATCTGGAACCGTTGTTTCTGAGAGGACCCCTCCCCCGATGCCTCGAATCAATTTTCAGCAGCAGCTAGCGGCGTTGAAGGACAAGTTGCTGGCCATGGCTGCGCTTTCGCAGCAGGCGCTTGAGTTTTCGCTGGAGGCGTACCTGACCGGTGACCTGGGGTTGTGCGCGCATGTGCACGAGGTGGAGACGGCGATCAATGCGGCGGAGCGGGATGTGGACGAGATGGCCTACGATCTGCTGGCCAAGGAGCAGCCCATGGCGATCGATCTCCGGTTCATTCTGTCGGTGATCAAGATCAATGGGGATCTGGAGCGGATTGGGGACCAGGCGACCAACATCGCGCAGAGGGCGGAGGCGATGCAGGGTCTGCCGCAGATCTCGCTGCCGATCGATATTCCGGATATGGGGGATAGGGTGCGGGTGATGATCCGGAAGGCGATCCAGGCGCTTCTGGAGGCGGATGCGAAGCTGGCCGAGAGCGTTCTGGCGATGGACGACGAGGTGGACGACATGAACCGGTCGGTGCAGCAGGAGCTGGTGGAGGTGATGCAGCAGCATCCGGTGGTGAGCAGCCAAGCGCTGAATGCGATTATTGTTTCGCGCAACCTGGAGCGCTCGGCGGACCATGCGACGAACATTGCGGAGGACGTGATCTTCTGGGTGCGGGGGTCGGATGTGCGGCACCAGATGTCGCTGGCGCAGGCGGAGTAAAGGCTGAAGCTGGCGGGGTGTGTTGCGTAGCAGCGCCTGATGGAATGACAACGGACATGGTGCTGGCGTCGCTACAGCGTGTCGCCAGCCCCAGGCTGTGGTGCGGTTACGAGCGGATGGTGGGCAGGAGCGAAAGGAGCTTGGCGTGGGCGCGCTCGGCCTCGGGCTGGTTGTAGGCGGGGTTGTCGGGAACGGTCCAGCCGTGGCCGGCGTTGTAGATCTCGCTTTCGTAGAGTCCGCCCCAGTCGGCGAGGCTTTTTTCTAGCTGCTCGATGGCAGGGGCGGGCATGCTGTTGTCGTCCTTGGCATGGCCGAAGTAGAGGCTGGCCTTGATCTTTGGGATCTGCAGGTGCGGGCTGGTGGGATCGTCCTTTTTGTAGAGACCTCCACCGTGAAAGGAGACCGCTGCGGCGACGCGGTCGGGAAGGGCGGCAGCGGTGTAGAGGGCGAGGGTTCCGGTGAAGCAGTGGCCGATGACGGCGATGGGGCCGGGAGCGGCGCCGTGTTCGTCGAGCGCGCGGACGTAGGCTTTGGTGTCGGCGGCGAAGGCCTCGGGGGTGAGGGGACTGGTGAGCTCCTTGAAGCGATCGAGGGTTTGGGGATTGGTGAAATCCCACGGGACGTCGTCGAAGACGGGCGGCGGACCGAAGCGGTAGAAGACGTTGGGTGAAAGGACGAGGTAGCCCTCGTTGGCGACGCGCTGAGACATTTCGCGGGTGGTTTCGCGGATGCCGCGGATATCCGGGTAGTCGATCACGGCGGGAAGGGTGAGGCCGGATTCGTTATTTTCGGGAGTGAAGAGGAAGGCGTCGGCTTGGCCTTGAGGCATGGCGATCCGGATGTGCTGCTCGGGCATTGTGTCGTAGCTCCTGAGAGTGATGCTATCGGGCTGCGGGGAGCAGGGCAATGTGGAGGAGCGGCCGCGGATTATGATACTTCCCTATGGCTTTGTATTGTGAAGTGGGATCGCGGGATGCGGAGATCCCGGCGGCTGAGGCGAAGGCGCTCTTGTTTGCGGCGCTGGGGAGGCTGGGCGAGCGCAGGCGGGTGCTGGCGGTGCCGCCGGACTTTACGCGCATGCATTCGAAGGCTGGTGAGCTGACGGAGATGGCGTGGGAGTTCTTCGGTGAGCGCATGGTGGATGTGCTGCCGGCGCTGGGGACGCACAGGGCGATGACCGACGGCGAGATCGCGACCATGTTTGGGCGGACGCCGCGCGCGCTGTTTCGGGTGCATGACTGGCGCAACGATGTGGTGACACTGGGCGAGGTGCCGGGCGAGTTTGTGCGGGAGGTGAGCGAAGGAGATCTGAGCTACACGTGGCCGGCGCAGGTGAACCGTCTGCTCCGGGATGGCGGGCACGACCTGATCCTGTCGATTGGGCAGGTGGTTCCGCACGAGGTAGTGGGGTTCGCGAACGGCAACAAGAACATTTTTGTGGGAACGGGCGGCGTGATGGGGATCCATCGCTCGCACTTTCTGGGCGCGGTGTATGGGATGGAACGGATGATGGGGCGGCCGGATACACCGGTGCGGCGGGTGCTGAACTATGCGAGCGAGCACTTTGGGCATCTGATGCCGCAGATTGTGTATGTGTTGACGGTGGTCGGAAAGAATGCCGGGGGCGAGCTGGTGCTGCGCGGGCTGTTTGTGGGCGACGATACGGTGTGCTTTGAGCGGGCGGCGGCGCTGAGCCTCGAGTGCAACTTCCAGATGCTCCATCGCGAGATCGGGAAGTGCGTGGTGTTTCTGGACCCGCACGAGTTTCGGAGCACGTGGCTGGGCAACAAGAGCGTGTACCGGACGCGGATGGCGATGGCGGATGGAGGCGAGCTCCTGGTGCTGGCGCCGGGGGTGCATGAGTTTGGGGAAGATGCGACGATCGACACGCTGATACGGCGGCATGGGTACTGCGGGACGCCGGAGACGTTGGAGGCGGTGAAACATGACCCGGAGCTGGCGGCGAACCTGAGCGCGGCGGCGCACCTGATTCATGGGTCGAGTGAGGGGCGGTTTCGCATACGGTACTGCCCGGGGCACCTGACGCGGGAGGAGATCGAAGGCGCGGGGTATGAGTATGGCGACTTGGGCGAGGCGATGGCGCGGTACAGGCCCGAGTCGCTCAAGGACGGTTGGAACGTGGTGGATGGCGAGGAGATCTTCTACGTCTCGAATCCGGGGCTGGGTTTGTGGGCGTATGAGGGGCGGTTTAAGAGCTGAACGCGAGGTGAGGCGCCGTGGCGAACTTTGTTCGGATAACGCCCTTTATGCATGTCCCGGATGTGGATGGGGCGGTCGCGTTCTTTCGCGATCTGCTGGGTTTCAAGGTGTGGATTCATCGCCGGGACTACGCGTATGTGCAGCGGGAGGTGGCGGGGGTGCGCATTTTGAAGGCCTCCGAATCTCCGGGGGAGGAGGTTCCGCCGGGCAATCGGCGCTTTATGTACTACATCGACGTGGAGGATGTGGCTTGCGGTGGACGGAGGTGAGGCCGAAGCTTGAGGGTGCGGGAGTGCGGGTACATGGTCCGGTGGACCAGACGTATGGGCAGCGGGAGTTCATGGTGGTGGCGCCGGACGGGAATCTGTTGGTATTTGGGCAGTCTATCGTTGAGATGCCGACGAAGCCACCGCAGGGCTGAAGAGGGAAGGGTGGTGGGCTGATTGCCTCCGAAGTTGCCCGGAGGCTGCGGCATGGGTATGCTGGACGGCTGCAGTGGTTCGACCAATCAGGAGTGCTTACTTGGAGCGTGGCGGGGATGAGTGAGGCGTTGAGGCTTCCCAGGTTTTCGGTGGGTGTGGGGGACAGGTTTGCGCATCAGGCGAAGGCGCAGTTGGCGGCTTGCGTGAAGGCGGGCGAGGCCGGCGTGGAGGTGGCGCCGGTGTGGAACAAGTCGAATCGCGAGCACATGATCATCGGATCGGAGCCGAGTGCGACGCGGGTGGCGGCTGATACGGCGGTGCGGGCGTTGGGGTGGACGAAGCCTTACTTTCTGGATGCGGACCACATCAACCTGAAGACGGTGGATCGGTTTGTCGCGCCGTGCGATTTTTTTACGCTGGATGTGGCGGAGATGATCGGCAAGCCGGCGGCGGCAGGGGATGTGGACGCGTTTTTGGGGCGGCATCCGGAGCTGGTCGGTGAGGTGAGGATTCCGTCGATCGAGGAGCCGTTCCAGACAGACGCGGCGTTTGTGCGAGGTGTGGCGAACAAGTTTCTGGCGGCGGTGCAGGATGCGGGGAAGATCTATCGGCACCTCCTGGAGGTGAAGGGTGAGGGTAGGTTTGTGCCGGAGGTGTCGATGGACGAGACGGACTCTCCGCAGACGCCGGTGGAGCTGCTGATCATTCTGGCGGCGATCGCGGATGAGGGGATTCCGATCCAGACGATTGCGCCGAAGTTTACGGGGCGCTTCAACAAGGGCGTGGACTATGTGGGCGATGTCGCGCAGTTCACGAAGGAGTTTAACGAGGACCTGGCGGCGATTGCGTTTGCGGTGACGACGTATGGGCTGCCGGAGAATTTGAAGTTGAGCGTGCACTCGGGGTCGGACAAGTTTTCGATCTACCGGGCGATTCATGAAGCGGTGGAGCGGTTTGGTGCGGGGGTTCACCTAAAGACGGCGGGGACGACGTGGCTGGAGGAGTTGATCGGGCTGGCGGAGGCGGGCGGGTCGGGTCTGGAGATTGCGAAGGAGGTGTATCGGGAGGCCTTTGCCCATAGGGATGAGCTGACCGGGCCGTATGCGACGGTGATCGACATCGATCCGTCTCAGCTACCGGAGCCTGCGGCTGTGGATGGATGGACGAGTGAGCAGTACACATCCGCTTTGCGGCATGATCAGGGAGATGAGGCGTACAACGCGAGTTTTCGGCAGCTGCTGCATGTCGGGTTCAAGGTGGCGGCGAAGATGGGGGATCGCTACTTGAAGGCGCTGGAGGAGAATGAGGCGATTGTGGCGAAAAATGTGACGACGAATTTGTTTGAGCGGCATATTCGGCCGGTGTTTCTGGGGTTCTAAGGCCGGGGAAGCAGATCCCTCCGATGCGCTGCGGGATGACAACAAGAAAAGAGATTGCGGGCTGAGCGATGAGGTCAAGCCAGGGAAGACGGATTGGAAGAGCGACGATGATCGTGGTGTTGATGGGTGTGAGCGGGTCGGGGAAGACGACGATCGGGACGCGGCTGGCCCGGCAGCTGGGCGTCGTGTTCGCGGATGCGGACGACTACCATCCGGAGGCGAACAAGGAGAAGATGAAGGCGGGACACGCGTTGACGGATGAGGATCGCGAGCCGTGGCTGGAGGCGCTGAACCGGGTGATGCGGGGCTGGTTGCGTGCGAGCAAAGGCGGGGTGATGGCGTGTTCAGCGCTCAAAGAGAGCTATCGGCAGACGCTGGCGGCGGGGATGCCGGAGGGAACGGTGCGGTATGTGCTGCTAGGTGGGTCGAAGGAGCTGATTGCGGCGCGGCTGCAGGCGAGGCACCATGAGTTTATGAATCCGCAGCTGCTGGAAAGCCAGGAGAGCACGCTGGAGCGGCCGGGGGGGAATTCGGTGGAGGTGGTAAACGACCGTGCACCGGAGGTGGTGGTCGTGGAGATCCTGGCACGGGTGGGGCAGCCTGCCGGGATGGAGTTGAGGTCGCCGGGTTAGGCGTTGTGATCGCGAAGGCCAGTGCGGAGGCTTTTCCGCTGTGCTCGCGCTCCAGGGTGAAAAGGGCAACAAGAGCAACAGCAGATGCCTGCGGGATAACAACAAAGGAACGGGCAACGGCAACAGCAGATCCTCCGCTTCGCTAAGGATGACAACCGCGAAGCAGAAGGACGAAAACCGGGAGCCAGAAGCATGGCGGCCGAAAAAGGGAGAAGGATGGGACATCCGTTGTTTGATCTGAGTGGAAAGAGTGCGGTGGTGGTGGGCGGGACGAGCGGCATTGGCCTCGCGATGGCTGTGGGGCTGGCGGAGGCGGGGGCGGATGTGGTGGCGAGCTCCCGGCGCGCCGAGCAGGTGGAGGAGGCGGCCAGGCAGATCGAGGCGAAGGGGCGGCGGGCGCTGCGGCTGCGGAGCGATGTGGCGGACCGGGCGACGCTGGAGGCGCTGCTGGCGGGGACGATCGCCGAGTTCGGGAAGGTGGACATCCTGATCAACTGCGCGGGCAAGATCAAGCGGGCGCCGACGTTGGATTTTCCGGAGGATGTGTGGGACGACATCATGGACACGAATGTGACGGGCACACTGCGGGCGTGCCAGATCTTTGGGAGGCACATGCTGGAGCGCGGCTATGGACGCATCATCAATATCGCTTCGCTGAATACGTTTGTGAGTCTGAAGGAGGTGACGGCGTATGCGTGCAGCAAGGCGGCGGTGGGTGCGCTGACGAAGTCTCTGGCGGTGGAGTGGAGCTCGGGGGGTGTGACGGTGAATGCGATTGCGCCGGGGGTGTTTCGCACGGCTCTGAATGCGGAGCTGCTGGACAAGAGCGAGCGGGGAAAGGAGCTGCGGATGCGGACGCCGATGGGACGGTTCGGGAGGACGGAGGAGCTGGTGGGCTCGGCCATTTATCTCGCGAGCGACGCTTCGGCGTTTGTGACGGGAGAGATCCTGGTAGTGGACGGCGGGTTTCTGGCGAGCGGGGTGAACCAGTAGGCGGCGGGCTGGTCTTCAGGCCTGGGCGCGGGCGGGCGACTTCGGACGATCGATTTTAGAGGCCGGTGGGTGGGGTTCCTGGTAGGGAGGGCGGCGAAGGATCGCGATATTTGGCGGGAGGACCGCCAGCAGCATGAGGACAATAAAGGCGATCTCCGCGACGTCGAGGGGGCGTGCCCGGCGGATCAGGATGGCCGTGACCGCTAGACCGATGAGCGTAGCGGCGATGACGGCGCCGGCGACGCGCTTTGACCAGGATCTGTTGCTGTACGGGAGCATGGTGGCCTGCCTTCGGAGCCGAAGTGTATGCCGGTGCAGGTGTGGTTGTCGATGCCGAAGATGTTCGTCAGCCGAGCCATTTGGGATTCTGGGCGGTGCCGTCGAAGTGGCTGGTGGTTTTGAAGAGCTCGGTCTTGCCGGTGAGGGCAATGTCGCGGGTCCGGGCAAGAAGGCTGGCCTGCACCTGCGGGGACATGGGCTTGAAGGTTCTGGCGGCTTCGATGGCCTGATCGAGGATGGCGGGTTTGTCGATGCCGGTGATGACGACGGAGACGGGCTGGGAGAGGCCGTAATGGAGGGCTTCGGTGGGTTGGAAGGTGTTGGATCTGAGGATGTAGTCGTCGCCAAAGGTCTTCATGGCGAGAACGCCGGTGCCGGCCTTGAGGGCGACCGGGATGACCTCCTTGGTGAAGGAGCGGAAGTGTGCGTCCATGACGTTGACGGGCATCTGGACAGTGTCGAACTTGAAGTTATGCTGGGCGGCGACCTCGAACATGCGCAGGTGGACGGCGGGGTCCTTGTGACCGGTGAAGCCGATGTAGCGGATCTTGCCGGCTTGGCGGGCGGCCATGGCGGCGTGGATCGCGCCGTCGTCCGAGAAGATGCGGTCGGGGTCTTCCAGGCGGATGACCTCATGGAACTGCACGAGGTCGATGACGTCGGTGTCGAGGCGTCCGAGCGATTCTTCGAGCTGCTTGTTGTACTCCTTCGCGGTGCGACCATCCATCTTGGTCATGAGGAAGACTTTTTTGCGATAGCCGTCTTTGAGGGCCTGGCCCATGCGGATCTCACAGAGGCCGCCGCCGTAGTCCCAGCAGTTGTCGACGAAGGAGATGCCGCGGTCGATGGAGGTGCGGAGGAGCTGGATCATCTCCGGGGCTTCGCCCTTGCTGAGATGGGCGCCGCCGAAGCCGATGGCGGAGACCTTTTGGCCGGTGGTGCCGAGCTCGCGGTAGATCATGTCGGGCGAGTGGGTGCGAGAGTCGTTGGTGGAGTCGTGGTCGGAGTGGCCGGGCTGCTGGGCGGCGAGGCTGCCTGTGGTGGCGGCGGCGAGGCCGGCGGCGGCGGCGGATTTGAGGAAGTCTCTGCGTTCCATGCGGGCTCCTTTTTGGGTGTGGGATCGGTAAATCAGGTCCGGTCTTCTTTGTCCGGTCTTCTTTAGGATGCGTCCTAAAGAGGGTGTGCGATGAGTGGAAGCGGTCGAGCTTCGCTTGATACCCACCCTTTCGCGATGGGGCCGGGAGAGGGTGGGGCACCCGCTTTGTGGGGCAGGTCGAAGCTGTGGGGACCGAGGTTGATTAGCTATTGGTTCCGCCGAGCCATTTTGGGTTGGTGGCAGTGGAGTCGAACTGCTGAGTGGTCTTGAAGGGCTCGAACTTGCCGGTGAGGGCGACGTCGCGGGTGCGGGCGAGAAGGCTGGCCTGCTCGGCCTCGGACATGGGCTTCCAGGTGCGAGCGGCCTCGATGGCCTGGTCGAGGATTTTGGGCTTGTCGATGCCGGTGATGACGACGGCGACGGGCTGCGAGAGGCCGTAGTGGAGGCACTCGATGGGCTGGACGGTGTGGCTCTGGAGGACGAAGTCGTCGCCAAAGGTCTTCATGGCGAGGACGCCGGTGCCGGCCTTTTGCGCGACGGGGATGACCTGTTTGGTGAAAGACCGGAAGTGGGCGTCCATGACGTTGACGGGCATCTGCACGGTGTCGAAGTGGAAGTTGTGCCTGGCGGCGGTCTCGAACATGCGGAGGTGCACGGCAGGGTCCTTGTGGCCGGTGAAGCC
>JAABUX010004029.1_pt1 | contig 18943 bp, 23 predicted proteins | sample 5561851 | NCBI WGS metagenome assembly JAABUX01 (sample SAMN10711883, study PRJNA513361) | rock metagenome | isolation source: Antarctica rocks | place: Antarctica: Victoria Land, Richard Nunatak red sandstone | collected 2016-01-03 | reverse complement strand
TCAATGGGAGAGCAGGCGCGTCGTAAGCGCAAGGTTCAGGGTTCGATACCCTGCGCTGGCTCCGGGTCGGTCCTTGTTATCATAGGTGGAAAAGAAAGGGTGTAGGGAGACTCAGATGACACTCCTCCCATGTGAGTTGGGCCAGACGGCCCCGTCCCGTCCCGCGCCGGTGCGTAGCGCCGTCCGACGCGCTACGGCTGCGTCCTCCATCGCCTATGACGTGACCCGACCCGCCACCGCAGCGGCGGACAGGCCCAGCCTCGCGGGCAGCAGACCGATTGCATGCGACCTCCTCCCGACGAGGACGAGCCTGAGCAATCCATCGCGGCTCCTGAGCGGGCCGCGAGCCCTGTCGTGGAAAACGGACACCCGTGGCCCTGTCCATGGCGCGTCCGTCGCGTGCACATTCCCGGTTGTGATAGGCGTCGAGGTCTAACCCTCAGACCTCCAGGCCTCTCCGGGAACGGACCGGAGAGGCGAGCACGGCACACTCTCCTCTCCCGGTCCACCTCCACACTCAGCTAGGCCTGCGACCGCGCATGCGCTTTAGCCTGAGCTCCAGGCCCCGATACAAGTTCGGGACCCACAATTGTTCCGGCGGTCGTTCGGACGTGCCATTGATTGACATGGGTGTGTTTCACTTGAGTTGAAAGGCTGCCTCCCCCTCGTCCCGCGCGGGAGAGGGGGTCGGGGGGGTGAGGGTGTCCCCAACACGGATGAAACACACCCGATTGATATTTATTGATGCGGTGTTATGGCGAGGCGTAGCGCAGTTGGCCAGCGCACCCGCTTTGGGAGCGGGATGTCGGAGGTTCGAGTCCTCCCGCCTCGATTGGCCACCGGTAGACGCGGAGGCCACGGAGGAGGCACATGGTCACGGTCCGTCACGCCAGAGCGCATAAATCTGAGGACGGGCTGTGGCCGGGAGCGCGGGTGGGCGCTTGCGCCGTCAGCGAAGGCCGCGCCCGCGTCCTTGCGCCGTCAGCGAAGGCCGCGCCCGCGTCCTGGCCTGTGCGCAGCGAGTGCAAGCTCGGGACGGACTGGTCAATGGCGTCATGGCAAGCCGGCGAAGCTCAATGGAGGAGCAGCGGTCTTCTAAGCCGCTTGGTGCGGGTTCGAGTCCTGCCGCCGGCGCGGGACGAGTTGTCAGCTGCCGGTTGCCAGTTGCCAGTAGGACGGCGGAAGCCACGTTCCTTCTGGCAACTGACAACTGACAACCGGCAACTGACATGCTGGCGTAGCTTAAATGGACAGAGCAGCAGCCTTCGAAGCTGCCACGTGGGGGTTCGAGTCCCTCGGCCAGCGCGGAACGAGTTGCCGGTTGCCGGTTGTCAGTTGCCAGTCGCCAGAAAGATCGTTGGCGCACATAAGCTGGGGGGTTGGGTGGCGAGGCAACTGGGAGCGCGGGCGGCCCGCCCGCATCGATCGCATCCACAGTGGTGGCTGTGGCGCTCATGGGGCCAAGCAGGCGAGCCGCCCGCGCTCCCAGGATTTTTTTGCCCACCGCCGAAAGCTTATCAGCGCGCGGAAGCTCTCTGACATCTGGCAACTCGCACGCCGGTATAGCTCAGCTGGTAAGAGCGCCTGCATGGTAAGCAGGAGACCGCAGGTTCGAATCCTGCTGCTGGCTTTTCGCCCGTCACGCCGGTATGGGCGGAGCAAGGAGGGCTAACGCGTCGTGCGCGACGCGCGTCTGTTCCTGCTAACAACTGGCAACTGGTAGGGCATATGCGATACGCCCCTACGGGCAACTGGTAGGGCATATGCGATACGCCCCTACGGGCAACTAACAACTGACAACTAAAGAGGAGGGCGTCGAAGATGGATAGAGTGCTGGTACTCAACGCGTCCCAGCCTAATCTCGCTCAAGCGCGCCGTGGTGCTGCTCTTGCAGGAGAAGGCCGAGGTGGTCGAGACGGACGTCACGCGGCAACTGCGCGCGGAGCGTGTCTCGCTGCCCGTGCCGCTTGTGATCCGGCTGGTGCACTACGTCACCATCCCGTTCGGGCTGAAGGTTCCGCTGTCGCGCCGCGGTATCCTGGCGCGCGACGAGCACACCTGCCAGTTCTGCGGCGCCACGGCGGGACCGCTGACCGTGGACCACGTGCTGCCGCGCTCGCGCGGGGGCCGCACGTCGTGGGAGAACTGCGTGGCCGCGTGCAAGCGATGCAACCACCGCAAGGGCGACCGAACGCCCGAGGAGGCCGGCATGCGGCTCGCCCGCAAGCCCGGACGGCCGCACTTCACGCGCGTCGCCTTCGTCCTGATGAGCGAGGCGCGGTCCAACGACGTCTTTAGCCGATACATGACATAGTTGCCAGTTGCCAGTTGCCGGTTGCCGGTTGCCGGTTAGTGGTAGGGGTGGGGCACAGGGGTGCGTTCCGCCCCTTTCCCTTTTTGCGCTACCCTACGGGAGGGAATATACAGGGAGGGCACATCGTATCACTACCTGCCGCTGAGTCGGGAGGTCGAGGCCGACCCGACGGTCGTCGCGGCCATCGAGCGGGTGCTCCAAGCGCACGATGTCGACTATCTGCTGTCCAAGATCTGGACCACCGACGCCTTCTACTGGGAGATGCCGGGCAAGGTGCGGCGGCGGCGGGAAGAGGGCTGCCTGGTGGTGGAGATGGAAGCGGCGGCATTCTTCGCCGTGGCCCATTTCCACAGCGTCCGGTTCGGGCAGGTGCTCTACGGCGACGACGTGGGCGGAGCGGAGTGGGACGCGCGTGACTGGAACACGCACAGCGTGCGCGAGACCCTTTTCGGGCTCGCCGCCAAGGCCTGCCTGTCGTTATAGCCACGCCACATTCCGTGAGCTACGAAGCCGCGAGCCACGAAGCCGCTCAGGGAGCCGTCGGCCTGCACGACGCGGGCGCTAGCGAGAGCAGCAGGTCACGCATCAAGATTTCATGATGTAAATGGGAATAGTCTTTTGTGCCCCGGTGCTATCCCGCAAGATCAACGTATTCCATCCTGGCGTGGCATTGGAAGGAGCAAAGCAATTGACGCCCTCACTCCCGATGCATCGGCCGGATGCGGTCGAGTTACCACGTGGAATCGAGGCGTCGTTCACCACGTTCCAGTACACTGTGAACGTGCCGATGGGGAACGATCCGGCTGTCGCGAGGATCGTAAATGGAGCGCCAGCAACGCTCCGTTGTTGTGTGCTGAGCCAGATATTTGCGATGGTTGGAATCGGGGCAGGCGGGATAGCTGCCGCCGTTTGCGTCGCGGCGCTCGCCTGCGCGATAGCGGTGGCATGCGCGCTCTCTTGGATCGCTGCCTCGCCCAGGTGTTTGGCCACCTGGATAATGCCGACGGATAGCAGGAGACAGATAGCAGCAAGGATCAACACACCTCGGCCGTCGCTCGACCCGTTACCCATCGCCAACTCCTATCATGGTCTATCGTTGCGCTTATGAACCCGAAGCTACTCGCTCCGGCTGTCGTTCTCCATAGCCAGAAGGTCATCCTCGAAAGATTTATATGTGAGCCGAGAGCAGGAGCAGTGGGGTACACTGAAGTCTCCACAGTGCGTCAGCAAGCACTTAAAGATGAAGCTCAATGGATGACAGCAACCTGCTGCCACGGGCGATGCCACTGAGAAGGGATGGAGATGGGGCAGACGTACGATGCCGTGGTCATCGGGAGCGGGCCGAATGGGCTGGCCGCGGCGATCCGCCTGGCCGAGCACGGGCGCGCGGTGCTGCTGGTCGAGGCGCGCGAACGGCTGGGGGGCGCCGTGGCCACGCAGGAGTTGACCCTGCCTGGCTTCCACCACGACACCTACTCCTCGGTCTATCCCGCAGGCGCGGCCTCACCCGTCTTCCGGCGCCTGCCGCTGGAACGCTACGGGCTGCGCTGGGTGCAGCCGCCGGTGGCCATGGCCCATCCCCTGCCCGACGGCCGCGCCGCCGTGCTCTACCAGGACCTCGACCGCACCGCGCGGAATCTCGATGGCATCGCGCCCCGCGCCGGTCAGGGCTGGCGCGACTTCATCACACCCTACGTGGAGCACTTCGAGGCACTACGGCAAACCATGCTCGGCGGCTTCCCGCCCCTTGGCGGCGGACTGCGCCTGCTGGCCGGTCTGGGCATCGGCGGCAGCCTGGAGTTTGCGCGCGTGCTGCTGCTCCCGGCCAAAGAGCTGGCGCGGGAACTGTTCGGGGCCGGCGAGGAGGAGGCGACAGCCTGGCTGTACGGGTCGAGCCTGCACGGCGACATCCCACCGTGGGAGGCCGGCAGCGCCATCACCGGCGTCTACCTCAACCTGCTCGGCCACGGCGTGGGTTGGCCCAGCCCCGAGGGCGGAGCGGGACGCCTGGCGGAGGCGCTAGCCGGCTATCTGCACGCCCGCGGCGGTCAGACACGCGTGAGCGCGCCGGTAGAGCGGGTCCTGACCCAGGGCGGCCGCGTGCGCGGGGTGGTCGCCGGCGGCGAGGAGATCCGCGCGGACATCGTGGTCGGCGACGTGACGCCGCATGGGCTGCTCTCTTTGGCGGGAGATGTCCTGCCAGCATCGTACGCCGCGCGCCTGCGCCGCTATCGCTACGGCGATGGCGCCTTTAAGGTCGACTGGGCGCTGGACGGACCGATCCCCTGGACAGCGGCCGAGGCGCGGCAGGCGGGGACGGTCCACGTGGGCGGCACGGCAACGGAGATCGGTCTGGCGACAGGGCAGCAGCGGGCCGGGACACTGCCCGAGCGACCCTTCATGCTGCTGGGGCAACAATCGCTGGCCGACCCCACGCGCGCCCCGGCCGGCAAGCACACTGCCTGGGCCTACACCCACGTGCCGGACGGCGTCGATTGGGCGCGGACGCGGGAGGATTTCGTGGAGCGTATGGAGGCGCACGTCGAGCGCTACGCGCCGGGCTTCCGCGACCGCATCCTGGCCCGCCACGTGCTGACCCCGGGCGACTTCGAGCGGCACAACCGCAACCTCGTCGGTGGCGACGTGGGCGGGGGCAGCTACGCCCTGGATCAACTCGTCTTCCGTCCCATGCCCTCGCTGTTCCCCTACCGCACCCCCATCCGCGGGCTCTACATTGGCAGCGCCGCGACCTTCCCCGGCGGCGCCGTGCACGGCGTCGGCGGCGACGCCGCGGCTCGCCTCGCGCTCCTTGAGTCCCGTATTCCTCGCCTTGGGTAAAGAGTATCGCGCATGAACAGAGCGAGTCGGGTCGTCGCAGACGGGTGAGAGGTAGCCGGGCGCGCCGACGTGCGACAAGCGCGACGCCGTCAAAACGCGCCCTACAAATCGATGAACTGGCGCGCGTGGGCGCGTATGTCGGCGATGAACCGGTGAATGTCGAGGTCGGCGGGGAACTGGTATCGCGACTGCGGCGCCTCAGCGCTGATCTCCGTGGCGAGGGTGAGGCACGCCGTGTCGTAGAGCCGTTCGAGGATCAGACGACGACAGAGCAATTCGACCCGCACGCTGTACGACGCGTCCTTGAATGCATTGTCGACCTGAAAATGCGGTTCCTCGTTCCCGACCGGTTGATGCACCTCGTCGCAATCGCGCAGCAGGAAGAAGTATCCGAGCAACGGCCGGCGCAGATCACCCCCGAGCAACCCTTCCCGATACGCCGTCCATAGGTCCTGTGCGCTGCCGACGCTTTCCTCAGCTCGATTGTTGAGATTGTTGCCAAAGGAACTGTTCATAGACTTGAACTCGAGCGCGGCGACCAGCCTCTTCCGTGAGACGACCAGCATATCCCATCGCTTCTCCGAACGGAAATAGCCGGGCAGTTGCAAGCCCAGTTTTTCGCGGACGACAACGGCGTTCTCGTCAGCCCCATCTACCACCCGTCGCCGCGCGGGTTTTCGCGCGAGCCGCAAGTCCTTGAGGACCGCACTCGTGAACACTTCCATATCCACCAGACCCTCCTCGGCTAAAGCGTCGACGACCAGCGCCTCGAACCCGCCCATGTGCGCTCCAGCAGTCGCGGACCCGCGCTGTCCGGTGTCGGTCGCGCCACGCGCGGCCTGATCCTGGCTCTGCCTGGAGCGCGTCAACCAGTAGTCCTGGACCGCCTGCGCGAATTGGGCATCGATGTCGATGCTCACAATACACCGTCGCCCATGATTGTCGGCGTCGTGATCGCATGGCGGTCGATACCGTAGAGGTCGAGGGCGACATCCGTGGCCAGTTCCACGTCGCGCCGGCGGAACGCGTCGACGAGCCGGGCGGCATGGCCGGCGGGGATGTCTTGCGGCCGTGGCACACGAATACGGCGCAGATACTGGGCCTGGAAACGCAGGTAGCCGCCGCGCATGCGCACGGCGTAGCATTCCACAAAGAACTGCGCGACCTCCGATAGCAAAAGGCCGCCGAGTACCTCTATGTCCCAGATGGTCGAGTGGACGTAGTAGAGATTGTGATGCGGATACGTCCGGTCGTCGTCCAGGACGGGCAGAAGCCGATCCCGGATATCCGGGATATAGAGCTTGCGCTCTCTCAGCAGATGTGGGGCAACGCGATCAATTGTCTGGTACCAGGGCTTCCTGCCGTTTTTCACGATGTGCCTGGCCTCGAGCTGGACGCGGTGCTGCGTGTAATAGGCGGCGAGGCGCGGGTAGTCCGCCAGGGCGACGAGGCCATCGTCTGTCCAGGGATTGACAAGGCAGGTTCCCGACCATCGGAGCGTGCCGTCGGCGATGTCCGCCACCCGCGCCAGGGGCAAGAGGCGCGACGGCTCGACATCCGGCGTGTCTCCTGGGATGAATACGCGGTCCGCCCCCGTCGCCACCCCGATGCCGACCCGCGTCCCAGTCTCTGTCGATTCAAGCGGCTCGAAGCGGGCCTCGAGGTACTGTAGGACGGTGAGGCGGTCGCGCTGACGGGACGCTGCCGGCCATGGGCCGTCGCCCCGGGACCACACCAGAGCGCGCGTGGGCTCGACGCCAGGAGGCGCCGTTTTGACGGCGTCTCCGCTCCGCATCGCGTGCAGATAACCGGAGACGGTAGAACCCGCGTTATGCTCCGTCGCAGCGCCCACGTGGGCAATGACAACCGACCCCTGGCGCCCTCGACGGATAGTGACGATAGCGGGATAGGCGCTGACGTCGGAGAGGAAGGCGGCCGCGTCGTGCATCTCCAGGACATACTCGACCCCGTAGCCGTCTGTCACCAGGCGGCGCAGCGCCGTGCCGTAACGGTTGAACATCCACCGATCGGCGCAGATAAAGGCGCATATGCCGCCCGTTGCAAGCTGTCGCAAGGCCGCCTCGAAAAACGCGATATACAAGTCGGCGCGCCCCGTCATGGTGTGATAGTGCGTGCGATAGATGGAGACGGCCGTGTCGTCCATCTCCTCCAGGCGGACGTAGGGCGGATTGCCAAGGACGTAGTCGGCGGGCGGCAGGGTCAAGGCGTCGAGCAAATAGTCGCCGCAGCGCATCCACGCGCGCGCCAGCGTCGCGGCATCGTCGGCGGAGACGCTTTCGCCGCGCAGCACCTCTATGACCGTTTTGTTGAGGGACGCGGCGCTTGCCGGATCGAGTTCATAGATGCACAGCGCGTCGCGGCAGTCCAGTGCAGGTCGTCCGAGCCGTCGGCACGACGCCAGGAGGCGCCGGACCATTGGCCGGACAAACGCCCCCGCGCCAGCGGCGGGCTCGACGGCGCGGGCGGCAGCCAGATCCTTGTCCGCGACGTAGCCGGCGAGATCGAGGATCAGGTCGACAACCCACGGTTTGGTGTACACCACCCCGCTCGACTCGTACGTATGGGCAACGACGAGCGGTAGGCCAAGCTGCATCGCGTTGGCGCCACGGTTATCGCGTTGGCCGCTGTCAAACACCTTCGAATTCCCATATGCTCAGCATGATCAACGCACGCTGCTCCCTTCCATCAACGCCAGCCGCTCGCCAACCATTCCGCGTGCGGCATGCCGCTCCGCAACACTGCCTGCACCACCAGATCCGCATCGATGGGCACGCGCCGTAGGTCGATGCTGAGGCCGCCCGCACGCCACGCGACGACGCCATACTCGGCCCAGGACGGATGCCGTATCCCTTCCGCTGTCTCCTCGTAGGGTAGGCCGACGCTTCCCGGATTGAGGAACAATGCCTGCCTGTGGCGCCGGATAAAGGGGGCATGCGTATGGCCGCCGGCCAACACCGTTGCGCTGCACCCACCCAACATCCGCGTGAGCGCCGTGTCGGGCGTCGTGGCAACGATACTGTCGGTGTTACTCTGCGGCGAGCCGTGGAAGCAGAGCAGCGTCGCGTCATCGCCCAGGGGCAGGGTGAGCGTAGGTTGGAAGGTGCGGAGATAGGTCAGATCCTCCGGAGTGAGCTGCGCGGCGCCCCACTCCTCGATCGCGAAGAATCGACGGCCTTCCTCATCGCTTGGCGACAGCCGGACGGGGCGGACGGCCGCGGCGTCGGCATTGCCAAGCACAACCGGACAGCCGAGTTCGCGGAGGCGCACGATGACCTCATGGGGCTGGGGACCAATGGCCGCCACGTCGCCCAAACACACCACCCGATCGACCCCGACACCCACCAGGTCGGCGATGACCGCATCGAGCGCGGTGAGGTTGCCGTGGATATCCGCGATGACCGCGATGACCGCGAGATCCGGCCTGTCGTTCGCCGTCATCGTCGCCGCGCCTCGTCGACCACGAGCCGGTTTGCTCATTGGCATACGGCCTACCCTCCCCACTACACGGGTAGTATCGCATACGTACTTGGCCACATGAAGGATAACCTGTGCGGGAAGAAGTTCTTCCTTCAATCGTATAAAAACGAAGTGGGAGAATCAACTGACTGCCCCGGTAGTAGGTAGGAACGCGCCGTAAACCCTGGGTCTACGGCGCGTTCCTCTACGGGTCCGCGGAGTCGTTCATTGCTTGCCGCGACCGCCCCCAGACGTGTCAGGCCCAACACGAGCGAGGGCGTCACAACGACTACGGGACGACATCGCCGACGAAGCCGCTGGGCGGCCCGGAAAGCAGTTCGGTGACTCGCTGGACGTTAGGGTGCTTGACGTACTCGGCGAGGACGGCATCCGCTTGCGGGCGGGTACCCCAACGGGTGATCACCATCCAGACCTCGTACGCGGCGTGATGCGACGCCTGTCGCTACCCTGAGACTGCAACATGGTACAGTGGGGCGAAACACGCGCCGCCGGGACGGCGCACGTTGCCGTGCCAGGAGGTGAGGATTGAAGGAGGACGTGATGCAAGCGTGGCGCGTACACGAGTTGGGCGATCCGGCGGCGGTGTTGCGGCTGGAAGAGGTCGAGGCGCTCCTCCCCGGACCGGGCGAGGTCCTGGTCGAGGTCAGGGCCACGGCCCTCAACTTCTTCGACATCCTGCTCTGTCAGGGGACCTATCAGGAGAAGCCGCCGCTGCCCTTCACACCGGGGGCCGAGGTCTCCGGGACGGTCGCCGCGGTGGGCGACGGCGTCGATCTCGCGGTCGGCCAGCGAGTTATCGCTCTGCCCCCTCTGCCGCAGGGCGGCTACGCGCAACAGGTCGTGGCCCCGGCCGCCAACACCTTCCCCGTGCCCGACGCGATGTCCTTCGAGGAGGCGGCCGCCTTCTTCGTGGTCTATCAGACCGGCTACTTCGCCCTGCACCGACGCGCGCGCCTTGTCACGGGTGAGACCGTGCTGGTGCACGCCGGCGCGGGCGGTGTTGGCTCGGCCGCTATCCAACTGGCCGGCGCCGCTGGCGCACACGTGATCGCGACCGCGGGCGGCGCGGAGAAAGCGGAGGTGTGCCGCCACCTGGGGGCCGAGGTGGCCATCGACTACGGCACGGAGGATTTTGTCGAGATCGTGAAACGGGAGACGAAGGGGCGTGGCGCGGACGTCATCTTCGACCCCGTGGGCGGCGACATCTTCGACCGCTCGCGGCGCTGCATCGCCTTCGAGGGCCGCCTGGTGGTGATCGGGTTCGCGGGCGGTCGCGTGGCCGAGGCGCCGACGAACCACGTCCTGGTCAAGAACTACTCCGTGGTCGGCCTGCACTGGGGCCTCTACAACACGCTGATGCCTCATCTGATTGTCAAGGCCCACGGAGAATTGATGCGGCTCTACGAGGAGGGCCGGGTCAAGCCCCTGATCTATCGCGCGGTCCCTTTCGCCGAGATCCCGGCCGCGCTCGATCTGATCGCCTCCCGCGCCACCTGGGGCAAGCTCGTGGCCCGCTCTATCGATGCCCCATCATAAGCCGAGGGGATACCGGCGTGAGCGCGGGCTGAGTGCGCCCCGAGATCATGATCGTGCGTGCTGACAGCCTGACCTTAAAAGGTCATGGCAGGGCACGGACCTTAAAAGGTCGGCTGGGAGAGCCCCACGCACAACGGGTGCGCGCTCGATGACGGGCCCGTGGAGACCCTTCAGGGTCTGTACCCTGCCATGACCTTTCAAGGTCAGGCGGCCTCACAATCGTGGGACGCGCCAGCGATGGTCGATCACGACCTATACGGTACGACGTTGGCGTACGGCCTCGAACAGGATGACCGCCGCGGCGACGGCGGCGTTGAGCGACTCGGCCGCGCCGGGCATAGGGATGGAAACCGGCTGCACCCCCGTCAGCAGGCCCGCCTGCCGCGCGCCATGCGCCTCGCCGCCTACGATCAGGACCGTCGGGACCCGTAGATCGCGGTCGTAGACGTTCTCCGGGGCGTGGGCATCGGCCAGGATGGCCTGGCCGCGCGAGGGCAACCACGCCTCTAACTCCACCGGCGTGACGTCGACGGCCAGGGGCACGCGGAGGTGCGCGCCCATCGCCGCCCGCGCCACCTTGGGCGCGTAGAGATCGGCGCAGCCGGAGAGCGCCACCACCCCGTCGACGCCCGCCGCGGCGGCGCTGCGCAGGATCGTGCCCGCGTTACCGGGGTCGCCGATACCGTCGAGGACCAGGACTAGTCCGGCCGCGGCAGGCAGCGCGCCGAGATCCGCGAGTGGGGCGCGCGGAAGGGCGGCGACGACCCCCACGGGCGTCTCGGTGTCGGACACGTGCCGCAGCACCGCCGCGCTGACCTCAATGGGTTCGGGCACAGCCGGCTCGTGGCGCAGCCGCTCATATAGCGCGCGGCCACGTGCCGTCGCATGCAATAGGTCCGGCGCTACCAGGACCATGGAGAGTCGAACACCGCTGTCAAGCGCTTCCTCGACCAAACGCACCCCCTCCATGAGATAGAGGCCTTGTTGCAGCCGTCCGCGCCGTTCATGCAACTGTACCAGCCGCTTGATGGTGGGATTGGCGGTCGAGGAAATCATCGACGGATAGAGGGTGCTGAAAGCTGACGCCGGGGAGGGACGTCATGATGATGGCGTCTCTCCCCGGCGTCGTGTTGTGGTGCGCTGATCGTGGCGCTCTAGGCGACCGCGGCCTGGCTCGGGGCATGGCTGCGCGCCACGTCAGCCAGCGTGGCGAAGGCGCCGGGATCGTTGACGGCTAGCTCGGCCAGCATCTTGCGGTCGACCTCGACGTTGGCCGCGGCCAGCCCGGCGATCATGGTGTTATAGGAGAGGCCGTTGGCGCGCGCGCCCGCATTGATGCGCACGATCCACAGGCGCCGGAAGTCACGCTTGCGCGCCTTGCGATCGCGCGTCTGGTAGGCCAGCGCGTGGAGCAGCGACTCCTTGGCCAGACGATAAATATGGTTACGGCCTTGCTGGTGGCCCTTGGCCTGGTCGAATGCCTTCTTGTGGCGCTTGTGCGCCATGGTACCGCGTTTAACGCGCGCCATCTTCTCTTACACATCCTCTATCAACTACGCGCGGCGTTCGATCCGGTCCGCTGGCCTGTACGCGCCAGTCGCCGCGCGTCCGCGCTCGATACGGTCAATCGTTCTACAGGGTATCGGGTATCGTCAGGGTGTTAGCGCATCCCGAGTAGGCGCTCGGCCGTCTTCTGGTCGGGCTTGGAGACGACGCGCATGCCACCGGTCTTGAAGTGCACGCGCTTGCTCTTGCGGGTCATCTTGCCGTGCGGCTTCTTCGTCATGATCTTGCCGCTGCCGGTCACCTTGAACCGCTTGGCAGCGCCCTTATGGGTCTTCATCTTAGGCATGGGTTGGGTGAATCCTTATCTCTCATCTCTGGCAAACGCCCCGTGCCGCCCGTTCCGGGGCGCACGAAAGCACGGCGAACGCTTGCCGCCTTCAACAAGCATATCATACCCCCGTCGGCGGCTGCCACCCTATTACGGCAAAGCGTTGATCTCACGCGTCAGGTTGATGATCGCCTGCGTCAGCATCTGGCGATCCTCCAGCGTCTCCGTGCGATCCGCCTTCTCTTGCAGGATGCGACGCGCCTCGATCAGCGCCCTTCCGCGCTCACGCACGCCGGGCGCACCCGGGACAAGCTCGACCCCCGAACCGTCTGGCCGGATGGCGACGCGGACCGTGTAGGGCGCTTGCGCGCTTTCATCAAAGGTGGGTTCAAAGCGGTCGACGACCACGTGCTCGACCATAACGCCGTCGACGGCCGCGGTAGCCCGTTGCTGCTCGTTCATGGCCCCTTCTCGTCGCTACCCCTACCCATCTACCCATAGACTCCGACGGTGACGGCGATTCCTAGAATGATGCCAGCGGCAGCCAGGAGTATAGGTACCCATGGCTTGTCCGGATCGAGCAACCCGGTGAGGGGCGAACGGCGCCGCGCCAACACGAGCAGCGCGGCGATCAGAACGATGGGAACGATTTCCCCGGCCAGTACGAGCGCCTGCCTCACGATTCTCTCCTTCTTGTGCGCATCTTGCCGGCGTCGCGCTTGTCACCTGCCCTGGGACCCCTTCAAGGCAGGGATCATCCGTGACATGCACGCCGAGAAGTCCCAACATGGTCGCCTCTATAGACCTCACCCCAAGCGTACCACGCGGAAAGCTGGCCTGTAGCGAGGCTCAGGGTCTGTGAATTCTACGCGCAGAGACCCTCCAGCCGTCGGCGCGGGGCAACGCCCGTGCCCTGCGACGCCGCGGATGAGCGCGCTCCTCGTCTCCCATGGTCTACACCCGACCGCAGTCGGCCCATGGCTGACTGGCCCCGACCGGCTGCAGCCGGTCCCGGTCCAGCGCCGTCGTTTGCCATGCGACCGCAGTCGCAGGCGAGCATTCGCAGACCGTGTAGCGGGGCTCACACGACGACACGTTAGACAGGGCGGAAGCGGTCCATCACCGCGCGCAGCCGATCGTGAGGGAGCGCATAGGCCGTGCGCCCATCGATGCCTGTCATTGTCGTGGCCGCGCACAGGGCGTTGACGATGGCCTCCTCCGTTGCGTCCGCTACCGCCTCGAAGAGGGCGGTCATGGCGTCGTTGGGCAGCATGCGCACGGTCAGGACGCCGCCGTGATCTCTACCTCCGTCGGCCCCATCACCAGCGAGGCCGTGGTTGGCGGTGGAGAAAGCCAGAAAGAGGTCGCCGCTGCTATTCTCACCCAGTCCGCCGGCACGCGCGATGCCAATGGTGGCGCGTTGGGCCAGGCGGCGGCACTGCGTCGGGAGCAACGGCGCGTCGGTGGCCACGACGACGATGATCGAGCCGGAGCCCGAGGACGGAGTACTGTCTGGCTGCGCGGTTTTGCCCGGCAGCGGGACCTCATCGGACCCGATCAGGCGGCCAACCGGGACGCCGTCGACGCGCAACAGCGCGCGCTGACCATAGTTAGCCTGCACCAGCGCCCCAACGGTCCACCCGTCCTCCACCACGCGCGAGGATGTCCCAATGCCTCCCTTGAAGCCGTGGCAGATCATGCCGGTACCCCCGCCCACGCATCCCTCGGCGACCGGTCCGCTCATCGCCGCCGCGAGAGCCTGCTCCACGTGCTCCGCTCGGACGTGCATGCCGTTGATATCGGAGAGCCAACCGTCCCAGGTCTCCGCCACGACGGGCAGACTCCACGCATCGGCCGGCGCGTCTCCAGCGCGTGCGACGGCGTGGGCGACGAGCGCGTCACGGACCACGCCGACGCTGTGCGTGTTGGTGAGAGCCACCGGCGTGGTCAGCAGGCCCGACTCGGCAACCCAGGCCGTGCCGGTCATCTCGCCGTTTCCGTTGAGGACGTGGTGGCCGGCAAAGACCGGATCACGCCCGACATCGCCCGATCGAGGGCGGATCACCGTCACGCCGGTGCGCACAGGGCCACGGCCCACCACCAGCGGCCCGTCCCCGAAGATCAGGGTGGTGTGGCCGACGCGCACGCCCGGGACATCGGTGATGGCGTTCCAGGGGCCAATAGGCAGCCGCCCGATGACGATGCCGAGGGCGCGGGCGCGAGGCCGTCCCGCCGCGGATAGATTCATGTCACCCGTTGCCCTGTCTCTTCCTGCGTACTCTTCCCGCACGGGGTTGCTCTTTTTCGATGGCCGTCACGGCAGCTACACGTCGCGGTGGGAGATGTTACGGAGCGTCGGCGACAAGGCCTCTATGCAACTATACAACTTCGTCGTCACGCGGTCAAATCACCACACCTGGGTGTATCGGGCACGCTCACCATCGCGGGAGGCGTCCGCGTCCGGCAAAAGGATGGCGAATTCATCCCCGCCCAGGCGCGCCACCGTGTCCGCCTCGCGCAGCACGTCGCGGAGGCGGTCGCCCACGCGCTGGAGCAACAGGTCGCCATAGTGGTGGCCGAAGGTGTCGTTGATGTCCTTGAAGCGGTTCAGGTTGAGCAGCAGCAGGGCCAGGGGAGAGGCGTCGCGCCGCATCGCTCGCAGGGCCTTCCAGACGATGAGCCCGCCGCAGCGATCGAGGGCGTCCCAAACGTCGGGATGCGCTCCTCGCGGGATGGTCTGCACGGCAATTGTCCTACGGGGTAAGCGGCCGACATGAGCGGGAGCATGGATCACGAGTAGCGTAGCGCGCTCTCGCAGGACGGCGCCATAGCATGATGTGGCTACGGCTACTGGCGATATGAAACGAGTGTGTTTCAGGTACGTTGGAGGGCTACCTCCCCCTCTCCCGCGCACGGGAGAGGGGGTCGGGGGGTGAGGGCCGTGCCCCAACTCGGATGAAACACACCCATATGAAACGCCCACTGCGCGTACACGTTGCCGTACATCTTCCTGGTCTGCCGCACGCCGCCCGGCATCCCGCGGCGCCTGCCGCTCCCCTAAGAACCGTTGCCGCCTTCAGCCTGGACAAGGTCGTCGTACGCGGGGTGGCGGCGGATGTAGCTTGCGACAAAGGGGCAGCTCGGGATGACTGTCCAGCGGTGCGTGCGGGCATCCTCCAGCGCAAACCGGGCCAGCGCGCCGCCGATGCCCTGTCCCTCCAACTCCTCGGGCACCTCGGTATGGACAAGGTCGAGGCGGTCGCCCGAGCGGCGGTATTGGAGAAGAGCGAGCCGGCCGTCCACGTGCGCTTCATAGCGCCGCGCCGCCTCATTGTTGGTGACGGTCACATCGTCGCGATCAGTGTTCAACGGGTTTCCTCCTGGGTCACATTCGCCGGGTTCGGCCACCCACGCGGGATAGACGCATAGCCCAGTGTACCGCGGCGCACGTGGGCCGCCCGGCGGTCGTTCTTTTCGCCTACTCCTCGCCCGTTCCGCGCGGCTACACCATGGGGACCTGCGCGTCGAGGGTCAGCATGCCGTGGCCGTGCGATGGCGATAGTGGGTGGCTCCGGCAGGTACACTGAGTGCAGCTAGCACGTGAGGATAGACAGGAAGAGGGAGCACGATGCCAAGTCACGACGCTCATAGCACCGCCCGCACAGCCCCGCCCCCCAAGCCGCCGCGCGGACCGCGCGTCGCGGTCGCGATACGAGCGGCCGCCAGCGCGGACACCGACGCCGCCCTGCTCGAGTTGAGACGGACATCGGCGGACGAGGCCGTGCGTCGTCGCCAGGCAGGCGACGACGATGCTAACCGCCGCGAGCAGGGCTTTCGCACGGCCATCGACGAGTGTCGCCGGCAGTTGCGCCAGCGCAAGGCGCTGGATCGGCTACCGTCGGCCGACGAGATGACCAGCGGCGCCGGGCCGGGCTGGCGCGCCGGGGTGGAGGCGGCCTGCGCCCAGGCCCAAACCTTGTACGACGCTGCTATCGCGACGCACTCTCAGCCAAAAGATGAGGACACAACGGAGCGCGCATAGGGGCGCGAGCGACGACGCTACCGGGCCACGTACCTGGCCAAATGGCCGGGATCATGGCGCGTGGCCCTGCTCGAACGTGGAGTTTCGCTTGCGTCCGCCTCTCTCTATACTGACGATAGATCACGATATATCGTGATCTCAACAGATAAGAAGGAGAACCAGATGCACGCACATCATGCACACAACTTTGACCCATCGTTCGACGCCGGCCGGCCGCCCTTCGCCCGTGGCCATCATGGCCACCGTGGCCACCGTGGCCCCTGGGATCGATCGTCGGGAGAATTCGGGGGCGGACGCTTCCTGCCCTTCCTCGCGGGCGCGTTCCTCATACGAGCGGCGCTGCGCCACGCCTACTCTCAGGCCGACGCCGAGAACTCGTGGCAGCCAGGGCGCGGCGGACGCGGTCCTTGGGGTCGGGGCGGTTGGTCGGCGCCTCATGCCCACAGCGGCCCTGACCACGAGCACGGACCCGGACATGACCGCGACCATGGACACGGGCACAACCACGACCATGGACGTGGCGGCGGGCGCGGCTTTGGCGCCCCATGGCAGCGCGGCGGCCGCGACGCCGTCCGCGGCCTGCGTCCCGAGATCGGCGGCCTCGTCGCGATCCTGCGCGACGCGTTCATGCGGGGAGGAATCGACCAGCGCCAGGTCGGTGAGATTCGCACCGTCCTCGCCGACGCGCGCACGCGCATCGCGGCGATCCTGGCCGAGACTCAGCCCATCACGCACGTGTAGCAACGCCGGGCCGAGGCTCGTCCAATGCACAATAGAGGGGCTCGGGATATCGCCCAACGCTACATGGCGACGTTCCCAAGCCCCTTTATCCCTCATCCGCGCGCGGGCCGAGCGCTCACATCGAACGGACACACGATCGCGTCGGGCCAGCCCCCTCGCTTGGTGGTGAGGAGTCCCTATCCATTGACGGTTTCCTGCCCCGGCTCAACGACCGTGATCACACCGCCCCACATGCAGGCGCAGGTGCAGGTGCTCGTCAGCGCGGGGACGCCGCTGATCTTGGCCTTGAGCGCGCCGGGCGTCCACGGCGCCGGGATGACCGGGATGCATGGCATGGGGGTCAGCACCCCACTCGCCGCCGCGGTCGCGCTGGCGACCGCCGGGTTGGTCGGCGTCATGCACAGCCCGAACGGAGCAATATTGGCCATCGGGATGGTCGTGTCGATCCTCCCCGCCGGCTGTTTACCCGTCTCCACCGGCGGCCCCATCGGCACGACGGTCAAGGCGCTCGGCGCCTGCCCGAACGAGCACTTGAGTTGCGCGCCGCTCCGCACCAATTGCCCCATGAGTGCCCCCTTTCCACCTTCCACACGCGGCGCGGCCAGACCGTCCCGACGCCCGCAACCCGCGCCACGGTTGTCTCCCTAGCTCTAGTATAAACGCTGCCGCGACGGCTGTCGCCACTCAATCCCAGGTGAACAGCTCGGAGACGGGTAGGGCGAAGCCGGGGATCACGGGGTCGCCGACCAGCGTATCGCCCGCGTTGAACCGCTGGCTCGGCTCGCCCGGCTGATACACGTCCACGGTCCTCAGATCGGGGTTAATCAACCAGACCATGCGCACGCCCACGTCGAGGTATTGCGTCACCTTCAGGTTCACGGTCCCGAACGTGTCGGTCCGCGAGACGACCTCCACGGCGACATCCGGCGGCATATCCGGGTCGACGTTCGGATCTTTGGGCAGCCGGTCGCGACGGATAAACGACGCGTCCGGGTCGCGGTCGGGGATACCCGGGAGGTGATAGGTAGTTTGAGGCGCGAAGACACGGCCTAACCTCTGGGAGAGGATGTACGGCCGCAGTGCGGCAATGAGCGCCGCGATCACCTCGCCGTGCTCGAGCGTGAGCACGGCGCGTTCACCGTCCGGGACGGCAGCAACCTCGACCATCGGTATAGTCCTCCGCGCGCTTCCTGGCGTCGTTGTCCTGTCTCTCCACTATCGTAGCAGACGAGACGAATAGCGGGGTGCGCTAGCGGGCCGTGGACGATGCTGGGACAAACGCCTCGGCGACGAGTTGGTAGGAGCGCAGGCGGTCCTCGAAGGCGTAGCAGTTCGTGGCCACGGTCACGTCGTTCGTCCCATAGCGATCCGCCACGGCGACGAGCAGTCGCCGCACGGTCTCGGGGCTGCCCTCGATGAAGTGCCTGGTGAAGCCCGCCACGAAGTCGCCGCCCGGCCCGGCCATGTCGTCGCTCGACGCCTCGTCGGGCGGCAAGAGCGGCGCGCCGCCGGCGCCCGTACGCAGATGTGCGACGGCCACCCTCATGCTGGACGCAACATAATGGGCGCGCTCGTCGCTGTCGGCGCAGATGGCGTGCACGGCCACGGTGAGCTTCGGCTCCTGGAGGCGCTCGGACGGTTGGAACCCGCGTCGATAGAGCTCGGCCACCTGCGGGCCGATGTCGCCCGCGTTGCCGAAGAAATCGGCGAACGCGAACGGGAGGCCAAGGGCGGCGGCCACCCTGGCGCTGTAGTCGCTCGAGCCCAGCAGCCAGATCTCGGGGCTCTCGGACGCGGAGGGCGGAGGTCCCGCCTGCGCCTCAATGCCCGCGAAGGGATGCCCCGCCGGCAACGGGCCAGCCAGGAAGCCCGCGAGGTCGGCCACCTGGTCCGGGAACGCATTGAGGTCGCCCATGGCGCGGGGATAGGCCAGCGCGGCCGCCGTCTTGCGATCGCTGCCAGGGGCGCGGCCGATGCCCACGTCGATGCGGCCGGGATAGAACGCGGACAGCATGCTGAAGGTCTCGGCCACCTTGAGCGCGGAGTAGTGCGAGAGCATCACGCCCCCGCTGCCGACGCGGATGGTCGACGTGTGGGCGGCGATCTGGCCGATCAGGATCTCGGGAGCCGTCCCGGCGAA
>JAABUX010004026.1_pt1 | contig 18954 bp, 23 predicted proteins | sample 5561851 | NCBI WGS metagenome assembly JAABUX01 (sample SAMN10711883, study PRJNA513361) | rock metagenome | isolation source: Antarctica rocks | place: Antarctica: Victoria Land, Richard Nunatak red sandstone | collected 2016-01-03 | reverse complement strand
TGCCGGTCGGGGTCGCGCCGTACGCCATCGCGGAGGACGCGCGGACGGGGCAGGCCTTCGTCGTCAACAATCGCGGCAACGGCGGCAGCTATAACCCCCCCAGCCAATGGTATCTCCAGTGGCTCCCAGCCCATCCCCCCAGGGGGACCGTCAGCGTCCTCGCCGTCCGCTAGCGTCGGCGGGGCGCTGGACCGGCGCCGGGTTGTCGGGTCAGCGGGCGCGTCTATCGGCGTAGAAGGGAGATCGTGATGGCGAAGACGTTCGCCGTGCTGCACACTAAGAAACTCAAGACGACGGGCGAGATCGGCGGGCTCGGCAAGCACAACGAGCGGGAGCGCGACACGCCCAACGCGGACCCGGAGCGGACCGCGCTCAACGAGCGGCTGGCCGGGAGCGGCGATTGGGTGGCCGACGTGCAGGCCCTCCTGGATACGCAGGAGCGGATCAGGAAGAACGCGATCCTGGCGGTCAGCAATCTGCTGTCCGCGAGCCGCGACTGGTTCGAGGCGGCGAGCCCGGCGCAGGTCGAGGCGTGGCGCGACCGGAGCATGGAGTGGCTGCGCGAGACCTACGGCGCGGAGAACGTCGTGGCGGCCGTGCTGCACCGCGACGAGACCACGCTGCACATCCAGGCCATGGTCGTGCCCCTCGACGAGCGCGGCAAGCTCAACGCGTCCCACTGGCTCGACGGGCCGGCGAAGATGAGCGCCTTGCAGGACTCCTACGCACGGGCCATGGAGGACCTGGGGCTGACGCGCGGCGTCCAGGGGAGCAAGGCCACGCACCAGGAGCTACAGGAGTGGTACGCCAAGGTCCAGGCGCCGACGCCGGCGCCGGAGATCGTCAAGCAGCACCTCGACGTGGAGAAGCCCAACCGCCTCGTCGGCAACCCCGAGCGATGGGCCAGCGAGCAGATCGCGCGCATCGCGGAGCGGATCACGCCGGCGCTGGACGCGGCCCTGGTGAAGGCCGCGCACTACGAGGAGCAGGCGGCGACGGCCGAGGCCAACGTCGCGGTGCTGCAGCAGCGGGTGCGCGAGGTGGAGCGCGAGCGGGACACGCTGCAACACGACTACAAGGCGCTGGTGGCCCAGGCGCGACAGCTAGACCTCAGAGACACCATACAGACGCTCGGCGGCGCACAGGACCGCTACGACACGCACAAGTGGCAGGTGAACGACGAGCACATCTCGATCAATGGCGAGCGGTTCTATAACCATGACCGGCAGAGTGGCGGCGGCGGCTCCATCGACCTCGTGATGCACGTCAGCGGCTACAGCTTCAAGCAGGCGGTCGCCTATCTCAACCACGAGGCCGGCCCTGAGTTAGCCGTGGCGGCGGCCGCGCAGCACGGCGCCCGCGAGCGCATGGCGCAGGGCCAGGAGATCGTCGACCGTGGGGAGCGCGCGCCGTTCATGCAACCCCAGGCCGACGAGGACCGCTGGCCCCAGGTCCGGGCCTACCTCGTCGAGCAGCGCGGTATTCCGCGCGGAATGATCGACGAGCTGCACGACCGGGGCATGATCTACGCCGATCATCGGGCCAATGCGGTGTTCCTGCGCACGGACGCGGAGGGCCAGGCCGTGGGCGCCTCCTTGCGCGGGACGCTGCCCGGTAGCGAGTTCCAGGGGCTCGCCTACGGCAGCCGGCGCGACGAGGGGCACTTCTCGTTCACCATCGGCACGCCCGAGCGGTACGGCGCGCCGCAGTACCACATCACGGAGAGCCCCATCGACGCCCTGAGCCGGGCCGCGTTGATCCAGCGCGCCGGCGAGCGCGGCGAGTACGTGTTCCTGTCCAACGACGGCCACGGTGACTTACCGAAGCGGCAGATCGAGGAAGGATTGGCGCGGCAGGCCCTCGTGCATTGCGGCTTCGACAACGACGCGGGCGGCAACAAGCTGTGGGCACAGGTGAAGGAGGCGTACCCGCGCGCCGAGGCTATCGTGCGCGAGCGGCCCCTGGCCGGGGCGAAGGACTGGAACGACGCCTTGCGTGCCGCGCCCGGACGCGTGGAGGGGCAAGGGCAGGAGGACGACCGCGCGCCGGGCCGTGGCCGTGGCCATGCGCCGAGTCGCGACGAGCACAGCCGCGGCTAGGGGCCAGACACCGATGTATATGTGGGGAGAGGGGTAAGGAGGCGCGAGGAGGGGGCGCATCGTCGCCGCCTTTTCCCCGCGCCGCAGCGCGTAGCCGACGTTGCCGTAACCTATTGCCTTGTACCGGGTAACAACGCTTCCCGCTACTGCAACTACAGTATGACGATCACACATAATGCATAGTAGCGAGGCACGACCTAGCGTGTGGTTAAGGAAGGATGATGCAATCTTCGTGCATGCTGGAAAGGTGGATGATAAAACACAGACGCAGACACAACCCCGTGCCTTGTGGCGCAACACGGACTTCATGCTCCTCTGGAGCGGTCAGGCTGTCTCGACGTTGGGGAGCAATGTGTCTCGTCTGGCCCTGCCGCTGCTCGTCTTGGCCCTCACGCAGTCCCCCGCTCAAGCGGGTCTGATCGCCGCCCTGCAAGCGGTGCCATATCTGATCTTTAGCCTGCCTGCTGGCGCGCTGATCGACCGCTGGGACCGCAAGCGGGTCATGATCCGCTGCGATGTGGCCCGCTGCCTGGCCTATGGCTCGGTCCCCCTGGCCTATGCGACGGCGCATCTCTCCCTGGCGCAGCTCTATGCGGTCGCCCTGGTGGGGGGGACGGCCTACGTCTTCTTCAACATCGCGGAGGTGGCCGCGCTGCCCCGCGTGGTCCCGGCGGAGCACTTGTCGCACGCGACCGCGCTCAACGAGAGCGCGACATCGGCAAGCAGCCTGATCGGTCCGGGGGTGGCCGGGCTGATCATCAGCCTTGGACGCACCACCCTGTCCGGCGCCGCGGTCGCCTACCTGGTGGACAGCCTGTCCTATCTCATCTCGACCCTCTCCCTCGGGTTCATCCGCACGCCGTTCCAGGCCGCGCGCGCGCCGACGGCCGGCCGGTCGCTACGCACGGAGATCGCGGAGGGCCTGCGTTTCCTCTGGGCGCGGCACCCCCTGCGCGCCCTGGCCCTGCTGACGATGGGCATGAACCTCTTCTTCGGCCCGCTCCCCCTGGCCGTCATTGTCTTGGCACGCACAAACCTCCACGCCGACGCGCGGACCCTCGGGCTGATCTTCAGCGCCGCCAGCGCCGGCGGCCTGCTTGGCTCCCTCAGCGCGTCATGGGTCAAGGCGCGGCTGCGCGTTGGTCAGGCCATCATCGGTGCGGTCGCGGGCATTGCCGTGGCGACACCGCTGGTCGCGGTGGCACCCTCTGTACCTGTGGTGCTCGCGGGCTTCGCCCTCGTCGGCGCCATGCTCCCAATCTACAATGTCGTGTCCATCTCGTATCGCCTGCGCCTCGTCCCCGACCCGTTGCAGGGGCGCGTCAACAGCGTCTTCCGCCTATTGGCCCTTGGCAGCGTCCCGTTGGGCACCGCCCTCGGTGGCCTGCTGCTAGGGCCAATTGGTCCACGGGTCGAGGTGTGGATGATTGCAGCGGGCTTCGCCCTCTGCGCTGTTGCTGTCACATTCACCGCAGTACGCCGCGCGTGAGAACGATGCCTCATGATCTCCTCCCCTTGCGATAGAAAGCCCGTGTGGTGGGCGCACGACGGGACGCGACTGTTCGGGTCGTAGACACCGAGGATAGGCACACGCCACACACGGCCACCTGCGGGTGGGAGAAAGCGAAGTACATGGTCCTGTCGAACGACGGCCACGGCGAGCTGTCGCGCCGCCGGATCAACGACGGCCACGGCGAGCTGTCGCGCCGCCGGATCAACGACGGCCTGACCAGGGGCGCGCTCGTCCACTGCGGCTTCGACAACGACGCGGGCGGTAACAAGTTGTGGCAGCAGGTGAAGGGGGCGTACCCGCGCGCCGGGGCGTGGCCGAGGTCATGGCGGTAGTGGCCGCGACGAGCACAGCCGCGGCTAGGCGGTACGGTCACTCAAACGCTTTACGGAAGCGCACCGCCCTCCGTTTGTAGCCCATACGTCGCTCGTAAAAGGGGACGGATAGCTCGCTTTCGATGTACGTGTCGATCAGCATGCCGCTTGCCTCCTTGGCGCGCGCCCAATCCTCGACGGCCTCCATCAAGCGCGTGCCGATGCCGTGCCTGCGGTACGCCGTCTGGACGACGAGTATATCGACGACCACGCGCGTCTGGCTCAACTCGCGCACAAAGTTCTTGGCGGCAGCCGGCGACGGGTGCTGAAGTACAGCGACGGCAAAGCCGACGACCTGGTCATCACCCTCGGCAACCACGACGAAGGTATCCTCGGACGTTTTGTGCAGCAGCCACTCTTCTAGCTCTCGGCTGTCCGCCTCGGGAACCTGGAACAGATCGGGATTGACGGCAGCATAGTAGGTCCCCGCATCGAGCCAGCAGCGAGCGAGACCGTCGCCGTCGCCGGCGTGGGGAGTGCGTAGAAAGACATTCATCTCGGACATGAGCGCCTCCTGTTAGGGCGAGCGGTAGCGCGGGATGCGGGCTGGAGAGCGGGGGTAGGGTATCCTGGAAAGCCGCAGGCGTCCAATAGTGGAGTCATCGTGGACGCCACGAAGATAAACGCATCTTCCCCCGCCTGCTCGTAGCGGGCGCGGAGGGAGGCTAAGGCGCGATGTACAAGCATCTTGACCGCTCCGACGCTGCGTCCGAGTGTCGCGGCAGTCTCTCCGACACTGAGTTCGTTGAAGAAACGTAGTATGAGCGCATCCCGCTGATCGACGGGTAGTTGCCAAAGGAGATCATGGAGCTGCTGCGCTTGTTCGGCCTGAAGCGTCGTTTCCTCCTGTAGCGGAGCAGGATCGGCGAGTGTTTCCACTAAAGGATTTTCGATGGTCGGCGTACCATGCGGAGATCGACGCCGGCGTTGATGATCGAGCAGTGTGTGACGGGCAATCCCAAAGAGCCACGAGGCGGCGTGTCCCTGTTCCTGGTAGCGATCGATGCTCGCCACCGCCTTAGTGAAGGTCAGGGCGGTGAGGTCTTCTGCTTCCTGAGCATTGCCAAGATGGGCAGAGAAATATCGGTGCAGGGATGACGCGTACCGATGATAGAGCGTCGCAATGGTAAACGCGGGTTCAGTCGCGGAACGACAATCACCCCTCTCTTCCCACGTAGGCGGCTGCCATTCGGAGGCATGACTTGCGACTTGTAATACGCGCCTTCTCGTGTCCTCACCATCCATGCTGTTCCTCCATCGCTACTCACTATGTTCTCTACATATACATATCGCAGCACACCCGCATAAGTCACGCGCCCATGAGTGAGGCGTGCTACGACGCCGTAGGAGAGGCATAGAAGAGGGCCGTGGGTATTACTATGTTTTACAATCTTGCGCCCCCACACCGCGCTTGTAGCGGCACTGAGACCCGCGCTAGTGGTCAGGTACGGACGCGCGGAGGGCCAAGGGCAGGAGGACGACGGGGCGTCGGGCCGGGGTCATGCGCCGGGTCGCGATGAGCAAAGCCGCAGCTAGGCATGAGGCGCTGTGACGCCGCAGGAGCGGCAGAGGGAAGGGGCGCGGGTTTATCTATGCGACCAACCCTGTGCCCCTTGTACGGCCCTTGTAGTGGCCCTCGTGCCCTGTCCGAGGGGACGCTACTGTCCATCTGTCCTGACACATGTGCTGGCTTTTTTCGGCGGGCCACGGTAGTATCTAGGCAGGCGCTGGGAGGGTGCCCCCGGGTCCGCGGGCAGGACTGAGTCTACCTCCTGACGACTGATGCATGGTGGTGATCTTCCTCTGCCTGAAACGCGGACCGCAGGCGTATCGAGGGAGGTGTACCATGTCCCAGCAACTGCCAGAACGGCCCGATCTCGCCCAACTGCGCCGCCAAGCCAAGGAACTCCACCAGGCCGCGGCGGCTAACGACCCCGCTGCACGCGCGCGCTTGCGGGTCGTGTCGGAGCGGGTGACACTCAGCGTGGCCCAACTCGCTATCGCCCGCGAATACGGTTTCGCTAGCTGGCCGCGCCTCAAAAACGAAGCCGAACGGCGACACCTGATCGACAGCGGCGACGTCGACGGCCTTGCCCGCCTCCTCGCCACCGATCCGAGCCTCGCTCGAGACCGCGTGCATTCTTGTTTGACGCAACCGGGAACGGCCGTGTGGGACTACGTCAGCGTCGCCCGCTTCCACCAACTCCTCGATCACGACCGTATCGGCGACATCGCGCGCGTGCTCCTCGCCGCCGGGGCACCCGTCGATGGCGACCCCGGCGATCCCGAGACCCCGCTCATCATGGCGGCGAGCTACGGCGAGACCGGCATGGCCCGCGCCCTCATCGACGCCGGCGCCGACCTCGAAGCCACGGGCGTCGCGGTTCCCGGCGGGACCGCGCTAGCTCACGCTGTCGCGTTCGGGATGACCGCCATCGTCGACCTGCTCGTCACCGCCGGCGCCGTCGTCCACACCATCGTCGAAGCGGCCGGAGCCGGCGACCTGGGAGACTTCCTTACCCTGGACACCCCCGCCGCCGCCCGCGCGCGGGCGTTGCGCGCGGCGGCCGTCAATGAGCGGCTCGCCGTCATCGACCAGCTCTTGGCGGCCGGCACGCCCATCGACGCTGAGATCGACGGCAGCACGGCGCTACACGCGGCGGCCTGGGAGGGCAAGGCGCGCGGCGTCCGCCACCTTCTCGCGCGCGGCGCCGATCCCCACCGACGCGATAGCGAACACAAGGGGACGCCCCTCGATTGGTGCCGCCATCGGCACGCTGGCGTCGGTGATCGCTGGGGCCACGCCGAGGTCGAACACATCCTCGAACCTCTCATGCCGCCCAGAGAAAACTGACGCCTTCGGCTAGCGATCCGGCACGGCGACCGAGAACAGGACATCGGCCGCCTCCGCGTCGGGCTCCTCCGTCACGCCGGCGCTGTTGGCCTCTCGCTAAGATCCTGACGAAACACTACAACGTCCCAGATAACTATGCGATTGACGGATGGTCGGCTCCATCCCAGCCATGACCGCGCGTGCCGCAGCATATCCGGATCACCTCGGGGGCCGTGCGGGGCGCGTCACCTCAGTCACCGGGGAGCAGCCGCGCCTCGGCGCTGGGCAGCGTGCGCCACCAGTGGTCGTACCGGCGGTAGACCTCCGGTTCGCGGTCGGCTAGGAACGCCACGAGCGACCGGGCCTCGGCGGCGAGTCCCTCCCAGACGTCGTCCGGTAGGCGGTGGAAGGCGGTCGCCTCGATCCCTCCCTCGACCGGGTGCCACACACCGGCGACGTAGCCATCGACCAGCAGGGTCGGCAGCACGTCGCCGTTGGACCGGGTGACCAGCGCGCGGTAGGCGGGCGGGATGACGCGGCTCCGGTCGACGTAGGCCAGCAGGATGCTGTCCCACATCGCCAGCAGTCGCGGCGGGGCCGGCGTGTCCTCGGCCGGCTGCGGTGCGCCGGGGAGGTCAAACAGCTCCGCGCCGTTCGGCCCCTCCAGCCGCTCGAGGTCACCAGAGAGGGCCTTCAACGCCTCCCTGGCCATGGCCCGCTGCACCAAGGCGAACTGCGCCACGTCCGCCACCGACGCCGGCCCGAACCCCTCCAGGTAGCGCTTGACGAGCGTCTGCAAGGCTGCCGCGGACGCGTCGGGGTCCGCGAGCGCCGGCTGCGGCCTCGCCGCGACGTACGACGGGCGGGAACCGAACGACCACGGCGGCCGGGTGGGGGTGTGCAGCAGCGGCGCGTACTGCCGCAAGCCCCACCACGCTCCGGCCTTCGGCGCGCCCAGCCGTTGCATAAGCCAGGCCTCGGACTCCGCGGCTGTCCGCGGCCGGTCGGCGAACATGAGCAGCTCCGGGACCAGTGCAGCGGCATCGGCGACGGTGAGTCCGGACGCCGTGAAGCGGTCGTCGCCGAGCCGGGCGGCACGCAGCGTCGGCTCCATGGCCTCGCGGAAGGCCCGGTAGTCCCCGGCGTGGACCGCGTGCAACGTGATCCGCATCAGCGTTGCCTTGACCACCTCGCGGCCAGCGAAGGCGGCGTCGAGGTCGGCCGGGTCGAAGGCGGTGAGCCGGTTCCACAGGGCGAGGTACGGTGAGGCGGCGTGTTGCGCCTGTAGCGCGACCACGCGACGCGCCGCCTCGGCGACGCCGAGCGACGCGCGCCCGAGCAGCAACTGCCGACCGAGCGTGGAGCGGTTGAGTCGTCGCGCAGTAATCCTCATGCTGGGATCGTCTCGTTCATCATGTCACGCAGAACTCGTTGCCCTCGGGATCGGCCATCACGACGTGATGTTCCGGGAACTCGGCGAGCAGGGACGCGCCGGCCGCGCGCAGCCGCGCGACCTCATCGGTGACCCGCCGCCACCGCTCCTCCGGCGGCCCGTCGCCGGACACCACCAGATCGACGTGCAGACGGTTCTTCACGGTCTTCGGCTCCGGCACCTCAAGCAGGCAGAGCGACGGCGCGACCCCGCGCGGATCGACCAGCCAGGCCACGCCCAACGGCGCCGGTTGCGGTGCGTCCACGTACCCGATGGCGCGCTTCCAGAACTCCGCCAGGGCCGCCGCGTTGGCGCAGTCCAGCGTCAGTTCGAGCTTGGTCAGCATGTCCGGGACCTCGACTATCGGGTGCCGAGGAAGTCGAGCACACGCCGGCTCAGCAGTGCGGCAGCCTCCGCGTCGTACGACGGCAGCGAGCTGTCGGCGAAGTAGTGCTGGTCGCCGGGGTAGAGGAACAACTCCGCGTCGGTGGCCTCCGCGACGAGTGCGCGGGCGGCGTCGATGTCGCCCTCGCCCACGAAGATCGGGTCGGCGTCCATCCCATGGACCTGGACCGGTACATCGACCGGCCAGGCAGTGCCGAACTCCGACACCGGGACGCAGGAGTAGAAGAGGAGCGCCCCGCGCGCACCGGCCCGCGTCTGCGCCAGCTTCTGGGCCGGGAGCACACCGAGCGAGAAACCGGCGTACACCAGCGCGGCGGGCAGCCCCTCGACCGCCCGGACGCCGCGCTCGATCACCTCGCTGAAGCCAATCTCCTCGGCATAGGCCATGCCCTCCTCGAGGGTGGCGAAGGTGCGGCCATCGTACAGGTCGGGCGTGTGTACGGTGTGGCCGGCGCGGCGCAGCGCGTCGGTGAAGGCGACGACGCCGGGAGTCAACCCCAGCGCGTGGTGGAAAAGCACGACCTCAGCCATCTCTATACTCCTGTTCTCAGATGTGATTACCGAACGATCCAGAATTCTAGAACGTGTGACGCACTGTGGGTCCTCGGGGCATAGCGTGGGGGCCTGCGGACTCGAAAGCCAGGTGGGAGTCAGTGCCGGCCCAGGCAGAACGGGTGGCCAGCGGGATCTGCATAGACCTGGAAGGCCTCGGACGCTGCGGGGTCGTCGGCCGCTTTCAGGAGCCGCGCGCCGCGCGAGATTGCTTCCTCGTGCGCGGCCTTGAGGTCGTCGACATGCAGGTCGAGGTGTATCTGCTGCTGCTGCGTTCCGTCGGGCCACGCGGGGGGAACGTGATTCGGCGCGCGCTGGATGCCGAGCCGCCACTCACCGTCGACCAACACGCTGTGCCAATCGTCCTCCGCTACGACCGTGCCGCCCAGCAGACCGGCCCAGAAGGCGCTCTCGGCGGCCAGATCGGCGGCGTCGAACACGATGACCTGTCGCTTGATCTTCATGACGTTCTCCTCAGGATTACTAGATACCACCCGTCGCGCGCGTAGACGCCGTTTTCGTCACGGCGCAGGCTCCCGCACCCCTCCACAGGCTCCCAGACCTACTCCTCGTCGCTACGGCCCTCCAGACGGGGCCGCAGATGGACATCCCCGTAAAACTCCAATTGTCCGACGCGCAACGGACCCCCCTGTACCGTCATCGCTCGCCGGCCACCTGCGTCGCGATCCACCACGTATTTCCGGCCGGGTCCTGCACGCCGCAGCGGCGGTCGAGATCATCCTTTTGGGTCGGCTCCTGCACGGAGACGCCCCCGGCCGTGAGGGCGCGCTGATAGGCCGCATCGACAGCGGGGACGTACACATGCAGCCACACCGGGAAGGCCGGAAAGGTGCCTCCACCGTCGGCGAACATGACGACTGTATCGTCGATCCGCACCTCCGCGTGCATGATGGAGCCATCGGGCTTCTCGAACCGGCACACCTCCTCGGCGTCGAAGGTCTGCGTCAAGAAATCGATCACCCCCTGCACGTTGTGCGCCACCACGTACGCCGACACGCTCGTATAGGCGTGGGGCTTATAGCCTTGGTTCATCGGTGTATCCTCCCTGGGTGGCGGTGTCTCACACTGACGTCTCGCCGTCCTCTACGCCGCTATAATATAGAACGCGTGTTCTCTTTTGTCAAGCGACGTGCGGAATGCAAGGCGTCTGGCATCACGACGACATAGGGGTGATCGAGGGTCCCGTGTCGCCAACGTCCACCGATGCGTGCAGGCCTGCGTCAGGGCACGTAGGACATAAGCAGCCGGAATCGACGCGGCATGATGTGCCGTGATTGTGCCCTTCGTACGCGATGGCCTGCGAGCTATTAGCGCCGAGTACGCATGACGGCGCGAGCGTCACGGTGCTGGCGCCGCAGGGTCGGTGCTCCGACCAAGGCAACCGTCCAAGCCAGCGATGCATGAGTATGCATTGAGCGATCTCGATACATTGCGCCTGCTGCGTGCTGTGCTTGCAGCCTTGCTCGATGGAAGACTTCGGGGCAATGTTTACACAACGTGCCGCTGGTGACGGCGACAGGTATGCCAGGCTAACGCGCTGAGAGGGCAGGAGAGCTAGAGGGAAGGGGGCGTGTTGGTATCCCACAACCTTATCTTCTACGGCCCCCGTGGTGCGTCTGAGGGCCGTATCTAGTGGTCGGGCGCGATGGCTCCGACCAGGAGATCGTCACCGAAGGGGTCAGGGTCCTCCGTCACGCCGGCGCTCTCGCCCGCCGTGGCCTCGTCGTCGTCCTGGCCGCCAGCGGGTGCGCGGCCGGACGCGTCGCCGTCCGGGCCGTCCGGCTCGTCGTCGTCGAGCGCGTCGTCGAACTCCGGGGCCTCTAGCGGGCCGTCCACTCGCTCCGGGCCGAGCGGCGGTATCCAGCTCTCACCCCGCGCCGGCGCGCGGCCCCGGACCTCGGGATCGTCGTAGTAGCGGCGCTGGGTGAGGTGCGCGGCGGGCTTCTGCGGCATCTTCACCAGCAGCTCGTCCTCCCGGATGTTCATCACCTCGTCGGGGGTCAGCAGCGCCCGCTTGGTCTCGCTCTGGCTCGCCCCACCGCGATCGGTGGTGACGTGGAAGCGGCCGCGCTGGACGTTGCTGCTCTGCGCGACCTCGGTGGCCTGACCCAACACGCTCTCGCTGAACCACTTGGCGTCGTCGTCGACCATGTTGCTCAACCCTATCTTGGTGCCGCAGGCGGCCTTGATGGCGATGAAGCCCTGCTCGTCGTAGGTCTCGACGGCCTGCCCGGTGGTCTGGAAGACGTAGACGCCGTAGACGCCGGCGCTGCGCAGGAGGTTGATCGCCGTGGTGAAGCGCGGCACGAAGCCGATGTGGCCCCACTCGTCGCCGTAGATCATCACGTCTTGCTTGAGCGCGCCGCCCGGTGAGGTGCGCGCGGTCTGCCCGAGCGTGCGGTACACGTCGAGGAAGAAGCTGGCGGTGAGGGGCCGCAGCTCCTCGATCATGTCGGGGTCGAGGGCGAGGAAGATCGCGACGGGCTTGCCCTCCCCGCTGCCCAGGCGGGACAGCTTGATCTCGTGGGTGCTCGTCGTGGCCTGGATGGTCGGCCCACGCGCCCATCCTTTGGTCCGTGTGGTCATGCCTGGATGCCCGTGGCCGCGCGTGCGTTGACCTCATCCGCCCAGGCATTCCACCGTTCACACTCGACATGTGCGGCCTCGTTGACGGGAAGGAAGCGGCCAGCCCCGACATGCCGGTACTGGGGGCGATCTGAGGTAGGTGTGGCACCCGGCCCCACATCGACATGATGCAGGGCCGTGGTGGTAGAGGTCGTGATGGCACGCATTATCTACGCCGCGCGCATGGCGCTGTAGCTGAAGGCCGCGACCTGGCGCTCGGCCTGGTCCACCGCCCGGAGCAGCGTCGCGTAGCTGTCGTCCTGGGGATGGGCGTCCGCGAGCGCCCGGCGCTTGATCGCCAGGAGCTGCTCGGCCTTGGCAAGCTCGGCGTCGAGGCTGGCACCGGGGGCCGTAGCCTCCTTTCTGACGAAGAAGGCCACGTTCAGGGACCGCACGAACCGCATGTGTTTGCAGGGCTGCTTGCGGGCCGGGCAGTTGCAGGAGTTGGCGCTGGTCTCGTAGAAGACGCCGGGAGTCGTGCCGGACTGGACGCGATACCAGCCCCGCTGCGCGGTGAGTCGGACGGTGGGCTTGTAAGTGCGCGCCAGCGTCGCGCTCCTCGCCGTAGACTTGATGCTGGGTGCGGTGTTCATTGTCTGGCCTCCGTACCTACCGGCCGGTGATGGCTTCAACATCACCGGCCATTTTCTGTAGTGGGAACTTATCTACTCCTCACCTTTATAGTATATCATAATTACCGTATCCATGCACAATTGAGGGCGTATCCATGGTAAACTACTGGAGGAAAGCGGTAGAGTAGAGAGGGCAATATGGCCGTATCAACAACAGCAGTATTGGACGATCAGCGGATGCCAGACGAGCGGAAGAACCGTGGGCGCACCGTGCGCGAGGGGGAGGTGTGGTTCAACGTCCGCATCTCTGATGAACAGAAAGCCCGCCTGGATGCCTGGGCACGGCGCAATGGAGCCAGTGCATCCCTGGTTATGCGCCTGCTCTTGCAGGAAGCGTTGGACGCGGGGCGTGACGGGAACGGCCTACCATGACTCAGCCCATCACGATCGCGCCATCCGCGCTGCCATCCTTGCCGCTCGACGAGCGCTTCCATGCCTGAGCGCTCTCCCAAGAAAGCTCCGGTGCTCCTGGTCGCGTATGGGACGGGGCCGATGAGCGATGCGCAGCTACACCTGGCCTGTCGGTCAGCCAACGACATCGGCGGCACCGTTCACGTTCTCCATGTGATCGAGCGCAGTCGGCATATCCCGTTGACCGCGCCGCTGACTCCGGACGAGGAGGCGCGGGTGCACCGGGTGCTGGATCGGGCCGAGCACATCGCGACGTCGCATGGTGTGCGCTGCTACCTTGACGCGGTGCGGGCGACCGCCGTTGGCCTTGCCATCGTCGCCGCTGCTCAGGAGCACCAGGCGCGCGTGATCTTCCTGGGCTTGCGCGATCGTGACCGGGCGGCCGCGTCTGTGCTGCTTAGTGGGACGGTCCGTCAGGTGCTACAGAACGCGCCCTGTCCCGTCCAGATCGGCTACTTACCAAGCAAGCTTCCCGATGATTTTGCCCGTGATAAGGACTAAGCGATGACCCAATCGATTGCCATCACGCTCTTCGCTCCCCCCTCCCTGCCGCTTGGCGGGCAGCGCGCCGTGCCCGCCGCGGCCGCGATCTCTTTATGAGGGGCGAGTGGGAGCGCAAGGGCAACACGTTGTGGACGTATCGCATCGCGGGTGCCACGCGGCCGTATGGGTATGTCGTGCAGTACAGGGACACGGGGCGCTCCGACGCTGACTGGGACGCGACGGTGACGGCCGGACGCCTCGACGACGAGCAGATCGTCGCCGAGCGGGTGTCGTTTGACGAGGCCAGGACGGCGCTAGAGCAGTACGCCCAACACCATGCCGACCGGATATTCGAGTAGAGATAGGGTCACATCTTCATGAGTAAGGCACCCATGCTCCACTGGATCGAACGCTCACCGTATCTGCACGAGGCGCGCCTCACGACTGACGGCGGCGTGGACCTCTACGCCGGCTATGTCGCGGTGAGCCCCGGCTACGACGATTGGCGCGGCTATGTCGGCCGGGGGTTCATCCCGCTCGGCCTGGGGCCGCGCACGGAGATGCAGGCGGCCGTCGAGCGGCGTGTCGCGGAGATTATGCGGCGCGGCGGGGAGGACCTGTACCATGCCTCGTGACACGACGGAAAGGAGGGGTGGATGGGTGAGCAAGTAATAATCGCTTGCAGCGCGTGGAAAGGGGGGGTGGGCAAAAGTACGACCAGCATTTATCTTGCCGCCCTGCTCGCGCGGGACACGGGCGCACGCGTCGCCCTCGTCGATCGCGACGCCTCGCGAAACCTGACCGCCATGGTGGCGCAGCGCCCTGACCTACACGACGAGCTGGTGACCCGTGGCGTCGACCTCCTCTCAGGCGAGGAGATCCCTCCCCGCGGGGAGGGATTCGCCTACATCATCATCGACACGCCGCCCGGTGATGGGGCTATCGCTTCTCTACGCGACGCCACACTTGTCGTGCTCCCGGTGAAACCGGAAGACCAGAGCATCGGCAACTTCGTCAAGCATCTGGAGCAGCTCGACGACGCGCGCCTGGCGGTCAGCCCGCGTATGCGGCTACTGGCCGCCCTCCCGACGATGGTCTGGCGCACGGGGCGTTCCCTGGTTCGTCAGCACCAGGATCACCTGGACAATATCGCGGCCATCGCGGCGCGCCGGCATCCGCCGCTCCCGGTGCTCCCCTACGTTCCGCTGTCTACCCGCGTCATGAACTTCGATCTGGATGCCCCGGAGTATTGGCCGGTGGCCGAGGAGATACTGCGCTATGTCGCGCTCCCGGCCTAAATCATCCATTGACCTCGGTATCCTGCTGCGGGACGAGCGCGACTCGACGCCGGGGCACATCGCCGACGCGGCCGAGAAGTCGTTCGACGCCATCCCCGGCGGCAAGCTTATCCCCCTCGATCGCATCGACACCTGGGAGCGTCAGCCACGCAAATCCTTCGATGAGGAGGGCATCAAGGAACTCGCCGCGTCCATTGCCAGCAGCGGCGTTCTGGAGCCCCTGGTGGTGCGTCGCCACACGGAACAGCCGGGGCGTTACATCATCATCGCCGGCCATCGCCGCGTGCTGTCTGCCCGACGCGTGCATGGCAGTGAGAACGCCGAGGAGCGGGCGCGGGTGGAGACATTGCCCTGTGTCATCCGCGAGGCGACGGACGATAGCGCCTTCGCCGATGCGCTGGTTGAGAACCTGGTGCGCAAGGACCTGACGCGGCGCGAGATGATGGACGCGGTACGGGTCCTCAAGGAAGAGTATGGGTGGAGCGTCCGCGAGATCGCCCGCCGGACGGGTCGTAACCAGCACGACCTCTCGGTCCTGGCCCGCATCGCCGCGGACGGCGACCTGAGCCAGTTGGTCGCCGACGAGATCATCAGCCCGACCGCTCTCGGGGTGCTCGTCGAGGAGAAGTCCAGGCCCGTCCGTGGTGTGCTCATCGCGGGTATCCGGTCCGGTCATCTCAAGACGGTTGGTGATGTGGAAGAGGCCGCGAAGGTGGCCCTTGCGGCGCTGGACGCGCCTGCGGAGAGCGTCGGGGTGAGTGATATCACTCACCTACCTGGGGCTCCTGGTGAGCCCCAGGACACGCCACGCCGCCAGAGCGACGTGAGTAATATCACTCACCCCACGCCGGCCCAGGCCGTCCTCACTGGTGAGACAGCGCCAGAGGAAACGATGCCAGGGCGTACGGTCCCCGTCCAGGCACACGCGCGGCGAATCGGGCCGGGGGGCGATCGGTCAGCGCATTTCGAGCGCGTGCTCACCACCTCCCTGGTGGAGATCCGGGCCTGCCTCCCCCTTAGTGAGGCGGACAAAGCCAAGGGGCGGGGGTTCGCGGCCGATCTCCTGGCTATCATTGATGCAACGGATGAGTAGGTCTATGCACGCCTGAGCGTGGCCGCGCCCCTCACTGCGATGGGGAGGACATCTGTTCTATTCGCGCTAGAAAGGTGTGGCGCGGGAGGGGGGCAGCGCACCCGCTGCCCCCTCCCATTGCTCTTTAGGGACCGTGGGCGTCACGACGAGTAATAGAGGGGGGCGCTATGGTCTCGGGTGCCACGCGTTTAGGCGATCACGCTAATCTGTGCGTGATCGCCTAGCTTGGGTGTCAGGGTAATCGAGATATCGGTGTCAAGAACCGTGAGCAGACGAAACAGCTTCTCAAGGGAGATGCCCTCCCATCGCCCGCGCATCAAGGCGGATATCTGCGGTTGTGTCACCCCGAGCCTACGAGCCATCTCGGCCTGTGTTATCTGTTGCTCAGACATGAGGCGGGCGATCTGCACGGCGATTTGCGCTTTGGTGTGGTGCTCTTCAGGGTTGGGTACTCCCATGTCGGCGAAGACATTACCGCTGCTAGGCGTGAAGCGAGTTTCATCTTTCATGTGCGTGTCTCTCGTGTTGCAGTGTCGTTCGTTACATTCGTTGCTAGTCGTTACATTCGTTGTTAGTCGTCGTGGTAGCAGATATGCGCCCTTTTGTCAGGAGCGATTTTCGTCATGTTCGTCGTCGTGGAGGTGCGTGATAGGGTCGGCGAGGGTCATCCTGTGACGCGATGTGGGCACACCGGGTGGCCGACTGTGTTTGTGTTAGGGATCGTCTTCATCCTGACGCTGGGCGTCGGCCAGGCGCTTGCGGATCAGGTCCATGTCGTGCTGCGGCGTGGAGATACCACGCGCGCTCTTCTTCTGAAAGCAGTGCAGCACGTACACGGCCTTTTCTAGCCGCACGGTGTACACGGCTCGATAGGTGTCGCCGTCGTGGCGCTCAATGATTTCCAGGACGCCCGCGCCATGAAAGCCTTTAAGGGGCTTGGCGTCTTGGTGTGTCAATCCGTTTTGTGCGAACTCTAGCGCATAACCGACGTCCTTGCGGACGTCAACTGGAAACGCTCTAAGATCATCCAGCGATGACCCGACCCATTGGACCTCACGCATCCCCACCTCCTGCCGCAATTATACATGATCGTGTATAAATCAGGGCGACACACTTTAGCGCTCTCTTTCGTTGCGCCCCATCTCAGACGCCGACCCTTTCGTAGCGACACATTTGTTCTAGCCGGTTTTAGGGCAACACGCAGGGCACTGGCGACGTGGCGCCTCTAGCACCGGCCATTGCTCTTTAGGGGTCGCACGTTGGCTGCACAGCCCGTTACAGCCCGTTGGTGCAACCGGCGCGTCTATCCTCCTCTCAATGCTGGGGGTGCAGGGGGTTTACCCCCGCTCATGGGGGGACCCGCGTCGGTCCGGCCAACGGGCCGGACGTGGGGGGAGCACGACGGCTCCCGAGGGGGTAGGTAGGCTCCCCCGCGTAGGGGGAGCTGCCGCGTAGGGGGATGCGTCCCCCTACAGCGCGGAGCGCGGCCATACCAGCGGAGCGATGGTTGCGCCTCATGCGATCGCGGAAAAGGGCCGCCCCATCATCATGCGTGGCTGCGACCCTACCCCTTTTCCTGACGCCGGCAACGGCTAAGGACGGGCTACTGGGAAAAGATAGTACGTCTACTCGTCGCTGCTCGCCGCCGCAAAGGGGTCCTCGGCGACAACCGCTACCGGGGCTTTGCGCCCTTTCGGCGGAGCCTTCGCTCGTGGCGTCGTGGCCGTCTTGGTTGGGGTAGCTATGACCGCCGCCGCTGCCTCGTCGCCACTGTGCGCCGGGATCTCCTCTACCAACGGGGTCGGCGCGGGGATCGCAGGGGCAACGGGCACGACGAGGGCCGCTGTCGTCCGCTTATTACCGCGTGTGGGAGACGTCATGCACCCCGCGCGGCGACGTAGGCGCGTCTTGTCCCACCGGATGACGCGGACCATAAACGGCCGTTCGTTGGCCGCGCTGACGATGAGCGTTCCCTTCGGCAAGGCGCGCAGCTCGTCGGCGCCGATCAGCGGCGCGCCGGTCTCGCTCTTGCCCGTGCTGCCCCCTTGCGTAAAGACATGTTCCCGCTCACGCGACGCGCCCGCGCTGGCGCTGACGACGGTACGGGTGCCGAGCGTGTCGCTCATCCATTGTGCCGTCGTCGGCCCCGCGCCCGCGAAGAACAGCAGATTGTTGCAGCCGTCCTCAAACGCGGCGGCCGCGTCCACGCCGTACGCGTCGCTCATCTGCGTCGGCGACTGGAACGCCAGCAGGACCCCGATCCGCGCCGCGCGCAGCGTGTTGAGCGCGTGCAGCAGCCCGGCGATAGCCCCGATCGTGCCCGCCTCGTCGATCAGGTTGAGGATGGCGCGTGGCAGTGCTTTGTCGGGGTAGGTGTTGGCGCGTGCGATCTGCGCGTCCCACATCTGGCCGAACAGGGTCGCCACGAACGGGCGTAAGGTGTCTTGCCGGCCGGGCGTGAGTTGGACGAAGAGGGCGGTCGGTCGGCCCTCGCATAGCCCCATGCCCTCGAAGGGCATATCGTCGTGATCCGTGACCGCCTGGATCGCCTCGCCCTTCAAGCCCATGAAGCGCAGGGGCAGCCCGGTCAGCACCTTCTCGGCCAGCGTCGGGTCGGCCTTCAAGTGCATCAGAAAGCCCTGGGCCGCGTCCCGCGCGTTGGGGTCGGGACTCTCCAGCAGCTCGCGCTGCATGGCCTTGATGTCGGTGCGGCTGAGGTACTGCGCGAGTTGTGAGAGCGTCCCTGGCTTGTTGAGGGCGTTCAGGTGGAGCGCGACGGCCTGGATGAGCAAGAGCACCGTATCATCCCAGAAGCCGCCCTCAGAGGCGTCCTGTCGCCGGGTGTTGGCGACCCAGGTTCTGGCAAAAGAGAGCGCCCGCTCCGGGTCGGCCCCGCTATGGGCGAGGGGGTTATACCCGGCGCCGCTTGGGTCGTAGAAGTTGAGGCGGAGCACCGTGTGCGTTTTGGACAGCGCCGCGCTGGTCCGTTCGTAGAGTTCCCCCTTGGGATCAGTCACGACGATGGAGCGGCGCGTGCGGCGCTCTATCTCGCGCAGCAGCAGGCCGATCAGCAACGTGCTCTTGCCGGACCCGGAGCGCCCGACGAGGAGCGTGTGGACGTACACCAGGGCGTCCGGGAGCGCGATCGTGCGGCGCATCCCTATGACGCGGCCCAGCACGAACGAT
>JAABUX010004025.1_pt1 | contig 18962 bp, 9 predicted proteins | sample 5561851 | NCBI WGS metagenome assembly JAABUX01 (sample SAMN10711883, study PRJNA513361) | rock metagenome | isolation source: Antarctica rocks | place: Antarctica: Victoria Land, Richard Nunatak red sandstone | collected 2016-01-03 | reverse complement strand
GACTCCTTCGGATTATCCCACGCGTCGAGGCCTGCGACGACGACGGAGAGACTCGGCAGGTCGACCTGCGCACCGACGCCGTAGGCGAACATCATTTGGCTCGGTCGAGCGCCGCCGACGGCCGGTCGCGCTCCAGTGCCGTTTGCTCCCGGGCGAGCCTTCGGAACGTTCATTCGGTCGTGGCTCCGCTAATGATCTTCTCCGCGTCCGCAGCGTCGTCCTCAAAGGCGCTACCTGCGACGGGAGCGTGCGCACCGTCGAGCACGTACGCGGGCGCGCCGTCGCGACTCGGGTCGGTGGCGTCGAGCAGGAAGTTGATTTCGCGTTCCACTTCGCGTAATGAGTTCGGGACGGACCATGCGTCCCAGCCGCTCGAAATACCGTCGTTGAGTAAATCGACGGTCGGCTTCGTGCGGCCGACGAACGAGAGTGAGGCCTGATCTTTGTAGGCTCGACGCTGCTTCACGAACCAATCGCCGAGCCGAGCTTTGACGAGCAGTTTCACGCGCGCCCGAGTCTGCTCGTCGCCTGTGACGTGCCCGGCCCGCTCGGATACGATGGTTATCGCGCGCTCGACTTCGGCATCGGCGGTCGGCACGTTTTGCGCCGCGGCGTCCGGATTGAGCACGCGACCGAGTGCGCGGTCGGCGAGCCGATGGCGAACAATCGCGACGACGACGGCCGTCAATCCGCGGTCGAGCGCCCGCTCGGCAAACGGCGTCACCGAGAGCGGCTCGACTTGCTTATAAAATGTCGCGTGATCGTGCTCGAATCGCTCGTAGTGCGAGACATCGCGCGGGCGCGACCAATTGTAGAGCGTGAGCACGAGGCCAGGGCCGTCGTTCGAGCGGCCGACGCGGCTCGTCGCCTGAATATACTCGGCGGTCGATTTTGGTTGACCGGCGACGATCATTAGCCCCAGGCGCGGGACGTCGACGCCGACCGAGATCATGTTCGTCGCAAGCGCCACGTCGAGCGGGCGTTTGTATTGCTCGTATTTGCCGCTCGGATCGTGCTTGTAGCCGAGACGATCGAGGATGTTCACGATCTCGTCGCCGCCGACACGACTCGTGAGCTCGTCGATCTGCAGCGGCGTTCTGCGCCGCGCGAGGCCGCGTTGGACGGCCTTCGGGAGGCGCGTTTGGATGTCGTCGTCGAGGAGCCGCTTCATACCGGCGAGCTCGCGCAACGAGCCGAAATACGCGAGCATCGTCATGTACGGGTCCGCCGCCTTGCCGTACTTCTCGAAGATCGACTGTGCGGCGGCGAGTACGGTGATCGCCACGCGCGCCTCGACGGCTTTCATGCGCTGGCCACGCGCGCAAATGCCGAGATAGCGTCGTCCCGGCGACGCGTCACTCGGCGCTCGCGAGAGCGCAAAGAAGCTATCGTCGATATCGAGTCCGGGCGGCGGAAAGACGCGCACGTGCCGATCGAAGATACCGCGGACCTGATACTCGGCGCGACGGATCGTCGCCGTCGAAGCGACGACCTTGGGACGCGACCGAACGCCGTCGTACGTCGCGGAGGCGAGCTCGTCGATCGCCGTCTCGTAGAGGCCGACGAGCGTCCCGAGCGGGCCGGATATTAGATGGAGCTCGTCTTGGATGATGAGATCCGGCGGCCGAAGCCGCGGACAATCCGTCGTCTTGGCCGCCGGCCGGCCGTCCGCGGCGGCGTGTGAATTGCTTTCGAGAGTGTCGCCGACGCGCGTGAGATCGAACGAGCGAAAGCCGTGCCGCGAGCAACGCTCGGAGACGCGGCCGAACAGCGTATGCAGCGGCCCCTGACGCGGAAGCTGCGCGAACTTATCGACGGTTGCGATGACGAACCCGGGCAAGAGCCGATAAATTTCCTCGTCGACCGTCACGACCGGGAGTCCCTCGCCCTGCGAGTTGCGATCCGTGAACGCGCACACGAACGTCGGATCGGGACAGAGGAAGATCGTCCGCGCACGAACCTTATCGGCTCGGACGTTTTCGGAGATCGACAGCGCCGTGCCGCACCAGGGGCACGTCGAGAGCTTCAGCGGGTCGGCGTACCCGCCGGTCTTCCCTTGTCGCTGATGGGCGGTGCGGATCGCGTCGTGCGCGATTGCCGTCGTGTTCGGCGTCGATGTACCGCCGATCCACAAGCCGAGTCGGAACGGCGTCGCACCGTAGCGATCATCACCCGCTGCGAGGCGTTCGCGACGCACGACCTCGCAGGCGGCCACGAGCGAGGCCGCACGCTGAAACTGTTGCGCCGTCAACAGCCGCAGCGTGTAGCGCATGAGCACCGCGATGCCCTCGGAGCCGTCGAGCTCGCCGTCGTCGCTCGCGACCGTGCCCTGCAGGCGACGGATCGCGAGGACATAGGCGGCGAGGCCGAGATACGCCTCGGTCTTACCGCCGCCGGTCGGAAAGAACAAGAGGTCGACCGTCGCATCACTGCCGCTCCGATCGACGTGCCGCGGGTCCGTAAGCGACGGCAGGTTGAGCAGGAGGAAGGCGAGCTGAAACGGCCGCCATGAGCGCTCTTCCGGCTTATCGGCAAGGGCGACGGCATTCTCGAGGCTCGTCTTCGCTTCGTCGTTGCGCCGATTCTCGATCGCCTTTTGTCGGATGCGTTGCCGCCACATTGCCTCGTTCGCAAAGCGGAACGCTTCGCACGCGAGCTCGTCGCCATCGAGCAGTGAAATACCGGCGGCGATGCGATCGGCAGCGTCTCGTGCACGCTCGATGTGCAAACGCGCCGTTTCCTCGAAGGCGACAAGGCCGTTCGCAGGGTCGAGCACGCCTTTTTCCCGCTCGTCGATCCACGTTCGATACAGATCGACGAGTCCGCTCAGCATCGCCGGCAGATCCACATCGTCCGCACGAGCGAGCGTTCGCATGTCGAGCGTGACGCGGCCGAGTTCCGGATAATCTTTGGCCGTCGGCGGGTCCGTGCGCGGAACGTCAAACGCTGGGACGGCGCGCGTTTCGAGCCGGATGGTGCGCTTTTCGTTGCCGGCCATCGGGTGCGCATGAACCGCGACGCCATGGCCGACGGCGAAATCGACGCGCTCGCGGTACAACATTCCGAGCGAGCGCGCTTCACGGTCGTCCGGGTCGAGCGATTCACCAAGGCCGACGACGACGCTCGAGCGATCAAGGAAGATCGCGTCGCCGTTCGGCGCCTGCACCGCGAGCGACGCTTGGAAAAGCCACGCCTCGTCGACGTTCTGATCAAGCGCCATTTGCTCGTTCACGAGGAACAACGTAACGAGCTTCACCGTGCCGAAATGGCGAACGCGCCTTCGACGACGACCTTTGCGAACTCTGGCTCGGGCACGAGCGGACCGAGCAGATCATCGGTGCTCGGCAACGGAACGCGAAGCGTTGCACCGGCCGGGGAACGCCGCCAAATGCGCTCCGAGCCATCGTCGGTTTCGAGCGTCTCGCGCACGTAGTGGCCCCACGACGCCTCGACCTCCAGGTCCGTCGTCTCCCCGGGGACGACGAACGTCATGCCAAGCGCCGAGGGGATCAGCTGCGGCGGCGACGCGACGTGATCTTCACTCGTCCCACCGCTCGGGTCGGCCGCGGTAGCCGCATCGAAACGCGACGGCGACACGTATGAGTGCCGCGGCGCGAATAGCCCCACGAGGTATCGATCGCGCGGAACGGGTAGCGAAGGAATGACCTCTGCCTGGCCGCCAGTGGGGCCCAAGAGATCATTCACGATCAGGCGCTCGAACTCGTTTCGGATCGCCGCCGGTGATGCCGTCGTGTCAGGCATCGAGACGAGCTACCTCGGACGCAGCGGCGTCGATAAGCGCCTGTAGTCGACCAAGCGAAATAGTCTGCCAGATTAGGGTAGCGTCCACATCGTCGTACTGATGCCGTAAGATGTTACCGATTCCACGGATCGCCGACCACATGATATCCGGGAATCTAAGCTCAAGCTCCGGATCTAGCGTTGAGATCGAACGAACCGCTTCAGAGATGCACAGAAGCCTGTAGTAGACGAGGTCATGCAGGTCAGCGTCATTGGTGAACGACGCCAACGATTCATGTGATACCCTCGCGACGATCGATCTCCCATACGATACAACATCTTCGAGACGGCGACGAAGCTTCTCTTTCCGACGTTCGATCGATCGAGCATCCCTCTCATCTCCTGAAATTTTAAAACACCTCGTAGAGATCTTCGAAGATATCGGCGTGCCGATCCGGACGTAAGACGCGACGCGTCATGATATCGACGCTACGGCGAAGCTCCAGGGTAAGCATTTCGTGAATCGAAGCCAATTCGAGTAAATCGACATTCGCCGCCGGATCCAGGTCGAGTACAAGATCGACATCGGAATCGACTCCGTCATCACCTCGGGCGACCGAGCCGAACACCGCCACATGCCGCACGCCTTGCGCTTCGAGACGCGATTGCAACGTGCGAAGGCACGTCGACACGTAGTCCCGCATTCGATATCGCGGCGCGTGCGACGAGCTTTGCATCTAAACCTGTTCGAGAATCAAGGCCGGCGCTTCCTCGGGAGCTTTCGGCTTGCGCGACTTGCCCGAACTCCGGGGTGACTCGCTTGTCGGAGCGGCATCCGACTCCTCAGCGTGGCGAGCGAAGTTCAGCTCGAGAAGGCGGTCGAGTAATTCGATCCGAGCCGGCTCAGAGATCGCATAGCGAAGCCCTTCCTCAGTCACCCGAAAATTGTGGTCGAGATCGAGATCATTCCAGCCATATGCAGCGACTACAGCTTTATCGAGTTCAGTATGCATTTCACGGAGTCTGCAAACATCTTGGTCACGTTCATCTGGCGCATGCACCCGATTATACGTTGCAGTTAGCCCCTGTTCGTTGGCATGCATTAACGATGCGCGATGCTCGTGTAATCGTCGCATAATTTCTCCGATTGGAGGGCTCTTCGCTCGCGGTAAGGGGAACGTCTCAAAGCAGTCAGTCGGTGTATACCTAGACGTCATTCCAAGTGTGCTACCGTGTAATCTTGCCCACGCTCGATGTATGCTAGATGAGATTGTTCCGTAAAGCTCGTCGGACTCTGAAGCGAAGACCGCAACCCCATGCGAACACACAAATCCAATAGGCAGGCGCATCGGTATCGAGTGCTTGCTGTGCAGCGGCCATGCTAGAAAGTGTGACCGCTGTCCTATCGTTCGATAGAACTTTATGCTTCTTCTAGCGTATCGCCACCAGAAATCACGATAATGCTTTACTTTGTGTGCGCTTCGGATTGGTTGCACAAATCGCAAAACATGCTCGAAGGATTCCTTATAAGTCGCGGACTCAGCTTTACTTCGATCAGCAAAATCAACTATCCATCTCCTCGCCGCCAGGTCTGGCGTATCACAAAGATCATCGGCGGTCATGTATGGAAAAAGAACCGCTCGATTGCGGATGTTGAGATTGAGGATTTCCGAAGCGCGCTCCGGAGACATTGTAAAACCTAAACCAAGAACCAAGCTACCTATGAATGCGACTCTCGCATTCGACTGGAGGCGAAACGGCTTACCGCTAACCCGACTTAAGGGAGTGAGCAGAGCCGATATGCCGCGGACCATTGAGCCGCTCAAGATCGCCGGTTCGCCGGTCACCGCTCTGTGGCACCAGACTTCAGCAACTTGAATCGCAGCTTCACCTGGCCATACGCGGCTTTTGTCAGCTCGCCCAATCGTCCAACCTTCGCCGACGAGTGGATCAAGCGCGACTTCGCGAGTATCACCCTGTGCGATTGTATTCGTCGCTATAAAGCCGAAGCGACGCGCGATTGCCGCTGCCCGTAGGAAGAAGTACGCCACGAGGTCGGCGTGGCCGCGGCGATCCGATGCTAGCCAACGCACGAGGCATGAACGATACGACGTACCGAAACGACCAGAGATGAACTTACCGCCGAGAAATGGTGGATTCCCGACGACGAGGTCGAACTCAGCGTCGCTGCGAGAGAATACCTCAGGAAATTCGAGTGGCCAATGTAGAGGCCGTCGCGCCGGCGCTTCAGGCGGCTTCTCGGCGTCGATTCGTAGCCGGATTTGATACGTCGCTTCGGCTAACGCGCGCTCGAGTTCAGCAGTCCGGCCCGCCGTTTGCAACGCTGGGCCGATTGCGTCTCCGAGAGCGACGAAGGCAGCATCGACCTGCGATGACGGTTCGTCAGAAGTCGAAAGTGCCACGGCGCTCATCGCGTCGGCGATCATGATCGCGCTTGCGATTCGTTCTGCAGCGAGCGAATTCAACCGCGCCTTCTCAACCGCATCTGCGATATCCACCGTAGAATGGCCCTCGACTTGAAGACGGTAGCCGATCGCCTCTTCAATGAGTTGCTCCAACGGCCGGATAACGTCGAACAACGTGCCGTCGTGTAACGCGCGACCTCGTTCCGGGTCGAAGTGCAACGCGCGGAGCTGATCGAGCGACGTAATTCCGAGAAGTGAGTCGCCGACGCGCATCGCATGATCGAGGAAACTGAACGGGCGCTGGCGAGAGAATGTGAGGAGCCATAGCGACAACTTAGCCATCTCGACGGCCATTGCGTCGCGATCGACGCCGTACAGGCAACGTTCGCTGATCAGTCGCTGTGCATCGCGAATCGGGTCGTCGTCCGCAACCCGACCTTCACGTTGCCATGCCTCGGCAACGCGCTCAGCGAGATAGCGGCAAGCAGCTACCAAGAACGCGCCGGATCCACAAGCGGGATCGCAAATCTTGAGAGCGAGCAACTCGGCCGAGGGCTTTACCCGCCATGTATCGCGGACTGCGCCGTCGACCGGCCCCGGCGAGTAAGCGAGTGGCTCGAGCGCGTAGCGGACAATCTCCTCGGCCAAGACGCGCGGTGTATATTCGGTACCCGAGTCACGGCGCGCACGCGTCTTCGTGACGATGATCCCGCCTGCCGCGTAGATCGTCGGCAAACCCTGAAGATCGTCTCGCAGTAACGCGGCGTACGGAAGAACGCGACGCACGAGCGCTTCATCGCTTTCGCACGCCGTCATGACCTGACGCCGCACCTCGGGTTCGTCGCCTGCCATCACCTTCGCTCCGCGAGCAAGCCCCTTTGCGATCGCCTTCTCGGAGCGATCGAGTTTCTCGACGAGGAGTGCGAGCAACTGAAGATGCCCGCTCGCCGCAACGCGCTCGAGCTCGGCAAGTGCGATCTCGCTCTCCGCACCACTCTTGCCTTCGAAGCCGAGGTACACTTCAGGAACGCGGACGGCATCGTGATCGAGCAGCCCCTCGTAGACGTGGCCGATCTGCTCGACGTCGAGGGCCAAGAACGAGAGCCGTCGCGACTCGCCACCGAGCGATACCATTTGCAGCGACGTCAGGATCGCGAGCGTCGTTAGGTCGTCGACGCGACACGCGTCGAGGAACGCAAAACGAGCCGGATCGAACAGCCGGCCACCATACGCCGGCGATCGCAGCCGGTCGTGGTCGATGCCACTGAAGATGGCGTCGAATGTCGCGAGTAACCGCCGCCAGCCGGTTGCACGGCGTTCGAGCGGCTCGTCGCCGAGCCGGACGACATCGGTGTCGAGCTGATCGCGGAGCGTCGAGACGGCGTAGTATTGCGCGTACGTCGGATCGCCTATCGGCAGCAGATCACGCTCTTCGGCATACAGCATGAAGACGAGCCGCATCATGACCGTCGCCGCCGCCTCATACACGGTATGCGGTGGAAGCGCGTCGAGCAAAGCTCCGCCCCGCTCTCGATCGGCACGCGCGAACGCGCCGACCAAAAGCTCGACGGCCTTTCGCACCTGGAGCCCGAGCGTCTTTGTGAGATCGGCCTGCGTTACCGCCGAGCGTTTGAAAAGCGCTTCGAGCGTCTCTCGTTCATCTGCGTTGAAGAATCGCTGAGCGTGCAGTAATGCAACGAATGCGGCAAAGTACTCACGCTCCGCTCCCTCGGCGAAGAGCGACGTGTGCCAGACGGCATAGCCGCCGCTCGTCTCGGTCGGCGCGTCGCTCATCGAGATCGGGACGTTCACGAGCGCGATCCGCTCGCCATCGGTGAGGAGTGCGACCGGCACGCCATGCGCCCGCGCCAGTTCCGTCACGCGATCGAGCGGACTCGCGCTCCATTCGCTTCCCGAGAGTCGAGCAGCGAACGGCGTCCCATACGGAACGCGCATGACGACCACGCGGAGCGTCCCGTTCGGATCCCGTAGGATGCCGTCCGACTTCAGTGTCGTGCGGTACTCGGGCACCTCTCGCATCACGGCGGCGGCTTCGTCGCCGGTACGATACAGCTCACCCCAGCCGAGGGCCTCGCGCAAGAGCCAGTTGAGCCACGCCGCGCGGTCCTTGTCGTTCGGCGCGACGGCGATGTCGGCCAGACGTTCGCGGGCTTCGGATCGAATCTCGCTCGGGACCGCCGGCAGAACTTCGGGAAACGCGCTGCGGAGCACCGGCGCGGTGAGGAACTGCCCGACCGGCTCCACGAGCGACAGCCAGTCGCCTTCGCCAATCTTCTTTTTCACTTCGAGATCAGATCCATCGACGCGCGCCGCCGCGGAACGAGCAACTCGATTGCGGCCGGGAAGACGATCGCTCGAGGCTCCGCATAGCGGCGAACGAGCCGTTCGGCTTCGCGATCCGCCTCGCCCGGAATCGAGGCGATGCGGCGACGAAGCGCGTCGACGTCGCGGGTGAACTGGCGCTGCTCGGTTTCGCGAGCGTTCTCGAAGAGTCGCAACTGCACGGCGACGCCGCGCTCGACTCGGTCGAGCTCGGTTTCGATCGAGCGACGCAAGTCATCGAGCACCGTCCGCAATGCGGCAGCTTCCGATTTCCCGCGCTCGCGGAAGAGACGCGCGAGCGACTCCTCGCGCTCGGCCATGCGAGCGTCTACGCCCGAACTTACGGCGCTCGCGATCCGAGGCCATAGATCGACGAACGCCACATGATGGTGACGCGGCAGCTCCCCGACGCGCTTCGCTTTCATGGCGCGTTGCGTCTCGCCGACGTTGTAGCGTGCGAAACCGCTCGGTCCGAGCCGCCCACTCGCGGCGAAGAGCTCTTCGTGCAAACGAACGCCGTCGACACCCGCGACGACGAGCCGTGCGTGCACGATGAGCGCCGGCTCGTCGAGATCGTCGTCGGCGACGAGGGCGCCAGAGACGCGCGTCAATCGCGCCTCACTCGTCGCCGACCACATCTCGGCTCGCAACAAACGCAGTGCCTGCGCGACGAGCGGATGCGCGAGGTGCGCGTGCACGACATCGTCTCGCTGCTCGCGCACCCGCGAGTCGAACGTCACGGGCAGCCGCCGTTCGCGAATCTCGTCATAGAGGTCGGCCGCCGCGCTCGCCCACGAGCGCGTGAGCTCCGGCACCTCGAATGCCTCGACCGCAGGTGCCCGACCCCGCGCGGCAAGCTCGATGCGGCGAAGCGGCGCTTGCCGCCCGAGTTCGAGTCCGAGTGCGACTGCACGCTCGAGCGCTTTCGGGGTTATTCCGAGCTCGTCGATCGAGCGATCGATGCGAGCCTTCAGCTCGGTAATTCGCTCGCGCAATTCGCGATCGAGCCGACGCACGGCCGCGCGCGGGCTCGCGGTCGCGTTCGCGGCGTCGACAGCTGCGGGTCGGCCGAGCATTGCACTCTCGACGGCCTTCGCCAGCACCACGCCGGCCGAACCGAGGTCATCTCGGATCTGCTCGACTTTGCGAGCGGCGCGCGAGAGAAACTCGAGGTCGCCGTCGAGCGAACCCGGTTCCGGCGAGTCGCTCTCGCCGATGAAGTGGTAGATCTCGACCGACGGGCTCGGCTGGCCGTGGCGATCGATCCGGCCGTTCCGTTGTTCGAGCCGGTTCGGGTTGAACGGAATCTCGGCGTGGATCATGAGCCGGCAGTGCTTCTGGAGATCGATGCCCTCGCTCGCGGTATCGGTTGCGAGCAAGATCCGCACGGGGCGCAACGCCGGATCAGCGCCGAACTCGGCGACGATGCGCTCGCGATCTTCGTCGGGCATGCCGCCGTACATCAGCGCAAGCCGCTGGCCGCCGTCGCCCGCGAGCCCGGCATCGACGAGAAGCCGCTGCAGCCATTTTTGCGTCGCGCGATATTCCGTGAAGATGATGACGCGCTCGTTCGTCCATGCGGGGTTTCCGGACGGCCGCACTTTTAGGCACCAACCCCGGAGCTTTTCGATGAGGACGCTCGCCTTCGCGTCCGAGCGCTTCGAGGCACCGGCGGCCCAGCGCCGCAGCCCGTCGAGTAATGCAGCCTCGTCCGGAGCGAGCGATTCGGTCGCACGCGCCGCGACGAGCATCGCCTGCTCGGTCGCGTCGTCGAGGTCGGCGTCAAGCGCGAAGTCGTCGTCCGTCTCGTCGTAGGCGGCGCGGATGCGCTCGCGGTCAGGCCGGCGTTCGCTCCTCGGTATCGCGAGCGTTCGCATGTGCGCTTCGAGCGTCGTCGCGAAGGCGGCCGGGGACGAGAAGAGACGCTTCTTAAGGAGCAGCAGCATGAGATCGCACGCTTCACCCGCGGCCTCGCGATCGGAACGATCTCTCGCCCGCTCCCGGCGTAGATCGGCGTAGCGAGCGAGCGCGGCGTGCGCCGCGCGCTCGTCCTTTGCGTAGGCCACCGGTAAGGCCATGACCTCGCGGCGCGGGAAGCGAGTCGAGCCATCGGCCCTCGGGCCGAGGTCGCTGTCGATCTGCGCCTTCATGCGCCGGACGACCGATCGCCGAAGCGCTGTCGCATCGGGCGGTATGCCACGTTGGAAGCGCTGCGGATCGAGCATCTCGAGTAGCGCGGAGTACGAGCTCGCGTAGCCGTTATGCGGCGTCGCCGAGAGAAAGAGCCGGTGTTCGACGTGCGGCGCGAGCAACGACAGCAGCTTCGTGCGCTTCGAGTCGGTCGCGTACACGCCGTTGCCGGCGGGCGAGCACTGATGCACTTCGTCGACGATGAGCAAGTCGAAGCGCCGTGGATAGGCGTTGGGATCGGAGGGCAGCGTTCCGCGCAGCATCTCGAGCGGCCGGCCGTCCTTGAGCCAATCGAAGCTCACGATCGTGCGCGGGAAGTGACGGAACGGATCGGCTCCGATGCCGCGCCGACGCCGCAGCTCGCGGATCTCGTCGGCGTCGATCACTTTGAACGCGAGACCGAACTTCTCGGACATCTCGCGTTGCCACTTAAAGCGCAGCGCCGGCGGGCAGAGCACGAGCACGCTGCGCGCGCGATGACGGAGCAGCATCTCCTGGACGACGAGACCGGCCTCGATCGTCTTACCGAGCCCGACGTCGTCGGCGATGAGCAGGTTGACGCGCGGCATGTCGAGCGCGCGCACGACCGGGTCGAGCTGGTAATCTTCGATCGTGATCCCGGAGCGGACGGCGCCTGAAGTGCTTTGCTGTCGGCAGAGGCGACGGCGCCCCAGCGGACAGCATCGAGGAACGCCGCGAGCCGTTCGGGATCGTCGAGCCGGTCGCGCTGCGGCGTGGGGAGGGTGGCCCGTTCGAGGACGCGCGCGTCGCCTTCGAGCTCCCAGAAGACGTGCAGCTCGTCGCTGAGGCCGTCGTCGTCGACCGACGAAAGGATCACGAGGTGGTCCGAGCGCCCGCTCTCGCGATCGACGGCGGGCGGCGAGGAGCTCGCGATAACGTCGACGACGAGCCAGTGTCGGTCGCGGACGCGCACGAGCTCACCACGCTTCGGCAACATGGCGGCGACCGGCGGGCTCGCTTCACGAACGGACAACGACGACTGCCTCCGATTGTAATGATCCGGACGGTGCGATCAGGGTATCGGGCCAGTTCATCAGTTTCGTGGGGGCATCCTAGTGAGCCCGGTGTCGACTGCGGCGATGAATCGGCGAGTTAACGTCTCGCCAACGCCTGGTGGAGAGCCATAATCTTCGGCGGCGCGGCCATTGATGCGGCAGAACTGTGGCGTACCTGGGCACTCATAGCGCAAGAAGCTTGAGTGAACTGCGGCTTCATCGATGACTGGAGACCCAAACTTGAGCGAAACGACTGAGCCAACAGGTACGCCTGCGCCAAAAGGCCCGCACGCACCCCGAATCTCCAGCGAGATGCCGTCGCATTGACGGCTGCGATGCTCGCCATCGCCGATTTCCGCAAGTCGGACCGGAAGCGATCATCGAAGCTACGAGCATGCTCTACGAAGGTGCCTACAACATCCTCTCCCGTTGGCACGGCGACCAAACGACGAGGAACATGGAGACGCTCGAGGCGCTCGCTGAATACGATTACGAAGACGCGAATGAAGTCGAGATCGCGCAAACCGGCCACCCCGTCGGTTCCGTTGGCGGAAACGCTTGACCGGAAGAAACCGTCACTTTGCCGCATAGAACACGAGCACTTCGGCGGCTGCGGCTGATCTGGACTACCTCGCGCGCGGCGCGCCGCTAATCGCAGCGCAGCGCAGCGACGGCGCGGAACGGCGGGCGAGCGGTATGGCAATCGAGAAACGAGCAACGGAGAAGGTCAAACGATGCGTGACGCTCAGCGGCTGACCGCAGACGAGTCACATCGTTCCTCCATCCGGATTATGTGACGCCGGCTGGCTTCGCGGCGCCCGACGCCGAAGATGGTCTCGTCTGCTTGAATCTCGGCATCGCCTTGCAGGCTCAGCTTCGCGCTCCCTGCCGCGTCTATGTGGGCGTGGCGTCGTCGTCGATCGCGCAGATGCCAACATCACGGACGTCGCCGTCTCGTGCGATGAGGACGACCGTTCACGGCCGGCATTGATCGCCCCGCGCTATGTTTTTGAAGTCTCGTCGCCCAAGACGTATCGCATCGACACCGGAAGATTGCCGAATACCTGGCAATCCCGACCACCGAGGCGTAAGTCGTCCTCGACCGGCCGCGACGTTCACTCACCGTCTATCGCGCAGACGCCGGCCCGCAAACGTTCTGCACCGGCATGGTCCTCCCCGGCGACGTCTCACTCCACGTCGAAGCGCTCTTTGCTTGAGTATCGAACGATAGCCGCAACGCGACAGCTTACGGCAGCTTCTCGGAATTTAGAGGTCTTCGGCCAGCCGGCTGCGGCTCTTCTGCAAAAATACCAACGCAAGGCGAGTACCAAAGCACAAGGGGCGCGTGCGCGTGATGTTGACCTGGCCCCCAACACTTGCTCAGTGAAGGCGCAGGACGTGCACGACTTCAAAGCGCCATTCCGACGCATATCTGCCGGAGCCGACATCGAACGATTTTTTAAAGCTGGACGATGGCGTCCCAGGACGTGATGTATGACTCGCGGCCATTTCGGCGACGGCTGAAATGCGGTGCTCCGTCATCGATCACGGTTGGAGTCTTTCGAGTCGCATGTAGCGGCGTTGCAACTGCCACTCGTCGTTCTGCTCAAGTAAGAATGCCCCGATGAAGCGAACGATTAGACGGGCGTAGGCCGGAGAGGCAATAGCTAAACGATCAAGCGTTCACGCTTGCAGCATAACTCGCAGAGATCACTTAGCGATCCGATTTCCGCGTTCGAGCGACCGAAGCACCTGTCTCGCCTCATCGTTAACTTTGACCCGGCGTGCAAAGTATCTTCTCGTACCAGGTATCGATGCTCGCACAATATTTCAAGCGTCCCTGGTCGCGTGCTTATCCTCAAATATCGAGGCAGCTCACTTGAACGACCTCAGCGGATGCACCCGATATTCCTACCCCGCCCGCGCCGTGCGGCGCACTCCTAACGCAGAAGCGTTACGATGAACGTTTCGTCTACTTGTCGCAAGCGTGGACGCGTGCCGTTGTAGCTCTCCATAGAACGAAACATTTGTGGAATACCCAGACCAAGGCGCTCCACATATCCGTAATCCCGCATCGTGTCGACAATTAGCTGGTTACGCGATGCTCGTGCGCCGACTTCCATCGCTTCGGCCGTGATGCCGTTCGGGAGACGGCCAGGGCTGATAACCTCGATGCGATCCGAATACGAACGCAACTGGATTGCTCGATCCGACAGGGTGTAATCGCGATGGACAATTGCATTTATAACGGCTTCGCGCACAATGCCAGTAGGGATGCCGGCACTTTCCGTTCTTATCGCTCCTGATAGCCCATCCCATTGGGCGTTGTGTCGGTGTATAAAGTCAAGAGCGCTCTCGACGATCCCTGGGTCGCGCAATTGTCCGGCTTCGCCCTCGAGCCGTACTGCAGGACCGCTCAGAATCAGCGCTTCGCGCATATCAGGGATGCTCGAATCAGGCGCAGAAAAAGCCGCCGCGTCGATGATGGCTCCTCCAATATACCTGTTTGGAGCTTCGCCGAATAGAACTAGACTTGCAACGTTCGGGTGAAGGCCAACGACGTGGTCGTCGGTCAGATATTCGGCAAGACGTAGACGTCGACGAACCTCGGTTTGGTCACCCGGAAGCGCCTGCTGACGGATCCGAAGGAAATAGTCATGGATACGCCGCGCGTCGAGATCCTCGTATTTCGCCGCAACGACCGGCAGTAACTCTGCACGAAGACGTCCGCGGCGCTGAAACAAACGCTGCAGTTCTTCAGCGCTGGCTTCTCGAGATGTACTCCCTACACGAAGATAATAGCGTGACCCGTTATTCAACCATCGCGCGTATACGTCGAGGCCAGGGGCGACGGTGATCACTGCAATGTCTCGCTCGCCATCGTACTTCCGAATGAGTTGATATGCCGGAATGAGTGGAGGACGAACGGCGTCCCGCGCGACTTGCATCACCCATTCTTCAAGCCTCTGCGGTTCCGGAAACCGCTGAATGCCGACTACGGCTCCGGAATCATCAACTCCGAGGAGGATGCGGCCACCATCGGCGTTCGCGAAGGCGACCATCTCCTTGGCAATATCTTCAGGTCGCACTGAATCTTGTTTGAACTCTATGAAGCTGTTCTCGCCGTTGTAAACGAGCTCCGCGATCTCATCGCGCGAGTACACTTAGAAGCCGTACTTTTCTTTTCTCATAACAAACGCCGTCTTTCCGCCTTCGAGAATCTCTTCCGCAAAAGTAGCGACTTCAGGTTTATCAATCGATCCGACGTAGTGCTCATCGAGAGCGGCGCGTCCCACGCCCGACGCCTCCCCGATCGCCGTCAATCCCGCGATCAGCTCCGCATCTCCCAGAACCGGGATGTTTGCGTTATGGGTCGCGAAAATAAACTGACGCACGCCCTTGGCGTCGCGTATTTTTGGCACGACGCTCTCGCTGATAAAGCGATTGTCAAGATCGTCCTCCGGCTGGTCAACGATCAGCGGCGCCTCTGATTCGATAAGCAGCAAAAGTAAGACAGCAGTCGCCTTCTGACCGGTGCTCAGGTCACTCAAGGGACGCCATTCATCATGTCCGCTCGATCCAACGTTCAATTCAATGTCCGTCGTTGGTGGCAAATCCGTTTCTTCTAACTGCATCCGCCACTCGAGCCCAGCACTCGCTAGTTTCTCAGCCTGGGACGCGGAATATCTATACTGGTCGATGATCTCATCCGCGTTCGATCGCATCGTCTCCGCGAAGTCGCGCAACGAAAACGGCGCGCCGTCGCGTCGCACTGGCGTGTCGGGCGTGCGGAAGCCCAGGCGTCGTATGTGCGCCAGCAGCGGTTCATGATTCGCTAAGAATGTTACGCTAATACGAAGCCTACCACCAAGCCGTTTGCTTACTTGCCGCGCCGCACGCTCTAGACGGCGATATTCCTTGCCCGCGAGATCTTCCCAGTCGGCAAGCAATTTCGTGCGCTCCGCTTCCTGGCGCTCCCGTAAGTCACCCAGTTTCTTTTCGGACGCAGCTAACGGTGTCAATTCTTCAATCTGACGTCGCAGGCGAATAAACTCCTCGCCGTCGATCTTGCTCTTGTGAAGCTCCCGTAGGATTCTCTCGTATTGCGCTTGGACATCACTCTTACGCCGCGACCACGTTTCATGGAGTGCGCGCGCGTCTGTACGTCCATGAACCAGTGCCTCTTCAATAGATTTGCGCGCCGCGAAAATATCTTTGTCCAGAACGCCAACAATCGCACGCAACGCCTCGAGCTGCGCTCGCGCCGGCAAATCCTTTAGCACAGCGTCGGCGAGGAACCCGGCGTCGATTGGTGTGACTTCATCGAGCTGGTTCACCGCCTCGTCGATACGCTGTAGTCGTTCACCGAACGCTCGAAACACCTGTTCCTCGCGCACAACGAGGCTTTGGTCGCGAAGGCGATCTTCGACCCCTGCCTGCTGATATCGCTTCAGCGTTTCGCGCAGCGTCGGAAGATTGGCTAGGCGTTCGGAAAGCGCACGATGCTCTCGTTCGCTGCGAAGGAGCGCGGCGCGCGATTCGTCAAGGCGACGTGCTAATGCATCACGCTCGGCCTGCAACGAAGGATCGGGGTCCGCAAATCGGCCGAGCAGCTCGGTGAGCGCCGTCGCGCTCCGCGTGACCTCCGTAATTTCGTGCTGGCCGAAGATCTCGAGTCCCTCAACGAGCTGTGAGGGGCGAATACTGACGATTCCGCCATTCTCGTCGCGCACAATGGGGGCGTTCGGCGCCGTGCGCTCCACTGTAAATCGCCGACGGTCGGGTCGATGTGAATCGACAAGCAACGAAATCTTCGTTCCGCTCCGAACCACATTGCGCACGATTTTCTCGTGTGCATCTTGAGCGTCTGCGCCGAGAGCCTTCATCCCGAGCACATACCTGAGGCTTTCGATGATGGTAGACTTGCCGGTCCCGCGACCGCCAATGAAAACGTTGAGATCAGGGTTAAAGTGGATCCTTAGTCCGTCGAGGAAGCCACCTTCCCATGCGAGCGCGACGAGTTCGGTGCGTTCTTCGGGTAACGGATCGGAGTTCAAGCGGATACGCGATTCTGGATCAAGAAACGCTTGCCGAAGCCCTTCTAACGAAACGGAAGACATCTTGATCTTTGTCGTGGTCGAGGGGTCTGCCAGATCGATCGGAGCAGAAACATCGTTGCTGTTGACCAGGGTCATCGGGCGTTGTCGAAGGTAAGCGGGGTCCTTATTCTCGAGTATGAGTCGATGTTTCATTTGAGCCGCCGAAAGAGGACCGGCAATGGAAGCAGCAACGAGCCGTTCAGTCTTCCAGGCATTCGCACGTGCCGTTCCGTTTAATGCCTCCAGCAGTCCCTTATTGGCCAAAACATGGGCGGCAATCGCAATGCCATGGCACTTTTCGACGTGTTCTAGTAAGTCACCAACATCATACTTGCAAGGGTCTGTGCTTCCGCGCTGATGGATGCCGCATTCCGCAAGATAACTGTCGATCAACGTAAGATCGGCGCCCCGCTCAAATAGGCACAGGAAATGGACGCCCTCTTTGCTTTCCGCCTCGAAACCGGGAAACGCGGCAATGCCCTCTTCTTCGGCGAGCTCGAGCAGCATCCGGGATTCGCCGACACGATGGTGATCCGCCAACGCGATGACCTCGACGTCGTACTCATGACAGGCGTCGATCAGCGCGCGACTATATCCCTCTTCCGAGCCCCATGGATCGGGCTTCTTAAGGTCCACAAGATATCGGTATGGATTGACCTGTAGCGCGCATCGATAGAATCGCGCGCCGTTTGGTCGCGACAACGCCTCAGCTAGCGGGCTGACATCAATCTTTCGTTCTGCGATCATGTGCGATTTGAAACCGTCTGAGTCGACGCTCGGCCAATGCAGGGTGTGGTGATGGAAAGAATTTCGAGCATTGACGCGGCAGAGTCGCGAGTCGCGACCGCTACGTAGTCGAGCACGATCCCACTGCTGCACTGCCCCGTCACCCGCTTAGCCTCGATCGGGATCTTCTTCGCGGCGTTGGTGATGAACCCGCACCGAAGCGAGTGCCCAGCGAAGTCGCCCTCGACGCTGGCCGCGGCTGCGCCTCGACGCATAATCCGCGCTACTCCCAGAGATCGAGTCGAGTATGCGTGGCCTCTCGCGCAGATCAAAGGTCCGTGCCCGGGATCCGTCGCGCCGACGATCTTGAGCTACCATTCGAGCGCAGCGACGGCGCAGAGCTGAGTACTTGGGAGGCTGAAGCGTCGTCGACGGCCGGCGGCGCGGATCCCACCCGTTGGACGTAGCTTGGGCCCGCGAGGAGGACCTGGGACCCATCCGAGCGTGTTTCCACCCGCTTATCTTCTGTTCGCCGACCGTAAATACTTCGTACTTGAAAGGGACTCTTCTCGGGTACGCGATTGGCGTTAACGTCTGGGATAAGTCAGAACTGATCGCGTGCTTTCACGATTCGGCTGTGCGACCTTGCAGCCACGAGCAACCTTAAGCGAATCCGTTTACTAAAAAATCCAGCACCGCCATGCGGACGTACACGCCTGAGGCGACCTGTTGCGCGTAGCGCCAGCCGGCGAACGCGAAGACGTCCTCGGTCAGCTCGACGCCGCGGTTGTACGGGCCCGGGTGCATGACGATCGCGCCTGGCCGCAACGCCGCAAGCCGCCGCGCGTCGAGCCGGTAGTTGCGCGCGTAATCGTCGAGCGACGGCAGCACGGCGCTCGCGATGCGCTCCTGCTGGATCCGCAGCAACATGAGCGCGTCAAGCTGCGGCAGCACGGCATCGAGATCACGCTCGACGCGCACGCCTGCGCGCGCCATCGCCGCGGGCAGGAGCGTCGGCGGCCCGACGAGCGTAACGTCGGCGCCGAGCGCGAGGAGGCCGAGCACGTTCGAGCGCGCGACGCGGCTGTGGACGACGTCGCCGACGAGCGCGACGCGCAGGCCCGCGATGTGCCCAAACTCGGCTTCGAGCGTCATGAGATCGAGCAGCGCCTGCGTCGGGTGCGCGTGTCGGCCGTCACCCGCGTTGATGACCGAGCCCGCGAACGACTCGGCGAGCCGATACGGAAAACCCGACTCGGGATGGCGCGTGACGATCACGCGAACGCCCATCGCGGCGAGCGTGATCGCGGTGTCGGCGATCGTCTCGCCCTTGCCGAGACTCGATGAGCCCGGCGGCAGCGCGACGACGTCGGCGCCGACCCGCGATTCCGCGATTGCGAACGACGTATACGTGCGCGTCG
>JAABUX010004024.1_pt1 | contig 18964 bp, 20 predicted proteins | sample 5561851 | NCBI WGS metagenome assembly JAABUX01 (sample SAMN10711883, study PRJNA513361) | rock metagenome | isolation source: Antarctica rocks | place: Antarctica: Victoria Land, Richard Nunatak red sandstone | collected 2016-01-03 | reverse complement strand
CAGGTCGTTCTTCCTCGCACCGGATGTGCTCTATGCCGCCTAGCAGGCAGTTACGTATTTGCCTACCGTGTTAGTAGCAGGCTTCTTTAATGCCCAGCCCGCTGCCAGTACCCGCAGAAGTCCACGCTCGTCCGCGCTTTGAGCGCCAGTCCGACAACGCCACGAACCTGCCGGCCGTTGTCGTCTCGGCGATGGTCCTCACGCCACGCGCTCTCCTGCGCATAACGGGCCAGGTAGACGCCCGAGATGTGGTGGTGATGCCCCTGCTCGGCCCGGCGCATCCGGCTGAAAAAGCTCTCAGCCCCGTTCGTGCAGGCTTCGGTTGTGCTGTAGGCAAGCTGATGGTTGATCGTCTTGACCACGTAGCGGCCATGCAGGGCGTTCCAGGAGTTCGCCTCGTCAGCCATGATCTCGGTGCCCTTCTCCACATGGTTGCGGATGAAGTTCAGAGCGATGGCCTCCGATGAGAAGGCACTCGGAAGGGTCCGGCCGTCTCGTTCGCGAACTACGACAACGCACTGGCGCTTGCCGTTCTGATTACGAGCAAGACGGCGATCAACCCGGTTCTCCTTGTGGTTGGCGGGCTTGATGTAGCCGCCGAAGTAGCCGCCATCGACTTCCACCGTCTTGCCGACGCCGCCGAGCTTGTAGCCCTTCATCTCGGTCGCCATCGCCTCGCGGAGCTTGTGGCTTAGCACCCAGGCGCTTTTGTAATGGATATCCAAGTCCCTGGAGAGGGCCAAGGCTGACTTGCCCTTGACCTCGTTGCAGAAGATCACGGTTGCGGCGAGGTAGGTCTGCAACGGCAGCTTGTGGAACGCGAACAGGGTCCCGCTGGTCAGGCTGAAGTCCTTGCGGCACGCCTTGCAGCGAAAGCGCAGCGCGCCGCTCGGGCGACGGGCTTCGTAGCAGGTGGGGCAACCACAATGCGGGCACACGGCCTTGCCGTCCGTCTCGGTCCAGCGGATCACCGCAAACATCGTCTCCGCGTCCTTGTCGGACAGGCGCAGGACCGTCGCCAGGGAAAGCGTGCGGGCCTTTGCGGAGAGAAGGAAGTGTTGCATCTGTCTGATCCGTTAGCTTACGCACACATATGTAAGCTTTCGAACGCAGGCTTGCAAGAGGAAAACAGACGTTTATGTTAGGTTTCGATCTAATCCGTGAGGAACCTAATGGCCGGCACAAGCGATAAGTGGGCAGATCACGCCAAACGCCACCTCAAGGCCGAGCTGAAGCGGGCTGATGTTGGCTACGTGGAACTGGCGAAGCGGCTGACAGAGATGGGATTGCCCGAGACGGAAGGCTCGGTCACGGTGAAGATCAACCGTGGAACGTTCCCCGCATGGTTCCTGTTCGCCGTCATGCGCGCTATTGGCGCTCATACCTTGCGAGTGGAGGAGTGGTCCTAGAAGCATTCAATCAGGCGATCTATAAGCCCCTACGGTAATCGTGATTTGGTTTGGAGTCGCTCTAGCGTCGAGTTGCCCATTTGCTTGTATGCCAATTGTCATGAGGGCTTTTTGAATAACACCGGCTCCGGGAACGCTCTAATCCATGACAGTCAATGACACACCCGAAACTGGACTCACAAACAGCGCTTGCGTGAGGGGTAAAACTCCCCAGCCTGCTTTTGTTAGTATCGCATTCCATTGCCCGGCAAACGTGCAAGCATTGCCCACGTTGACCGCACAGAGGATTTTGATCGTTATCTCGTTACTGACGAACGGAATTAGCGTCTTTACAAGGGCTTCGGCCTGTTCCTCAGTAATTATCGGATAACCTGAGACCTGACCTATATGATGGACGCCCGTTGCCAATCTATCGATCGACGACTTCAAGTCTCCGATCTCATTATTCATATCGTCTTGTTTGGCAACAAGCCGAACCTGAGCGGCATTCGTCGACTTAAGCTCCAAGAAGCCAGCTATGGCAGTCAGCATGCCAATAATGGCGAACGCTCCAAACCAAGTCCAATGTACCCAGCGTTTGGGCTGGAGCGGTTTAACCGACACGAAAAGTCCCATTGCTGCCAGAACAATGGGGCCGCACGTGACTGCAAGTTCGATTAAAAGATCCACTACCGCATCCTATTCGGATGCTAGGAGGGCCGTTGATGGGAGCCGGTGCGCACTGGAGCCGACGCCTTCCCGGCCTCCCGTTGTTTGGCGGTGGACACGAGGCCAGGATGCCGGTCGTATGATGGCGGGTGCACCGTGCGCCACGTCTTCCAGCCCGTTCCGACTGTGCACCGACCTGCATGTCGTGGGGACGTCTTGGAGTTGTAATAACACGCGCAAACTGCGCGTCGCGGGACGCGTGGCGGGTGCTACCGAATACCGGCCTTCGTGCTGACCTCGCGCGAGGACCCGCTGCCGAGCGTGGTGATGGAGGCCATGGCCAGCGGCCTGTCCTGCGTGGCGTTCGAGGGCAGCGGCGGCATCCCGGAGCTGATCGAGCGCCACGGCATGGGCGCGGTGGTGCCGCTCGGCGACGTCGCGGCGATGGCCCGGCAGGGCGCTCGCCTTCGCCACCGCCGTACAGGCCCAGACCCCCTCCAGCCGCGGCGCAATCGGCCGCCAGGCCGCCAAGCGGTTCGGCTTCGACCGCTACGTGGTGCAGCTCCTGGCGCTCGCGCAGCCCGCACTGCCGCGCATCTCGGTGGTGGTGCCCTCGTTCAACTACGCCCGCTACATGAAGCAGCGGCTGGTCTCGATCTTCGCGCAGAACCACCCGGTGCTGGAGATCGTCGTGCTCGACGACGCCTCCAGCGACGACAGCGTCGAGGTCGCGCGGGCCACCGCGGCCGAGTGGGACCGCAGCGTCCGGATGATCGTATCGCCGCGTAACTCCGGCTCAGTGTTCCGGCAGTGGCAGCGCGCGGCGAACGAGGCGCGCGGCGACTGGATCTGGATCGCCGAGGCCGACGACGCCGCCGACCCGCGCCTGCTGGAACGACTGACACGGGCGCTCGAAGGGGCGGATGGGGCGGTGATGGCGTTCTGCGACAGCAGCTCGGTCGACAATGAGGGCACGCTGGTCGCCGACAGCTACAAGCCGTACTACGCCACCACCGCGGGCAGCCTGCTCGACCAGGATGGACTGCATGACGGGACGGCCTTCGTGCAGTCCTGCCTGAGCGAGCGCAACCTGATCCTCAACGTCAGCAGCGTGCTGTTCCGGCGGACGGCGCTGAAGGCCGCATTGGCGCGCTGCGGTGAGGCATTGTTCGCGTTCCGCATGGCCGGCGACTGGCGGCTCTATATCGAGATGCTGCGCGAGCCCGGCGCGCGCATCGCCTACGTTGCCGAGCCGCTCAACATCCATCGCCGGCACGGCGACAGCGCCACCCATCGACTGGCCGGGCAGAAGCATCTGGGCGAGGTGGCGCGCATACACCGCCTGGTCGGCACCCAGCCGACCTTGCTGGATGCGGATCGCATGCGACAGCGCGCCTACCGCGACCAGCTCGCCAATCAGTTCGGATTGCGGCTCGCGGGCGAGTGAGACGGCGAGGCCTGGAGAGCGAAACGCGGCACCCCGTCGACCAGCTCGTTCCACATCGCGAGCGGCCGCACCCAGTAGTCGCCTCCCGCCTCGCTGCGATAGGTGACCAGCCACTCCTCCGTCTCGCTGTGCCGACCGACGCAGATCAGCGTGTACAGGCCGCCCTTGTAGTGCCGGTAGAGGCCGGCCCGCGGTAGTCCTGGCCTGCCCGTCTGCCGCGGTCCGATCATGCTCTGCCCGTCCTCTGGCCATCCCCGGGCCGCCCGTTGAAACCGCAGCTTTATCAGTCAACTGGCAGCCCATGGCGATACCAATCGAATCGATGCTGTTCTAGCTTGTGGCTGGCCTGGGGGAACGAGACCATGATCCGACTTCGCCTGATCCTCCTGACCGGGCTGCTCGGCGGCGTCCTGCCGGCCGGTATCGACGGGCCCGCGTCGGCGGCGGTGCATCATCGCGGCCATCATGCGCGGCGCGAGACCGGCGCTCCGGTGACACTGAGCCGGCAGCCCGGCACCGCGCAGGATCGGGCGGCACGGACACTGAACGCGCAGGATATGCGAGGGGCGGCGCGGCATGGCGAGGAACCGCTGGTCCTGGTCGGCTCCGCGCGGCTCGCGGCCGACCGCGCGGGCGATCCAGCCCTGTTCGTGCAGTTGCAGTCGGCCAGCCTGTGCGGTTCCGCCGGCTGCTCGACATCGGTATATCTCCGCCACGACCGCGCATGGCGGAAAGTGCTGGACTCCGTCAGCGGCCCGATCCGGGTGATGAAGGAAGTGCATGACGGCATGCACGACCTGATGGTGGGCAAGAACGACCGCTGGGTCTGGGACGGGCATGTCTATCAGGACAGCTTGTCTGCACCGCCGCTGGACAATCTCAGGCGCTCGGTCGAACGGCACCGGGCTGCGATGCGCCGGCAGGCGCCCCATTAGCACCGGCTTGCCCGGGCGTGGCCGGAGCGGGTGGAGGGAATCGAACCCTCGTATGCAGCTTGGGAAGCTGCCGTTCTACCATTGAACTACACCCGCGTGCGGGCACGCTTATAGGAGCGGGTGCCGCCGGTTGCAATCGGGTGCGACCGGGCCGGGCGACGGATCATCAGCTCGCGGCCGGTTGACGCTGCCGCTCGGGGGCGCCTACAAACCGTACTGATCGCGAGACGTAAAAGTCCCAGTGTCCCGTGATCCAGTACCCTCGTGATTTGTCCGGCCAGCTTGCGGCGAGGTTAAACAAGCGCGCTAAAAGGCACAGGCGGACCTCAGGTGGATCTGGGGATGCTGTCCTGTCATCCGTGGCCGGTCCATGTTCGAGAACGCGACCGGGGAACCTTGATGAACGACCGATCTTCCTATCGCACCGCCACCCGGCTGGTACATGCCGGCAACGAACGTACCTCGTACGGCGAGACCAGCGAGGCGATGTTCCTAACCTCCGGCTTCGTCTACGACAGCGCCGAACAGGCCGAGGCGACCTTCAGGGGCGAGGCCTCGCACTACCAGTACAGCCGCTTCGGCAATCCGACCGTGGCCGCCTTCGAGCGCCGCCTCGCCGAACTCGAAGGCGCCGAGGCCTGCCGTGCCACCGCCACCGGGATGGCGGCGGTGCATGCCGCCATGCTGAGCCACCTCAAGACCGGCGACCGCGTGGTGGCCTCGCGCGCGCTGTTCGGCTCCTGCTTCTGGATCGTCTCCACGCTGCTGCCGCGCTATGGCATCGAGAGCGTGTTCGTCGACGGCCACGATCTCGACCAGTGGCGCGACGCCCTCTCCGTGCCGACCGCCGTGGTGCTGCTGGAGACGCCGTCGAACCCGATGCTCGACATCGTCGACATGCGCGCGGTGGCGGACCTCGCCCACGCGGCCGGCGCCATCGTCGTGGTCGACAACGTGTTCGCGACCCCGTTGCTGCAGAAGCCGCTGGAGTTCGGCGCCGACGTGGTGGTGTATTCCTGCACCAAGCACATCGACGGCCAGGGCCGTGTCCTCGGCGGCGCCGTGCTCGGGCGCACCACCTGGATCGACGAGGTGCTGCAGCCCTTCATCCGCAACACCGGGCCGACGCTCTCCGCGTTCAACGCCTGGGTGCTGCTCAAGGGCCTGGAGACGCTGGCCCTGCGCGTCAACGCGATGAGCGTCAATGCGGCTCAGGTGGCGGACTGGCTGGTGGACGCTCCATCCGTCGGGCGGATCTGGTATCCGGGCCGCGCCGACCACCCGCAGCACACGCTGGCGATGCGCCAGATGAGCGCCGGCGGCAGCCTGCTCAGCTTCGAGATCGAAGGCGGCAAACCGGCTGCGTTCCGCATGATGAACGCGCTGCGCCTGATCGCCGTCTCGAACAATCTCGGCGACAGCCGCTCGCTGGCGACGCATCCGGCGACGACGACGCATATGAGGATCGGTGCCGAGGAGCGCGCCAGGCTCGGGATAACCGACGGCGTGGTGCGGCTCTCGATCGGGCTGGAGGACGTGGACGATCTGAAGGACGACCTGGCGCAGGCCCTGGCAGCCGTCTCGCGCCGTCAGGCTGCGGAGTGACTCCGGCGCCAAGGGATTGCGGCGGCATCGGTCCCGGCCGGGGCCGCCCGATGACGGCGGCCGATCGACAGGCCGATGCTCGACGGACAAGCAGTGCGTGATCGGCGAGCGGATGCCGGGCAAGATCGCCGACAGTATCGCGGAGGGGAATGACCGGGCCATGAAGGAAGATCGCATGCGGAGCAGCGCCGCAACCGAGGCCGAGACCGGACCTGCGGAGAGCAGCCTCGCCGACAACTATTTCGCCGTGACCCGCGGCATCAAGGTCAGCGTGCGGCCGTTCTACCTGGAGGACCAGTCGCAGCCGGACGAGCGCCAGTTCGTCTGGGCCTACCGGGTCCGCATCGAAAATCACGGCCCGGAGAATGTCCGCCTGCTGCGCCGCACCTGGCACATCACCGACGGGCGTGGCCGCACGCAGCACGTGCAGGGCGACGGCGTGCTGGGCGAGCAGCCGCAGCTCGATCCGGGCGAGGCGTTCGAATACACCTCGGGCACACCGCTGGAGACCCCCTCCGGCTTCATGACCGGCGCCTACCACATGGTGAGCATCGCGTCGGGCGAGCCGTTCGACGTGCGCATCCCGACCTTCAGCCTCGACAGCCCGCACCAGTCCGGGGTCATCCACTGAGCAAGCAGATCCCACGGTTGCTCGTGCCTGAAGCCGCGAGACCCGAGCGCCCGTCGCAGGAGGAAGCCGAGGCAGCGGTACGGCTCCTGCTGCGCTGGGCCGGCGAGGATCCCACGCGCGAGGGCCTGCTCGACACGCCGCGCCGCGTGGTGCGTTCGTACAACGAGTTCTTCCGCGGCTACGAGATCGATCCGGTAGCCCTGCTCGCGACCACTTTCGCGGAGGTCGAGGGGTATGACGAGATCGTCCTGCTGCGCGACATCCGCATCGAGAGCCACTGCGAGCATCACATGGTGCCGATCATCGGCATCTGTCACGTGGCCTACCTGCCGCGCCGCCGCGTCGTCGGCATCAGCAAGCTGGTGCGCGTGGTCGGCGCCTATGCCCAGCGGCTGCAGATCCAGGAGCGCCTGACCGCGCAGATCGCCAACACGATCAACGAAGTGCTGGAACCGCAGGGGGTCGCGGTCATCATCGAGGCCGGGCACCAGTGCATGACGACCAGGGGCGTGCACCAGCCCGGGGTGTCGATGGTGACCAGCCGGATGTTCGGCGCCTTCCGCGACAACGCCGCCACGCGCAGCGAGCTGCTCTCGATGATCGGCCAGCGACGCAACGGCAGCGCCTTCGAGTAGACGCCGGCCGGCTCGCCTTCCGCTCCTCGCCTGCGCTTGCACGCGGTCCCGCGAACGCATAAGCAGCACGGCATGAAGTCGATCGTTTCGCTCGGCGAGATCCTCGTCGAGATCATGGCCGATGAACGTGGCGACGGGTTTCGCGAGCCGCAGCGCCTGACCGGTCCGTTCCCGTCCGGGGCGCCCGCGATCTTCATCGACCAGGTGGCGAAACTCGGGCACGCCGCTGCCCTAATCTCGTGCGTCGGCGACGACGATTTCGGCTGGCTCAACATCGAGCGCCTGCGTGCCGACGGGGTCGACGTCTCCGTCATCCGCGTGCTGCCCGAGCAGGTGACCGGCAGCGCCTTCGTGCGCTACCGCGAGAACGGCGAGCGCGACTTCGTCTTCAACATCAGGAACAGCGCGTGCGGCCACACCCGCATCACGGAGGCGGCGCATGGGCTGCTCGAAGGCTGCGGCCACTTCCACGTGATGGGCTCCTCGCTATTCTCGGGCCACCTGGTCGATGAGGCATCCAGGGCGATCGAGCAGGTCAGGCAGGCCGGCGGCACGGTGTCGTTCGACCCGAACGTACGCAAGGAGATGCTCGTCCCGGAGACGCGCGCAGTCCTGCACCGAATGCTGCGCCAGTGCGATCTGTTCATGCCGAGCGGGCCGGAGCTGACGCTGCTGACCGAGGCCGGCTCGGAACAGGGCGCCATCGAGGAGATCCTCGCCTGCGGGGTGTCGGCGATCGTGGTCAAGCGCGGTGCCGCCGGCGCCAGCTACCACGATCGCGCCGGCAGCCTGCGGATGCCGGCATTCCCGGCGCGGGAGATCGACCCGACCGGCGCCGGCGACTGCTTCGGCGCCACCTTCGTGACCTGCCGGATGATGGGCCGCAGCGTGCGGGACAGCCTGCGCTACGCCAACGCCAGCGGCGCCCGTGCCGTCGGCATCCGTGGTCCGATGGAGGGCGCCTCGACCTTCGCCGAACTCGATGCGCTAATCGACGCCTCCGGTGTCCCGGAAGCAGGAGCAGGATCATAAGTACCGCCATCCTCACGGCGCTCCCGGCGCAGCGGCAGGCCGGACGCCCGTCCGGGATCACCTCGGTATGCTCGGCGCACGAGCTGGTCATCGAGGCGACGCTGCTGCAGGCGATCGAGGACGGTGGCGCCGCATTGATCGAGGCCACCTGCAACCAGGTCAACCAGGAAGGCGGCTATACCGGCATGCGGCCGGCCGACTTCCGGGACCATGTCTGGCGCATCGCCGACCGGGTCGGACTGGAACGGTCACGCATCATCCTCGGCGGCGATCATCTTGGTCCCAACCCGTGGAGGCATCTCCCGGCGCCGGAGGCGATGGCGAAGGCCCGAGACATGATCGCCGCCTATGCCGCCGCCGGCTACGAGAAGCTGCATCTCGACGCCAGCATGGGCTGCGCGGGCGAGCCCGCCACGCTGGCCGACGAGGAGATCGCGACCCGCGCCGCGGGACTGGCCGCACGCGCGGAAACGGCGGCGACGGCCGCGCCGGTCTACGTCATCGGCACCGAGATACCGACGCCAGGCGGTGCCACCGAGGCGCTCGACCACCTGCGGCCGACCGCGCCGGAAGCCGTGCTCGAGACCCATGCCGTGCATGAGCGGGTGTTCCACGACGCCGGCGCGGAAGCGGCATGGCGGCGGGTCATCGCCATCGTGGTGCAGCCCGGAGTCGAGTTCGGGCACGAGGATGTCGCCGTCTACGACCCCTCGCGCGCCCGCCGGCTGTGCGCGTCGCTGGACCGGATGCCGGGCCTGGTGTTCGAGGCGCACTCGACCGACTACCAGCCGGAGATCAGCCTGCGGCAACTGGTGCAGGACGGCTTCGCGATCCTGAAGGTCGGCCCGGCGCTCACCTTCGCGCTCCGCGAGACGCTTTACGCGCTCGATGCGGTCGCAGAGATCCTGCGGCTGGATGGCGCCTCCCTCGCGGGCACGATGGAGACCATCATGACCGCACAGCCGAAGCATTGGCAGTCGCACTATCCCGGGACCGCGGCGCAACAGCGCGTGCTGCGCCACTACAGCTACAGCGACCGTATCCGCTACTACTGGCCCGCCCCCGACGCGCGCGTGGCGGTGGACGCGCTGCTGCGGTGGCTGCATGGCGTGAAGATCCCCGAGACCCTGATCAGCCAATACATGCCCGGCCTGCATGAGCGGGTGCTGACGCGCACGATCCAGTCGGAGCCGCGAAACCTCCTGATCGAGAGCGTGCGCGACGTGCTCCGCCGCTACGGTCGCGCGTCGGCCGCACCCTAGGAACAGAAAGGAGGACAGGCCATGCTCACAGGCAAGACGGCGATCGTCACCGGCGGTGCGCGCGGCATCGGCCGCGCCATCGCCGAACGCTACGTCCGCGAGGGCGCGCGCGTGGCGATCGCCGACCTGAACGAGGCCGGCGCACGCGAGGTCGCCGGCGCGATCGGCGGCGAGTGCTTCGAGGTGCAGCTCGACGTGACGCGCCAGGACTCTATCGACGCGATGATGCGGGCGGTGATCGAACGCACCGGACGGGTGGACATCCTGGTCAACAACGCCGGCCTGTTCGACCTGGCGCCGACGATCGAGATCACCCGCGAGAGCTATGCCCGGGTGTTCGCGGTCAACGTCGAGGGGCTGCTGTTCACCCTGCAGGCGGCAGCGAAGCAGATGATCGCGCAGGGCCGCGACGAACGCGGCGTCGCCGGCAAGATCATCAACTTCGCCTCGCAGGCCGGCCGCCGCGGCGAGCCGCTGGTCGCGGTCTATTGCGCATCGAAGGCGGCGGTCATCAGCCTGACCCAGAGCACCGGGCTCGACCTGATCCGCCACGGCATCAACGTCAACGCGATCGCGCCCGGCGTGATCGACAGCGAGATGTGGGACCAGGTCGACGCGCAGTTCGCAGCTCACGAGCATCTGCAGCCCGGCGAGAAGAAGCGCGCGGTCGCCGCCGCGGTGCCATTCGGCCGGATGGGGCGCTCGGACGAGGTCGCCGGCCTGGCCGCGTTCCTGGCCGGCGGGGATGCCGACTACATCGTGGCGCAGACCTACAATATCGATGGGGGCAACTGGATGAGCTGAGATGCCTCAAAAGGCCTGTTGACAGGACGCCTTCGGCCCGCGAATCGTAGCCGTCGTGGTCGGTTTGCCCAGTCCTGGGCGTGCGTGCGATACAAGACGGAACACAAGGGAACCAAGATGAAAAACAGACCGCTTCATATCGCGGCAGGCTTCGCGCTGGCCTCGATCCCACTGCTGGCGCAAGGCGCGCGCGCGGACTCCACGCTGACCATCGCGACGGTGAACAACACCCAGATGATCGAGATGCAGAAGCTCTCGCCGGTGTTCGAGAAGGAGCATCCGGGCATCCACCTGCGCTGGGTCGTGCTGGAGGAGAACGTGCTGCGTCAGCGCGTCACCACCGACATCGCCACCCAGGGCGGCCAGTTCGACATCCTGACCATCGGCAACTACGAGGTGCCGATCTGGGCCAAGCAGAAGTGGCTCGCCGCGTTCGACAACCTGCCGGCCTCCTACGATGTGGATGACATCATCGCCCCGGTGCGTGCCGGCCTGACCTACCAGGGCAAGCTCTACGCGCTGCCCTTCTACGCCGAGAGCGTGATGACGCTGTACCGGACCGACCTGTTCAAGAAGGCCGGGCTGACGATGCCGGCGGCGCCGACCTACGACGAGATCCGCGGGTTCGCCGACAAGATCACCGACAAACCGAACCAGATCTACGGTATCTGCCTGCGCGGCAAGCCGGGCTGGGGCGAGAACATCGCCTATTTCTCCACCCTGGTCACGGCGATGGGTGGGCAGTGGTTCGACATGTCCTGGAAGCCGACCATCAACACCCCGGCCTGGAAGGCGGCGCTTGCCTACTATGACGGCATCCTGAAGGCGGACGGTCCTCCGGGCGTGTCCTCGAACGGCTTCAACGAGACCCTCTCGCTGTTCACGTCCGGCCATTGCGGCATGTGGATCGATGCCACCAGCGCTGCCGGAACGGTCTACGACAAGAAGCAGTCGCAGGTCGCCGATAGCGTCGGCTTCGCGGCATTGCCAACCGGCACCTTCAAGGGTGGGCCGACCTGGCTGTGGTCGTGGAACCTCGCTATTCCGGCATCGTCCAAGCAGGTCGACGCGGCGCGCGAGTTCATCAACTGGGCAACCTCGAAGGAGTACATCCAGCTGGTCGCCAAGACCGATGGCTGGGTGAACATCCCGCCCGGCACCCGGACCTCGTCCTACAACTTTGCCGATTACAAGCAGGTCGCGCCGTTCTCCGACTTCGTGCTGGATGCGATCAACCATTCCAACCCGAATGGCCAGACCAAGAACCCGCGTGCCTACGTCGGTGCGCAGTTCGTCGATATCGCTCCGTTCCAGGCGATCGGCACCCAGGTCGGCCAGATCATCTCGGCTACCCTGAGCGGCTCGATGTCGGGCAGCCAGGCGCTGCAGTCCGCGAACACGGCTGCCGGCCGGGCAATGCGTCAGGCGGGATACCAGAAGTAGCGCCGGAACACTGCGCGAAACGGGCGGGGCCATACTCGGTCCCGCCCAACCGCACGATCTACGCGATCAGTTCGAGAAGAACTGACTGCTGTGCGCCTTCAGCTGATCGACGCTGAGGTTGCTGAAGGTGATCGTGGTGTTGTCCGACAGCTTGATGATCGAGCCACCGGTGTTGGTGCTGCTCGCCGTGGCCAGGGCCGCCTGCACCTCGTTGGCGCCATAGCCGAACAAGCCTACCAGGTTGCCGGCAGCGCTGCCGAAATCCGATATGGTGGCATTGCCGCCCGCCTGCCCGTTCGAGAACATGAACAGGTTGCCGCTGCCGTTGCCGCCGGTGAGGGTGTTGTTGCCCGAACCCGCCGCCAGCGTATCGGCACCGGAGCCGCCGGTCAGGCTGGCGTTGCCGCCACCGCCGAACAGTTCGAGCGATCCTGTCGACAGCGAGCCGTTGAGCGTCTCGTTGCCGCCGCTGGCCATCAGGTAACTGACGCCGGTCGCGCTGAGATAGGTGATGTCGGCGCCGCTCGCACCGAATATCGACGCACCCTGGGCGCTGCCGCCGACGGTGGCGCTCGCGCTGGACTTGGCGATGAAGGCGAGCGATCCGGTACCATTCTCGAACGTCGAGGTGTTCACGCCGCCGAAGACGGTGGTGTTGCCGGACGCCGCGACGGTGTCGCTGCTGCCGCCGATGACCGTGCTGTTGCCGGACAGGTAGTAGGAGCCGGAACTGCCATCGAACAGCAACGTGGAACCGGTGTTGCCGTAGAATACGTTGTTCTTGCCGGCATCGACCAGCAGGAGCGCGCCGGAGCCGCCGAATACCGTGCTGCTGGATCCGGTCAGCGCGACGATGTTGTTGCCGCTGCCTACGGATACCTGATCGGTACCTTGGGAAAAGACGGTATCGTTTCCGGTGCCGGTAGACACCTGGTTGCGGCCGGTGCCGTCCTGGATCAGGTCGTTGCCCGCACCACCGTAGATGCTGTCATTGCCGTTGCTGGTGGCAATGCTGTAGCTGCCGGAACCGGCGCCCTCGAAGAGATTGTTGCCGCCGCCTGCGATGAACAGGCCGCCGCCCGCGCCACCGAACAGCGTGGTGCCGCCGGTGCCTGCCAGGACACTTGTCGACGAGCTGGTGAGGCCCTCGTTGATGGTGACCGGAGCGGTGGCAACGTTGGTGATGTAGCTGTAGCCCTCGGGAAAGGCATACGTCCCGGCTGTCGAGATGACGCCCTCGCCAGTCTGGCCGCCCGGTACAGAGGCAGGCGAACTGCCCGGCACCAGGTTCGCGCCGAACAACTGTCCGGTTGCTGCCAACCCGTTTATGGACGCGGCATAGAACTGGGCCAATGAAAATGCCGCGGCGCCATTGACTGTTACGGGTACAATGGCGCCCGAGGCTCCGGTTACTGTGACGACAGGCATGACAGATGTCCTTTTGTGCTGCGCGGTGGCCGATGCGGCCGCCGCCTGGATCCCGTGCGCCTATCTCCCCGCAGGATCGCCTTTCGACTTAGCTAACAGAGCTAGTTTTCTTGTTGCAACAGAATCCGTCACCGGAAAACGAATTTCCCGAAACGGACATAATGCTGCATTCGCGCAAGTCCTAACGGAATGACAAAGATCTCTGATCAAACGGGCGCGCTAGCCGCGCAACAACTTCTTCTTGACGTGATGAGGAAGAAGCTGAATCTCGACGTTGTACAATGAGTTCCGCCGAGTTGCGCGGCCGCACGACGCCGTGCGGGCGCGCACGCGGCCCGGCAACGATCATCCTACCGAAATGTTTGCAAGATGGCCCGCTCAGTCCGCCGCCTTCTCCTGGATCCGATAATCGACGATCGCGTGGTTCGGCTGTGGATAGGTGGCGCTCGGCGTGATCTGCACGCCGATCCCGGCCTTCTTGTACAGCCCCATGATCGCCTGCATGTTCGTGCTGACCTTGGCCTCGTCCACCGGCTCGCCCGGCTTGATCGTGATCACCGACTGGATCGCGCCGGACGTGATCTGCTTGTTGCCTTCGAACGTCACGCGATCGGCACGCAGCACCGCCGCGGCCTGCGCCGGCGGTGCTGCCTGTTCCTCGATCATGTACGCCACCAGCACCTGTCCCGGATGCGGGATGGTCATCTTCTGCTTGAAGCTGGCTCCGACGTTGGCCTTCCGATAGACGTCCAGGATCGCGTTGAGGTTGGATTGCAGATCCGCCCGCCTCACCGTCTGCCCGACGCTTATCGTCATCGCCGAGGTGATGTCCGCGGTCGACACCCGCCGGTTGCCCGTAACCGTGATCTTGAGCAGCTTCATGCCCTTGCCGGTAGAGGCAGTGCCTTGCGCCTGAGCCGAGGCCGCCATGCCGGTCTGCAAGGCAGGCTGCGCCGCGAGCGCCAGAGCCGAAGCCAGCACGATACGGACGAGCGGACGATCAGGCTTCACGGACATGCCATTTCCTCTCTGAAGAACAACCCGAACATACAAGCTCAGCCGGTACGGTCGAGAGCCGCCTGGTAGAGCCGCTCGCCACGCGTGCCCAGGAACGCGAAGGCAAACGCGTCCCGCGTCAGCGAGACGGTCATGAACCCGTGCTGTTCCACGCCCCAGCCGCCCGCGCCGACCGCGTTCAGATGCAGCAGCCTGGAGCCGGCGCCGTTGGTGATGTAGTCGATCGCCCCGACGCGGACATGCTGCAGGTTGTGGATGTGGCCATTCAGGTAGACCCGCACCCGGTGCCGCTCCAGCACCGGCCGGAGTGCGGCGATCAGCTCCGGCTCCTGCGTCAGCGCGCCGTCCGCGGTATGGATAGGGTGATGCCCGATCACGATCTTCCAGTCCGCGTGCGAGCCGGCGAGGGCCTGCTCCAACCAGGCGAGCTGGGCCGCGGCATCCTGGCCGTCGATCCTCACCTTGCTGTGCCGGTAGCGCGACAGGAACGGGTTGGTGTCGAGAAAGAACAGGTCGCAGACGGTGCCGTCGGCGAGCCGCTCGCGGCAGGCATAGTAGCGCGCCGGCATGGACCAGCGCGGGTCGCGTCTGCCGTAATCGAGCTGCGCCTGCACGTCGCCGCGATAGTCGTGGTTGCCGAGTATGACCCACCATGGCGACTGCAGCGACGGCGCGTCGTAGATATCCTCGAAGGAGCTGCGCCACTGCGGATCGTCGGTGCCGGCGACGCCCTCCTCGTAAAAGTTGTCGCCCAGGGATAATGTCCAGGCGCTGCGGCGGTTCGCGGCTGCGGTCCCCATCGCGACAGCGACCGCACGCTGCTCGTCATGGCCCTGCCTGCCCCAGTCGCCGATGCAGACGAAGTCGAGTGCGGGTGCGCGCGGCGCGGCGAACACGCGCGATGGCGGCGGCAGCAGACTGCCGGGTGTCGCCAGCCGCAGGGCATCCCGGCGGCCGAGCCGCATCAGTACGGTTTGTAGGGCAGGAACTTGCCGCTCATGGTGATGGCTACGCGGTCGCCGGTCTGGCTGGGCTCGCGCTGCAGGTCCATCCGGAAGTCGATCGCGCTCATGATGCCGTCGCCGAACTCCTCGTGGATCAGCGCCTTGAAGGTAGTGCCGTACACCGAGACCAGCTCGTAGAAGCGATAGACCAGCGGATCGGTCGGCACCGATGTCGGCAGCGAACCACGGTATGGCGGCTCCTGCAGCAGCTTGATCTCGAACGGTTCGAGGCCCAGGTGGTCGCCGATCGCCTCCGCCGCCGGCTTCGGCAGCGGCATCTGCCCGAGCAACGCCGCGGTCACGAATTCCTTCGACAATCCATCCGCGAGCTCGGCAAGACCGCTCCAGGTCAGTTCCCGCTCGATCCTGGTCCGCACGATCTTCTCGGTGAGGTCATCCCGCATGCTCATCGCCGATCTCCGCTGGGCCGATCTCCGCTGGGCCGATCTCCGCTGGGCCGATCTCCGCTGGGCCGATGTTCCTTCAGGCGCGGCATGAGCTCGACGAAGTTGCACGGCGAATGGCGGTTGTCGAGCTGCCATACGAGGATGTCGTCCCAGCCGTCCTTCACGGCCCCCGTGCTTCCCGGCAGCCCGAACAGGTAGGTCCCGTTGGCGACCCCGGCGAGCGCACGTGACTGGATGGTGGAGGTGCCGATCTTCTGGAACGACAGCATCCGGAACAGCTCGCCGAAGCCTTCGATGCGCTTCTCGACCACCCGGTCATAGGCTTCGGGCGTCACGTCCCGCCCCGTGACCCCGGTGCCGCCGGTGCTGATCACCACGTCGATCTGCGGATCGGCAATCCATGCCGACAGGCGCTGCGCGATCCGGCCGGCGTCGTCCCGCTCGATGGCGCGATCGGCCAGCACGTGGCCGGCCGCCTCGACCCGTCCGGCCAGGATATCGCCGGAGGTGTCGTTCGACCGGTCGCGGGTGTCCGAGACGGTCAGCACCGCGATGCGTACCGGGATGAAGGGCTTGCTGTGATCGAGACGGTCCATGCCGCGAACTGAGCAGGCCACCGCCCCTCGCGTCAATGCGCGGCGGGCGTCCTGGCGTCGATGCGTGGCGGGACGTCACGAGGCGGCACGTGCGATCCCGGGCACGACGGCATGATCGACACCGGCCCCGCGCAGCGCCGCCTGGTCCGCCTCCGTGGGCGACAACCGCACGATCTTGCCGCCGGCAGCGCCGAGCGCCACCAGCATGGCTGGCGCCTCGCCGTCCGAGACCACGCGCCGCGCGGCATCCCGCCGCGCCACTTCCAGCACCGCGGCGCTCTCGTCCGGCCCGTGCACGATCTCGTCGGCCTCGCCGAGCAGGCGCAGCGCGCGCAGGGTGAGCAGGTCGGCATCCCCGGGTCCCGGATGCACCAGGTGGACGAAGCCGCGCCGCATCGCGCTGGCACCGGACGCGGCATCTTCCAGCGCCCGCAGGTAGGCGGCCTCCGCCTCCGCCTCGCGCCCCTCGAGCATCAGCTCGGCGACGGTGCCCGACAGGGCGGCCTCCAGCATCCGCCGGCGCGCCAGCACATCGGGCAATCGTTCACGCGTCAGCGGCTGCATCCGGCCGGCCAGCGCGGCGAGCCGGCCGAACCCGGGCGGCACCAGCGTCTCGATCCGGGCCCGCAGCAGGCGCGCCAGCACCGGGCTGGCGCCTCCCGAGGAGATCGCGATCGAGAGCGGCGGCCGCGCCACCACGGCGGGCGTGATGAAGCTCGACAGCTCTGGCTGGTCGACCACGTTGCACGGTATCCCGCGCGCCCGCGCCGCCGCGGACATCGCCCGGAGTGCCGCCTGCAGCGGATGACCCGCCGCCCGTTCCTCGCCTTCGGCGGCGCCGACCGCGATCGCGCAGCCATCGAGCAACGCAGCTCGGAACTCCATCGCGCGGACGATCACGGCGCCGCAGCCGGACAGGTTGTCCGCGCGCCGCTCGGCCGCTTCGCCCTCGCCGAGCAGCAGGGCGCGGCGGCCGTCGAGATCGAGAAAGGCCGGCAGGTTCTTCATTGCATCCTTTCGAGTGTTCGTCTTTTGGCTGACTTCTAAGAGATTTTCAGCCGTGTAGGGTCACGTCCCGCTTCGGAGACGTGGTGTCATGTCGAACTACCGCCTCGAAGGCCAGTCCTGGACCACCCAGCCAGTCACCTGGGACTTCGCGGCCGCGACCCTGCCGGCGGATCGGAGCATCGATCCGTTCAGCAGCGTTATAACGCAACAGGATGCGCAGGCCGTCATCTCGGCGGCTTTCGAGACCTGGTCCAGCGTGACCAACCTGCAGTTCGTCTACGCGCCGCAGGACGGCTCGTCCGTCGATATCCGGAATGGCTGGGGCACTTTCTCGCAGGCTGCGAGCGACGGCCAGCAGATCGGCCAGACGAACTACTCCTACGATACGTCGACCGAGAAGTTCATCGCCGACACGGTGATCCGTCTGATCGACCCCAGCTAGCTCGGGCTGAACGACGACAGCGGCGTCCCGACGTACTATGACGGAGCCACGCTCTACCAGGTCATCCTGCACGAGATCGGTCACGCGATCGGGCTCGCGCATGACACGATCGACCCGTTCGCGCTCATGTATCCCTACTCGAGCGACGCCAACCAGCAAATCGCGCCCGTCGACATCCAGGGAGCGCAGGCGATCTACGGCGTCCCGCGGGCCAACCTTCATCGACATCGGCGCTGCCCAGGAGACCGTGTCCGGAACGCTGTCCGGCGCCCCCACCACCGTGTTCGGCAGCAGCGGGGTGCTCGACTATGCCAGCGGCAACGCGCTGATCGTGCTCGATCGCGGATCCGCCCAGGTGCATGACGGCAACGTCACGACATTCGCCGGCGGTGCCGCGCTCGCTGCCTCGAACAACCAGAAGGGCGAGTTCATCCTGGGCACCGGCCACGCCAGCATCAGCGGCGGTCTTGTCGGCTCGACCGACATCGTCTTTGGCGGCAGCGGCGGGTTCACCTATGTCGGCGCCCAGGAGTCCGCGAGCGTGATCGGCGGCACCGGCAGCGCCACGATTACCGGTGGCGCCGGCGGCGGCTATTACAGCGGCGGCAGCGCTGGCAATAACAGCCTCGCCGCCACCGGAATCGACACCGTGCTCGTCGGCGGCGGCGACAACGACACCCTGGTCGGCGCGGACGCCGGCTACAGCTACCTCGTCGCCGGCAGCGGGAACGAGACCTTGATCGGATCGATCGGGGCCAGCGGCGGCAGCGGCACCGATCGCTTCTACCTCGGCAGCGGCTCGGACGCGGTAGGTCTCGGCACCGGCCCGAGCGAACTCGTCACCGGCATCGGCACGGCCACGATCTACGGCGGCGGCGGCCTCGCCTACCTCTTCGGCGGCACCGGCGGGGCTGATCTCTACGTCGAGCGACCTGGCAGCAACATGTCCATCACCGGCTTCCGTGAGGGCATCGACCACATCGGCGGTGACGGCGCCGTGCCCGACGCCGTTCGCATCGCCGGCGGAAGCACCGTGCTTACCTTCGCTGGAGGCGCGACCATGACGGTAAACGGCTTGGTCGATCCTTCTGGAGCCGGCCTGCTCTAGTAACTCTCGTCATTGACAGAGACCGCTTTCTTTGAATCGATGGCTGGTCGGTTGTGTGGAGGTCGATTCGGTGTCTTCGAGACAGGTTGTGGTGAAGAGGTAT
>JAABUX010004023.1_pt1 | contig 18965 bp, 14 predicted proteins | sample 5561851 | NCBI WGS metagenome assembly JAABUX01 (sample SAMN10711883, study PRJNA513361) | rock metagenome | isolation source: Antarctica rocks | place: Antarctica: Victoria Land, Richard Nunatak red sandstone | collected 2016-01-03 | reverse complement strand
ACCTGTGCCGCGACCACCTCGCCGGCAAGGAGATGGAGGTCGGCCGGTTCTACGAGCAGCAGAAGCTGTACACCGCCGCCATAGGCCGGTTCCAGCGCGTGGTGGACGACTACCAGACCACGAACCATGTCCCCGAGGCGCTGCACCGCCTGACGGAAATCTACCTCATGCTGGGCCTGACCGAGCAGGCGAAGAAAACTGCCGCCGTGCTGGGCCACAACTACCCCGGCAGCCGCTGGTATGAGGACAGCTATTCCACCCTGGCTGAGAACGGCATCGCGCCACCCCTGGCCGGCAATTCCGGCAGCGGCTTCTTCTCGCGGACGTTCGGCAGCCTGTTCTAGTCTCCAGCCATGCTGACGACACTTTCGATCCGCGACGTCGTGCTGATCGAACGGCTGGACCTGTCGTTCGAGGCCGGGCTGACGGTGCTGACCGGGGAGACTGGGGCGGGCAAGAGTATCCTGCTGGACAGCCTTGGCCTGGCATTGGGCGCGCGGGCGGATAGCGGACTGGTGCGGAGCGGGGCGGACCAGGCCAGCGTCACTGCGTGCTTCTCGCCGCCGCCGGGCCATCCGGCGTTGGACCTCCTGGCGGAGGAGGGCGTGGTGCTGGAGGACGAGGTCGTCGTGCGCCGCGTGGTGTCGAAGGATGGGCGGTCCCGCGCGACCATCAACGATCAGCCGGTGGGGGTGGCGCTGCTGCGCCGGGCCGGGGCGCTGCTGGTGGAGGTGCAGGGCCAGGGCGACCAGATGGGCCTGGCCGATCCTGCGGTGCACACTCGATTGTTGGATTCCTACGGCGTGCCGCCCCGCATCCGCTCGGCCGTGACCCTGGCGTGGCGGGGCTGGCGCGCGGCGGCGGACGCACTGGAAGCCGCCCGCACGGCCATCGCGGAGGCGCAGCGGGAGGAGGACTGGCTCCGCCATGCTGTAGAGGAGCTGACCATCCTGGCCCCGCAGGATGGCGAGGAGGACGCGTTGGCCAGCGAGCGCCAGCGGCTGCAAGGCGGTGAGCGCCGGGCCGAGGCCATCGCCGCCGCCCTGTCGGAGATCGCGCCGCGCGACCGCCGCAATGCTGGCCCGGCCGCCAGCCTGCGCAGCGCCTCCCGTGCGTTGCAGAAGCTGGTTACGCCGCAGCAATCGGACGCCGACAATCCCGCGCAGCCTGCAATGGCTGCGCTGGAGCGGGCGGAGGAGGCGTTGGCCGAGGCTGAAACGCTGCTCAGCCGTCTGGCCAGCGACGCTGATACCGACCCGCGCCTGCTGGAGGCGGCGGAGGAGCGGCTGTTCGCCCTGCGCGGCGCGGCGCGCAAGCACCAGACCACCGTGACGGAACTGCCGGCGTTCCTGGCCCGGCTGCGCGGACGCCTGGCGGCGCTGGACACGGGGACTGCGGAGATCGCCGCGTTGGAGGCCCGGGCTGATGCCGCGAGGCTGGCCTATGCCGAGGCGGCCGTGGCGCTCAGCACGGCCCGCCACGCATCTGCTGGACGCTTGCAGGACTCCGTCACAGCCGAGTTGCCGCCGCTGAGGCTGGACAAGGCCCGCTTCGTCGTCGAGGTGCAGGCTTTGGAGGAGGCGCGCTGGAACAGTGCCGGCGCGGATGCGGTGCGCTTCCTGATCGCCACCAACCCCGGGCAGGCGCCGGGCGCGCTGGACAAGATCGCCTCGGGCGGCGAGCTGTCGCGGCTGATGCTGGCGCTGAAGGTGGTGCTGGTCAGCGGCGGGTCGGTGCCGACGCTGGTGTTCGACGAGGTGGATAGCGGCGTTGGGGGGGCTACGGCGGCGGCGGTGGGCGACCGGCTGGCGCGGGTGGCGGACCGGGTGCAGGTGCTGGTGGTGACGCACAGCCCGCAGGTGGCGGCCCGCGGCGGCGCGCACATGCGCGTCGCAAAGCAGGCCCGCAGCGGTCGGGCCGAGACGATGGTGCTGCCGCTGGACCTGCCGGCCCGGCGCGAGGAGATCGCCCGGATGCTGGCCGGGGAGACCGTCACCGAGGCCGCCCGCCGCGCCGCCGACAGCCTGCTGGGGGCCGCATGACCTTGGAGGAGGCCGCCGCCGAGCTGGAGCGCCTGGCGGCGGAGATCAGCCGGCTTGACCGTGCCTACCACGAGCAGGACGCGCCAGTGGTCACCGATGCCGAATACGACGTGCTGCGGCAGCGCAACATGGCGCTGGAGGCCGAGTTCCCTGACTTGGTGCGCCCGGACAGTCCTAGCCGCCGCGTCGGCTCGGCCCCGGCGGCGGGGTTCGCCAAGGTGCGGCACCGCGTCCCCATGCTGTCGCTGGACAACGCCTTTGCGGCAGCAGATTTCATTGAGTTCTGCGCCCGTGCCCGCCGGTTCCTCAACCTGGCGGCAGACGCGCCGCTCGGCTTCATCGCCGAACCTAAAATCGACGGCCTGTCGATCAACCTCGTGTACGAGCATGGCCGCCTGGTCCGCGGCGCCACCCGCGGCGACGGAGCCGAGGGTGAGGACGTGACGGCCAACCTTCGGGTCATTCCGACGGTGCCGCAAACCCTGCAAGGCCCGGCCCCGGCACTTATAGAAATCCGCGGCGAGGTCTTTATGACCAAGGCCGACTTCATGGCACTGAATACGGCGCAGGCGGTGGCGGGCGGCAAGGTGTTCGCCAATCCGCGCAATGCCGCGGCCGGGTCGCTGCGGCAGTTGGACGCGGGCATCACCGCCACCCGGCCCTTGTCGCTGTTCGCCTACGCCATGGGCGAGTGCAGCGAGACGGTGGCGGACACCCACGGCGGGTACCTGGAGCGGCTGCGCGGCTGGGGCCTTCAGGTCAATCCGCTGTCGCAGGCGGTGGCGGACGAGGCGGCGGCAGAGGCGTTCCAGGCCGCCATCGGGCTGGCACGGGCCGGGCTGGCCTACGACATCGACGGCGTCGTCTATAAGATCGATAGCCTGGCCTTGCAGCGCCGCATGGGCTTCGTCGGCCGTGCGCCGCGCTGGGCTATTGCCTGGAAGTTCCCGGCCGAGCGCGCGACCACGACGCTGGACGCCATCCATATCCAGGTCGGCCGCACCGGATCGCTGACGCCCGTCGCCTGGCTGGCCCCGGTGAACGTCGGCGGCGTGCTGGTGACGCGCGCCACCCTGCACAACGAGGACGAGATCGCCCGCAAGGACCTGCGCGTGGGCGACACCGTGGTGCTGCAACGGGCCGGCGACGTGATCCCGCAGGTCGTGCAGGCGTTGCCTGAGCTTCGGCCAGCCGGCGCGTTGCCCTGGACGCCGCCGGAGACCTGCCCCGCCTGCGGCAGCCTGGCCGTGCGCCCGGCGGACGAGGTGGTGCGCCGCTGCACCGGCGGGCTGACCTGCCCGGCCCAGGCGGTCGGTCGGCTGGTCCACTTCGTCAGCCGCACCGCGTTCGATATCGAGGGCCTTGGCGAGAGGACCATCCAGGAGTTCTACGACCTCGGCTGGCTGAATGGCCCGGCCAGCATCTTCCACCTGGCGCAGCACCGGGACGAGCTGCTGACGCGGGAGGGCTGGAAGGAGCGGTCGATGTCGAACCTGATGCGCTCCATCGAGGCGCGGCGGACGGTGCCGCTTGACCGCTTCATCTACAGCCTGGGCATCCGCCGGGTGGGCGAGACCAACGCTAAGCTGCTGGCCCGGCATTATGCGAGTTATCCGGAGTGGCGCAGGCGGATGCTGGACGCGACCGTGGTGGGCAGCGAGGAGCGGCTGGCGCTGGGCAGCATCATCGGCGTCGGCCCGGCGCTGGCGGAGGAGCTGGCGGGGTTTTTCACCGAGCCACGCAACTTGGCCGTGCTGGACGAGTTGGCGGCCTTGCTGCGGATCGAGGATGCAGCGCCGGTCGCGGTGGCGGACGGCGCGTTGGCGGGCAAGGCGCTGGTGTTCACCGGCACACTTGAAACCATGAGCCGCACGGAGGCCAAGGCCCGCGCCGAGCAGCTTGGCGCCCGGGTCAGCGACAGCGTGAGCAAGCGCACGGACTTGCTGATCCTGGGTGCGGATGCCGGGTCGAAGGCGAAGAAGGCGGCGGAGCTTGGCGTGGCGACGATGACGGAGGCGGAGTGGCGCACCCTGGCTGGGATGCCTACTATTTTGCCTGTCCCTTCCCCCTCCGGGCCGGGGTGAGGGAGGCGGCAAGGGTAGCAGACCTGTCCGAGACGGGCGTTGCATCGGTGCTCCCGGACCCAGATACGTGCTTGCGGCAAGGCTCCCTCACCCTGACCCTCTCCCGGAGGGAGAGGGGGAAGAAAGGCGTTTTCATGACTCAATCCCACCATATCGTTGTCGTCGGTGGCGGCGCGGCCGGGCTGGAACTGGTCACCAAGCTCGGCAACACTCTCGGCAAGCATGGCCAGGCGCGGATCACCCTGGTCGAGAAGTCGCGCACCCATATCTGGAAACCCCTGCTGCACTCCGTCGCCGCCGGCAGCATCGACCGGTCGCAGCATGAGCTGAACCTGCTGGCCCAGGCGCACTGGCACCACTTCACCTACCGCTTCGGCGAGCTGACCGGCCTGGACCGCGCCACGAAACGCATCACCCTGGCCGCCACCCAGGACGACGAGGGCCGGGAAATCACCCCCGCCACGTCGCTTGACTACGACACGCTGATCGTCGCCATCGGCAGCGTCACCAACGACTTCGGCACCCCTGGCGCGGCGCAGCACGCGGTCCCGCTGGACACGCCGGAGCAGGCATCCCGGTTCAACCGCCGGCTGGTCAACGCCTGCCTGCGCGCCAATACCCAGGACGGTCCGGTGCGGCCGGGGCAACTCCATGTCGCCATCATCGGCGCTGGCGCGACGGGCACGGAACTCGCGGCCGAGCTGCACCGCACCGCACGCGCCGTCGTGGCCTACGGCATGGACCGCATCGACCCGGCCCGCGACATCCGCATCGTGCTGATTGAGGCCGCGCCGCGTATCCTCCCTGCCCTGCCCGAGCGCATCTCCGCTGCGACGAAGACCTTGCTGGGCGAGATCGGCGTCATCGTCCGCACCGGAGCGCGCGTGGCGGAGGTGCGGGCCGATGGCGTCGTGCTGTCCGACGGCGAGGTGGTCCTGGCCGAGCTGGTCGTGTGGTCCGCCGGAGTGAAGGCGCCGGACGTGCTGCATGACCTGGGCGGGCTGGAGAACAACCGCATCAACCAGCTCGTCGTGACGCCAGCCCTGCAAGCCACCCGTGACCCCGACGTGTTCGCCATCGGCGACTGCGCCGCCTGTCCGCTCGGCGAGGGCACCGTGCCGCCGCGTGCCCAGGCGGCGCACCAGCAGGCGTCCCACATGATCCAGACGCTGCGCCGCCGACTGAAGGGATTGGCGCCGCGGCCGTTCGTCTACCGGGATTTCGGCTCCCTGGTGTCGCTGGGCCGCTACAGCACGGTCGGCAGCCTGATGGGCTTCGTGGTCGGGCGCAGCCTGTTCATCGAGGGCTATTTCGCCCGGATGGTATACCGCTCGCTGTACAAGATGCACCAGACCGCCCTGCATGGCGGCACCGCGGTGCTATGGCGCCTGGTCGCCCGCTACTCCTCGCAAAGCCCGGAGCCGGGCATCAAGCTCCATTGAGAAGCCTTGGCGGCTGCCCCGCTTGCTCCCGCTCGGCCTGGTCCCGTTCAGCCTGCTCGCACTCGACCTGCGCCCGCGCGCGCTCCCAGAACTCCAGGTCGCCGCCCTCCGGCCGCCCGGCCTGCTCCCATAGTTGGTAGGCCCGCTCCCGGATGGGGGCCAGCATGTCGTCTCTCGCCATCAATCCCGCCCCTGGATCGGAAGCCACGTTCCTAAGCCGCAGATGCGTCCGGCGTCCAGCCCAACTCTGCCATTATCTCGCCATTATGCTGCCCAGCAGCGGGCAGGTCACGCCTTAATGGGAGGCGTTCCCCATCCAGAGACAGCGGCAATGCCGGCAGCGGCAGCACCCGCCCGTCCGGCAAGGTCACGGGCACCAGCCCGCCGGACCCCAGCAGATGCGGGTCGGTGAACAGGTCCACCGGCTCGGCGATCGGCGCGTAGGGCAGCCCAAGGGCCTCACACCGTGCCATCAGCGCCACCTTGTCCAGGGCGCCGAACGCGGCGGCGATGCGCGGCAACGTCCGGTCGCGGGCCGCGACGCGCTGCGACGGGGTGGCCAACAGGGGGTCGGCCGCCAGGTCCTGCAATCCGAACGCGGCGCACATTACCCGCCACTGCGTATCGGTGACGACGCCGACGAACACCTGCGCGCCGTCGGCGGTGCCGAAGATGTCGTAAACCGCCCAGGCTGGCTGGCGAACGCCCATGGGCGGCGGCGCCTGCCCGGTGATGGCCGCCTGCGCCATGTGCTGCGACACCAGCATGGCGTTGTTCTCGAACAGCCCGGCCTGGACGTGCTTGCCCCGCCCGGTGCGCCCGCGCTCGATCACCGCCGCCAGCACGCCCAGCGCCCCGAAGGCGCCGGCCATCAGGTCGTTAACTGACGCCCCGGCCCGCATCGGCCGGCCCGGCAGCCCCGTCATGTAGGCCAGCCCGCCCATCATCTGCACGACCTCGTCCAACGCGGTGCGGTGCGCGTAAGGGCCGGGCAGGAAGCCCTTGCAACTGCACAGGATCAGCCGCGGGTTGGCGGCGCGCAGCGTGTCCCAGCCGAGGCCCAGCTTGTCCAGCGCGCCGGGCCGGAAGTTCTCCACCAGCACGTCGGCGTCCAGCAACAGCCGCCGCACCAGGGCCAAGCCGTCCGGCGTCTGCAGGTCCGCGGTGAGGCTGCGCTTGTTGCGGTTTAGCATGGCGAAGAACCCGGCGCCGGCGTTCTGCAGCCGCCGGGTGTTGTCCCCCGCCGGACGCCCGTCACGCGCCGCAGGCTCCACCTTGATGACGTCCGCACCCAGGTCTGCCAGCGCCAGCCCGCAGGCGGGACCCATGACCATGTGGGTCAGCTCGATCACCCGCAGGCCTGCCAGCGGCTGCTGCATCAGGCGGCCCGGCGGAACGTCTTGGGCAGGCCGGCGCGGGCCAGGGCGCCGTGCTTCTCCTCCGCCGGCAAGCCTTGTTCCAGGAGGGTGCGGGCGGCCACCAGGCGGTCCAGGTCGATGCCGGTGTGGAAGCCCTCGCTCTCCAGTAGGAACACCAGGTCCTCGGTGACGATGTTGCCGCTGGCGCCGGGCGCATAGGGGCAGCCGCCCAGGCCGGCCAGCGAGGCGTCGAAGTTGCGCACCCCCGCCTCCAGGCCCGCCAACGCGTTGGCCAGGCCCAGGCCCATGGTGTCGTGCAGGTGCAGCCCGTCCAGCTTATTCCCAATCGCCGCGCGCACGGCATGGACGACGGAGCGGATCTGCGCCGGGTGGGCGTAGCCGACGGTGTCCGCCAGCGCCACCATGTCCACCCCGGCCGCCGCCAGCGCCGCCGCCACCCGGACCACCTGGGCCTCCGGCACGATGCCGTCGATGGAGCAGCCGAAGGCGGTGCTGCAGGTCGCCTCCACCTGTAGCCCCGGCGCTTCCGTCCGCACCCAGGTTACGATGTCCCGCACCACCGCAACCTGGTCCATGGTGCCGCGGTTGGTGTTAGCGCGGCTGTCGCCCTCGCTGACGCTGACCGGGATGGTGATGCGGTGCGCGCCCGCCGCCGCTGCGGCCTGTGCGCCGCGCAGGTTGGGGACCAGCGCCACAATCACGACGGGTAGTCCGCGGGTGGCCTGCACGACCTCCGCCGTGTCAGCCATCTGCGGGATCAGCCGCGGCGGCACGAAGCTGCCGACCTCGATCTCCGGCACGCCGGCGGCGGCGATGGCCTCGACCCAGCGTATCTTGGCCGCCGTCGCCATGCGCGTCTTTGACATTTGGAGGCCGTCGCGCGGCCCGACCTCGCATACGATCACCGTTTCAGCCATGATGGGTTCCTCCCCGTCCAAGCAGGGCAACCGCATGCGGCGTGAGGACCAGGCTGGCTGCTTCCTCTCCTGGAGGGAGCAGCCAGCCTGGTCCTCACGCTAGGTGCGTTCGCCCCATGGCGTCAGGGTGCGACTGGATGATGGTGCGTGCAAGCCTCGCGCGGTTGTGCTGCATTGCCGGCGAGCCATCTGGGATACAGCCTGTTGCAACAACTTCGGTGACAACCTTGCTGCTACGCCTCTTGTCTGCCTTCGCCTGCGCCCTGATTGCCGCCCCGGCCTTGGCCCAGCCCGGCCCACCCGGCCCCCCTGCGGTCGGCGTCGTCCAGGCGCAGCGCCGCCCGGTGATCGAAAGCAGCGAGTTCGTCGGCCGCATCCAGTCCGTCAACCGCGTGGACCTGGTCGCCCGCGTCACCGCATTCCTGGAGGAACGCCGCTTCACCGAGGGCAAGGAGGTCCATACTGGCGACGTGCTGTACCGCCTGGAACGCTCGCCGTTCGAGGCGACGGTCGCCGCCCAGGCCGCCCAGGTCGCGCAGGCCAACGCCGTCCTGCAAAACAACAGCATCAAGCTGACCCGCGCCCAGTCCCTGCTGAGCGGACCCGCGGGCCAGCAGAGTAACGTGGACGACGCCGTTAGCGCCCAGCGCAGCCAGGCCGCCACGCTGGCCGGCGCGCAGGCGCAGCTCCGCCTGGCGCAGGTCAACCTGGACTATACCGAGATCAAGGCCCCGATCGACGGCAAGATCAGCCGCACCACCGTCACCGAGGGCAACGTTGTCGGCCCCGGCAGCGGCGTGCTGGCCACCATCGTCAGCCAGGACCCGATGTATGTGCTGTTCCCCGTGTCCGTCCGCGCCGCGTTGGACCTGCGGGACCGCTATGCCGACAAGGGCGGGTTCAGCGCGGTGACGATCCGGCTGCGCCTGCCGAACGGCAAGGACTACGACCAGCCGGGCAAGCTGGACTATGCGGACCCCACGGTCGCCGCCAACACCGACACCCTTACCTTCCGCGGCCGGGTGCCCAACCCGCTCCGCAACGGTCAGCAGGCCGGCAGCCCCGGCGACCGCGAGCTGAGCGACGGCCAGTTCGTCACCGTCACCCTGCAGGGCGTGGCGCCGGTGGTGCAGCTTGCCATCCCGCGCGCCAGCGTGCTGTCGGATCAGCAGGGCAGCTACGTCTGGGTGGTCGGGGACGGCAACAAGGCCGAGCAGCGGCGCATCCAGTTGGGCCAGAGCACGCCGGACCAGGCCATCATCTCGGCCGGGCTGAAGGAGGGAGAGACGGTGATCGTCGATGGCGTGCAGCGCGTGCGCCCCGGCGCCGTCGTGAACCCGGCCCCTGCCACCGCCACCGTCAACCTGCCGCCGCAAGCCCCGAGGATTTGACCGCATGATCTCCGGCGTCTTCGTCGACCGGCCGCGACTGGCCATCGTGATTGCGATCATCACTGTGATTGCCGGCAGCCTGGCGCTGCTGGTGATCCCGCTCAGCCAGTTCCCGGACATCGTGCCGCCGCAGGTGCAGGTCACCACGCGCTACCCTGGCGCGTCGGCGGCGGTGGTGGAGTCGACGGTCGCGCAGCCGCTGGAGGCGCAGGTCAACGGCGCCGACCGCATGATCTACATGAAGTCCAACTCGGCCAATGACGGCACCTACACCCTGACAGTGTCGTTCGAGCTGGGCACCAACCCGGACATCAACACCGTCAATGTCAACAACCGCGTGCAGTCCGCGCTGAGCCGCCTGCCGCAGGAGGTGCAGCGCAACGGCGTGACGGTGCAGAAGCGGTCCTCCGCCATCCTGGAGTTCCTGGCGTTCAGCAGCGAGGGCGCCAAGCAGAACCCGCTGTTCATTTCCAACTACGTGACGATTAACGTGCTGGACAAGCTGAGCCGGGTCAGCGGCGTGGGCGCGGCTTCGCTGTTCGGGGCGCTCGATTACTCGATGCGCATCTGGTTCGACACCAACCGGCTGATCGAGCTGAACCTGGCGCCCAGCGACATCGTCACCGCCATCCAGCAGCAGAACGTGCAGGCCCCGGTGGGCCGCATCGGCGCGCGTCCGACCAGCGACGCCACGCAGTTCCAGATCAACCTGCAGACCAAGGGCCGCCTGACCAGCCCGGAGGAGTTCGGCGCCATCGTCGTGCGCGCCAACCCGGACGGCAGCGTGCTGCGCATCCGCGACGTGGCGCGGGTGGAGCTGGACGCGGCGGCGCAGGACAGCGAAAGCCGGCTGAACGGCAATCCGGCCGTGACCCTGGGCGTGTACCTCGCCCCTGGCGCCAACGCCGTGCAGACCGCCGGGCGCATCAACGCAGCGCTGGAGGAGTTGGGCAAGCGGTTTCCCGAGGGCCTGAAGAGCCAGGTGTTCTACAACAGCAGCACCTTCGTCACCGACACCATCGAGGAGGTGAAGTCCACGCTGCTGGAAGCCTTCGTGCTGGTGGCGGTCGTGGTGTTCCTGTTCCTCGGCAACCTGCGCGCGACGCTGATCCCGATCATCGCGGTGCCGGTCAGCCTGATCGGCACCTTCGCGGTGCTGCTGGTGCTGGGCTACTCCGCCAACACCGTGTCGCTGCTGGCGCTGGTGCTGGCGATCGGCATTGTCGTGGACGACGCTATTGTGGTGGTGGAGAACGTCGAGCGCGTCTTGGAAGAAGAACCGGAGCTGACCCCGCGCGAGGCGACCAAGAAGGCCATGAGGCAGATCACCGCGCCGATCATCGCCATCACGCTGGTGCTGCTGTCGGTGTTCGTGCCAATCGGCTTCATCCCCGGCATCTCCGGCACGCTGTTCCGGCAGTTCGCGGTCACTATCAGCGTCGCCATGCTGATCTCGGCCGCCAATGCCCTGACGTTGTCGCCGGCCTTGTGCGGGGTGTTCCTGCGGCATAACGGGCCGCGGCGCGGCATCATGGGGCGGATCGGCGCGGGGATCGACTGGGTCCGCGATGGCTATGCGGCCATCGTGCGCCGGCTGATCCGGGTGGGCGTGCTGGCGGTGGTGCTGGTGGCGGTGTGCTTCGGCGGCATCTACGGCCTGACGCTGCGGACGCCGACGGGCTTCCTGCCGGACGAGGACCAGGGCGCGTTCTTCGCCGCGATCCAATTGCCGGACGGCGCCAGCGTCACCCGCACGCGGGAGGTGGTGCAGCGCGCCGAGGCCGTCGCCCACAGCATCCCGCAAATCCAGAATGTACTGTCCATCGTCGGCTTCTCGCTGCTGGACGCGGGCAACCAGTCGAACGCGGCGTTCATGGTGATGCGGATGAAGCCGTTTGCCGACCGCACAGCGGCGGGGGACAAGGTGCAGGCGCTGATCGGGCGGATGGCGGCGGGGCTGGGCGGCATCCGCTCGGCAATCGCGTTCCCTTTCAACCTGCCGCCGATCATCGGCCTCTCGACCGGCGGCGGCTTCGAGTACCAGTTGCAGAACCTTGAGGGCCGCGAGCCTGCCGAGATGGGGAGCGTGCTGAACGGGTTGCTGGCGACGACCAACGCCGACCCGAAGATCGCCCGCGCGTTCAGCACCTTCAGCGCGACTACGCCGAGCATCATGCTGGATATCGACCGGGAGAAGGCGCAGGCGCTGGGGCTGTCGATCAGCGACGTGTTCACGGCGTTGCAGGCGACGTTGGGCGGTATCTACGTCAACGACTTTAACCTGTTCGGCCGCACCTGGCAGGTGAACATCCAGGGCGAGGCGGCGGACCGCACCGATATCCCGGCGATCTGGCGCATCTACATCCGCAACCGGGTGGGGACGGAGGTGCCGCTGCGGAGCATCGCCGACGCGCGCATCGTGCTGGGGCCGCAGACGATCAGCCGGTATAACAACTACCGCTCGATCACCGTCCAGGGCACGCCCAAGGCCGGCGTCTCGTCCGGTGACGCGCTGGTGGCGATGGAGGCGATCAGCGCGACGACGCTGCCGCCGGGCTACAGCTATGAGTGGACGGGGACGGCGTTCCAGGAGAAGTCGGCGGCGGGGCAGACGGGGAAAATCCTGGGGCTGGCAATCCTGTTCGCCTATCTGTTCCTGGTGGCGCTGTACGAGAGCTGGGTGATCCCAGTGCCGGTGCTGATGTCGGTCAGCGTGGGCATCCTGGGGTCGTTTATTGGGATGCAGGTCTCGGGGCTGGCACTGGACCTGTATGCGCAGATCGGGATGGTGGTGCTAATCGCGCTGGCGGCGAAGAACGGCATCCTGATCGTCGAGTTCGCCAAGGAGCGGCGCGAGGCTGGGGAGTCGATCTCCGACGCGGCGCAGTTGGGGGCCAAGACGCGGTTCCGTGCGGTGATGATGACCAGTATTGCGTTCATCCTTGGCCTGGTGCCGCTGGTGACGGCCAACGGCGTGGCGCAGGTCAGCCGGCGGGCCGTGGGGACACCGGTGTTCGCGGGGATGCTGGCGGCGAGCACCTTGGGCATCTTCCTGATCCCGATGCTGTACGTGACGTTCCAGACCCTGCGGGAGCGGGTGAAGGCGCGCTTCGGCGGCAAGGGCGACGGCCATGGCGGCTCCCCCGTCGTGGTGGCCAAGACCCGCATGCCAGAAACCGTGCACTGATCGTTGCTGCTCCCTTTCCGTTCGGAAGAGGGCCGGGGTGAGTAAGGCGGTACGGATGGAGCGTTTCGGTAATAGCGCCCGCCGCACCGCTCTCGGACAGGTCTGCTCTTGCCGCCTTCCTCACCCCGGCCTTGGTCCGCTTCGCGGCCCAAGGCCGGAGGGAAAGGGAGAAGCAAGGTGGGGCTTCCCCTTTTCGCGGACGACCGTAACTATACCAGCAGCCGCCATCAACTAAGGAGCGCCTGCATGACCAAGTTCGGAATGGCCCAGCCGGTCCGCCGCGTCGAGGACCCCCGCCTGCTGATCGGCGAGGGCCGCTACACCGATGACATCTCCCTCCCCGGTGAGGCGTTTGGTGTTGTCGTCCGCAGCCCGCACGCCGCTGCCCGCATCCTCAGCATTGATACCAGCGCCGCCGCTGCCCTGCCCGGCGTGCTCGCGGTCATCACCGGTGCCGACCTGGCCGCTGATGGCATTGGCGGCCTGCCTTGCGCCATTCCGCTGAACAACCGTGACGGAACCGCCCGCGCCGACGTGCCGCACCCCGTGCTGGCCATCGACCAGGTGCGTCACGTCGGCGACCCCGTCGCCTTCATCGTCGCCGAAACCCATCAGGCTGCCCGTGACGCGCTGGAAGCCGTCATGGTGGACTACGACACCCAGGACAGCATCACCGACCTCGGCGCGGCGCTGGACGAGGGCCAGCCGCAGGTCTGGCCGCAGGTTGGCGGCAACCAGTGCTTCGATTGGGAGACCGGGGACAAGGCCAGGGTGGACGCGCTGTTCGCCGGGGCCGCTCACGTCACGGGCCTGACCGTCGTGAACAACCGCATCGTCGTCGCCAGCATGGAGGCCCGCGCCGCCGCCGCCGAGTATGACGCCGCGACTGGCCGCTGGACGCTCACCACCAACACGCAGGGTGGCTGGGGCATCAAGCAGCTTCTGGGCAGCGCCATCTTCAACGTGCCCGACGACCGGTTCCGCGTGGTGACGCCCGATGTCGGCGGCGGCTTCGGCATGAAGCTGTTCCTGTATGCCGAGCACGCGCTGACCTGCTACGCCGCGCGCAAGCTGGGCCGGCCCGTGAAGTGGGCCAGCGAGCGCAGCGAGGCGTTCCTGTCGGACACGCACGGCCGCGACAACATCATGAGCGGCGAGCTGGCACTGGATGCCGATGGCACGTTCCTGGCCATGCGCGTTCGCAACGTCGCCAACATGGGAGCATACCTGTCCACCTATGCGCCGATGATCCCGACCATGGCGGGGACCAAGGTACTGGCCAGCGTGTACGGCTTCCAGGCGATCTACGCCAACGTCATCGGCGTGTTCACCAACACTGTGCCGGTGGACGCCTATCGCGGCGCTGGCCGTCCGGAGAGCAACTACATCGTTGAGCGGCTGATCGACGCCGCAGCGGCAGAGGTCGGCATCGACCGGGTGGAGCTGCGCCGCCGCAACATGGTGCAGCCGTCCGCCATGCCGTACGTGACGGCGATGAAGCAGACCTATGACAGCGGCGACTTTGGCCGGGTGCTGGATGCGGCGCTGGAGAAGGTGGACTGGGCGGGGTTCGAGGGCCGCCGGGCCAGTAGTGCCGCACGTGGGATGAAGCGCGGCATTGGCATGGCTTATTATTTGGAGGCGACTGGCGGAGCGCCGAGCGAGCGGGCGGAGATCCGCTTTGCCGAGGACGGCTTCGTGGACGTGTATGTCGGCACGCAGAGCACCGGCCAGGGCCATGAGACGGCGTACGTGCAGTTGACGGTCGATCAGCTTGGCATCGACGGCGACAAGGTCCGCATCCGCCAGGGCGACACCGACAGCATCCCGACCGGCGGCGGCACGGGGGGCGCGCGCAGCCTGTACTCGGAGGGCCAGGCGATCCTGGTTACCGCCGCCAGCGTGATCGAGAAGGGCAAGCAGGCTGCATCCGAAGCTTTGGAGGCATCCGTCGCCGACATCGAGTTCGAGATCGGCGAAGGCGGGGCCGGCCGGTTCAGCGTGGCTGGCACCGACCGCGGCCTGGGCATCCTGGAGTTGGCTGCAGCGCAGCGCGCCCGCGCCGCCGCCGGGCAGGAGGCGACGCACCTCGACGCTGCCGAGGTCGCCAAGATCGATGCCCACACCTTCCCCAACGGCTGCCACATGGCGGAGGTGGAGGTTGATCCCGACACGGGCATGATCCAGGTGCTGCGCTACATCGTGTGCGACGATGTGGGTAAGGCAGTGAACCCGATGATCGTGCGCGGCCAGGTGCACGGCGGCGTCGCCCAGGGCATGGGCCAGGCCATTCTGGAGCGTACGTCCTACGATCCCTCCAGCGGCCAGTTGTTGTCGGGCAGCTTCATGGACTACGCGCTGCCCCGCGCGGCCGACCTGCCGGACATCGAGGTGGACCTGATCGAGGTGCCCTGCGCCAGCAACCCGCTGGGCGTGAAGGGTGCCGGAGAGGCCGGGGCGGTCGGCAGCCCGCCGGCGCTGATCAACGCGTTGGTCGATGCGCTGCGCGGTGCCGGGGTGCAGAGCATCGACATGCCCGCCACGCCGGAGAAGGTGTGGAAGGCGATCCACTTGGCGCAGGCGGCCTGACCAGCGTGGAGTAACCTGCATTGGGGGCGGCCGGCCAGCCGCCCCCATTTCGCGCCCACATGGCAACCCCCTGGAATCCGTTGCGTTGAGCCAGCATCAGCAACGGAGACTAGCCATGGCCATGTCGGACAACGTCAACGATACCATGCAGGACGCCAAGGCGCAGATCGCCCAGCTTCGCGACCAAGTGCAGACCCTGATGTCCGAGCGCGTCACCCCCGCGCTGTCCAACGCTGCCGACCAGGCCAGCGAGTATGCCAGCCAGGCTAAGGACATGGCCTCCGACCAGGCTGAGATGCTGTCTGAACAGGTGCGCGAGTCTCCGTTGACCGCCATCCTGATCGCAGCCGGCGTCGGCTACCTCCTCGGCCGCATCGCGCGTTAAGCCGATGCGAGCGGTCGAACTCGCAAAGGTTGCCGCGAACGCGGAGGCGTTGCGCCTTCGCCAGTTGGCGAGCCGCCAGGGGCTGCGGGCGGTATATGGCGCGGTGGCTGCCGTCTTCGGCTTGGCTGTCCTCGTGCTGGTGCACGTCGTTCTCTACAACCTTTTGGTGCTCTATGTCTCGCCGTTGGTGGCCAGCCTGATCCTGTTGGCATTGGACCTGGTTATTGCCGGGATATGTGGCCTGAAGGCCCTGAAGAGCACGCCGAGCGCGATTGAGGAGGAGGCGCTGGCCATCCGCAAGCAGGCCCTGATCGACCTGAAAGGGTCGGTGACGGTGATGTCGCTGGCTGGGGAAGCAGCAGGGACGATGTTCCGCCGTGGACGGGGACGGACTGTCACCGTGGTGAAGCCGCGCGGCACGGTGCGCATCGCCGGGGAGCTTGCGGCGCGGCTGCTGTCCCAGCGCTAGGCGGGGCTGACGGGTGAGGCTATAGGGCCGGGTGTTCCAGGGGACACCCGGCCTTGCCGCATTCAGACGAAATCACGGTGATCACCCGCCGCCAAGGGCGGATTGGGCGAATTACGCTCAATCGGCCCAAGGTGCTGAATGCCTTGAACCTCAGCATGATGGACTGCATCAGTGCGGCGTTGGCGGGGTGGCGCGATGACCCGGCCGTCCATGCCGTGGTGATCGAGGCTGCGGGCGGGCGGGCCTTCTGCGCTGGGGGCGACATCCGCCTGATCCGCGGCATGGTCCTGGCCGGCGACCATGCCGGGGTCGAGGCATTTTTCGCCGCCGAGTATGCGATGAATCTTGCCATAGCTCGCTATCCCAAGCCCTACGTGGCCTTGATCGACGGCGTGTGCATGGGCGGCGGCATGGGCTTGTCGATCCATGGCAGCGCCCGTGTCGCCTCCGACGCGGCAGTGTTCGCTATGCCGGAGACCGGAATTGCGTTGTTCCCCGATGTGGGAGCCAGCTTTGCGTTGCCGCGGCTGCGTCAGGGCTATGGGATGTACATGGGGCTGACCGGCGCGCGGCTGGACGGCGCGGACGCCGTGTGGGTCGGCGTGGCGACGCACTTCGTATCCCGTGCGTGCCTGGCAACCTTGGCGGACGAGATTGCAGAAGATGGCATGGCCGTGCTGGCCGACGCCGCCATCATGCCGCCCCCTGGCGCAATGGCCGCCATAGCCGGGCAGGTGCGGTGCTTCGAGGCTGGCAGCGTCCCCCGGATCATCGCCGCGCTGCGACGGGACGGGTCCGACTGGGCGCAGCAGGCTCTGGCCGCCCTGCATGCAGCCTCGCCCAGTTCCGTCCTGTGGTCCCATGAGCTGATCCGCCGCGGCGCCAGCCGCACGCTGGAGGAGTGCCTGCAAGCCGAGTTGGCGTTGACCCGGCACGCGACCCGCCATCCCGACTTTCTTGAAGGCGTCCGTGCCATGGTGGTGGACAAGGACCGCGCTCCCCGCTGGTCGCCGGCCTGTCTCGCCGACGTGGACCCGGCCGGCATCGACGCCCTGTTCGCGTGAGGCTAAGGACGGCGCGGCTGCTTCTGCGGCCCTTTCTGCCGCAGGACTTGGAGCCGTTCACGGCGCTCAATGCCGACCCCGATGTGATGCGCTACTTTCCCGCGTTGCGTGACGGGGCCGAAACCAGGGCCGCCATGGCGCGCGGCGCCGCCGCCCTTGCAGCGGACGGCTTTGCACCCTGGGCCATGGACTTGCCCGGCACCGGCTGGATCGGCTTCTGCGGCCTGAGCATTCCGACCTTCAGCGCGCCTTTCACCCCTTGCGTGGAAATTGGCTGGCGCCTCGCCCGTATCCATTGGGGCCATGGATATGTGACGGAGGCAGCCATGGCGGCACTAGAGGACGGGTTCGACCGGGTTGGCCTGCGTCAGGTCGTGGCCTTCACCGCCACCGCCAACCACCCGTCGCGCCGTGTGATGGAGCGCATCGGGATGGTCCGCGACCCCGCCGGCGACTTCGATCACCCACGCATTCCGTCCGGCCATCCCCTGCGCCGGCACGTCCTGTACCGCATCAGCGCGCCAGCAGCACCAGGATGACGCCGCATACGATCAGCACCAGGCCTGCCACATCCACCCGGCGCAGGGTCTCCCGCAGGTAGAATCGGCTGAACAGCAGTGTGAACACCATCTCCGCCTGGCCCAGCGTCCGCACCAGCGCCACCGGCGCCAGCGCAAAGCCGGCGAACCAGCAGCCGGACCCGCAGGCCGACAGCGCCCCGACCCAGGCGGAGCTGCGCCAGGACGTGAATGCCGCCCGCAGCCCCACGGGTTCCCGCACCGCCATCCAGGCGCCCTGCAAGGCGGTCTGCATGACGTTGGTCACCACCAGGGCCAGCAGCGCCGCCAGCACCGGGTCGGGCGCGGCCAGCGCCAGCGTCGCCGCCTTGATCCCCACCCCGGCCAGCGCGAACCCGGCCCCGGCGCCCAGGCCGCACAGCGCCGCCGGCTGCACCGTGGCCCGCAGCAGCCTGCGCGGGTCCAGCCCACGGCCGGCTAGCGATAAGGTCAGCACGCCGCACAGACCCACCCCGATCCCGGCGAGCGCCAGCGGCGCCAGGCTCTCGCCCAGCACCAGCCAGGACACCAGCGCCGCCTGCACCGCGTCCGTCTTGGAGTAGGCGGTGCCGACTGCGAAGCTGCGGTAGCCGAACGCCATGATCAGCAGCGATGTGCCGACGATCTGCGCCACCCCGCCTAGGGCGCAGCCCAGCAGGAACCTACGGTTCGGTGCCGGCAGCATCCCGTCCGTGGCGGTCCAGTAAACGCCCAGCAGGACGGCCCCGACCGGGATGGCATATACATACCGGACGAACCCGGCCGAGCCGACCGACAGCGTGCCCCGCAGCCGCTGCTGCAGCGCTGTCCGCCAGGTCTGGAACAGCGCCGCCGTGAGGGTGACGGGAACCCAGAGGGGGGGCACCGCCTGTGCTACCGGGGTTGTGATCGGTTCGGCAACGTTGGTGCAGCAACCCAGCCGTGTGCGGTTGTGTTCACGCACGATAGGGAGAAGCACATCTTATGCGCGCCATTGTCATCGTTGCCATTGCTGTGCTTGCTGGCCCTGCTGTCGCTCAGACCGCCCGTGTTCCGGCTAAGGATGCAAAGGTGTGGACTGCCGCGCCAGTGCCGGGCACGAGCAAGGATACAGGAGCGCCGGCGGACCGGGCGGGTTTCGCGTCCGGTCCGGAGGGCGGCGTGCTGTTCAGCGGCACTCCCACAGGCGCACCCCGCGACGGTGGGGGCAATGATCCCGCCTCGGGCGGCGCAAGCCCTGCTCAAAGCCAACCGACACCTGATCTCGGCAAGTAGGCCAGGCTCTGCCTCGTCAGGCATACGCTGACTCGCACGGGTTGCAGGCGCCTACTCAACCACGCTGAGCGTGCAGCTTGCAGGGCTGTTCAACGCTGCTGGATAGGCGGCATTGATGCTGCCCTACCGCCTATGAGGGGCGATGTGAGGCGGCTGATCGCAAGAGGGGTTCCCGAGCCGGCTCGTGTCTGACTTCCATGGCGGC
>JAABUX010004022.1_pt1 | contig 18973 bp, 20 predicted proteins | sample 5561851 | NCBI WGS metagenome assembly JAABUX01 (sample SAMN10711883, study PRJNA513361) | rock metagenome | isolation source: Antarctica rocks | place: Antarctica: Victoria Land, Richard Nunatak red sandstone | collected 2016-01-03 | reverse complement strand
GTCCCAACCCCGCCGGGAGTAATTCCCGGGTTGACCAGGAACGAGTAGGTGTCCGTCGCCGCTGCGCCCGAGACGAACCCGCCATTGCTGAATCCAACGGCTGAGTTGCCGGAGCCACCCTGCTCGATAAGATCACCACTCCCCGTAAGAAGGAAAAAATCGTTTCCCAGCGCGCTTGAGAACGTATTGTTGCTGCCAGCGTCGGCGACGCTCGCAGTCCCGCTATTGAGGTTGATAGTGTTAGACTGGCTCCCCGCTGCGATCGTCGCACTGACGGCGCTAGGCCGCTGGATTGTCACCTGGGACCAATTTCCACTAAGACTGATGACCGATGCCCCTGTTCCAGTAGTGATTGAGTTGCCCGTATTGAACGACGTGGCAGTGCTCGAAATCGCATAGCTATTGGTTCCGGTGCCCCCAGTAGTGATATTAGACATCCCCAAGATGTCTACGACCCATGCTCCATCCGTCATTGCGAACGTGTTGCTGTCGCCTTGAAACACATCGCCCGAATTGCTGGCGTCGATCGTGTAGTTTTGCTTGCTTCCTGTAACTACTGGCATAATCGACCTTCCGCCCACGCCCGCCCTTCAGCCAAGCACGGACGAACCGGGCCAGGCAGGGCATATCGCCTATAGCAACTATCACCCATCCTGTCACTACGGTTTATAGCGATCCGGGCAATGCACCAGGCCGCCCAAAAAGATAACCCTGGCCGTATTCCACGCCGATCTCGCTCATCAGGCGGGCCTGGGCTTCCGTCTCAATCGTTTCCGCGACGCTCTTGGCTCCCATGAAGTTCGCGAGCTCCACCATCGACAGCAGGAAGCCATGCTCGCGCGCACTGGTGAGAGCGCCCGCGACATATCCCCCATCGAGCTTCACGTAATCGACCCGGAACTCCCGAAGGTACCGGAACGCCGCCGCACCGGCGCCGAAATCGTCCAGGCACACAGCTACGCCCGCCGCCCGCAGCCCGGCCATGCTCGTTGACGCCGAGGCAAAATCTTCGATGTCGGCCGTTTCGGTCAGTTCGATCAAGATCTCTCCCCCGGCCCGGCGCGCCTCCGCCAAGCGGCTAAGCATCCGATCCCGGAAACCAGCGCTTTGCATCGAGAGCCCGGACACGTTGACCGCCACGGGCGCACCCGTCGCTCGCGCCGAAGCCGTCGCCGCCTGGTCCATCACCGCCCAATCGAGCTCCTCGAACAGCCCCGCTGCCTCGGCAAAGAGCACGAAATCCTGCGGCGATCGGCTCGGCAAATCCAGCGTCGCCTGCGGTCGTATCAACGCCTCATAGTGATGCACCGCACGGCTCGAGAGTTCCACGATCGGCTGAAACAAAAGCTTGAAGCGCCGCCGCACAATCGCCGCGCGTAACGCCTCGATCTGCTCTTCCGCCGCCGCTACAAACTGCTCGAGACCGCCACCCGCAGCCAGCGTCTGCGTCAACCCGTTCTCGCGGAAACCGCCCAGCACGAGCCGCAGCGCCCGCGACGCCCGGGCGAGCCCCAGACCGCCTCGGCTCAACTCGAAGCCGGCGCTCCGCACCTGCACCCGCGGCCCCGCTCCACTCCCGCGCAACATCTCGCCAACCTTGGCCGCCACCGCCGCCATATCCGCCCCGGCTCCCGCAAGCATCCCGAACCGGCCACCGCCCATGACACCCGTCGTGGCGCCCGGCCCCGCATGCCGATGCATCGCGGCCACTACCTCGTCTTCAAGGGTCTGTTGCGCATTGGCCGATAGCCGACGCCGGGCCGAAGCCCAGCCTTGCAACTCCAATAGCCCGAGTTGCCCAGACCCGTCCTGTTCCCCCGAACGCAGCCGCGCCTCGGCCGCATCCACGAACCGCACCCCCCGCTCCGGCCCGGCCCCTCCCGCGGGCGCCGTCCGGCCAAAGGTGATGAAAACGTGCGCTGCCTCGCCCTGCATCGCGAGCGCCGAAAAACTCATCCGGCTCCCTTCCCGATCCGCCAGGCGCAGCACTTGCGGGGCGGTCCGCCCCTGGCGGCGCGCCGTCGCCATTGCGAGCGTAAGCGCGGCTTGATCCTCCGATGCGACCAGTTCATGCAGCTTGCGCCCGACAAAGGCCGCCGCCGGCTGGTGAAACCGCGCGTTGAAAGCGCCATCCGCAAATACGATGGATCCATCTGCCTCCGTCTCGATCAGTAGGTCCGCGGCGGCAAAGGCAAACGCCAGAAAACGATCGCGCATGGCCTGCGGCGGGGTAGGGGAGCTTTCCGAAACTGTCATAGCCGGTCCTAAACAACGATCGCCTTCTACCAGGAAGCGGTTAACAACCGATGAACACACTCAGCTTCGCCGTGACATCCCAAGGATGGCCACGCCAAACACCGAACACATGACCGTTACCACAATCAGCATGAGCCGCACTCTCGCGGTTACGGCTGCGGCCTGCCGTTCCATCCGGGCCTGAAAGACGTCTCGCGCGGCAACGACCCGTTCCTCGAGCGGCCCCGTCCCGTCCAGCACCGCCCCCGCACTGCTGCCGAGGGCCGGCCGCAGCCGCTCGAGCGCCGCCCCATGATCGGCGCCCCGCCCGGCAGCCAGCGCCGCGTCCAGCACCCTGCTGCGCACAATCGCCCGCTGCAACGGAACCGGTGCCGCGTAAAGCGCAAATCCACCCACCAATCCCAGCACGAGGAAGCACATCGCGAGAAAAGCCGCCCAAACCCCACCCTGCCGCCCCAAACCCAACCTCCCTGGTTGACAGCCCAAAACCGAGCTTGTATCCGCCCCAGCCTCCCCGCGATACAACGCCTGCGCGACCGCGCACGCCTGAAGGACGTGTTATGAGAGTCCGGAATAGCCTGAAGTCGGCCAAGCTACGCGACAAGAATTGCCGCGTTGTCCGCCGTCACGGCCGCGTCTACGTCATCAACAAGAAGAATCCACGCATGAAGTGCCGTCAAGGCTAGGCTCCGCTTGCCGGCCGGGCGCGGTCGCATCATCTTAGCGTCATGATCACCCAGCCGAAGCCGAAGGCCGATATCCTCGCCCGCCGGGCCGAAATCCTGGCGGGTCTACACGCCATCGTCCCCGGGTCGGGAGTGATCGGCGAGCCCCTTCGCCTCAAGCCGTACGAAACCGACGGCCTCGCCGCCTACCGCCAGCCGCCTCTCGCCGTCGTCCTGCCCGAGACCACCGAGCAAGTGGCCGCAATCATGGCCTTCTGCCACCGTCAGGGCGTCCGCGTCGTCCCCCGCGGCGCTGGCACCAGCCTCGCCGGCGGCGCGCTGCCCCTCGAGGACGGCATCGTCCTCGGCCTGATGCGCATGAACCGCATCCTCGAAATCGACTACCCCGACCGCCTCGCTCGCGTCCAAGCCGGCGTCACCAATATCGGCATCACTAAGGCGGTCGAAGCGCGCGGCTTCTTCTACGCGCCCGATCCTTCAAGCCAGCTCGCCTGCATGATCGGCGGCAACGTCGCTATGAACTCCGGCGGCGCCCACTGCCTCAAATACGGCGTCACCGCCAACAACCTCCTCGGCCTTCGCCTCGTCACTGTCGAGGGCGACATCCTCGACATCGGCGGCGAGCACCTCGACGCCGCCGGCTACGACTGGCTCGGCCTGCTCACCGGCAGCGAAGGCCAGCTCGCCATCGTCACCGAGGTCACCGTCCGCATCCTCCGCGCCCCCGAAGGCGCCCGCGCCATGCTCGCTGGCTTCCGCGCCAACGAGGTGGCCGGCCAGGCCGTCGACGCCATCATCGCCTCCGGCATCATCCCCGTCGCCCTCGAGTTCATGGATCGTCCCGCCATCCACGCTTGCGAGGCCTTCGCACACGCCGGCTACCCGCTCGACGCCGAGGCCATGCTCATCATCGAGGTCGAGGGAAGCGCCGCCGAGCAGGACCGCCAGCTCGCCGAAATCAGCGCCATCTGCCAGCGCTTCGATCCGATCAGCCTCCGCGTCAGCCAATCCGCCGAGGAGAGCCTCGCCATCTGGAAAGGCCGCAAGGGCGCGTTCGGCGCCGTCGGCCGCATTAGCCCCGACTACCTATGCATGGACGGCACCATCCCCACCGGCCGCTTGCCCGATGTTCTCCGCCGCATCGGCGAGATGAGCGCCGCCTACCGCCTCCAGGTCGCCAACATCTTCCACGCCGGCGACGGCAATCTCCACCCCCTCATCATGTTCGACGCCAACGACCCGGACAGCTTCGAGCGCGCCGAGCATTTCGGCGCCGATATCCTCAAGCTCTGCGTCGAGGTCGGCGGCTGCCTCACCGGCGAGCACGGCGTGGGCGTCGAAAAGCGTGACCTCATGCGCGTCCAGTTCACCGATGCCGAACTCGACCAGCAGCGCCGCATCAAATCCGCCTTCGACCCCGGCTGGCTCCTGAACCCGAGCAAGGTCTTTCCGCTCGAAGGCGCCGCCGCGGCCGCATGAACCTCGCCCCCGCCGACGAGCCCGGCATCGCCGCCGCCGTCGCCGCCGCCCATGCCGCGCGCGAGCCCCTCCTCGTCGAAGGCGGCGGCTCCAAGCGCGCCATGCTCCGCCCGGTCCAAGCTGCGGGCACCCTCTCCACCCGCAACCACCGCGGCGTCACCCTTCACTCCCCAAGCGAGCTCATCATCGCAGCCCGCGCCGGCACGCCAGTGCCGGAGGTCGAGGCCAAGCTCGCCGAAGCCGGGCAATACCTCATCGCCGAGCCACCCGATTTCTCGGCGCTGCTCGGCGGCAGCCCGCCCACCCTCGGCGGCATCGTCGCCGCCAACCTCTCCGGCCCCCGCCGCATCGCCTGGGGCGCCACCCGCGACCACATCATGGGCATCCGCTTCGTCAACGGCACGGGAGAAATCCTCCGCTCCGGCGGCCGCGTGCTGAAAAACGTGACCGGCCTCGACCTCTGCAAGCTCCTGGCCGGCAGCCACGGCACCCTCGGGGTCATGACCGAGATCACCCTCAAAGTCCTGCCCGCGCCCGCCGCGGTCGGCACGCTGATCCTCCGCAACCTCGCCGCCGGACCCGGCGTCGCCGCACTATCCGCCGCCCTCGGCTCACCCTATGGCGTCTCCGCCGCCGCCTGGCTCCCCGCCGAAGCCACCGCCCGCGCCCCCGAATTGCCGCCCGGCACCTGCACCCTCATCCGCATCGAGGACTTCCCCGCGAGCGTCGCCTACCGCCTGGGCCGCCTGCAGCAAACCTTCGGCGGCGACTTGCTCGGCGATGCCGCTTCGCGCACGCTATGGCGCCGGGTCCGCGACGCCGAGCTCCTGCCCGCGGCGGACGACGACGCGATCTGGCGCGTCTCGGTTCGTCCCTCCGCCGCACCCGCGCTGCTCGGCGCGTTACCGGGGTACCATCATTTTCTAGACTGGGGCGGCGGCCTGGCCTGGATCGCCGGCCCAGCCACCGCCACGACCCACGAGGCGATCTGCGCCGCGGCCCGCGCCGCGTCCGGCACCTGGACGCTTTTCCGCGCCCCCGAACCGCTCAGCGCCGCCGTCCACGTCGTCCCCCCCGAACCCGCGCCCCTCGCCCGCATCACCCGGCGCGTCAAGGCCGCGCTGGACCCCGCCGGCATCTTGAACCCCGGCCGCCTCTACGCCGGGTTGTAGGACCTCCATGCAAACCTCCTTCACCGCCGAGCAGCTCGCCGACCCCCAAACCGCCGCCAGCAACCAGGTCCTCCGCACCTGCGTCCATTGCGGCTTCTGCACCGCGACCTGTCCCACCTTCGTCCTCCTCGGCGACGAGCTCGATAGTCCGCGCGGCCGCATTTATCTCATCAAGGACATGCTCGAGAGCGGCCGCCCCGCCACCGAGGAAGTCGTCCGCCATGTCGACCGCTGCCTCTCCTGCCTCGCTTGCATGACGACCTGCCCCTCCGGCGTGAACTACATGCACCTCGTCGACCACGCCCGTCAGTACATCGAGGAAACCTACGAACGCCCGCTGCAGGAGCGCGTCATGCGCGACGTGCTCGCCGCCGTGCTGCCCCGCCCCGGCCTGTTCCGCTGGGCCATCCAGGGCGCCCAGCTCGCCAAGCCCTTTCGCGCCCTGCTGCCCAAAAAGACGAAACTCGGGTCGCGCCTCAACGCCATGCTCGACCTCGCCCCGGCCAAGCTGCCCCGCTACGAGCGCGCGCAGAAGCCGCAGACCCACGCCGCATCCAGCCCCCGCCGCGGCCGGGTGGCACTGCTTGCCGGTTGCGCCCAGACGGTCCTCGACCCCGAGATCAACCGAGCCACCATCCGCCTCCTCACCCGCCTCGGCATCGAGACCGTCATCGCCGACGGCGTCGGCTGCTGCAGCGCCCTCACCCACCATATGGGCAAGCACGATCAGGCGATGGCGACGGCCCGGGCCGCAATCGCCGGCTGGACCAAGGTCCTGGACGCTGGCGGCCTAGACGCCATCGTCATCAACACCTCCGGCTGCGGCACTACCGTCAAGGATTACGGCTTCATGTTCCGCAGCGAGCCCGAGCCCTGGCGCAGCCAGGCCGCCCGCGTCTCCGAACTCGCCATGGACATCACCGAATACCTCCACAAACTCGGTTACGCCCCAACCCGCCCGGCATCTTCCCTCCGCGTCACCTACCATTCCGCTTGCAGCCTCCAGCACGGCCAGCGCATCACCGAGGCCCCGAAAGCACTGCTCCGCGCCGCTGGCTTCACCGTGACCGAGCCCGCCGAAAGCCATCTCTGCTGCGGTTCCGCCGGCACCTACAACCTGGTCCAGCCGGAAATCGCCGGCCGCCTCCGCGCCCGTAAGCTGGACAATATCGCGATCACTGAGCCCGACCTCATTGCCGCCGGCAACATCGGCTGCATCACCCAGCTCGCCGGCGCGACGCCCATCGTCCACACCGTCCAGCTCCTGGACTGGATGGCCGGCGGTCCAGTCCCACCCGGCGTCCCGGCCCATTGATGCAAATGCGCCGCCGCGCTCTCCTGCTCGCCCTCGCCGCCACCCCAGCCTACGCGCAAACACCGCGCCCGCAGCCGATCGACCAGCTTTTCGCCGCCTTGCGCCTCGCCCCGAACGAGCCCGCGACTGCCGCCGTCGAGGCGCGTATCCTCGCACTCTGGGACGCCCAGGCCTCGCCCGCCGTTCGCCTGCTCCTCGCCCGCGGCACCCGTGAACTCGGGCAGAACGCGCCATCGAACGCCTTCGACAGTTTCGACGCGGCCCTCGACCTCCAACCGGACCTGATCGCCGCCTGGCGTGGCCGCGCCGTGGCCCGCATGCGCCTCGGCGATGCGACGGGGGCGGTCCATGATTTCGAGCAGACGCTGCAGCGTGAGCCGCGCGACTTCGCGGCGCTCTCGGACCTGTCTCAGCTCGCCGGGTCGCGCCAGGATTGGCCCGGCGCACTCGCCGCCTGGCAGCGCGTGCTCGCAATTGCCCCGAACACCCCAGGAGGCGCGGCGCGGCTAGCCGACCTGCGCCGCCGCGCCTTCGGCGATCCAACGTAACAGCGTCTTGATTCTGGTTGTGTACTGGACTGACCAGGGTTAAAGCTGCATCACAGAACCGGTATTGGTAGAGCCCGCCGTGACCTCCATCGTCACCGACGCCCGCATCGGCCAAACAATCGAGACCGCCTACGACGCCGCCACCAATCCCGAGCGCTGGCCGTTGCTCCTCGAGCGCCTCGCCCAGCTATTCCGCAGCCATTTCGCCGACCTTTTTGCCCGCAGCCATAACCGGGTCCACTATCGCGGCCTCGCATTCGGCCTCCCACAGCACGAATACGAGCACGAGTTTCTGGATACTTGGTCGAAACGCAACGTCTGGGGCCAAACCCGCCCGGTGCGCATCGCCGGCGAGGTGCTCTCGACCCGCGCCATGGTCTCGAAGCGCGAACTGGTCCGCAGCGAAATCTACAACGAATACCTAGCGCCTCGCGGCCTGCACGAAGGGCTCCGGATCTCGATCTGGTCCGACGATGACGGCATCCAGGACATCTCCCTCCTCCGTCCCTGGTCAGCCGGCCCGTTCGAGGGAGAGGAACTGGCCCTGGCCGCCCACCTCCTGCCGCACCTCCAGCGCGCCGCCGCGATAGCGCGTGCCTTACGCCAAGCCACCCTGACCACGGCGGCAAGCCTGGCCCACCACGACGCGACGGGTTCGGCCCTGTTCACGATAGATCGCGCCGGCCGTGCGACACCAAGCAACCGCGCTGCCGAGACCTTGGTCCAATCGCAACAAGCCCTCGCCCTGCGTCGCTCCCAACTCCACGCCGCCACCCCGGATGCGACTCGGTGCCTTCACGCCTGCATCGCCCGCGCGATCGCGCCCGTCAACCCCCACGCGAGCACGGTGTCCCTGCCGCGCGCCGGCAAGCCCGGCATGACCTTGCTGGTAACGCCACTGAACCACGCCGCAGACTGGTCGCTCCTGCACCCGCCCGCAGCCCTCGCCATTGTCACGGAACCGCCGCCTCCCCCGCTATCCGGCTTCCAGACCCGTTTCGGCCTCACCAAGGCCGAGGACGAGATCGCCACCCTCCTCGTCGCAGGCCGCAGCGCCGCCGAGATCGCGGAACACAGAAAGCGCAGCATCAACACCATACGCACCCAATTGTCCCAGTTGATGGACAAGATGGGCGCCGTGCGCCAAGGCGACCTCGTGCGCTTGCTGCTCGGCGCGGGCTCTACCGATCCGTGAGCCGAAGCTCGATCCGCCGGTTCTTGGCATAGGCCTCCGGCGTATCCGCCGGGTCGAGCGGCTGGTACTCGCCGAACGCCGCCGCCGCCAGATGGTCGGCCGGGATGCCATCGGCGACCAGCAGCTTCACGACGTTGATGGCCCGCTGCGCCGACAGCTCCCAATTCGACTGAAACGGGCTGCCCGGCAACGGCGGCAGCTTGTCCGCGTGCCCGTCCACCCGCAAAATCCAGCGGACGTCCGGCGGGATCTGCTTGGCAATCTTGAGTAGCGTCCCGGCGAGCGTCCGCAGCTGGTCCTGCCCCGCCTGCGTCAGATCCGCGCTCCCCGCCGGGAACAGCACCTCGCTCTGGAACACGAACCGGTCGCCCACGATCGAGACACCGGGCTGATCTTTCAGCACCTTCCGCAATTGGCCAAAGAACTCGCTACGATATTGCTGTAGCTCCTGTACCTTGGTCGCCAGCGCCGCATTGAGCTTCGAGCCAAGATTGGCGATCTGCACGTCCTTATTGCGGCTGTTCGTCTGGGCCAGATCGAGCGACAAGGCAACATCCTTTAGTTGCTCCTGCAACGCCTCAACCTGCTGCGTGAGCAGCGCCACCTCCGCCCGGGCGCTCGCGCCAAGCGTGGTCTCGCTCGCAAGCTGCGCGGCAACGGCCGCCCGCCGCTCCGCCTCGGTCGTGGCTCGCACCGCCGCATCCTGCGCCTGCCGTTCGAGCTGGTCACGCAGCGCAGCAAGCGCCTGCACCTGGTCCTGCAGCTTGGCCACGTCCGCGAGCCGCGCCGTGATCGTCGCGCGATCCACCGCCGCCTGCTTATTCAGCGCCGCAAGCTGCGCCGCCGTCGCCGCCTGCGCACTGATCGCCGCAGCGAGCTGCCCCTGCACCTGCTGCGTCCGCTGTACCGCCGCCCGGCTTTGCAGCCCGGCATCGGCCACCCGCGCCGAGAGCTGGTCCCGCTCCGCCCGGAGCGCGTCCCGCTCGCGCGCGGTTTGGCTCACCGCCGTCCGCGCCGCCAGCACGTCGCGCGCAAGCTGGTCCCGGGAGGCCGTCGCGGCCGCAAGATCGCGCGACAGCCCGGCCACGCTCGCCTGCAAATCATGCGCCCGGCCCTGCTCCAGCGACAGCATGTCGGTGAGCTCCGCCACCTGCCGCCCCAGCCGCTGCAGCGCCCGGTCCTTCCCGGAGAGCGTGACCGACAAAAACGCCTGCGCCAGCACGAACACCAGCAGCACGAAAATAATGACCATGAGCAACGTGGACAGCGCGTCCACATAGCCCGGCCAAGGGTTGAGCTCCTCCCCGAACCGCCGCCGCAGCCGCGCCATCTAGCTCACGGCGGCTGGCCCTCGGCCAGCGCGGCTATGGTGCGCGTCAACACGCGGATGTCGCTGCGCAGCTCCGCCGTGCTCTGCTGCCGCCCTTGCTCCCCCTCGCTCAGCAAACGCTGCAGATAGAGCTCGATATTGCGCAGATGCCCCCGCTGCGCCTCCTCGGTCCCATCCGTCCGCCGCTCCCCAAGCCGCGCCAGCGCCGGGCCGAGCTGCGCCTGCGCCTCCGCCACCCGCAGCATGATCTGCTGGTTCGCCCGCATGGTGTCGGACAGCGTCGCAATCCGCTCGGTAAGCGACACCAACGTCGTGTTCGCCTGCGCCCGCCCGTCCTCCCCGCGCATCAGCACGCGCTGCAGCCCCTCCATGTTCTCCGCCGTCTGCTCCAAAAGCGCCTGCACATACACCGGTATGCTGCCCTCGCCCTCGCCGCCCAGCACCCCCGAGGATAGCCGCGTAAGCCCGGCCAGCCACTCCTCCAAATCATTGTAGAACCGGTTCTGCGACTGCCCGGCCGTAAGGTCGAGGAATCCTAGTACCAGCGCCCCCGCCAGCCCGAACATGCTCGACGAGAACGCCGTGCTCATGCCCCGGAGCGGCCCCCGCAGCCCGCTCTTTAACTGGTCGAACAGCGCGTTGATGTCCCCGGACCCCACCGACATGCCGCCGATCACGTCCGATACCGCCCGCACCGTCAGCAGCAGCCCCCAAAACGTCCCCAGCAACCCGAGGAAGATCAGCAGCCCCGTCATGTACCGCGACAGCTCCCGGCTCTCGTCGAGCCGCGACGCGATCCCGTCGAGCAAGCTCCGCATCGCCGGCGCCGAGAGCGTGAACCGCTCGTCCCGCTTGCCCTGCCGCAGCGCCAGCATGCTCGCCATCGGCGCCAGCAGGCGAGGGGAGGGGAGGGCGGCCAGCTGCGTCCGCGACCGCTGGAACGTTTCGAGCCAGTGCACTTCCGGCTGCAGCCGCACCACCTGGCGCAGGTTCCACCCGATCCCCAGCAGCAGCACCGCGAAGATCAGCGTGTTCAGCAGCGGGTTGCTGCTGAACGCGAGCACGAGTTGCGGGCTGAGCAGGGCGGCGGCCAGGAACACGGCGAGCAGGAAGCCCACCATGCGATAGAGATAGGTCGCGGGCCGCGTCACTTCGCCGCCACGAGATCGGCCCGGTCCGTAGGCGTCCCCGCCGGCTCCCCGGGCGGCGGCGTCCCCAGCGCGCGCACATAGATGTTTGTCGACACCACCCCCGCATTCAGCAGCACCGCGCGCACCGCGAGACCGCGATCGAGCGACAGCCGCCGTGCGGTGGATGGGTCATCGGCCGGCCCCGCCGCATAGGCGGCAACATTGACCGCGCCGCCGCCCGGCGTCTCGAACGGGGCGGCGAACGCCCGAATGGCAGCCACGCTCGCCGGATTGAAATCAGACTGCCCGGCCCCGAACGTCACCCGCAACCCACCCGCGATCGGCGTCACGCTCCCCGGCGCATCCGGCGAAATCGGGATCGCCGGCAACGGCTCCGGCACCTGCGTCGGAACCGTGATCACCGGCGGCGGCAGCACCGGCGGATTTGGCGCCGCCGCCGGCACGGCCGGAGCGACCGGCGCCACTGGCCGTGCCGGCACCGGCGCCGGATGGACGACCGGGGCTGGATGCACCGGCGCCCGGCGGACTGGCGCATGTCGCACCGGCGCCCGGCGCACCGGAGCCCGCCGAACGGGCGCATGATGCTCGCGCAAGTTGCTCAGCGCGCCCGGATTTACGGTCACCTGACCCCACGACGCCGCCGACCAGAACACCAGCGTCGCCGCCACCCCCACCGCCACCCTCACGCCGCACGCCCCGCTGCCGCGACCACACCTTCCGCGACCGCCTCGCGCAGCTTTGGATGCAGGGTCGGATTCGCCGCCACGATGTCGTTATGGCTGTCCAGCACTCCTGCCTCGACGCCCGCGGCATCGGTCACGTAGCCCCCCGCCTCGCGCACGATCAGTATCCCCGCCGCGCAATCCCATGGCCGCAACCCAAGCTCCCAATACCCGTCGAACCGGCCCGCGGCGACCCAGGCGAGATCGAGCGACGCCGCCCCGAACCGGCGTATGCCGGCGACGTTCGGCATCAACAGCCCAAGCGTCCGCGCAAAGGCGAGCCGCCGCGTCGGCGCCACCGCCGCGAACGGGATCCCGGTCGCAAACACGCAATCTTTGACCTCGCGCCGGTTGGCTACCCGCAAGCGGCGCTCGTTGACGAAGGCGCCACCGCCACGCTCCGCCCAGAACATCTCGTCCGCCGCCGGATTGTAGATCAGCCCGGCCGCGATCTCGCTGCTGCCATCCCCAAGCCGCCGCTCGAGCGCGACCGAAATCGCCCAATGCGGCATGCCGTGCAGGAAGTTCGTCGTCCCGTCGAGCGGATCGACCACCCATCGCCACGACCAATTATCCCCGCCCGACGCGCCCGCCTCCTCCAGCAGGAACGCATAGCCCGGCCGCGCCCGCCCGAGCTCCTCCTTCAGCGTCGCCTCTGACCGCAGATCGGCCGCGCTCACATAATCGCTCGGCCCCTTGATGCTGACCTGCAGCCGCTCGACCTCGCTGAAATCCCGCAATAGCCGCCGCGCCGCCTTCTGCGCCGCGTTCTGCATCACCGTCATATGCGGGGAGAGGCGGACCGCCATGGCTCAGCCCTTCGACCGCTCCACGTAGCTGCCGTCCTCGGTCCGCACCACGATCTTCTCCCCCGTCTCGACGAACGGCGGCACGCTCGTCTTCACCCCGTTGCTCAGCTTGGCCGGCTTGTAGCTGCTCGCCGCCGTCTGGCCCTTCACGACCGGATCGGCCTCCACCACTTCCAGCACGACCGTCGCCGGCAGGTTGATCCCCACCGGCTCGCTCTCGACCATGTTTACCGTCACCGCCATGTTGTCCTGCAGAAACGGCGCCATGTCGCCCAACAGATTCGCCGGCACCATCGCCTGCTCGAACGTCTCCGGGTCCATCAGCACCAGGTTCTCGCCGTCCATATAGGAATACGTGTAGTCGCGCTCCGACGTCATAAGCCGTTCCACCGTGTCGGCGGTCCGCCAGCGCTCGTTCGTCTTGTTGCCCGTCTTGAGGTCGCGCATTTCGACCTGAATGAATGCCCCGCCCTTACCCGGCGTAATGATCTGCTGCTTCAGCACCGTCCACCGGCGCCCACCGTGCTCGATCACCTGGCCGGCACGGATCAAATTGGCCTGCTGCTTCATGCCGTGCGCCTGCTTCCTGGAAATCCCGGGAGCGGTCTAGCCCGCGCCCGTCCCCCCCGCAAGCGCGTGCCGCCCGCCCCACGGATCGGCCACCGCGTCGCTATCCAGATAATCCGGCCCGATCGGCACCTTCCCGTGCCCGCCCGGGATGTCAAGCACGTAGGTCGGCCAAGCCAGCCCGGTCACCCGCCCCCGCAGCTCCCGGAGCAACCGCCGCCCCTCCGCGACCGGCACATGAAACCGGCTCGTGCCGGGCGCCGCATCGAGCTGGTGCAAGTAATAAGGCTTGACCCCGGCCGCCAGCATCGCCCGGAACAACGCTTCGAGCGCCTCCGCGCTGTCGTTCACGCCCCGCAGCAGCACGCTTTGCCCAAGTAGCGGCACTCCCTCCCGGCGCAGCAAGCCCAACCCAACCCGCGCCGCAGGCGTGAACTCGCGCGCATGGTTCGCATGCACGACGACCCACACCGGCTCATCCCGCCCGAGCACGGCCGCCAACGCCTTCATCCGCTCAGGCATCGCCACCGGCACCCTCGTATGGACCCGCAACAGCTCGACATGCGGAATCGCCGCCAGCGCGTCCAGTATCGCCAGAAGCCGCCGCGGCGAGAGCATCAGCGGGTCGCCGCCGGTCAGGATCACTTCCCGGATCGCCGGCCGCGCCCGCACCCACGCATACGCCGCCTCGAGCTCCGCCTCGCTCAGCACGCCTCCATCCGGCCCCACTTGCTCCCGCCGGAAGCAGAACCGGCAATAGATCGGACACGCCAGCAGCGGCTTGAGCAGCACCCGGTCCGGGTAGCGATGCACGATCCCGCGCACCGGGGAGAGCCGCTCATCGCCGATCGGGTCCGCCCGCTCATGCGCGGCTGTCACAAGCTCCTCCGCGTGCGGCACCACCTGGCGCGCAATCGGATCGTCCGCCCGCTCGATCAGCGCCTCGAACGCCGGCGGCACCGCAATCGCATACCGCGCCCCCACCCGCTCGAGCGCCGGCCGCGCCGCCTCCTGCACGAGCCCGGCTGCGATCAGCCCGGCCACGTCGCGGATCGTCCCCAGATGTGCCATGCGGGGCGCGATAGCCCCTGGAGCCCCATGCCGCAACCCGCCTGGCACCCCGGCAGCCTCGCCGACCGCCTGCCATTCCTGCGTCGCCGCGCCCAGCTCGTGCAAGCCACTCGGGCCTTCTTCGCCGCCCGCGGCTACACCGAAGTCGAGACGCCCTACGCCGTGCCCGCACCCGGCGAGGAAGTGCACCTGCGCCCTTTCGCCACCGCCGATGGCGACCGCCCGCTCTGGCTGCACACGAGCCCAGAGTTCGCGATGAAGCGCCTGCTGGTCGCGGGTGCCGGGCCGTGCTTCCAGCTCGCCCGCGTCTGGCGCGGCGGCGAGTCTGGCCCGCTCCACGCCCCCGAGTTCACCATGCTCGAATGGTACCGCCCCGGCGCTTCAATGGCCGCACTGCTCGACGAGACCCAGCATTTCCTGGCCGCGGTGCTGCCCCCCATAGTCCACTGCCGCGGCGTCGAGACCCGGATCGGCCCGATCGAGGCGATCACCATGGCCGACGCCTTCCACCGCTGGGCGGGTGCCGACGTGCTCGCAACCGCCGGCGACGCCGCCGCCCTGGCGGCTCAGTCCGGCGCCACGCTCCGGCCAGGTGAGGACTGGGAGGACCTGTTCTTCCGTCTCTTGCTCGAACGGATCGAGCCCCATCTCGGCCGTGCCCACCCCACCGCGCTCACCCACTGGCCAGCCGCCCAGGCCGCCCTCGCCCGCCGCACGCGCACGGACCCCCGCACCGCCCTGCGCTTCGAACTGTTCGTCTGCGGCGTCGAGCTCGCCAACGCCTTCGAGGAACTCACCGACGCCGCCGAGCAACGCGCCCGCTTCGAAGCCGACCGCGCCCGGCGCCACAAGCTGACCGGCCCCGACTGGCCGCTCGACGAAGACTTCCTCGCCGCCCTCGCGCATGGCCTGCCGCCTTGTTCCGGTATCGCCCTAGGCTTCGACCGGCTCGCGATGATCGCCTCGGGCGCCTCCCGCATCGCCCAAGTGCAATGGTTGCCGCATTGACCGGCAGCACCGCCCCACCCAATGTCGGGGCATGCGCAAGTTCATCCTGCTCACGGCTCTGTTGCTCACCGCCTGCGTCGACACCGGGGCACAGCGCCGCGCTTACCTCACCTCGCTGATCGGCCAGCCGGAAACCACCGTGATCCAGCAGCTCGGCGTGCCTTCGCGCAGCTTCGAGGCAGGCGGCCACCGCTACCTCGCCTATGACGAGCGGCGAGTGGACGTGATCCCGCCGCCCCCGCTCTTCGGCGGCGGCTTCTACGGCGCCGGCTTTGGCTATGGATACGGCTACGGCTTCGCGCCCGAAATCGTCGAGCGCGGGTGTGAGACCACCTTCGACATCGTAGCCGGACGCGTTCAAACCTGGACCCTGCACGGCAGCCTCTGCGGCTGACCGAACCCAGGACGCGCCACCGCGTTATGTCCGGATGCGATTGATTTCATTCGGTCTCCTCCTCGCGCTTGCGGCCTGCGGTGCCGTCACCGGGCCACCCGGCCAGATCGACCCCTCCACCGTCAACCCCGCCACCGGCACGCGCCCGGGTCTCGGCCTTCCTTAGCCCAGCAGCTTAGGTCAATGCGCCTCCTGGCAATTGCTATCCTCCTCGCGCTCGCCGGTTGCGGCGCCTCCGGCCCCGCAGGGGAACGCACCCCATCGTCGGTCAACCCGTTCACCGGCACCGGCCCGGGATCCGGGTCCGTGAGCTAACCCGCTCCTGCCCCGCTCAGCCGTCCCCCTTGCCGGACCGGCGCAACCCTGACGGCAAGCCCCGTCCTATCGTCCGTCTCGACGAACACGCCGCATAGTGTCGCCTCGCCCTCCGCCGGCGCGAGCCGCTCCCCCGACGTCTTGCGCCAGAACCGCGTCGTCGAGCCCTCCTTGGCCATGCCGATCACGCTGTCATAGTCGCCGCACATGCCCGCATCGGTCACATACGCCGTGCCACCCGGCAGGACTTGATAGTCCGCGGTCGGCACATGCGTGTGCGTCCCGGCCACGAGTGAGACATTGCCGTCGAAAGAGTGCCCATACGCCATCTTTTCGCTCGTCGCCTCGGCATGGAAGTCGGCGACGATGGCGGTAACGCTCGCTCCCAGCTTGTAGCGGCTCAGCAGCTCGGCCGTGCCGCGAAACGGGCAGTCGAGCGCGTCCATGAACAGCCGGCCCATCGCGTTCAGCACCAGCGCCCGCCGCCCATCCGCGAGCTCGACGACGACGCTGCCGGCGCCGGGCGTCCCGGGCGGGAAATTGAGCGGGCGAACCAGCCGCGGCTGCTGCGCAATATAGGGGACGATCTCCTTGCGATCCCACGCATGGTTGCCGAGCGTGATCGCATCCGCCCCTGCCGCGAACAGCTTGTCGGCCATCTCGGGCGCTAGGCCAAAGCCGTGGCTCGCATTCTCCGCATTGACGACGACGAGATCGGCCCGCCACGCGGCGCGAAGCCCCGGCAGCGCCGCCTCCACCGCGTCGCGCCCCGACCGGCCGACCACGTCTCCCAAAAACAAAATCCTCACCTGCAAACCCGGGTCACGCCTTGCTCCGTCGCGATTGCATCCAACTGTGCGTCCTCCGGCCCGGCGGGCACCTCCGCCACGCACTGCCTCGCAAACCCGAAGCCGATGCGCAAAGCACCCGGCAGGCCGGCAAGCGTCCTGTCATAATAACCCCCGCCATAGCCGAGGCGACGGCCCCGCCCATCCCAGGCCAGCAACGGCACGAAAACAACGTCGGGCACCGCTGCATCCCCCCCCGGGTGTAGCGTCCCGAACCGCCCAGGTATCAGCGCCTCCCCCCACCGCCAGCGCCGAAACCGCAACGCCTCGCCCCGGGCCGTCGTTTCGGGCAACAGCAACCCAAGCCCATGCCCCGCCAGCGCCAGCAACAGCGGCCTCAAATCCATCTCACCCGGCAACGGCCACACCCCGCCAATCGCCCCCGCCACCGGCAACAGCCCGCTCGCCAGCACATGCCCCGCCAGCCGCACACCCACCGCCGGATCGCACGCCGAGCGCGCCACGAGCGCCTCCAGTCGCGCCGCCCGCTTCCGGTCCGAGAGGTGCGGAGCCGCCGTAGCCGTTGGCGTATTACCCTCCCAAGGCCTGCTGGTGCAGGTGGGCGCCGGATACCGTGACCAGGATCACGACAGCGCCAGCTCCCGTGGGAGTACTCATTGGCCCCAGGGGTAAATTACCTGACGCACCCAGTAGCCCCGCCCAATCCATTTAAGCAGGATCAAGCTGCGCCGCAATCCCTTCGGCCCGCCGCGCCAGCGTCTCAAGCCGCATCTCAAGCTCGGGATCGCGAGCCGGCGCAATACCTTGGCGTAAAGATTTCAATTCATCCCTAAGATCATGCACTTCGTCGGCCATCAGCAACGCCGCCAGCACCAGCAGCTTGGCTTCCCCGCTCTGGCCGCCAAGCGCCTTCACCCGGGCAATGCGGCCCTCGATCTCGCCCGCCATCGCCTCCAGATGCTGCTCCTGGCCATCCTCGCAACCGACCGAATATGCATAGCCGTTGATCCGCAATGAAAGCTGCGCCATCCTACTCCTCCAGCGCCTGGCGAAGCTGCAGGATCACCCCATCGATCCGCGCCGCCAAGTCCTGCAAACGCGCTTGTTGGACGTCCGCTATGCATTCCAGCGCTGCTTCCAATCGTGTAACCGCCTCGCGTGTATCGGCCATGCCCGCTCCGGCCTGTGAGTATGAGACCGCAAGATGTTCCGATAAGAGGTTCATCGTCAACCATGTTTCCGCCCGCCGTCACAATTCATGGTCGTTCGGACGCCCGCTTGGCCGCAAGCTTGGGGCGACCCGTGACCTTGCTGTCGGGGCCAAGCGCCGCCGGCTACGCAGGAACCGCCTGGTGGCGCGCCCTCGTGGCGGAGGTGGCGCGCGACGGCGTACTGGACATCTTCGACTGCGGCGAGATGAGCGGGCGCGCCGTGGAAGCGCTCAGGCTGGGGCTGCGCCGCCTCGTGCTGCGACCGGAAGCCCCGGGCTGGGCGGATATCGCAGAGCGGTCGGCGCTGCTCGGAGCCGTCCTGCTGACAGACCGCCCCCCCTCCCTCGACCTGGCCAAGCCCGGCGCCGCCCGGCACCTGCAACGCTGGCTCGCGTGACACGGCGCAGCGGTTCCGCTATCCCCCGCCCAGCCCGGCAGCGAGGAGAACGGCCATGCGGATGACGCCTGCGGTCAAAGCCATCCTGGACAACTACGAAAGCGACAACCCCGGCTCCAAAGCCAACCTCGCCCGCATCCTGATGCAGGGCCGGCTCGGCGGCACTGGCAAGCTGGTCATCCTCCCCGTCGACCAAGGCTTCGAGCACGGCCCAACCCGCAGCTTCGGCCCGAACCCCGCCGCCTACGACCCGCATTACCACTTCGAGCTCGCCCTCGAAGCCGGCCTCAACGCCTACGCCGCCCCCCTCGGCATGATCGAAGCCGGCGCCAGCACCTTCGCCGGCGCCATCCCGACTATCCTGAAAGTCAACAGCAGCAACAGCCTCGCTACCGAGAAGGACCAGGCCGTCATCGGCTCCGTCGCGGACGCGCTCCGCCTCGGCTGCTCCGCTATCGGCTTCACCATCTATCCCGGCAGCGAGTACGCCTTCGAGCAGATGGAGGAGTTGCGCGACCTCGCCGAGGAAGCCAAGGAC
>JAABUX010004021.1_pt1 | contig 18974 bp, 29 predicted proteins | sample 5561851 | NCBI WGS metagenome assembly JAABUX01 (sample SAMN10711883, study PRJNA513361) | rock metagenome | isolation source: Antarctica rocks | place: Antarctica: Victoria Land, Richard Nunatak red sandstone | collected 2016-01-03 | reverse complement strand
ACCACCTCAGCCTCTCTTTCAAGCTCACATAGCGCGGGTTGCCGATCACGAGATGATCCAGCAACTCGATATCCAATAACCTTCCGGCATCCACAAGTTGGCGCGTCACCTCCATATCTTCGGGCGAAGATGTGTCGCAAGTGACACGGTTATGGGGAGCAGTCAGTTCTTGAATGATCGGCAACGCGACCTCAACTTGGTAGTTCATGTTGTCGTAAAAAGGCTTTACGTTTTTTACGACGACAACCACTCCAAGCATTCGTAAAAAATCCCGCTTCTGCTGGTAGGTCAGCTCCTCTCGCGATTCTTTGACCTTTTTGCACCAAGATAGGATTTTTTCATACGCTGCCTTCTGCCGCTCTTTGTCGATCATGCCGCTCGTGATCTGTAATCGCTCATCCTCTAATCGGACGATCATTATATTGGCGTTATTGAGGGCATTGCGTATTGCGGTACGGCTGTCGCCGATCAAACTGCCGTCGTCCAAATCTGCCAGATAGTTATCTGCCTTCGCCTGCCACGCCCGAATACTCTGTTCGATAGCCTCAGCATCCCGCTCGATCTTGTCGGAACTGGTAGCCAGCGTAATCGCCTTTTCAATCAGGCTAACGTGGTCGGCCAACTGCTGAAGCCACTTCCAAATGCGTTCATCAAGTTGCTTCGCGAGGATGACGTTGGTATGCGTCATATCCGTATGCGTACAGCGATAGGTGTAGTTTTTCCGGTGTTTAACTGCCAGCATGACCTTATTGCAGTAGCCGCATTGGGCAAACCCGGCACGTAACAGATATTCCTCCGGCTCCTTGCTGCCACGGCTCGCATCAGCTTTATTGGCTTCCCGCCGCTGTTGCACTAACTCAAACAATTCCTCACTGATAATGGCCGGGTAGGTGCCATCAGGCAAATCGATGGGTTCTAATGGTTGTTTGGTCTTCCGCTTCTGGTAGGCGAATATTTTGGCGTTCTTCCCCGTTATACGCTCATCTGACAGCAGTCGGACGATGGTAAAATCACTCCATTCTATACCAGTTGGGGAGGGAATACCCTGCGCGTTCAATTGGTTGCGTAGGTTATGCGCTCCCACGCCTGCGGCATACTGTTCGGCGAGCCACCGCAGTACTGGTGCTTGCTCAGGATGGAGAATAACTTCTTTTCGGGTTTCTTTCTTTCCTCCGTTACTTTCTTCATAGTAGAGCCAGTCCCAGCCATACGGTGCTTTACTTCCAGACACAATATTGCCCTGTCTTGCTTTACTAATCCTACCGGTCGTTGTCCGGTCCATGATCTTCTCGCGCTCCATCTCCGCCACAAATGCCAGCACCATGCGGATAAACTTACCCATCGGTGTGTCATCAATATTTTCTTTAATGCAGTAGAGCGTTACACCGTGATGCTCCATTTCCTCCATGAGAATGGCATTGTGAACTTGGGAACGGGATAAACGATCCAGCGTGCGGATAACGACACCTTGTATTAAGCCGTCTCCGTATCGGCTCCGCATAAGATCAAGTTTTTCCCGTTCACGATACTGGTAGCCGCTGAACACTTCACGATGCACCATGCCGACAATTAGGCCATTTTCTCGGCAAAACTGGCGGCTCACGGCTTCCTGTTCATCCAAACTACTATTGTCTTCTTGAGGGTCGGTGGAAACACGGCAGTAAATATCTACTACGTGGGATTCGAGCATGGCATATGCCTCTTTTCTGTTTGTTTTCATAGTTCATACCATAGAATTGCAGCGGTTGAGTAGGGTTCACGAGGTACGTCCTACTGGTCGTCGCAACTGTCGTCACTTAGTTTGTCAGAATCATATCGGGTATACATCGTCTTCTTACCTATGCTCACGACGCAGAGGTTATTGATTCCACCTCTGCGTCCCAAACGAACAATATATAGCCTCTCAATGGCGGTGCGGATTCGGCTGGTAGCCTTCGTGGTAATACATTGGTTCGCCGTTCTGGTCGAGTGGTGTCTCGGTTTGATGTCTATAACGCACTACCCGTATATCCTGTTCGGTCAACTTGCCACGCAGAAATACAGCCGTACCAGCGATAATTACCGCTAGAAGGCTGAGCCCTACCCATTGCCGGTAGTCCCACAAAGCAATAAAGAGTAAGCTGTACAGGATCGTCAGACAGATTACCACCACACAGCAGATAATTAGGAAGAGTTTGCTTTCGTCGTCCATCGTGCCTCCTAGTCGTGCTCAAATCTTGGTTGACGATCTACAGTGATGTACTTTCTGGGTATATTGGGCCGAGGAGTGCTGGTGCGTACTGGTACTACGTCTTCAGTATTGCGCCTGGGTGGCGCGACAAGGTGTTCAAGCCGCTGGACACGATGGCGCAAGTCCTTGATGTAGGTAGCATGGAAAAACCAGCACATCAATAGGAAGCTCACGAATACTGTCCCCAGCAGCAAACCACACGGAACAAGAAAATCATTCACGTTGGTATCCTTTCTACAGCAGTTTACCGAGTACAAAGTCAGTCGCTTCTTCTGGTGTCATCAGGCCGTCCTGCACTGCTTGATAGATCGCGTTAATCTCCTCGCTGTCTTCATGACAGGGGCAGGTTGGATTCCAACAAAACGGATGTTCTGCTGTGTGCTCTCTATAGTCGGTCGGTATAACCGGGATAAAGTTGTCGCCATAGGTCATGGCGCACCTCCTTGGGATGAACAGTTTTACCCAAAACCAGGACTATCTACGCGAATAAAAGTTTCTTTTAGCAATATTACACAGTAATACACAGTTTTGTCAAGACCTAGTATACAGATAGCGGTAATTGGCAATGATTGACGGAAACTAACCAAAACACTATAATAGGACAAAACCGCTAGAGGTGTCTTTTGACTGAGTGGATTACGCTGCAGGATATTGCAGACGAATTAAAGTTGCATATAGAGACCGTTCGGGAGTGGGTGCGTACCAAGCGGCTACCTGCCTATCGCGTTGGCCGTGATTACCGCGTGAAACGAGTTGACCTTGATAAGTTCCTTGAAGATCGCCGCACCACTGATAGCAGCGAGCCGTAGTATGTTATTCCACCTCCTGATTCGCCCCATCAACCGCAAGCCTACCGGCTTTTAATATCCGCTCGGTCGCAGAGAAGACTTGGCGGATCGCTGTCTCCGGTGGTCGATCTTGGCCTAACCAGCCTTGGATATATGCCCGACTTCGGGCGGCTGTTTCTTCGTCTATAGTTTCCAACTCGTTCATGGTTAAGAGGGCAGTTGCTTCAGCCTGGAACTCGAAAATGCCACGGTGGGTCGCGTACCGTTCCGCAGCTTCGGGCAGGGTATGCCCTAAAACGATGTGGGCCATTTCGTGCGTCAGGGTCTTGAGACGGTTGACTGCGACCGGGTTGACCGCAATCTCCCTGCCGCGTGAAACTCCCTGTATGTTCCCGTTCAATTGGGTAAAGGGGACTTGCCGGATATCCAGCTTTTGCAGCGCCCGGTCCATATCCCACTCTGGCAGGCTGATAGGCGGTAATTTGTCGCCTTCAGTTTCGGACAGGCCGAAGATGCAGCGTACCGGCTTAAAGCCGATAACCGCCTCTTTCTCCTCGCCTGTTCCGTCTTTTTGCTTCACAACTATGGGGCAGATAATCTCTTTGGCCTTACTGCCTTTGAGGACTTGGCGGCCAATGGCTTGCCAGCGCTTATAGGTGGCAACTGGCTCGGCAACGCCCTGCATATAGAGGTACATCTGGTTGAGGAAACTGTAGTTGTAGAAGCGGCTATAGACCGAGCCCATGTTGCCCTTGACGGTCAGGGCTGTCTCGATGAGTTCATTCCAGTCAATGCGTGACGGTGGTTGCTTCTCTGGGGACATGCTAGCTTTCCTTGCGTGTCACCCATGATACCATCGGCACGAATAGAGCCAAGTCGTCTTTTGCTAGTCCTGCTTGTCGCCAATAATTCTCTGTCTACCTTGCTCGGTTAGCGTAACTGTTGCACCTTCTTCGCCGGGCACCAATGTGTAGTCTCCTGTTTTAGTCAGGTCGCCGTCACGCAGGAGGCGTTCCATGCCGAGCTGTAGCCCAAAGGATAAAAGGGTCTTGGTGACATCCTCTTCGGATGCAGGCATCAGGCCGCGAAAGCGTATCGCCAGCTCGAGTGCTTCGGCGAGGCCAAGCGGGTCATCAACCTTATCAATGAATGGCTGCTCGGCGGCAGTGCTTAAACGTGTGATCTCTTCATCGTCAAGCTGGGTAAGCCAAGTGTCAAAACTAGGGTTCGTGTCTTTTTCGGGATTACTTTCCATAGGCTGCTCCTTAGATTAGTTAGTACGTTGACAGCACAACAGGTTTATGTACGATAGCGGTTCATTTAGGGTTTCCTTCGCTTCGATGTGGCCCTAGTACAATTCCCACGATGGCCTGGTAGGTTTCTTCGTCCTTGCCGCCAACGTGCCAGTCGGTTCTGTTCTTGATGACTTCGGCCTGTTGACTCAGGTTGTAGTTGTAGACGGTGCCAACGCCTGCTTCAGTTTCGATAACCCATTGCACGTCAACTTTGCGGCCATCGCCTTGTAGCGGGTCACCGAAGAGACTGACTAAGTGGGTGTATGACGCTGTTAGATGCCCTTGCAGACTCGTGCCTCGCATTGCTTCCAGTTCGTAGAGGACACGGTAGGTCGGGTGCAAGCGTTCTTGGTTCATGCCGACGCTCCTAAAAACTCGGCTATGTCTTGCAATACTTCTATGGTATGTCCCAGGTTGCCGACGTCAGCCCAATCCTTCGGCTGGTTTGAGTGGTAGTCCGTATGCACCTTGTTGGCGATACGGACTATCAGGTCTTCAACTTGCATATAGTTGCGCTCGTAGGCTTCTTGGGCTGTTGGTGATGATTGTTCAGGTGTCTTCATAATCGCTCGCACTCACAGCGTACCTCCAACCAACACCGCGCTCAAGCTGATAATTGTCATGACAGAGTGGCGATTATCCCTTCAAAGCACGTACCCCCAATAGCTTCGACTATTTACTGTGAATATTGCCAAGATGACGGTAGAGAAACGGAGTACAATAGCCTCTATGGAACAAGTACCGAAGCAGCCCCTGACAACCGACGAGCTGCTGCAGCAAGCCGAGCGGAGTTCGAAGTTGGGAGTATACTGTCAGTAGCGTGCGGGTCTCGCGCACTGTGCGCTGAATATTTGGTGGTTAAGTGGAGGTGGCTGGTGAGTGGCGCGAATCTATACCCTTGACTCAGTGGCAGCACTATTCCATATAGATGCCGCTACGCTACGGCGATGGCTGCGCTCGGCATGTCTTACCCCACATGTCGATGCGTCAGACCGTCGCCGTCGCTACTTGGACTCCGCGCAGCTTCTCCAACTTGCCGAGTCTCACAGGCGTATGATTGTCGAGATACCTACCACGAGTGAGCAGATCGCTGAACTGGCGGAGCGAGTTGAACGCCTGGAAGCATTCTTGACTAGCGAAGTGGATGGAGGCCAGCAAGTTGCTCCAGCTCTTTAACCGCATCCCATACCACATGCCGTTCGCCAGGTGGGTCAAGCACTTTTGCTATAGCTACCAGTGATATCTGCGTTTCAAACGCTCGTTGCTTTGGTGGTTGCGTATCTTTTCTCGTCATCATGCTTTGTACAATTTGATTGTACACATGACGTTCCAGGCTCCCCTCCGCTGCCTGCTGCTCTAAATCGATATACTTTTGCTGGAAGTTCTGAAGTTGCCTTTCTAAGTCCATGAGCGAATACCTTTCTATTTTGGTTTTATACGCAGGCGATCTACAATGAGCAAGAGGCCAACACAGATACAAAGCCCAATAAGTGCCAGTTTGTTTTGCGTCGCCATAGTCTGTGCTTTCTGTGTCAGGTCGGTGATAAGGCGTATATTGCGCTCACCTGCCTCGTCAATACGCTTCTGTCTATCCTCAATATCCTGGACAATGCGCGTATAGCGTAGCAGTGCAAATACGCCTCCGATTATCGTTCCCAGGGCGATGATGACGTAAGTAATGAGCACACCTAATTGTATTAAATCGCTTGTACTCACTTTCACTTGTCTCCTAATGCGAATACAACGGCTGCAACGCTCCACCATGATGTGAGCAGACACCACTGATGCCGCCCGACTTGCTGTAATCTCCGTCCTGGCACTCCTCTACGTAACCTCTGCCATTGTAAAAGTTGGCAATGCAGGCAAAATAGGAGCAGAAGCCCGATGGCGGCGAGTAGATGACATTCCCAGGGGTAAAGTTGTACCCCCACGGATTGCCATTCACGCCCGTAACTGGAGGTGCGGTTGGTGGTGGTTGTGTTGGAGCTGGCGGCTGCGTCGGTACAGGAGCTTGCGTTGGTATTGGGGTCGGGATCGGCGCCTGCGTGGGCGCAGGTGTTGCCGTTGGTACAGGCTCTTTCGTTGGTGCGACTGTTGGCTTTGGCTTCGTCGCCGTAGGTGCTAGTGTTGGAACAGTGGTAGCCACTTGTGCAACCGTTGCCTGTGTTGGCTTCGCGGTCTGTACTGTGGTAGGTGTCACGGTCACAGGAAATATGGTCGTGAGAGTTTGAGCCATCGAGGTGCCGGTACACAGGCACATGCTGAGTAGTCCGAGCAGAATAGCACACCCTACACCTGCTTGTGTACGTTTTCCGAGAGATCGGTAGTCACGCCAGATAGTACCCCGGCGCAGCGGACGTGTTTGAGCCATGAATGTATCCCTCTATTCTTGTGTAGCTATACTCGAATGCGTGAGTACAGGAATTGGAGTATAGCATTACTAGAGAAGAATGTCATGATACATATGTTCGAGATATACAACAATGCCCCTCAATTTGAGGGGCATTGTTGGCATTCATGGGATACAATTCAAGGGGTCAATGACTACCGCCTGGAGTTTGACGCGGAAGGCCTGACATGGACGCTTGTGGCTCTCAGGGAAGGGCACGATGCACGAGATTAACAAAGAGCCGCCCCAAATCATGCACATTGATCTCAATAGCGCGTTTGCCACGACGGAACAGCAGGCGCAGCCGAGCCTGCGTGGTCGGCCCATCGGTGTCACCAACCGTATATCCAAACATTGCTGCGTGATCGCCGCCTCGTATGAAGCTAAGGCACTTGGTATCAAAGTAGGGATGCGCCTAGATGAAGCTAAAGCAATCTGTCCGGAATTTGTCATGCTAGAAACCGATCCGCCGAAGTACCACTACGTTTACCAAAAGCTGGCCGGAATCATGAGAGACTACTCACCGAATATTAAAATGAAGAGTATTGACGAGGGAGTGATCGACTTCCACGGTACGCTTGGCACCGTAAATAAACGACCGTTGGTAGACATTGGCATAGAAATTAAGCGGCGGATGCGCGAAGAAGTAGGGAAGTGGATGCGCGTTAATATCGGTATCGGGCCGAACCGCTTTTTAGCAAAACAGGCGGCTAGTCTGCACAAGCCTGACGGTCTTGATATGATCGACCATAGGAACCTAATAAGCATGTACAAATCGCTGAAGCTCACCGACTTGACTGGTATTGCCTCTCATTTTGAGGCGCAGCTGAATGCAGCAAATATCTTTACGCCGCTTGATTTTTTGCGAGCCTCCCCTGATACGCTACGGCGGTTCGTCTTTCATAGCGTGATCGGCGAGGATTGGCACCAACGCTTGCGTGGCTATGAAGTTGACCAGATGCCAACGCATCTTGGTAATATCGGGCGTCAGTATGTGCTTGATAAACCCTTGGCTGATGATACATTGTTGCTGCCGCGCTTCCACTACCTCTGTGAGACGACTGGGATGAAGCTGCGCTACAACAATGTTGATGCGCGGGGCATGTTAGTCTGGGCGCATTTCCAGACAGGTGACAGTTGGGCACAGCGTAAAATGTTCAAGTCCACGTTCTACACCAATCAAGAGGTGTACCGCCGTGCGCTCTACCTCTTAAACCAACGGCCAAAGCACATGATAATCCAGTCCTTTGGCCTGACTTGCTATATGCTGACGCCTTCCACGCGAAGCCAGATCAGCCTCCTGGATAGTGCCAATGAAGAGGAGTGGCTGACAGAGGCGATGGATGAAATTAACGAACGTTACGGCACGTTTATGGTGCATGCCGCCAGCACCTTAGAGGGCAAGAAGATTGTCAAACAAAAGATACCATTTGGTGGGACGCGGTACTTTGAGCTATTACTGAGACGAGCGTAACTATGCTAAATGTGGTTATATAGTAGGAGTGATACGCTTTGTACTTGAGCTACATGAGAGGAGGGTAATTATGAGCAACGAACAGCCGTTATATCAAGGAGAGACAAACGCTGCTAACAGGATAGCTGAAGAACGTCTTGCGTTGAATGGGGTAGGGGCGGTCTTAAACAAGCGGGAAGTTTTACCATCACTCCCAGATATAGATGATGTGGAGCCTTTCTCTGAGAAGGATCACGCGTGTATGCAAGCAGTTCGTGAGGTACTCGAACAACATGGTGCGTTGGGCCGATTTGGTCTGACGTTACTCCACGAACATTTCACTATAGAAAACGATGAAGTGCTTATGGAGACAGTTGATACAGAAACTCGCACGCTTATCACGCGTCCAGTCAAAATTGATGAGCAGTCCGACAGTAATTCAGTTGAAACAAGCTGGAGACTTGATACCCCAAGTGGAATGGGACGATGCGAAACACGTTGCAACAAGCCCTGGGGGAGTAATGGCCCACATGTAAGGCAGCACTTTACTACCGGTTAGCTTGATATAGGCTTAGAATCCGTAATGAACGCCGTGCCGTAGCGGCGTTCTGCTATGTCAACATAATGGCGCATATAGCACCAATTATACGTATCCTCCTCTATAGTGGAAGACAGCTTGATGAGAACGGGATCACCAACCTGTGGTACTTTCAATAGATAACCAACAGGTTGCTCATGGTGTCCTGTCAGCGTTGGTACAGAATGCTCTTCGTCGCTGAATAAGTTTTGTCCATCGGAGTATTGAAGTTGGTACGTTTTCCCCTCCGAAGATGTGGCCGTACCGATTTGCCGTGTATCGTCCCATTCTATAATGATCGCTTCTACCATATGCGATTAAGTTTAATCTAGTATGTGTGCTTTATCAATTTTATAAGAAGCACCAGAAAAGCACGCACTGACTTCTCACGCATTTGGAGCTAGAAATACGCTTCATGCGATAAAAAGGGGATACGGCAAAAACATATGAAACAAGATGCACTTGATACTCTTTCGCAGCCGAACAAACAACGAATTGCTCTTGCACAGGAGATTGTAAAACGGAAGAAACAGGAATTAGGCGAGCATTTACGTGCGGCTTGTTGCTACGGCTCTGTGGCTCATCAGGCAGCAAGTGACTATTCTGATGTGGAAATGATTCTTATTACCGATGACACGATACCGGGAAAAGAGGAGCAGTTCTTTGCACAGGGAATCATGGTCGAATGCGACACGCGTTCGGCGTCACGTTTGTTGCGAGCGGCACGGCAGCAGGTCTCAAAGCGCTGGGGCATAGAGGCAGATCAGTACCGGCATCACCTCGTCTTGCTGGACCTCGATGGCTTTTTCCCGCAACTCTGGGAAATTGCTAGAAATATTCCCGCAGCTGCTTTTGCAGAGGCAATGCATGCGACTTGGTGGTGGTGTTATGAGGTCCGCAATAAGCTGCTCAACGCCTGCACGGTCCATGATTCACCGCGCATGAGTTTTGAGGGATGGAGATTTGCCCAAGCCTCCGCAATGCATATTGCCTTGCATGAACAGCGACCATATGAGAGTGGGCGGACACTTTGGCAGGATGTCACTGCGCGGGGATATGGAATGCGCGAACTAGTGGATATTTTAACGGCGGGTGTCCTGGAAGACATCTCTCCTGCGGTAGATGAAGTATGGAGACAGATCAGCCAGTGGGGAGCACCAAAGAGCGAATACTAGCGCAACCCTTCCTCTCTCTGGCAAGGTTCGTCTCTCGTCGAAGGTTGCTGCCCAATTTCGTGACTTCTGCGTTGAACGAGTGTGAGCAGTTTATTTACAACATTCTGTATACAGGAATGCAACGAATACGCTGTATTGTGCTGATTGATGGAAGTAATTTCTTTATTGCGGCTAACGTAGCGGTAGCACTCTACAGTGAGTATCAGGACTTTCGCACTCCCCCTGCTTCAGCTAGCATGGATGTATGGCGTCAGCCATACATTTTTGTAAGCAGGAGACTAAAACAAACACATGCACGTAACGACGTTGACCTATGGACAGTTCCTAGTCAACGGGGTCAATAACTTCACGGGCACGTACTTCGCAGATCTTGTTGAGGGACTAGAACACGACAGTATCTGGCGGCATCTCAATAGCGCGAAGCTCCCTAGTCGAGTCATCTGGGAGCGAGTACGTGACAACATTATCTACTCCCCGAACGGCTGTCTCCTGTTCGACGACTCGGTGTTGGACAAGACTGGCAGCTGGAAGATCGAGCTCGCTCGGTAGCAATATTCCGGCACGGAACATGACACCGTTATGGGCATTGGTGTCGTGAACTGTGTCTACTACAACCCTGAGCTTGACCGCTATTGGATCATTGATGCTCGCATCTACCAACCAGATCAGGATGGCAAGAAGAAGTACGAGCACCCCCAGGAAATGCTACTCCGAGCCATTGAGCGAGGGGTTATGTTTCGCACTGTTCTCATGGATACTTGGTATGCCATCACCAAAGTTATGCTATGGATCGACTCGCTCGGCTACAAGTTTGTGTGCCCGGTGAGAAGCAATCGACAGGTCCTTGACCGCTGGACCGATCCGAGCAAACCCGAGTACCGAGCAGTGAAAGATATTCCCTGGAAGAACGATGAAGAATTACAGAGTGGTAAAGATGTCAAGCTCAAGGAATGCTCACTCACATTAAAGCTGTTTCGGCTGACGGTTCATCCCAACCGCACCGACTACGTGGTCACTAATGACCACGAGCAGATAGGTACATCTGACGACGCTACAAAAGCATGTGCAGACAGATGGAAGATCGAACAGTACCATCGTGAAGCCAAGCAAACCACTGGTATTGGCAAATGCCAGGCGAGGAACACGAAAGCTCAGAGGAAACACATCATGACGGCCATACTGGCCTGGATTGTATTGCATATCCAGGCTGAGGCTAGGAGCATGAACATCTACGAACTCAAGAACGAGCCACTGAAGGTCTTTCAAACCAGCCTGTGGCGACAGCCGCATGTTCTATTCAATGTGTAGGAAAGGGGTGGTGCGAAAGTCCTGAGTATGACAAAATAACGAATGATGAAGAAGAGAGAACATCTAACGACTGACAAGAGTATTATACAAGGCTGTACTTGGTACGCACTTTATGCGAAGAAAGGTTGTAGCATGGCAGTAAAAACAAATTTCACCCCAACCGATTTTAAGGGAATACTATCCCAATACGATATTGGCGAATATGTTCGCTTCAAGCCCTTTGAGCAAGGAACTGATCAGACAAACTTACTACTTACGACGACGCTGCGCGATGTTGTACTTCGTTACTATGAAAAGCGTACCTTCGACTACGCCAAATTCGAAATTGAACTACTCCATTACCTTGCTAAATACTCATACCCATGTGCTGCACCAATCGCAAGCAAAGAAGGTAGATACGTCGGCACTTACAAAGAGAAGCCTTTTGCGCTCTTTGAGCTCTTGCAAGGAGAGCACAGTGAAAACCCCGAAAACTACCTGCAAGTAGCAGGGACTATCGGCAAACTCCACACGCTCACCATCAATTATAAACCAACCAGCGGACTAACACGCCCCACATATAACGCTGAATATTGCTGGTCGTGGGCCCAAAAAAGCGTTAAAAGAATTAAGTCTCATGCAGAAGCACAAAAACGTTTGACCTGGATGAAGGAAGAACTAGGTCAGCTCGAATTGCCAGCCAGTCTTCCTAATGGTACGTGCCATGGAGATCTCAATCCCTTCAACTTTCTCTATGAACAGTGCAAATTGAGTAGCGTGCTTGATTTTGACCAAGCCAGCTATACGTGGCTGTTGTATGACGTTGGGCAATTGATTTATTGGTGGACATGGCCGAATAAAGGTGACATTGATTTCGACCAGTCCAGAAAGCTTATCGAGCAGTACGAAAAGCAACGCCCAATGACAGATGCCGAGCGTCTACACCTTTTCGATGGTCTGAAACTCGTTATCCTCATTGGCATAGGCTGGTCTCTTGACGAGGATGAAGGTTACGCAAATGCAAGACGGAAGGTAGAATTGCTGCACACATTTAGCCGAGAAGGATTCTATAAAAACATTTTTGGAAGTAAATCGGCACCTACCACTAATAGCAATCTCGAAAAGAGCTAGGAGGTAATATGCAAATAGTAATAAACAGTCTTCGCATGCCTAAAATGAAGCAGCTTAAAAGAAAAGCATCTAGGGTAGAAGATATGAACCCCTATGCTGATTAAAAACATGGTTTAGTACTACAAGGGGAGCGATAGTTATAATATGCTCATGCAACCAGGTGGTTTTACATTCGCAGATGCTATACAGGCGAAAAAGCTTGTTAAGGAATTGTACCCAAACGCTCGGAAGCTAGAGGTTATCGACCGCGGCTATGACAATATTGTTATAACCGTCGATGATGTATATGCGGTTCGCTTTCCACGGAATGAAAACGCACTGGCGCGAAGCCAATATGAAAGACAGATACTGAGACGCCTGGAAAACCAGTTTGCAATTGAGGTGCCTAGAGTACTTGGAGCGCACACCGATCCACCATACCTCATTACAAGCTTTGTACGTGGAACTCATGTAAGCTCGAGAGAAATTAATATGTTTACCCCAGCCCTACAAACGGAGTTTGGCAAAACTGTTGCACAGTTTGCCTATACGATGCATACGGCTCTATCGTTAACAAAGGCAAAGCGCATGCGTCAAGAGTGGGGACTGGACGAGCTCCTTGAGGAGCCTTGGGACACGTACTTTCACAAGCACCTCTATGTGCAAACATTTCCGACTATCGAACAAGACCAGATTGCGAAAGGCTATTATGCCAATTGGCAAAAACTAGAAGCTACAAAACACAAATTAGTGGTATTGCATGATGATCTACACACTGAGAACATGTTATTCAATAGTAGCCATCTATGTGGCGTGCTAGATTTCGGCGACACTAATATCGGTAGCCCGGAACAGGAACTACGCCAATTGTATCGCATTAATGAGCATGTTCTTGCTGCAGCTGTTACGGAATACTCACGGCTTTCGGGATCAGCATTAGACATAGAAGTGAGTAAGACGTGGGCCATCGTGCAGGAGCTGGCCGTCTACGCCGAGAAGGTTGACAACGATACGCACCACCATGCTTTCATGCGGGCATGCCGCAACCTGAATCACTGGATTGGGCGCGGTGCTTGGGGCAAGGGCATTATTAGTGATTATCAATTTATGAATGCAAGCATCCAATAAATTGTGTGCTGGATATGTATTATAGAAAACACAGAGTGATATTTTTGGTTAGTCTCATCCACGTAAGGAGCTAAGTGACGAATGCTGCCTTCATTTCACATGCTTAAAAAACATTGCCCAGGAACCATTGACTGACTTCCGATAACCTTGTATTATCGGAAGTCAGAAGGAAGGTTTTTCAAGCATGGACGATAACATTCCGTCCGTAGTCAAAGCAGCCGAAACCAGCGCAGTTTTGCAGCAGGCGAAGACTCGCATCGCTACCTATGCCGCCAATTCCAAATCAGAGAATACCTGGAAAGCATATCAAGCAGACCTAGGGGACTTCAGCAGCTGGTGCAAAGGATACAGTCTCGCATTCTTGCCAGCAACGCCCGAAACCGTCGCGGCCTACCTTACCGTGTTAGCCCAGCACTGCAAAGTGGCGACAATTCAGAGGCGGTTATCTGCCATAAGCCAGCGACACGCAGCGGCTGGCCTGGAGTCGCCGACGCGGTCAGCCATTGTCAGGCTCACCATGCAAGGTATTCGGAGAACTCATGCACCATTGCAAACAGTGCGGAAAGTGCGGCCTGCCGTGACCAGCATCATTTATAAGCTGGTCGATCCGCTTGGTACTTCGCTGATCGACCAGCGCGACCGCGCCCTTATCCTGCTCGGCTTTGCCGGGGCGTTCCGACGTTCGGAACTGGCGCAATTGCAAGTGAACGACATTACCGAGACCGAAGACGGATTGCGTGTGAGGCTCCGGCACTCTAAAACTGACCAGGAGGGCGAAGGTTTTGTGAAAGGCATTCCCTACGGCCATGAACATAAAACGTGTCCGGTACGTGCTTGGAAAACATGGAAGGAAGTTGCAGACATTACGGACGATCATGCGTTTCGGTCAATCACCCGTCACTCCAAGATGGGTACTTCCCTGTCTGACCGGGCGGTAGCAGAGGTTATTAAGCGACGTGCGAGGGCGGCAGGATTGGACTACCAGGACTACTCAGGCCATTCGTTGCGTGCTGGTCTCGCTACCGCAGCAGCCCAAGCTGGGGTAAGTGAGCGCGTCATTGCCAAACAAACTGGGCATAAATCACTGCCGGTCTTGCGAGGTTATATCCGCGAAGGGTCACTGTTTACGGAGAATGCGGCGGCGAAGGTAGGGTTATAAATCTTTTCTATTGTTATAGTGCATCAGACTGCTACGGTCATAATGTCTCTCCATTCGCTTGAAGAGTTTTGTGAATACGTAATTGAAAAAGGAGAAAAGTACTAGAGCCACCTTGTGAAGAACATTTGTCCTCAAATACTCGTTTAGAAGAGTGACAGCACACAAAGCAAAAAATATCCCAGGTTTGGAGTATGGGAATTTAAGGAGGAATGGATAAATGGATATTGCAAGTATCGATCCACACGTGGCGCAGCAGATAACTGATCTCGGAGTTAGGCTTGGAGAGACGACAGTAAGAAATACAGCCGGTGTTATATTTGCCAGAATTAGAACAGCAAAAGCAAAAAAGAATGAAAAGGAAACTATTAACGAGCTTGACGAAATAATTAACGATTTAATAGCAGATAAAAATGAACTGGTTCAAATTGCCGAAACCTATAAGCAGGAGTTTGTCGCTCAACGAATTTCCTCGAAAGATATCGAATATATTACTAATAGCGTTATACCTGTGCTGAAAAAACTAGTTGAGCAGATTTCAGACAACGGTACTAGTACTGAGTCTGCAAATATGGAAAAGGCTTTAGAGGTTTTAATGCCGTTACTTTCTGTTGAGACGCTAACGGTACTACAGTTGCTCGGCTTCAACTTCAGAGAAGCTATAGGTGAGCCTCTTACTCTTTTACTGCAAAAGTTTATTACATCGAAAATCCCTGTATATCCACAGAACAACTTTGAAAACAATAAGATATTGATGGCATTTAATATTGAACTTCTCAAAGTCGCTCAAGATAAGGACGCGACCGAAAGGTGGGAGCGATTGAAGTCCAGTTGAATCTATAGGGGTAGGTAGCAGGTGTATGTATCCTCGTATTGCCGGGGTTGCGCGAGGATGCTGGTCCAAGACAATACGCGACGCAGTGCGTCTCGTTTTAGTTATGCCGCTTCAAGCCGCACAATATGGTGGTCGTAATCGGCTAGCACATGAGATGATCGCTTACCGCCGCCTTAATAACCTTCACATTGTGGCTCACATCAGCAACGCCAGCCTTTAGAACATAGATGCCCTGCTTTATTTCAGCAACATCATGCCGAAGTTCATCGAGGATTTGTTCTAACAGTACACACCATTATAGCTGTCGTCTGCATTGCTCATACGCAGTATTGTAGGCTTGAATAAGGAGTACTACAAGCGTGAACGGAACCGCACTACGCTGATAATTGCACCCCTATCTTATCTGCCAGTTGATGTACCCATTGGTCGAGCCGCTCAAGCTGATGTCCCATAACGAGACGTTCTGCTTCGTCTATTTCCTGATGTTTTGCCAATGCATCCACCGCGCTTAGGATACGATCAATTCTGTCATTGGTACTATCGAACCTTTTATCGATACGGTCAAAGCGTTCCTCCATGTATGTGAATAATTTCGTGAATTCGTCAGCACTCATTGTTTACAGTATGAGCTAGAGCAACAGCATAGGTCAATGAGCTTTCGGCTCGTCCGTAAACCTTTAATAAATCACCTCGCTGAAACTGAAGCCTTCCAGGTATCCATCTATGATGGCCTTGGAGGGGGGTGATACTTAGAGGTAAATTTGCAAAGGAAAACCATTGCAAATCGTTGCAGGCATCTTGCTCGTGCATGTATGGCGGTCCCGACCACTTCGTTAGCTCGAAGCCAACAAGCAGGTATTCCTTCTAGGTGCCTGGCACACAATGAATAAGGTGTATAAAACGGCCATCAGTTTGATTGAAAGCAATACCAATTTCTTCTCTTGCCTCACGGAGTAATGCCACTGTCAGGAATTCGTTTCCTTGTACGTGGCCTTCTACAAGGCTGTACTCCCCGTCGTGCCATCTGGTATTGCAACGGCGCGTCAGCAGCACGGTGTCTTCCCTGACCAAGAAGAGATGTACGGCAGTAGAAATAGTATGACGCATATCAGAAGCTAGTGTTGCAAATAGTAACAAATGGCAAAGTTAGCTTACGTTCCTATCATCAGAGTACATATGCGGATTTGGCATAATAGCTTTGTTTGCTGACCAATGAGCATCGCATGTTTCCTGTGGAATATGCACTAACTTTCCCTAATCCTCTGTAGTTCGCAGAGTACGAAGGACTCTCCCTCCTGACCCATCTAAGGGCGATGGAATTTTAAGCAGAAAAGGAGCCTTCGGAGAACTTTCGAGGGATGGATGAGACGCATCATCAGTGACAAGGTCTAGATCATCCTGGATAGTGATTGGCGTTGAGATTGCTTTTCGTTCAATAAGCTCGTCAGCTTGTTTTCTTGACAATCGTGGCAACCCTAGTACGCGTCGAGCAGCAGTATAGCTCGACGGAGAGAGCCAATAAAAATAGTCCGGCTCGCGCTTGAACCTATATGTTCCCAACCACCTTCCCTTTATGATCCTCCACCGCAGGTACCCATTACCGGCAGCATGGCGCAGGGCTTCCTCTGATTCACCCAGTTCGACGAGGATAGCCAGTGAAGCTAGCATATACGAGTCTAATTGTTTTTGTGTATCTTCACCATAAGTGTCAGGCAAATCGACCCTGACATGGCCGAGTTCATTCACCAAATCCTTGAGTGCCTCCGCATCAAGCAGATGCTCTGGATAAGCGTCAGCCAGCACATCATATACTTGGCTCAGAAAAGACTCGCACAGGTCTTTCGTCCCTGTTGTCTCACGAATCAATTCACAAAGTGCTAATACAAAGTTATTGACCGCATCAGTATCCTTCAAGCGTAACACATGATACCAGATTCTACGCACTCGAGAGTAAAACCACCATTGGAGGTTCTTCAACTGTTCAGGAATTCTGGCTGTTCGAGGAATCCATGCACCTTGATCACCGATTTTGCAGAGTATGAAACCAATGTGAGCGAGCAGGTTCATATGACCTATTGTCCATGGCTGCGCCTTCTCTAAGGTATTACAGAGCGCATCCAGGATAAACTGAGCATGAGCAAATTCCTCCTTGTCCAGTGCCTCAGACAGGATCATGCCGAGCAAATCATAGTAGGCATGAGCCGATTCGTCATTCAAGGGGGAAGAAAGAATAACGCCGATGAGTTCTTTAGCGACCCAATTTATAGAGAGCAATGTACGGTGGTCTACCAACCAATCTATCATCGCCTGTCGGTTTTCTATCTGTCCATGCAAGGTTGCGTCCAGCACTTCATGAGTGAGCCGTACATCATTGTGTTGGACCACGTTCAGTAGGATGTCCTCAAGAATAGCGACCTGATCTTTTCTTTTTCGGAACCAGGCAATGATCGGCGTTCCCTTAGCTAGACGCTGCATCATCCTGTAAACAGTAGCAATGGTTACGACAATTGAGACCACCAAGAGGCTAAAAGAGAGTACATCACTCACCCAAGAAGGTAAAGCTGCAAAAATGGGTGGAGCCAACGGAAACAGGAGGCTACCTGCGATGCAAAGCAAAATCACTAGTGTAATAAGAGGTAACAGAGCGATGCGACGGAAAAAGGTCACCAGAAGATTTGGAGTATACCGATCGCAAACATGCTGGATACCCCATACAAGGGCTGCAACATAGACGGTGAGCATCAAAGCAATCGTGTTGAAAGCCGGTTCTCGCATTGCTCGCTCTCCTATTCGAACTTATCTCTCTCAACAGTTGAGGTAAAGCCTAAATACTGCATACCGGCTTGAAAATGCAATAGCATATAGCATTTAATCCATATGAACAGATGGAATTAGTGTAGCATAAGGAGTCAACATATTTACCGCCTCAAACACATAATCCACAAAACTTCCATTATCAAACTAGGTGCTGGGCCGCGTGGGTATATCCGTGAAGGGTCGCTGTTTGCTGAGAATGCCGCAGCGAAGGTGGGGCTATAGTACCTTTAGGTGATTCGGAGCAATTTCTATTGATGATGGCTAAACTGCAATGTTGTGATTACAAAGTGCAATATACAGAGAATGATTGCAAATATAGAAAGTAGGAGGCATGACCACATGGTCTGCCGCAAAATCAGAACATGGGTGAACTAGAAGTCTTTTTCGGCGGCGGTTCTTTAGTATGTCGCAACTACCAAATTACTGACAGGATTAACGGTGTACCTGAAGCTGTGCTGCACTTTAATAAAAGCGAATTCCTTGGACTCGGAGCCATAAACTATTTAGACGATGTGTTTATTGATTCGGTCGTGCAGAAGAAACGGGTTTTTACTGGAAATATTGTTTCGATACAGGAAGAGCCAGATAATCAGGTGTTAATAAACCTATTGACGTTTAGACTAACTTGAACAAACCGAGATTTCCTTGCGAATAGGAGAAAGGTCGGCAAATAACGAAACAGATGAGCCTATTCTGGAAAGCATCCCAAAATTTAGCTCGCGCTCTTCCCTTTT
>JAABUX010004020.1_pt1 | contig 18976 bp, 20 predicted proteins | sample 5561851 | NCBI WGS metagenome assembly JAABUX01 (sample SAMN10711883, study PRJNA513361) | rock metagenome | isolation source: Antarctica rocks | place: Antarctica: Victoria Land, Richard Nunatak red sandstone | collected 2016-01-03 | reverse complement strand
CGGCAGGATGCCTGCCAGTATCTTCAGCAGCGTGCTCTTGCCGCAGCCGCTCGGCCCGACCACGGTGACGAACTCGCCGGGCTGGACGAGCAGGTTGATGTCCTGCAACGCCTCCACCACCTTGCCCAACCGGGTGCGGTAGAGCTTGCCCAGCCCGGTCACCTCCAAAGAGGCCGCGCCCGCAAGCGGGTGGGAGGCCGGGCTTAGTGCGTCTGGCACGTACGGGCGGCTTCCCGGGTGGCCTCGGCGTCGAAGGCGTTCACCCGCTCGTAGAAGCCTGGGATGCCCAGCACGAACGTCGAGGCGGGCAGCGCCTTGGTGACCTGCTTGGTTTCCAGCATGAACGCCTGGATGCGCTCGAAGCCGACCGGGTCCACGTTGCCCCACAGCTTGCCGCCATTCAGGGCGAAGCCGTCCCGCAAGGTGTCGAGCTGGGCGGTCAGCAAGCGCAGGTCCCACTGGCGCAGCGTGGCGTCATCGGCGCCGGTGGGCTTGGTGGCGGGGAAGCGTTCCCACTGTATCTGGCGCACGCAGTCCGGGTTGGCCAGGGCGAACACGGTGGCGCGGGCCGCGCCGCGGGCAATGGCCTCCACCATCGCCGGGTCGGCGGCGGCGGTCTTCTGCAGGGTGCTCAGCGACAGGTCGGGGTAGCCGCGCCAGTCCGGCGCGCGGAGGTAGCGCATGTTGAGGCCCGCATTCTCGAACCCGGCCATCGCCGCGGCCCAGTACAACAGCGCCTGCACCTTGTTGGTCCGCAGCGCGTCCACGGCGGGGGCGCCCAGGCCGGTAGCCACCAGGGTCACGTCGCGGTCGGGGTCCATGCCGTTCTGGCGCAGGTAGCTCTTCAGGAAGGCGATGCCGCCGGTGGCCAGGCTGAACACGCCGATGGTCTTGCCCTTGAGGTCGTGCACGTCGCGGATCGCACCGTCGGCCGGCACGCCCACCGCCCAGTCGATCACGCCGTTGGCCATCACGGCGCGGACCGGGATGGCGTTCACCACGTTGGCCTGCACGATGACGCTGGAGTTGACCTCGGCGAACTCGGCGTTGCCGCCCACCATCTGCTGCAGTGCCTGCAGGGATGCGCCAACGGGCAGCACCTCCACGTCGTAGCCCTCATCCCGCCAGTAGCCGAGCGCCACGGGCAGGTTCAGCCAGGGATAGCTGAGGTTCAGCACCGTGGTGCCGACGGCGATCCGCACCTTCTTCAGCGGCTGCTGCGCCAGGGCCGGGCTGGTGAAGAGAACGGCCGCCAGCAGCAGCCGGGTGAGCCAGCGTGATCCCATGTCCTATTCCCGCCCTGCGAAGTGCATGCCGAGGTCCTGCAAGTAGCGTGCCCGGGTTCCGGGATCGAGGAACGCCGCCTCGAACCCGTTGGCGATCAGGGTGCGCTGCTCGGCCAGCGAAAGGTCCAGCGCCGCCGCCGTCTCACGGAGGTTGTCGTTCAGGTAGCCCCCGAAGTATGGCGGGTCGTCGGAGTTCACCGTCACGCATAGCCCGGCCCGCAGCAGGCGGGCCAGGTTGTGGTGCGCCAGGTCCGGGAACACCCGCAGCATGACGTTGGACAGCGGACAGACCGTGAGCGGGATGCGGCGCTCGGCGAGGCGGGCGACCAGGGCCGGGTCCTCCTCGCAGCGCACGCCGTGGTCGATCCGGTCCACCCGCAGCAGGTCCACGCTGTCGGCCACGTGCTGCGCCGGGCCTTCCTCCCCGGCGTGGGCCATCGTCTTCCAGCCCAGGCTCCGCGCCCGCTCGAACAGGCGGACGAACTTCTGCGGCGGGTTGCCGGCCTCGGCGCCGCCCAGGCCGAGTCCCAGCACCTGGCCGTGGTAGGGCGCCAGGGTGTCCAGCATCGCGAGCGCGTCCTCCTCGGGCAGGTGCCGCTGCGCGCCCAGGATCAGGCCGCCGGTCATGCCGTGGTCCTGCCGGGCCTCGGCGAAGGCGGCCAGGATGCCATCCATCATCGCCTCCGGTGGGATGCCGCGGCGCAGGTGGGCCTGGGGGCTGATGAACACCTCCGCGTGCACAACCCGGTCCTGCCGCGCGCGGTCCAGGTAGGCGGCGGTCAGGTCGTGGAAGTCCTGCCGGGTCTGCAGGGCGCGCAGGCCGACGTAGTACATGTCCAGGAACTCCTGGAGGTTCCGGAACCGGTAGGCGGCCCGCAGCGCCGCAGGGGTGGGATGGGCGAGCGGCAAGCCGTTGCGCGCGGCAAGGGCAAACAGCAGCTCCGGCTCCAGCGCGCCTTCGAGGTGCATGTGGATCTCGGCCTTGGGGGCGGCAGCCACGAGGTCTTGGGTCATTGCAAAGCCTTTGCAGGAGTCAGGCGGGGCGGGCGAATAGACACTTGGCGTCTTCCAGTCTCCGGTCGGCGATGACCAGCTTCGGGCCACATGCGGCGGCGTTCGTACCCTGCTGCCGCATGCCGCTCGAAGGCTGGCAAAGCAACTTCTCCGTCCGGCACTCCAAATCCGGGCTGGTGACCAGGGCTCCTCTTTCGGCGGATCGGCGCCGTGCCGCATCCCTGGACACGCGCCCATGCTCTGCTACTGCCCGTTGGGGGCCAGGCAACGTCTGTGCCGCTGCTGCAATGGCCAGCGGGATCAATCCACGAACGGCGTGCCCTGCGCGGCCAGCCAGTCGTGCCAGCCCGGCGTCGTCGGATCGTGCGGGCGGAACTTGTAGAACTCGATCAGCGGGCGCCAGCGGTCAAGCAGCGTCCCCAGCGCGTCCACTGCATCGGGCGCGCCCTCCCGCTTTGGCATGAAGTCGATGCGCAGGTCGGTCCGCGCGTAGGTCTCGTCCTCATAGACCAGCATGCAGGCGGACCGGTGTCCCGCCATGTCCCCGCCCGCATCCCGTCCGGCCACCACGCACGCCATCAGCCGGTCCTCGAACAGCGCGCCCGCGGTCGCATGCCAGGCTGCATCCATCGCAGGCACCACCCGATCGGTCAGCAGGTAGTTGCCCATGACCAGGTAGTCCTGGCCCGTGACCGACGACGTGAATTCGGTGCAGGCGCTGCCCGAATGCACGGCGGCGCGGCCCCGGAAGTCCACGATGCCGATCTGCCGGTAGGCATAGTGCGGGTCTGACTCGCCCAGCTCCTTCAGCACCTTCTCCGGCGAGTAGCCGAGCTGCAGCAGCTCGATCGCCAGCGGCCCAAGACCGGGATCGGTGAAGGCCTGGGTGGCGACCGCGCCGAGATGGGCACGAATGAACGGGCAGCGCCCACCTACGGAAATGGGGCTTGTGCTTTGCGCAATCCCAAGCAGCCCCTTGCCGGCATCCCGTGCCACGACGGTGAAGGTCATGCGGCTCTTCCTTGATGATGGTCCTTGACGGCGCCCGCCTCGGGAAACATTGCCGCGTCAGATGGAAACCAGGACACAGCAACCTGGCCCAGTGTGGGCGGCGGTCCCGGCAGGTCCGCGCGCAGCACCTGGCCATCCCCCAGCCTGACAGTGACCCGGTGGAACGCGCCGAGGAACGAGATGTCCACGACCTCGCCCGGCACGCCACCCGTGCCGGGTCCCGGACCGGCGCCGGCCAGCCGCACGTTCTCCGGACGGACCGTCAGTGTTCCCGGCCCGTATTGCTCCGGCCCGGCTGCGATGCGGGCGCCTGCAACCATCACCGCCCCGGCGCCTGCGGCCTCGACACGCAGCAGGTTCGTCTCGCCGATGAAGTCAGCGACATAGGGGCTTGCGGGCCGGTGATAGATGTCGGCGGGCGCACCATCCTGGGCCACCCGGCCCGCCTCCATCACCACGATCCGGTCGGACAACGCCAGCGCCTCCTCCTGGTCATGCGTGACATAGACGAAGGTGATGCCGACTTCCCGCTGCAGCGCCTTCAGCTCCGCCTGCATGCGCCGCCGCATCTTGAGGTCGAGTGCGCCGAGCGGCTCGTCCAGCAGCAGCACGGTCGGCCGGGTCACGAGCGCGCGGGCCAGCGCAACACGCTGCTGCTGCCCGCCCGAAAGCTGGCCCGGTTTCGCCTGGGCCTTGTCCGGGATGCCGATCATCTCCAGCGCCTCCCCGACCCGGCGGGCGACCTCGGCCTTCGCCATGCCCGTCGCCCACAGCCCGTAGGCGACGTTTCCGGCCACCGTCATGTGCGGGAACAGCGCGTAGCTTTGGAACACCATGCGCGTCCGTCGGTCCCGCAACTTCGTGTCCTGGACCGGATGCCCGGCCACCAGCACCTCGCCGCTGCTCGGCACCTCGATCCCAGCGATCATCCGCAGCAGCGTGGTCTTGCCGCACCCGGACGGTCCCAGCAGCGTCACGAACGTGCCGCTGGCGATCCGCAGGTCCACGCCGCGCACTGCCTCCGTCCCGCCGAAGGACTTCCGCAGGGCCCGCAGCTCTACGTCCCAGGTGGTCACGCGTTCTTCACCTCGTTCCAGATCTCGACCCAGCGGGCGCGGTTCGGCGGGTTGTCCTTGAACACCAGGCGCGTCAGCTGCGCCGTGTCGATGCCGAGGTCTTTCACGACCGCCGGGTCCAACTGCCGCGTCGCCTCCTGGGATGTCGTCGCATAGCGGGACGCCAACGCCATCATCTTTCCGTACTCGGCGGAGAGCGTCAGGTTGGCATAATCCTCGACCGCCGCCTTGTTGGCGGAGCCTTTCACGAGTGCGATGCCCTCGTTCCAGCCCACCGCGCCCTCCTTGGGCCAGACCCATCCGCAGTCGATGCCGGCGTCCCGCAGCGGCTTCACGACGGACAGGAACGCCCAGCTCACCACGACCTCCTGGGACGCCAGCATGTTCTGCAGCTCGGCGATGCTCTTCCAGTAGGCGCGCACGAGCGGCTTCTGGGAGATGAGCAGCTTCTTGACCTCCTGTAGCTGCGCCTCGTCCATTTGGTAGGGGGTACGGATGCCGAGCTTCAGCGCGCCGACCGCGAGCGCATCCTCCGGCTCGTCCCGCATTCCGATGCGGCCCTTCCATTTCGGGTCAAAGAGGGCGTCGATGCTGTCGATCTCGCCGGTGACTTTGCGGTTGTAAGCGACGGCATTGGCGCCCCAGACGAACGGCACGCCATAGGTCTTGCCGTCCACCGTCCACTGCCGGGTCTGGGTGAATTCGGGGAACAGCGTGCCGAGGTTCGTGAGCCGCGTGGTGTCCATCGGCTCGATCAGCCCGGCGCGGGCCGCAATCTGCACGTAGTTCTGCACCGGCACGATCATGTCGTACAGCCGCCCGCCGCCACCGCGCAGCTTGGCCACCATCTCGTCCGAGCTGGAGAAGTAGGTAGGGCGGATGGTGAAGTCCTTGCTGGCGGAAAAATCCACGAACGGCTTCTCGCCATAAGTCTGCCAGGTGAACAGGTTGAGCGGCGTCGCGGCCTGCGCCGGGCGGCCCAGGCCGGCGCAGGCCAGGCCCATGGCTTGCAGGATGCGCCGCCGCGACAGGCCGGCAGGGGCGAGCACGTCGAGACGGGACGGCTGGGCCATGGGTTTGCTTTCCTCGTTCAGGCGGGTTGCGGGGCGGGACGGCCGGAGCGGCGGATCGTCACCTCGGCCAGGGTGGCGGCTGCGGCGCTGACCAGGAGGATCAGGGTCGCGAGCGCGTTCAGCTCGGGCGTGATGCCGTAGCGCAGCATCGCCCAGATCATCATCGACAGGGTGTTCTCGAGCCCGGTCGTGAAGAAGGCGACCACCACGTCGTCGAACGACAGCGTGAACGCGATCAGCGCACCCGCGACCACGGCCGGGGCGATCAGCGGCAGGGTGACGGTCCGCAAGACCCGCCATGGCGAGGCGCCCAGGTCCCACGCCGCCTCTTCCAGCCGGCGGTCGAACCCCTGCAGCCGCGCGGTCACGATCAGCACCACGTAGGGGATGCCGATCAGCGAATGCCCAAGCGCCACAGTCCAAAGCGAGAGCCGGACATCAAGCGCATTCAGGAACGTCAGCAGCGCCACCCCGAGCACGAGGCGAGGCAGGATCATCGGCGCTGTGGCGAAACCCAGCACCGCGCGCCGCGTGCGCGCCAGGTGGCGGTCCACCCCGATGGCTAGCGGCACGCCGAGGCCGAGCGACAGCACGACCGTCGCCGCCGCGACCGCCAAGCTGTTGCCCACCGCCGCGACGATCTGCTGATTGTCCAGCAGGCTGCCGTACCAGCGCGTGGTGACGCCGGCGAATGGCAAGACCGATATCTTGGAGTCGTTAAACGAGAACGCGGCGATCACCAGCAGCGGGAAGAACAGGAACGCGGTCACGAGCCAGAACCAGAGCGCGAGCAGGCCGGTGCCCAGCCTCACCGCCGCGCCCCGCCGAGCCGCAGGCCGATCCCAGCGACTGCGGCGACGACCGCCACCAGCATCATCGTCAGCGCCGAGCCGAACGGGTATTCGAACGTGCCGCCGAACTGCTGGGCGATGATGTTGCCCAGCATGACGCCCTTGGTGCCGCCCAACAGCTCCGGGGTCACGAAGGCGCCCATGGACGGAACGAACACGAAGATCGCGCCTGTGGCGACGCCGGGCAGGCTGAGCGGCAGGATGACGGTCCGGAAGATGCGGGCAGGCCCGGCGCCCAGGTCGCGCGCGGCCTCCAGCAGCCGCGGGTCCAGCTTCTCCAGCACCGCATACACCGGCAGGACCATGTAGGGCATGTAGATGTGGACGAGCGCGAGCGTCACCGCGAAGTCGCTGTAGAGCAGCCAGTCCAGCGGCTCGGCCACGATGCCGGCGGCCATGAGGCCCTGGTTCACGACCCCGTTCCGCCCAAGGATCAGCATCCATGCGAAGGTCCGCACGAGGTAGCTGGTCCAGAGCGGCATGATGACCAGGATGAGCAGCACGGTCCGGAACCGCCGCACCCGCTGCGCCAGGTAGAACGCGACGGGGTAGCCGATCAGCAGCGCCAGCACCGTCGTCACGACCGCGACCCGGACCGTCCGCAGCGTCACGTCCACATACAGGCTGCCGGTCAGCCGCGCGTAGTTGACCGCCGAGAAGTCCGGCACGATTGCGTAGTCCGCCACGTGCCACACGCTGTATGTGGCGATGATCAGCATGGGCGCGAGGAACAGAGCGAGCATCCAGGCCAGGCCCGATGAAGGCCAGGGCTGCCCGCTTGGGCGTCACGCTGTGCCGGCCAGGAAGCGGTCGAGGGACAGCTCGTGGGGCGCTGAGGTGAGCCGCTCGTACCCCGTGTCGGTCACCAGGACGGTGTCCTCGCACAGGTAGCCCTCTTCGCCCTGGATGTAGTGCCCGACCTCGATGTTGATCACCATCCCGGCCTCCAGTCCGCCCTCCGGCCGCGGCATCAGGAACACGGACTTGGCGGGGTCCGACGCCGTGACCACCGGCGGGTCATAGACCGTGATGCCGACGCCGTGCCCGCAGTGGAACCGCGAATGCGCGCGCAGGCCGGCCGAATGGCCCGGCGCCATGGCGAGGTCGAACAGGTGGGCCGGATCGGCGCCGGGCCGGATGCCGCCCAGCGCCGCCTCGACGCCGTCCGACAACGCCGCCCAGTTGTTCCTCTGCCGCGCCGTTGGCTCGCCCAGCACCACTGCCCGGGCGGTGTCGGAATGGTAGTGCCCGTAGGTGCAGCCAACATCCCAGCGGATCAGGTCCCTGGGCGCGATCACCTTGTCCGCCGTCAGCAGGTGCGGCTGCGCCGTGAGGCTGCCGGTTGCGAACATGGTGAAGGTCGGCTTCCCGTCCTGCATCGCGACGCTGCTGCAGAAGATGCGCTGCAGGTCGGTGTCCCTCATGCCAGGACGGACCTGCCGCATCGCCTGCATGACTGCCTGCTCGGTGATCAGCGACGCCCGCCGCAGCCGGCGTACCTCCTCCGCCGTCTTGACCATGCGTACCTCCCACAGCAGCGCGGCGCCTGGGACGATCTCGGCCCCGGGAAGCGCCGCTTGCAGCGCATGCCACCCCGTCACCGGCAGCCCGAACTCGTCCACCGCGATCCGGCCCCTCTGCAGCCCGCGCCGGGTCAGGGCATCGACGAGGCCTTCGATGGCCGTGGGCACTGAATGGGCGGCAGCGACCAGCGCGGCCGAGGCCCGGCCCCGGTCGTCCATCTCGGCGGCGTCGCCCGGGGTCCGGTTGAACTGGCCGATCAGGTAAACCTCGCCGATCCCCACCGCACTGCTCAGGAAGGTCTCGGCCTCCAGCGCCGGGATGATCGCCGTGGCCTCGGGCGCCTGGCCCGGTGTGAACAGGCCGAGGATGTGGACGCCGCGGTTGATCTGATGCGTCGGATTGTCGTGACCCGTCATGTAGATGACGTTCTCGATGCTGGTCCCGACCAGCCCATCAATGCCGTCCCGGTGCAGGAGGCGGGCGGCCCGGTCCCGGTTGAATAGCCGCGCGCCGCTCATGATGCCAGCTTCCTTTCGGGTTCCGCCCTGGTGTGGCCGAGTGCCGCCGACAGGTGGCCCGCCGCCGAGCGCAGCAGCGACAAGGCATCCTCGGCCGCACGGTCCTGCAGCCGGAACGCCGGGGCGGACAGGACGATGGCGGCGATGCCTGTGCCGCCGCTGCCCCAGACCGGGACGCCGACGGACCGCGCGCCCGGCGTGATCTCACTCTCGCTGTCCGCGTGCCCGAGACGGCGCGTGCGGAGCACTTCGGCCCGCAACCGCTCCGGGTCAACGATCGTGCCGGGTGTGAGCGACTGCGCGAGGCCGCTGGCTAGGTAGGCCTCCAGGAACGCATCATCCTGGAAGGCCAGCAGCGCCTTTCCCAGCGCGCCGGCATTGAGCGGGAAACGCTCTCCCCGGTAGTACGTCATCCGCATCGCCTGCGGGCTGTCCACGCTGTCGGCACAGAACCCCTCGAAGCCGCGGATCACGGCCAGGGTGACCGTCTCCCGGGTTGCGTGCCCGATCCCGTCGAGCAAGGGGCGGGCCAGGCGCACCAAGTTATCGGCGGCGACCGCCCGTTCCCCAAGGTGCCGCGCCAGCGGCCCAAGGGTGTAGCTCGACGAGCCCGCCTCGACCGCAAGCATGCCCGTCGCCGTCAAGGTACTCAGCAGGCGATGGGTGATCGTCTTGCTGATGTTGAGGTGCCGCGCCAGCGCCGAGACCCCCCAGGCGTCCCGGTCTAGGAATGCCCCGAGCACCTCCATAGCACGGCCAACAGTCTTCAGCTCTCCACTATGCGGCTGAGACCTCGGAGGCTCTGTCATCGCGTTCCTTGAACCGGAATGGCGTCCTGCGTAGCGGACGCTAAACGTGGCATCGCAGGCTCGTCAAGGAGGCGTCGTGATCAAGAATTATAGACCGGCGAGACGGGACGGAGGCCCATCCCCAACCCGCTGATTGCCCTGCTCCGCAGCCGATGCCAGGCTCATCCCTTGTAGGGGGGAACCTCGTAGCGTGGCACATCTGCTGGATGACACCGTTGCGGCGCTGGAGACGTCGTCCATCTCTGGCGCCGGGTCGCTCGGGGGCGCGATTTTCGAGGTGGACGGGCCGGGCCTGGTCACGCCGGTGCTGGCGCGGATAGCGTGGCGCCGCGTGCCGTGCCCGATCTGGCCGCTCGACCCCGGCATGAACTGGTCCGTGCCGCACGGCATGGCGATGCGGACGAGCTGGGCCGGGCCGGGCGGCGTAGCGCGGCGGGAGGACGTCTGGGCGGCGGGCGCCGTCTCCTGCGTGGCGCGGTGCACCGCGCGGGCGGCCTGCAGCACGGCCTGCACGGTGGGGTCGTCGCCAGGCGCGGGGTGGCCGGCGCGGCGGTGCCGGTCGTTCAGGGCGGCGGCGTGCCGGGCCAGCGCCCCGGAGGCGAGGCGGCGGGTCAGGAGCGCCAAATAGGCTGCGGCGGTCGCGGGGCTGGCCGGCAATGGGGTCTGCCCCCAGGTGGCGCACCAGGCCTCGAAGGCCGCCCAGTCGCGGGCGTAGAGGCGCCGGGTCTCTGGCTTCTGCGGCGCGGCCATGCAAGGGGCTTGCGGCCTGGCAGAAAGCCTCCGGCTACACGAAGCGGTCCCAGGCGACCAAAGTTGACGTCGTCGTCCATGCGCTGAACCGCATGCTGGAATTGGGACAGCTGATCTCCGTCCGCGTCGCCTATGCCCCAGACGAGCTGGGGCAACTGCGCCTACACCTCTGATCGGTGTAACACGACCGCGCTGGGATCCCGATAGTAAGTATCTACATTTTACACCAAGCTATCCAGGGCTCACGCCGAACAGGGGTCTCGTCCGGCGCCGTTCCACATGTCAGCCTGCTGCCGGACGCTCTGCCTCCTCAAGCCATTTTCCGTATTCAAGGATGTCGAAGAAACGGCAATAAAGGACAGCGGTGCGGTTCACGATCGCGGTCTGAAACCCTTCCAGGCGGCTGTCGGGCCATTCCCGCTCTGCGCCGTCTGCGTCGTTCCAATCCGCGTTGGCAGTGTCATAATCGAGGCAGAAGTCCTCGGGCGTGCCATACCTTTCATCATTTACTTGACCGAATAGGAAAGGGGCCTTCTCGGCAATGCGGACCGCGCCGTCGGCTCGGTTTTCCGAGGAGCCGATTAGGCGGTAATTGCCGATGGCGTTTCCTAAATGGTCGCGGGCATCCTTCATGGGCGTGAGCAATTCTTGTCTCAGTCTCGGCGCACCTCCCCGCTCATCAGGCCGCCAATGAGCCCGCGCACAGATGTGGTCTCTGTCATAAGGCAGGTCGTCCTCATGCTCAGCTAAAGGCAGGTAGCCCGGAAAGCCTTTGTCCAGGTAAGCTCGCTGCAGCCAGGGTAGCATGTGCACTGCATACCACCACTGGATGGCCGTCTGAACGCCATCCGTGCCTTGCTGAAAGCGCTGGTTGTGGTTCACCCATTTTGGGCTAGGGCCGCCAGCTTGGATCATTGTCCTCAGCACCCCAGGCTGGACCAGCTCGACCGCGACACCAACATCAACCAGCTTCTGATACAAGTCATAGCCCGGGAATACTTCAGCGTTGGCAGGTAGCTCGGCCAGCTGCGCAAAGCACAAGCGTGCCGCGGGTTCCTGGTAATTGACCCCGAAATGCCAGAACATTGCGAAACGCACCGCTTCTTGCCGGCTGCGCTCCACCTTGCCGGGATGGAGGTGGCACCAGAAAACGAGTACCTGCCAAAGTTCGGGCCGGAGCTGTGCCAGCACGATGTCGGATAGGCGGAACGGCTCCGGACCTTTCGATAGTAAGTCTTTAGTATCTTCGAAAGCCTTGTGAATTCCTGCCTCACCATTTGGATTGATTAAAAGCTTATCCAGACTTTTGCGTAACTCAAGAGCCTTGGGTTCAGTCTTGGCTTCGCCACGGATGGCCGCAAGAGCGACGGGAAAACCAGGACTCCACCCGCTCCCGTCACCCGCTTGCGTATTGGCGATCCGCAGGATGGTCGTCATGATCTGGGTTGGCGTGAATACGGCCGTGACGTCCTGTTGGATGCCTTCGACGATGTCGCGGACCTCGGGCCTGACCGCCTTGAAAGTGGAGTAGAGCTGCTCGGCCTCCGAGAGCGGCGTGCCTCCCGCGCCGACCCGCCGGAAGAAGTCGCTGAGGAGGTTGCCTTGAAACACCTCCTTCTCTAGCACCATGAACGCCGCTCCTTCCTTTTTCAGGTTCTCGAAGCCCCGGACAAGCGCCTCCACGGCGGCAAGGCTCACCTGGGGTCTGGCCCTATCAGTCAGGGTTTGCTTGCCGCCGAAGTCATAGGCCGAGAGCAGTTCGCTAAGCGAGGCGGTATTGGAGCGGTCGCAATCGAATGGGAAAGGGGGATGGTGCAACGTTTCCGCGCCGCTCCTGACGTCATGGTGGAACAGGTCGGAGTCGTACACCTTGTCGGCTCGCCTGCCGTCAGGAGGGCTTCCGACGAAGTTCAGCTGCGTTCCTTCCGGCTCGATCCTCTCCCTGGCCCTGCGACGCTGGCCTGTTCTCAGCCGGGAACCGTCCTCCGCATAGCCGAAGGGCTGCGCCCGGGAGGTGAGGCGGAGCGTATAGGACTGCTCCTCAAACTTGACCCAAAGGCAACGGTCCTCGTCCAAACCCTTGCCCAGCGCCAAGGCCCGGATGCGCTGCTGTCCGTCCACCAGGTCGAAGCCGGACGTGGTAGCACCCGTTGTCGTCCACGCGTTGAAACCAGCAATGACCGTCCTGCGTGAACACCCTTTCTGCAGATAAAACAGGCCTATTGGCAGCCCATCGAGTGCTGAACGCCAAAGATCAAGGACCTGCTTCGGGCGCCACACACCGTTGCGCTGAAGCGGCGGGAGCGTAAGAGCACCCTCGACCGTTCCAGGACTGGTCCAGGACTGCTCAATCCACGCCATTACGTCTGAGATGCTCATTCCCGTAACGCCCTCTTCCGACAGCATCTTTCTCATCGCCCTCTCACTTTCCGATCTAGATACGCAGTTGGTCATCCGGCCTACAGGCACACGCCTCCGGCCACTTGCTCCACCCGCCCGCTTGTTACAAACACGATCCGCCTCTCGCCCGCTCCCGTTGCCCGTAGGTAGGTCCACACCTGCGCGCGATACTGCGCCACCACCACCGTGCCCGGCGGATGTATGTCCGCCCAGCTCGCGCCAGATTGGAATAACGTTCATGTCAGCGATGCCCGACGGCGGAATGGGTGAAGCGGCGGCGCGCACGGGCTGCCAACGTCAGGGAGGGACCATGCCCGCAGCGCCGGTGCCGCCAGCGTAGAGCTGAAGGCCGCGCGACCTGCGGTCGGACGGAGCGGGCGGCATGGTGCTTTGGATGAGGCAGACTGATCGTTGCGGCGGCGGGCTGGTAGCGCATGGACGTCCTCGTCGTCAACATCAGAAGCACGCCGGCAACACGGCGGGGAGCCGAGCTCACCCGCGCCACCTCGGGCCGCTCGTCCGCGTTTCCGCCCGGCGCAGCTCGGCCATGGTGATGCTGCGCGCTGCCTGACGCGGGTCGCCCAGCCCCAGCTCGATCACGACGAAGCCGTCCCGGCGAAGACGGGAGCAGACGGCAAGGGTCACGCCGGCATGGGTGAGCTGAAAGTGAGCCATCTCGAGGCCCTGGCCACGGCGGGCGATCTCACGCCAGGCAGCAAGCCCGGCCTCCTTGAGGTGGGCACCGAGCGCCTGCCGCGCCTCGGCCGTGGGTGCAACGACGACGGGAGCAAGAACCTGGAACATGGACGACCTCCTGAATGGGCGCATGAAGCCAGTCCCGCCGGCAAGTGCCGGACAGGCTGGGTTCCAAACGGGAGGGCAGGACGGTTCAGGTCGGCATGGTGCTCCAGATAGCAGGGTGCGCGGGCAGGCGCAGCCCTCTATGCGCTGCCATTGCGACAGAAGCGGACGTGACCGGAAATCCTCGATCCCGGAGCGACGGAGATGGCTGGAGATGAGCTGCCAGGTTCCGAGCATTCCGCGCAGGCGTTGAACGTCAGGACGGAACCGGCCTACGTATCTTGCGAACGGTATGACGGAGAATGTGCATGGTCACGGTGACGATCTGCCAGCAGGGCAACTCGGTCGGCGTCACCTTCCCGGCCGAAACGCGCATCCGCATGGGCTTCGAGGTCGGCCAGGAGCTGACCCTGGTGGAGTTTGCCGACGGCGTGAAGCTGGTGAGGCGCAACCCCGTGCTTGAGCGGCAGATGCAGCTGGCACGCGAGGTCTTGCGCGAGCAGGCCGACACCTTGCAGGAACTCGCCAAGCGGTGACGGACCCGGAGTTCCTGGAGCGCGACGTCGTGCTGTTCCTGCACGACCAGGCGCTGCGGGAGTATGGCGGCATCCACGGCGTGAAGGATGAGGGCCTGCTGGACAGCGCGCTTGGCCGGCCGCTCAACAAGCTCGCCTATGCCGATCCGCCGGGGCCTGACCTGTTCGATCTGGCAGCGGCCTACGCCTTTGGCCTTGCCAGCAACCACGCCTTCAACGACGGCAACAAGCGTACGGCCTGGAGCTGCTGCGTGCTCTTTCTCAAGGCGAACGAACGCCGCCTGCAGGCCGCGACACCGGATGCTGTCGAGCAGGTCATCGCTCTGGTCGAGCGGCGTGTTGACGAAGCAGCCTTTGCCGGATGGCTGCGTGCCGCAGCGCCATAAGTTTGTGGTCGATGCAAGGGAGGTGGCAGCGTTTCACTCGGAGGACCCAGACGAGATCAGCCGTAACTCGGTCCAGGCTACGTCCCGTCCTCACCGGATCAGACGATCAGAAGGTCAGCTGTGGCGGTCGTGCCGTCCAGCCGTTCGGTATCGGTGAAGATGATGTTCCCACCGGGCGCGAGGAGGAGGGCCTGGCACGACGTGGCAAGCCGGTCGATCTCGGCGAGGGGGCTGCCGGGAGCGTCGGCATCGAGGTGCAGGTGCAGGTTGATGGCCCGGGCGCCACGGCCCTCAGCGCATCCGGCATCCGATAGACGACGGAACACCGCCTCCGCCGCGTCGTATGTGGAAGGGATGACATGCAGGTCTGCGACGCCTCCCGGCTGCCAGCAGGCAAGATGGTCGGCTAGATCGGTGCAGATCAGACGGTCTCCGCGTGGGATCGTCGCCGCCCGTAGCGGAAAGTGGTGCAGGTGGTCCCCTCCGGCCGCCATGCCCGCACGGACAACGAAGGCGCCGAGATCGCGCAGCTTGCACACCAGCACGAGCAGCGCCGGTGAAAAGTCGCCCTCGACGGTCACGACCACGGCAGTGCGGCAACCGCGCTCGCAGCGGCGCTCCCGCAGCGCGGCCACCAGCCCGAGTGCTGCCGCAAAGTCGCCTTGCCCGGCGTCCGGCGTGACGGCCACCGTCGCCAAAGGCGCGTTCGGGATGGGTCCACGTTCGAAGAAGGCCAGCGCCGCGCTGGCAATGTCGTGCTGGCTCCCGGCGTAGCTGTCCGGCAAGCATCATCTGCCCATAGCCCCGGCGTCTGCCGCGGTCAGGTCCTCCGGCCGCGTCTCCAGCCCGACAAACCACTTGGAGTGCGCCAGCCGGGCCACCCACTCGGAGCCGCTGACGCCAATGCCGAACACGATGCACATCACGCCGAGCAAGGGCTCAGGCGCGTTCGAGCCTGTTGGCACTGTTGGCTGGTCCGCAACCGGCCAATATTCTGTCCTGGCAGAGATCCAGGAAATGCTTGCAGCCGACGTGCTCACCTCTGCCTGCGTCGAGGCGGGGTAAGCAACACCGCCTGGCGAGCTTGCCTCGCGTTCATTCTCCGGCCCAGGCGCGACGAATAGGTCCATGTCAGCGCGCCGGGGTCGCCGAAGCCTGGCGCCCCCTCTCGTCGTAGGTGTAAACGAACGAGCCGGGGCGGACGCTGACGGTCGCGCCCGTGTAGCCCCGCAGCCCGTCTTCGGGACCGTTGCCGGCCGGCAATGCTGTGAGCTGTCGGCCCTTCTCGTCGTAGACGTACACGAAGCTTCCTCGTTGCACTGCGCTGCCGATCGCCACTGATGCTCTCCTGTCCCAGATGCTGGTCCAGGGCAAGGAGCGCCTCACGTGCGACAAAGTCGGACGTAGCCGCGCCGCGGATAGCACGATGATCGATTGCGGAGCGGGCGGTCGGGTCACACTACTGGCGCCAACCGCTGGGACACCTGCATGGCAAGCCTGCACCTCACCAAGTCGCGCACCATCGCCGGCCTGCAATGCTTGCGCCGGCTCTGGCTGCTGGTCCACGAGCCGCCCGACTACGAGGAGCCCGGCGCCGGCTCGCCGCTCGCCATGGGTCAGGAGATCGGCCTTCACGCCCACAAGCTGTTCCCTGGCGGCGTGCTCGTGGCCGAGGAACCCTGGCAGCACGCGCAGGCCGTCGCGCGCGCGGTGGCGCTGATGGCCGATGCAGCCGTGCCCGCGGTGTTCGAGGCGGCGTTCGTCCATGACGACATCCGCATCCGGGTAGACGTGATGGAACGCACCCCGGACGGCTGGGGGCTGCGGGAGGTCAAGAGCAGCACCAGGGTCAAGGACCAACATCTCGACGACGTGGCTCTGCAACGGCACGTGCTCGCCGGCGCCGGCGTGCCGGTCAGCTCGGCCGAGGTGCTGCACGTCAACAATGGCTACTTGCGCGGCGCAGGTGACGTGGACTGGCCGGGGTTCTTCACCCGGGTGGATGTGACGGGCGCCATCGAGGCAAGGCGTGGCGACCTGCTGCCACGGTTGCCGCCGATGCGCACATGCCTTCAGCAGGACAGCCCGCCTCTGGTCGAGCCGGGCGGCCACTGCCATACGCCGTATGGGTGCGAGTTCTAGGACCGTTGCACGGCGGACAAGCCGGCTGACTGGATCGCCCATCTACCGCGCCTCACCCTGGCCCGCAGGCAGGAGCTGGAGGCGCTCGGCATCCACGCGATCTCAGCCATCCCGTCCAGCTTCTCACTCACGTCCAAGCAGGCCATCATCCGCGATGCGACAGCCAGCGGGCAGCCCTACGTCGCGCCCGGCTTGGCGGGGCTGCTGCACCGGTTCGGCCCGCCGGCCTGCTACCTGGACTTCGAGGCCATGATGCCGCCCGTGCCGCTCTATGAGGGCACACGGCCCTACCAGACCCTGCCGTTCCAGTGGTCGCTGCACACTGTGGCCGCCGACGGCACGCTGGCGCACGCCGCCTTCCTCGCCAGCGGCGCGAACGACCCGCGGCGGGCGTTCGCCGAAGCACTTGTCGCCGCCCTCGACGGCTCCGGGCTGCCGATCGTCTTCTACTCCTCCTACGAGCAGACCCGGCTCAGGGAGCTTGCCCAGGGGATGCCGGATTTGGCTGCTTTACTGGAGGCCATCGTCGGCCGCCTGGTCGATCTGCTGCCGGTCGTGCGCGGCGCCGTCTACCTGCCGGGGTTCGGGTTCAGCAACTCGATCAAGGCCGTGGCGCCAGCGCTGGCGCCGGGCTTCGGCTACGACGACCTCCCCGGCATCGCCGACGGGTCCGCCGCTGCCGCCGCCTTTCTCCAGCTTGCATCCGGGGCACTGGCCCCCTCGACGCAGATGTCGGTCAAGACGGAGCTGCTCGCCTACTGCGAGCGCGACACCATGGCGATGGTCGAGGTCCACCGCGCCCTGGTCCGGCTGTCCGGCTTCCAGGCCGATCCCGGGTAGCGTCGAGACGTGGGCGGGCCGCCACGTCCATATCTGACGTACTCGCGTGCCATACCTCGCCTGCACCAACGGAGCGGCCTGCCCTCATGCCCATGCGCTACGAACCGTCCCAACGTCTGTTCCGCCTAGCCCTTACGCTGGCCGGAACCCGCACCGGCCTGACCCTGGACGAGATGGCGCTGGACCTTGGGGTAGGGCGGCGCACGGCCGAACGGCTGCGCGACACCCTGGCCGGCCTGTTCCCGCAACTCGATGGCTGGGACGATGACGCCCGCGTGCGCCGGTGGCGGCTGCCCGGTGGCGCACTCGCCGGGGTGGCCGAGCCGCGGGCCGAGGCGGTGGCCGCCGTGGAGGCACTGGGGCGCGAGTGCGCCACCCGCGGCGAGGCGGATCGTGCCGGGCTGCTGCGCGAGGCCGCGATGACGCTGCGCGCGCTGATGCGGCCGGCGGCGCTGCTGCGGGCCGAGCCGGACATCGCCGCTCTGATGGAGGGCGAGGGCATCGCCATGCACCCGGGTCCGCGGCCAAAGCTCGACCCCGCCCTGCTGCCCACCCTCCGGCGGGCCATCCTCGGCGTGCAGCTCGTGGCGGTGCGCTACGCCCGGGACGGGGACGAGGCGCCCGTTACCCGCATCCTGTGCCCCTAGGGCACCCTGTATAGCGGCGACGGCCGGGCATGGCTGGTCGGGCATGTGGAGGACCTGCCCGACATGCGGCTGTGGCGGCTCGACCGCATCGCCTCGATGGACCTGCTTGACCGGTCATTCACCCGGCGCGCAGATTTCGACCTCGCCGCCTACGCCGCGCAGTCGTTCGGCGTATTCCAGGAGGAGCCGGTCGATGTCGTGCTCCGCGTCGCGCCGGAGGCGGCAGGCGAGGCCAGGTGCTGGATGTTCCATCCCTCGCAGACGCTGGAGCCGGAACCGGACGGGGCGCTGCTGGTGCGCTTCCGCGCGGGCGGGGTGCTGGAGATGTGCTGGCACCTGTTCACCTGGGGCACCACGGTGACCGTGATCGCTCCGGACGATCTGCGCCGCACCCTGGCCGGGATGGCCGCCGCCGCGGCGGACCACCACGGCGGGGCGACCAACACCCGGCATCACAACGCATCACCCGTCGCATGACGCACCAAGAGGGGACGACGATGAACACCTCCAGCCCAGCCGGCGACTGGTCGGACGAACTCAAGGGGCAGACGCGGGACGCGGTCGAGGGCCGCGATATCTTCGCCCCGCGCGACGGCGAGCTTTGCCTCAAGCACATCGCCTCCGGCTTCGGCACCATCGCGCAGGAGCACCTGTGGGGCGGCGTGCTGAAGGTGATTGACCGGCGGACCGGGACGGAAACCTGCTACGCGAACGCGGACGAGCTGATCGCCGCCGGCTGGGTGGTCGATTGAGCGTGCGCCCGCGGCCGTTCTGGCGGACCCTGCTGCCCCTGGCCCCTTGCGTTGATCGGCTACAAAGCGAGTTCGCTTGATCCCGATATTTCGTCCACTTCGCGCGCAAGAAGGACCAAGTGATATGGAAACGCAACGTTTAGGACGGCGGACGGCGGTGTCAGGCGGCGTGGCGGCGGTAGCAGCGGCGCTCGCCGACTGCCAACCTGCGTCGTCGCAAACCCGTTTTTTAGTGCAGGCCGCACCGGAGGATGAAACCGGCGAGCCGTCTCCTGGCTTGGATGACGCGCGGGATGCCAGCTCCCATGCGCCTTTCCGCGCCGCATTCCTGGCATGGTTCGATGAAGCATCGGCGCGCTTTGCGCTGCCCGTTTCGGTGGACCTGGCACCCGCATTGTCTATTGAGCTTCGTGTTCGCGGCCTGCATCCCGCTATCTGGATTGTGCTCACCCAGGACTGGTCGATCGATGTCGGGGTCGAATGGGACGGCGTGTTCTGGGACCTGCTGGTCTCAATGGATGTGGCTCCTGAGCCATTGCCTGACGGCGGCTGGGAAAACG
>JAABUX010004019.1_pt1 | contig 18977 bp, 28 predicted proteins | sample 5561851 | NCBI WGS metagenome assembly JAABUX01 (sample SAMN10711883, study PRJNA513361) | rock metagenome | isolation source: Antarctica rocks | place: Antarctica: Victoria Land, Richard Nunatak red sandstone | collected 2016-01-03 | reverse complement strand
CTGGTCAAGCAGGATGGTTTGGTGTGCTGTGCAGGCTGTCGTGAAGGTGGTGACATCCGGGTCGCCGCGCCTGTTCAACCCTGCGGCGGCAGCCTGGTACGACCGCTACATGGGCGCCGGCAGCGTGCTCCGCCTGGTCAACAACCGCGACGTGGTCCCCAGCCTGCCATTCCAGCGCACCGCGTGCGGCCCCCGCCGCGCGCCCGCCCCTGTGCTAACCCTACCCTACCCTACCCTTCCTTGTAAACGGAACGTAGATCCCAGCCTGCCCCATTCCAGCGCACCGCGTGCGCCCCTGCTCAGCAATCGCGCCTGCTCAAAGCAGCGACAGCCAACCCCGCATGCTCCTGTCATGCTGCAGGGAAAGCGCCGCTGGCGCCGACCATGCGTCAGCTGTTTACCTGCAGCCGAACATGGACACGCGAGGAAGGCACGACTGCCAGCACTGCATGCGTGTGCAAGGCCAGGGGTCCAGACGCAGCTCACCGCATCAGTAAACAGGCCATGCCCAGCAGCCGCAAGCGTCTGGCTCTCTCTGTGGCGCACATCGGGCGTTTCATCCTGACGTGCATGAGGTAGGGTGAGTCTGACATGCGGCTGCGCCCCGCGGGGAGCAGGGTGGGCAGCTTCCAGCACGTGGGCGCGCCCATCTGGCTGATGCGCTCGGCCAAGGACCTGCCGGGCAACTACACGGCCTTCGCCGGCGAGCGGCCCCCCTGGTACACCGGGTCCATCGCCGACCACAACCTGGGCTACGTGCTGGCCCTGCGGCAGATCCTGTTCTGCCATGGGGGCCCGGGCGCCATCTGATCGTGAGGCACGACGCGGCCGCGGAGGCTCAGCGCGCTCTGTGCAGAGCCCCTGGCCGGGTTTGCACGCTGGGCGACCGCAACCCCGCCCGCTGCCAGCTGCGGTATGAAGTCTGAAGTGTGCGAGAGAGAGAGAGAGAGGCGCCAGAGAGAAGGCGTGCTTACATGCACAGCCTGTAGGGCCGCTTCCGGCCGCTTTTACGGTATCCAGTGCAAGTTGCCGCGCGTTTGCGCATTATGTTTGGTTTGCAGCCTATTCTGTCCTGTCTGGTGTGGTGGCCACACTGTGGCGCAGTTTTGATGTTTCATTCCAGCTGAGAGGGTTCAATGAGAGAGGCAGGGCTGCGGGCTCCTACGGCCTGCACCGGCTAGGAGGTTGCACTGCGTTACCGCGCTGCAACCTGACATGCGGGGCCGAATGTGAGGCAGATCACCGGCAGAGCTTTGTGGGGATCACAAATGGCATGTTGTGCAGGCCATTGCGCCTGTTTCACGCCCTAACACATGCGCCCGACTCTGTACATGGAGGACGCAAAGCCGCGCAGTGGCAGCGTGACTGTGCAGCAGGTTGCAGGGCTGCACGCATGCGCTTGCATGCCCCTTGAGTTGCTCAAGATGCATGACGAGTGTCTGAGGTGAGCTCTGGGCGTGCAGCTTTGTGTGGGCGGTGACCCAGCCTGCGCCTTGGTCGCGACTCTGGTGCTGATCAAGTGGGAGCGTGAAATATGCTCATGCGGAGCCTGCGACTGTTTGAGCTGTGGGTGCAGGCCAGGTCAGAATACTGCGTGCTGGTAAAATGGCCTGTCAGCCGCCGACGCCTGAAGTATGATTGACTGTTCAGAGTCTGCCGGCGCCTGGCGGATGACGCCTGCCAGTAGCCTGACCCAACATGGGAATGTTGAAGGTGTGGACATGCAAATTTAGCAGCACTAGTTTACCTGGCAGCCTTTACCACAGCTCAGACATGGGTTGCATATGGTCCCATGGAGCACACGTACCTGAGCTGCACCATCTATCGACATGCCGCATGTATCAGGCACAAATGGATGATTGCAGCCATATTATTAGCCAAATGCCACAGGGCTGCGCCGGCAAACAGGGCCAAGCGTTACAGATCAGTTCCACCGCATGCAAAGAATGCAGCAGGCCAGTGCGCGTGTGCGCAGGTGCTGGAAGCAACCCGGACACACCTGGTCTGGAGTAGATGGAAGCAAGCATAGTTGCAGGCAGGTGAAAGTAAGTGCACAAGCGGCTGCCTGAGTGGCTGGGCATTCGAGGAGATCATGTAACACAGCCATATCCCCCTGGATATGAATGCTATAGCTCGATCACTCCAATCTTCCCTGCGAGACATTTTATAATGATTACAACTCCACGGCACCGGGTATACTGAGCATTTGGTTGCTTGCTATGGGGAAAAGCAAAAAAGGTGATCCACAGGGGTAGCCGCACTGTCCAGCGCGTCGCCAGGCGGGCATGTTGCGGTCAGCAGTCAGGCTGGCCGTGCGGCTGCGCACATGCGGCGGCGCCTGCACAGACGCCACTGCCGGCCACCCGGAGGCGTGGGACCCGCTTCGGAGGTATTTGGGCCGGAACGCATGGTTGCCAGAGACGCCAGGATCTTGCAGCCGCGCTTTCAGTGGAGGCGTCGGAAGTGCGCCTAACGCTCCCGAGCGGTGGCTGCGCTCCTTATTGGTAGGCCATTACCGTTGTGAGCACGCTTCTCAGGTTGCCGGCAACCGCGTAGGCAGGCGGCACACAGCAGGGCGCTTTGGAAGGCAGGCCATGTAGCGGAGTTGTGGCAGCTCCCGACCACCACGGGCCGACACATGCTGCCTTGCCAAGCGCAAATGCTACCGTCAGAAGCGTGTTTCCTGCGCTGAAAAGGTGGCGGAGGTGAGGCTCCTTGGTCCAGTGCACTGTATTTGCGATAGGGCGCTCCTGCCTGTCAGTGCTGAGTTCCGCACCGGCCACAAGGCCTTGCAGGTCTGCATCAAGTCGTGCGCTGCTGTGCGCGCTGGCCTAAACCTGCTGATGTGCCAGGGGCCACAAACGCCACCAGGTCGAGTCGCCAGAGGTGCTGAGCTGCATGGAGAGCGCGCGTGGCCAACTGCCAGGCTGCAGTGGCTTCGAGCTGACCGAGTTGGCTCGATGGGTGACCATCGTGCAGCTTGAGCGTGGCCTTGAGCCGAGCAAGGCGCTGCTCGACGACCTGGCGGCAGCGCTGGTGTCCCTGCTGCCGCGCGAGCCGTGGCTGCCCAAGCGAGGAGCTCTTGTGACGGTCCTGACATGTTTAAGCGAGAGCGGCTGGCTGCTGAGCGTCGCGCTGCACGACGGGGTAGTGGGCGAGCTGCTGCGTGCTGCAGCCGGCACCGCAGCGGGTGAGCACAGCAGCAGCACGGGCTCCACCCTGACAGCGTTGCAGGCAGAGGCCATTGCGCGCGCGTGGCGCGCTTTTGCAGCCCAGCCGGGGTCACCAGCGCTGGCCACGCTGCCCGTAGTGCTGCGAGCCGTGGGAGCTCCGCTGGAGGCACCCGTGCCGGGCAGCGTGCAGCGGCTCAGCGGCGCTGGCGCTGCCAGCGAGGAGCCCCTGGAAGGCATCCTGCACCAGCTTGTCTCAGCACAGAGTGTTGAGGCCGTCGCCCGGGTCCGCGATGCCGCTGGCGAGCACTTTGGCCGCGAGCACGTCTGCGCAGCCATTCAGCGGCTGGCCGTGCTGTGCCCATGGTGCGCGGCCTAGTGGGCGTGAATGCTGCCGCCGCTGCTGCTTGGCTGCGCGTGGCTGCGCACCCGCCCTCCCGCCCTTGAAGCAAGGCAAGGCTGGGCCGGCGGATATGTGCTGTCTGGGTTCCCGGCGCTGTACTGTGCGTTCAGGCCCTCGGTGTCGCGTGCAGGCGTGTGAGGGCCGCGCATGCGGAGGCTGAGCGCGCGCGCGCATATGCCCTGCTGCAAGGCCTGCAGGAGGCGTTTGAACGCCGGCTGCCAGAGTGCTCAGCGGGGGAGCTGGCCGCCACAGCGCGGCACCTTTCCCGCTTGGGGCTGCTGAAGCATGGTCTTTTGAAGCGCGTTGCTGTCTGGTTCGAGCACAGGCTGGCACGTGCAGACACCAGATCAGACCTGCAATGCGTGGTAGACATCCTGATGCTGTACAGGCATGCTCTGCCGCTGCGGCCCGGCCCTGCGCTGCTCGCCGCCATCGGCGCGTGGCTGAGCGCTGCGCTAGCCTCTGGTGAGGCCGCAACAGGCGCGGGTGCGGCCAAATGGCGCATGCCTGTTTCCCCTGCTTGCGCTACTGCTGTACTAAGCGTCTGGGCCAGTGTGTGTGACGGTGCAGCGTTGCCAGCGACTGTTATCAGGGCGCTGGCGGGTTCTGCTGTGGCCGATGCAGCCGCCCCAGACGCGGCGGGCAGAATATCGGTCGGCAGACTGGCACATGCGCTGTATTATGTGGCTAGCGTGGTTGATGTAGCCCCCCCTGCTGTGCCTGCGACAGACAGCAACAGCCCGATGGCTGGGTTGCAGGCTGATGTTGCCAGGTGGGCGAGCCTGGTGATTGAGCATGTCCAGCCGCATGCCCCCCATGACATGGACCACGCAATGTATGCCTTGGATGTGCTCGCAGTTGCCCCAGACGCGGGGATGGCAGCCGCGGCTGTTGCCAAGGCGGCCGCGCTGACCCCGAAAGTGGACGCACAGCACCTGCGGAGTTACCTCTTCAGGCTGGCCAGGCCGCTGGCTGCATGGCACCGGTCTGGGCTCGCGTCGTGCGAGCCGGCCGCGCGCGCTCTGTGCGCCCGCGCGCCCGAGCTGCTCAAGCGGACCAGGAGCGAGACGGAGCGCGGCAAGGTGCTGGCGCGCCTGCGCATGCTGGCGCCCACCGCGCATGTGGATGTGCCTGAGCTGGCGGAGCCCAGCCGCGCCAGCGGCAGCGAGCCTCAGGAGGCGGGGTCGCTGCAGGGCGACGGCGCTGGCGGGGGCCCAGTGGTGCATCAGCAGCCCCCGTGGTGAACTGCCGGGCAGCAGTCCACCACTCCCTATGCAGGCGCCCGGGAGATAGCGCCCTATGCGTGGATGCGCGGCGCCTGGAGGACTGCCGACGACCAGACAGGGTGAGGTCGGGTGGCGGGCACATGCATGGCAGGCTGCTTTGACAGTTGTCAGCGGGGCAGGCAGCGGTGGGTGCCGGCCTAGCTTTTCTCAGGCCGGCACCCAAGGGTATGCTGATCCAGCATATGCTGGTGCCCCGGTCTCACTGAGAGGGCACAGGACCCCGCCAGCCGTCCTGATCCAGCTCTGTTCCTGCGAGCATGCAGCGCCTGTTTATGCACAGGGCGACATGCGCATCTCACGTCAGCTGAGCTGTGCTGCATGACGACTCGTACGCACCGACCAATATTGCACACTAGGGTGGCTGAGCTGCTGAGCAGCTCAGAAACCCCGCACACAATGACAGTTCTCTGCTCACATGGTCCTGCGCTGAGTGGTCTGAGAGTCTCTACTGGACCACCACTGGTCCAGTGGTGATCGGACCACCGTGGTCTTTATCACCCAGACGGCCGGATGCGCAAACCAGCCCTGAGCTTTCAAGCTATCAGCCTCTCAAGGTGTCAGCAAAGCGACAGAGAGATGTGTATTGGCAGACAAGCTTGCACGTGCACCTTTTGTCGCTTGAAATGAGCTCATGAGCTCCTTTCTTCAGCTCTCTCTCAAGGAATTGCCCTGCCGTCTGCAGGACCGCGGTGCAGCTAGTTGTCACCATAACTCATACTGGTGCCCGCATGCATATCCTCAGATATCGCGCCTGCACCAACCGTGCAAATTCAGTGAGAGCGTGCAACCGCGGCAGCCTATGAACAGCATTGCTTGCCATCCTGCTTCCTGGGCCGGCAGGGCATGCCCGCAAAAGAGAGCTCCAGCTCTGAGGAGGACTGTGCCGCGCTGCGCTCTGTGGCCGTGAGCGGCGGTGACATAGCCAGTCAAGCAAAAAAGTCGGCCGCGCATGTGCGGAGCGCTCGACTCGGGAACCACTGCTGCCCGTAGTTGCCCCCCAGCAGACGTCGTGCTGAGCTCTGCTCCTATGCAGGCCGCAACAAGGCTACAGACTACAGCACCGGGGTGGCAGTCGCTCACAAAGCGTGGACACGCGCGCTGTGGAAACGGCTCCCCGGACGAGTCGCCCTGCCCTTGGGCTATCAGGAGCAGGTGCGCTCTGTGCTTCCCAACCCTCTGGCCGCCCCACAGCAACGAGAAGCAGGCGCGCTGCACCTGAAGGCGTCTTGGTCGAAACTTTTTGCTGCAGCCTGCTTCCCTGCGCTGTCAAGTTGTACCCTTGCACTGCTGACAAGCCGACGGGCGCATGCAGCTCCGGAAAGCACTGGACCGTAGGCTGGCAGGTGACTTTTACGCAGAGCGCTGCAGCATACCGCAGCAGCCTGCCGACCACCTCGCCACAGACAGGCGAGCGCCTATGGCCAGCACGCGCTGTGCTCTCTTCGCCATGCCATCATGCCCAGCGGCTTTCCCGCGCTCATACCGAGAATGCTTTCTGCGTGCAGCAGTGACACAGGCGTGCGACTGTTCAAGCGCGTCAGACGCGGCGCCAAGTTTGCCGCCGGCGCCGTCAACAGGCCGTGGCAGCCTGCGCCTGAGCCCGCGTCGGCCGCGCGGGCTGCAGTGCACGACACCGACTGCGAAGCAGAGGATGCAGTGCGCCCCTGCTTGCTCGGGTGCACGCGCGCCCTCAGTCTGCATGTCCGGGAGCGGCTGCCAATGACAGACGCTCGAGTGATGTGTGATGCAAACACTTCACGGACAGACTCTGCGTTCACGCTTGGATGTGTGAATTGATGCAGGTATCCCTTATTAGTTGATGTCACTTTGATGGGGCAACCTGCATGGGTACAAGACAAGGAGCAGGCAAGTTTTATGCCGGAGGTTACATGACAATGGTACGTATTGTGATGCCCTCAACCGCTCAGGTGCACGCGCGCGCGGCGGCGGCGGCCGTAGAGCCGACGCAGCTGCTGCGCGACGCTGCGCGGGCCGCCACGGCTGCGGCTGCGCGCGTCGACGCGCCCGCTGTATACAGTGAGACGGAGAGTGGGGACGCCGCCCGCCCGCTCAGCAGCAAGCCTCCGCGGGCGCCGCCGCCGGGCCGGCCGGGGGCGGCCGCCGTCCCCGGCAGGCGGCGCGTGTTGGACGGCAGTGGCAGAAAGAACAGGAAGAAGAAGAAGGAGGGGGGCGAGCCGGAGCCAACGCCGGCGGCGGCGCAGGCTGCACAGGCGGTTGCTGCAGGGAGTGCAGGCCTGCAGCCTGGAGAACGGCACGGCAGGGTCGGGGGAGAGAAGGGCGCCGCCAGTGGCGCCAGTGGTGCGCATGCTGCGGCCCAGCAGGGAGCGTGCAAGGAAGGCAGCAGCGGGGCGCGTCGCGCCCAGGCGCCTGGGGGCCAGGATGCTGCGCTGCGCGAGCGCGCGGAGCGCAAGCGGCTGAAGAAGCAGACACAGAAGCTGCGGCGGGCGGCGGGGGGGCTGTCAGAGGAGCAGGCCGCGCTGGAGCGCGCGAGGCGGGAGCGGAAGAAGCAGCGGCTGAAGGCGGCGCGAACGCGCAAGGCGAAGCCAGTGGCTGCCTGACGTTTGGAACGGTGTCGCTGCCTTGCTGTAGTGGGCTGGCCTGTGTGCATGCTGAAGTGCTACGGTCTTTTAAAACCGGTACAGTGCACTTGCACCTCTGTGAACAAATCCACATGCAATTTGACATGCTGGTCTAGCAGGTGCTACATGCGCTGACAGGCTTGAGGATAGCTTTTGCATTGCGCGTCAGGCACGTGCCGTAGGTTCTCATGCTCCTGCTCACATGTGAACGAGTCAAAATATGGTCTTGTGCAGTTGCCATCCCATCTACGTCATACTTACTCGGACTGCTTGTGCTTACACTCCGGTACCTCCCTGAGAAGCACCTTACAAGCATTCTGCTACTGTAAATGCGCCATACTTGGTTGCTTGCAGGCATGCCCGTGCATTGCGAAACAGCATCATGCGCGGCCCTCAAAACGGCGTCAAGCGCACGCCGTAGGACAGCGCCTCGATCGTCCGCTCAGCCACCAGGCGTGCTGAGGCGGGGTTCTGGCCAGTTATGACCTTCCCCGCGCCCACCGCAAAGGGTGAGAAGTCGGCCACGCCGCGCACATACTTTGCGCCTCTCTGCGCGCCACAGCGCACACGTTCATGTCTGTGTCAGTATGGTGTGCACGCTCATGCGTGAGCAGGCGGCAAGCAGCGTGCTGCTGGAGGGCAGGAGGCCGTTCATGTGGCTGACGGGGGGTCCGACGCACCGCAGCGACCGCATCCTGCAGCAGGAAGGGCACCAGTGCGGAGCGCTTGCACGCCTCCTCCTCCGAGTTCGACAGGCACGTCACCTGCGGCGCATCCGCGCACTTGCACTTGCGCTGCAGGCGCCCAGACGGCAGGCACGCCGGCGGGGGATGTGGTGGCAGCGTTGGCCCCCCTGCCGCAGCTGAGCTGGCGACCGATGAGCTTGGGCCACTGCGTGCTACCTGGTTCGCCCAGCGTGCACCCGCTGGTACCTATGTATCTAAGCTCCTCGCAGCGGCAGTCTTGACACACTCATGCCCCACTCTCCTGGTAGCAACCACACGCATGCAGGGACACAAGCTGGGGAACACCGCCAGCAGCTGCTCATCTGGTGCTGGTTTTCCCGAGCCCGTGGCGGCCGACCTGCCTGCCGGCGATGATGGGCTTGCCGTCGGCGCCGGTCGCATCCAGCAGCGCGGCCGTGCCGTGGCCGACCGCCGCGACGACGCCGCCCGCCGCGTGCGCGCTCTCCACCAGCCGCGTCACCTCCGCGTTGGCTACGCCGTCCCACATGATGCCATGGCCGCCTGTGCGGGGCTGCGTAGGTTTTCTCTGGGGGACGGCATGCCGGCTCGTGAGCATGATGTGAACACGGCCTACACTCTCGGTGTGCGACCTGCTTTGCATAGCTGGTCTGAGTTCCACCATACCACTTCGCTGACTGCGTTACACAAGACCTGCAAGCAACTGTTGTTCAAGTCTTGCATGGCTGCCGCATGCTTGCAGCCTGTCATGCATGCAAGTGAATTGAGCAAGTCACAGGCCGGTACTACATTGCCTGGCAAGACTCCCAGGCTGATAGCAGTAGAGCAAGTGACAGCAAGGCGCACAAATGATGCCAGCATGGTTGCACCTGCAAAGAAGATGGCGCTGTAGCTCCCTCCATCAATCAAAGCAACAGACTGAGAGCTCTGCAGTCTGGCAAGTGCCTCCGCTGCGCGCATGCAGCACAGAAGCTCACCGCCTGAACCAGGCGTAGGGTTTAATTAAGATGCTGGTGATGTTTGCGCCGCTCAGCATGCTGCTGTGCCTGTAGTGCAGGTTCAGCCACGCGCAAACACATTGTGACAGCCTTGGTCAGCATTGCAGCAAGCGCCTTGCATGCGCTCACCATCAATGGGGATCAGGCACAGGGCGCTGGCACGGCATGCAGCGCAGCCGCTCCCTGCAGCGAGGACCAAATCAACAAGCACTTGTTGGAGGTCAGAAGAGCGCAGGTGAAAACATTACTCCAAGGCCCTGCGACTGGCGCCCACCGTCTTCCAGGAAGCGGCGGAGGGCGCTCGTGCGCGCGTGCGCGCCGTGCAGCGACGCCGGGTCGACGGGCACGCGGCCGCCCCTGATGGACGCAATGTCCACCGCGTAGCCTGCGCGGCTGGGCGCGGGCGCCGCCCTGCTCATACTCGGGAGTGTGCCACTCTGGGGCTCGGGCAGTATCGCACTGTGGGACTGCTGTACAGCTGCATGAGCGGAGTGCATGTGTCTTCATGGTGCGCGCCGTGCTGCCGGAACGTGTAGAAGGGCGCCGCCAGCTCCTCCGCCCTGCCGCATGCACCTGCTTGGCTGCGCTCGCTCATTGCAGGGATGGCGACATGGTGGAGAGCTGCTGCATGGTCCCAGCCTGCGGTTGTCCAGCTGCGTGGCCTTGCGAAGCGCTTGAAGCGCGCACCAGGCGCCCGTCTTGATGGCGGTGTCGCCCAGCAGCTCGCGCGACGTCGCCACGATCAGGATGCGATCCACCTTCACCATGGCCGCACACACACCGCCCAGGCTCACGGCTGCTTGGGGAGCTGAGAACACAAAGTTAGTTGATGTTGGAGTCTCTCTGTCCAAGGATTTCAGGTACCCACCCAACCAACCACCTTCACACATTGCAAATTGCTATACGGCGCAACAAGCCACGCAGTGACTCCCTCTTGCGTGCTCTCTTACGAGGTCGTCATGCAGGAGCCGCTTCCTCGACAGAGCGCTGCCCGCCCGGGTGCGTGCCTCGCTCAAGCTAGCTGCGCCCCACAGCACCAGAGGTTTTGCAAGGTGCTGCTGCAAAAGGAGGTTGCACGTCGAATAAAAGGATGACGCGTCGTCGGGCATCATCGGGCCACACGTGTGCTTGCTGGATCACAGCGCAGCAGAGCTCCTGCAGACCATCAGAGAGCGCAGGCAAGGCGGGCGCGGCGGTAAAGGCGCCCTCCGCGTCCGGGCGCTTCCGCATGTTCCGCGGCGCTGTCGAGGACCCAGCCGTCTCGATCGTGCCATCGGGCTTCACGCTGGCGCAGCCGCTGCCAGCGCAGGATGGGTGCGCTACTGCTGGGCTTCTGGGCATACGCCAACGTGCATGACGTGATGCTTATGTCATCTGATCTCCCACATAATTCAGTGTTGCGAAGTGATGTTGTAAGGTGAGTGCTACAGGCTCTGCTATATGGTGAGTAAGCCACCATCTTACTACCTCTCATGCGTATACCCGCATGCTAAGGTACTCGACAATGACCATGGAGGAGCTGTACGCAGCCTTCCAGCAGAAGCGCGCCGCCGCTGCCCGACCCACCACGCCCGCCGTGGCTGCGCCTGTGGGCAAGCCCGCCAATGAGGCGCGCCAACCCTGTCTCAGGCATACTGACACGTCTCTGCAGCATACACAAAAGCAAGACAGAAGCCATCCCGTTAGGTTGCTCGCGTTGCTCTCCTGCGCATGTCGCAAGCAGCCTGTGGCATGTCGCCAGTGGCGGCATGGCAGTGCATGCAGCACCTCTCCAGGGCCAGCAGGCTGTGCGCGTGCAGCCATTTGCGGGCGTCATGCGCGTGAAGCTGGAGCGCCTGGAGGCGCTGGAGCGCACGCGGCTGCAGAAGCTGGCCGAGGCGGAGCTGGCGCGCGCGGAGGTTGAGCGCCTGCAGGAGGATGCCAAGCGCCTGCAGGCGGAGGAGGCAGCCAAGCGGCAGCTGGCGCGGTGCGCCAGCCTTGCCAACCGGGAGCATAAGGAGCTTGGCCAGGAAAACCAGTTTATTTTGTAGGTGTTGAAACACAAGTTGTTCGGAACATGTCCTTGTACTGAAGCAGGAGTTTATTTGGGACATACCCTTGCGCTGGATAGTTCCAATCAAACTCCTGCTTCAACACAAGGACGACCTTTACCGAACAACTCATGTCTCAATACTTGCATGAACCCTGTTTTTCCTGATCCAGCGGCTTTATGCTCTCGTTTAAGCTCAGCAGGCTTCATGCCACACCAACAGTATACCTGGGGATACCTGCCTGGTGTATCTTCAAGGACATGCACTTCCTGCTCATTCAGCTATCCTGAAAATAAATCATCTGGGACACTCCTGAACCCAGCTGCCAGGCAGCAAAAGCAGTGCCAGGAGGAGCATGCCAGCATTCCTTTGCAGGCTCGCACAGGACCGCAAAGGGAAGTCACACAGTGTCATTGACACCCTGCGGCACGCGCAGGGACTTCCCCGCGCGCGCGGTTGCTGCACGCCAGGCCGCCAGCAGCTGTCGGACGTCAAGCTCGAGGCCGCGGAGCTCGGCACTGAGCTGGCCGCGCTCAAGCTTGAGCTCAAGAAGGCGCGCGCCTGAACTGACACATGGAAAATGTTGGCAGGAGGCAGGATGGCACAGTGAGCATGCAGCATGTCAAATGCCGTGGATGTGTTCAGCGCGGTCAAGCAGGAGCCGCATTGTCGTCTGCCCTCCTTCAAACGTGGATACAGACGCAAGGCCATTTGGTCATGTGGCGGGCATGTATGGGGATCAGTATGGGGATCGTGGTGGGTGTGGATGAGGGTAGGGGTAGGAGCACAAGGCTGGGGGGCGGGCATGACGGGCATCATCTTACAGCCACTGCTGCAAGTGACTTGGGTGGATCAGGAACCCCTCTGCGCACATGCATGCTGTTGAATGGCAACCTCCGTACGCTGGGCTGCAACAAACAAGAGCGTCATCACTTCACGCCCTGGTGCCTGTCTGCACAGCGCCATGCACCATGTCTTGCATGCTCTGACCACAGCGTGTGCGCAGGAGGAGGAGGACAAGCGCGCCAAGCAGGGCGAGGCGCACATCGTCGCGCGCACGGCCAAGGCCAAGAAGGCCGAACTGAGCGACCTGGAGCGGATGCTCGCGCGGTGCGCCAGCCTGGTGCTTCACTCGGGCACTATACAGACTTGCCTATAGGCCGGGAAGCAGCTTGGGCTCTGGCATGTGTGCCGACATGCAGCTCTGCCTTGTGGCCAGTTGCAAGCCCAGACTGCCATGGTACCTCAACAACGACATGCATCCTGGAGCGAACCCTTGTGCAGTGTGCCTGGCTGCCTGGTGCTGCTCCAGGCAGTCACCTTTTTCAGGAAACTCACGCGCCTGCTCTCGCGTCATTACGTGCCGCAGCCTTGTGGCTGCAGGCTGGAGGAGGTGCGGCGCGAGGCGCAGGACGCAGAGCTGCGCGCGGCACAGCTGGCGGACGAAGTGCGCGCGGCGTCAGAGGCGCTCGCTGACCGCATGGGGGCCTACCAGGAGACGGCCACGCAGTTCTTCTCGTGCGCTGCTCCCATGGGATACCCGCAGGGTGGCTGACCTAATACGCAGTGCGCATTGCTGACTTTTGCGCAGCCTCTTGCTGATGATCAGGCAAGCACTGCGATGCTACTGCATAGCAATGAACGTCGCAGTGCCACAGCGGCACAGCTGCGGGGGCGCATGCGCTGAGGACGCGGCACTGGTACGCTGGTGCGCCGGCGATGCGCTGCGCTGATGCGCTGGCGGACGCAGGGCGAGGGAGCGCCTGGACAGTGTGGCGCGGGAGTACGCGCGCGCTTCCGGCGAGGAGGAGATGATGGAGGCGCTCATCAAGGCGCGCGCCCAGCAACAGCCATCAACCATGCCTTGTGTCGTGTGGAAACTGGTGTGGGGACTGGAGGGACGCAGGGTTGCTGTACACTTACGAACTTTATTCGTGCATGCCATGGTATGGCAGAAGCGCTTGTGCACATAGCATGTCTCGTAGCTGTCTGCTAGGGAATGTTAGGGAGTGCCACAAGGATTGCGCAATCATATGGCGATTGTGGGTACCGTCACAATGCACACCACAATACTGTTTGTTACCCCTATGATACGTGCAACAAAAAGTAATTGGCTCGCTCAACACTGGGCTGGTACACTCCTGCTGTGCCTGTGCCCGCAGCTCCATGCAATCCCAGCAACCGCGCGCGCAGCGCTACACCATGGAGGCTGATGCGGCGCAGCAGCAGCACCAAGACAAGGTGGAGCGCTCGCACGAGGTGCAGCGCCAGCTCGAGGACGCCATGGTGGCTGCGGCGCAGGCCAAGCAGGTGACTGGCTTCATCTGAGTGCTGCAGGCCTTCCATTGTGTCAGCCGGCGCTTGCACGCACAAGGTCGGGTTGCGAACACAGATATGGGGAGACATGAGGCGGCCGTGATGCAGTCTGGCTCCACCAGACATGCGCTTCCTGCACGCCGGCGTAAAGTGCCCGGCCTGCTCTGGCCCGGTGAGTGTATCGGCGAGCACCTCCTGCGTGCAGCCGGATCAGACTGGGCACAGCATTGGCAAGCTATAAAGGCCGCGACCTGATGCGGGGCCTATGAGCGGGCGCAGGAACAGGCCACGATCATGGAGGCAATGGCGCGCCTGAACGAAGAGTTCAAGTTGATGGACTTTTGGAACACTGGGCAGGCGCGGGCGGAGCCCTTGCTGTTGGCGGTGAAAGCAGTCACGCTCGCCAGGAAGGGCCTGCTCTTGCACTTTATACACGCTAAGATGCATGGGTCATGTGCTCCTGTGCTGGCATGCAAGAGGTGCAAGCTTCGAGCTATGCCAGAATGCAGGGTATACATAGAGAGACCGCGGCGTCGGGCGGCATCCATGATTAGGCATGCACGTTATTGCTCACGCATGTCGCGGCAACACGCACAGCTTTGGCCGGAGGTAACTTTAGGCAGCAATGTCAGCCACAGGGTCCGTGTGTTCTCGACTCGCAGCACAGAGGCTTATGGCAAGGACTTTGAGCACTGCTCAGGCGCCCGGACCTGCGGGGACGGCGCGCGGCGAAGTCGATCCGTGGGCAAACAACGGCCAGGTACCACATGCGGCGGAGTGGACGGACACAGCAGCGGACACAAGATCTTGACCTTGCAGTGCGCCATAATGCAATAATGCAATGAGAGCAGGCATGTAGTTTGATGAGTGGCAGCTGGAGAGCACACGAGGCACAGCTCTGACAATACAGGCAGATAACCCAGTCTCTTGTTGGAGGTGTTGCATTGTGTGATGTGCACGTGTGGGGATCATTCATGCGTTCAAGGTCCTCGTAGAAATGCTGAGCAACACTGCAAGACCACCCAACGATGTGGAGCTCCTGCAAGCAGACGTGTAGCCGTATGATCAACTCACTGCTCGCCCTGCTGCCTATCTCAGTACCCGGCGCACAGCAAACACGCGGTGCGGGACTGGCCCTAAAACACAGGTGCTCTACGTCCTGCCTAAGGTGCCTGGGCGCTGGGCCATGGCCGGGCGGCGTCTCCGCCCGCGGCCGCGTACGCAGCGGCAGAAGCGATCTCGCCGTGCTCGCTGCGCTGGCCGCCCTGCTGCGCTGATCCTCCGCTGCTCGCTCCATCCGGCGCGCCTTCTGGCGGCAGGGTGCCGGCCGGGCCATGCCCAGGTGCGTGGTCTGGTGCATGCGCCGCGCCTGCATGGTCATACCTTACAGGGTGGCTGGCGGCGGTGGCTGCCGCGCCGTTGTCGGGCGCGCTGGCGCCGGCAGCCGCGGCGTCCCTGCCCTCTGCGGCAGGGCTGGCAGCCTGTGTGGCTCCCAAGCCAGCAGTGTCGATGCCCGAAGGCCCTGACGCGGCAGCGCCAGGCGCACAGCCGTCATTTGCTTCCGCAGCCGGGCCCCCGGCAGCCTGTGGCTGCTGCGCGCCCTGCAGCACCGGCAGCGGCGGCAGCGCGGGCGCCACGCCTGCGTCAACGAGGCATGAAAGTCACGCTTACATTTCTAAGAAGCAGACTCAGGGGCCCTGCACCAGTGCACCGCGCACACTTCTGGGCAGCCATGCTTCTACAGGCCGAGTCCGCATGCGCTCGGCGCCACAACGCGGATCAGGTCTTGCCGGATGCCAGGCTGGCTGACAGGCATACACACCCCCTCGCACGCCGGGGCGGGGCAGACCTGAGGCAGCGAGCAGCTCCGGCTTCAAGCCGGACGAGATGCCGCGCGCGCGCGCCCATGTCTGGTCCCACAGGCTGCGGCCCTCGGAGTCCTGCAGTGCACAGCGCGGTCAGGCTTCGCGAGCCTTATTATTCCTAACCTCCGGGCTGGATATTGGCCACACCCTACTCCGCTGTGCTCGCGCACAGACCCGTGCTGACGGATTGGGAGCATCTGAGCAGGGCACAGCCCACAGCTCAGGTCGCGGCTCAGGCACAGCACCGCGTTTGCGCGAGCCTCCCAGGGCGCAGAGTGCCAGCATCAGGTTACATAGCTAACGCAACATCCCTGGCGGCTGTCTGGCGGTCAAGCAGGTCACATAGCCACCTGGCGGTCGAGCAGGTCATGTATCCGCCTGGCGGTCGAGCAGGTCACATAGCAGACGTCCTGAGGGCCTGCTTTCCTGGCGGGCGTGAGCACCCTGCGCAGGGTCCTCACAGCAACGCCCTGGGGCCGCGGGCGCACCGTCCACGCGGGCGTGAGCACGCCCTGCGCGGCCATGACCAGCAGCATGTTCTTCAGCGCCTCGGGCACCGCCTCCGCCAGCTCCTCGCTGCGCGGCTTGGTGCACTCGGCCAGCGCGGCCAGCGCGCTCGCCCACAGCGCCGGGAAGCCGGGCTCCGCCGCCAGCGGCAGCAGGAACTGGCGCGCGCGCGCGGCCGGCGCGTCAGCACCGCGCTGAGCAGCTCCAGCGCTCTTGGGGTGCGCGCGCTTGCGGCCCACGGCGCGCTTGCTGTGGTTCGCGACGCGCGCTGTGTCGGACTCTGAATCGGACTGCCCGTAGGGCTGCTGCGCCCGGTGGGTGCGCCCGGTGCGCGAGCTGCCGCCCCGGATGCAGCGGCGGCAGGACTTGGCGCGCCTGCCTCACTTGCCAAGCGGTTCACGCCTGCAGGGTCGGGAGTCGGCTTCTGCAAGCAGCGCATGTCGGCGCACGAGCACGCGAGGCTGCGCCGCGCAGCAGGCGGGCGGGGTTGAACAGCGCACGCCCAGCGCGACCTGCTCAGACGCCACATTGCTATTGAAGCGTGCGCATGTGGCCAGCGCGCATGCACGCCGGCGCCGCGCCTGCAGCAGCGCCTTGCACAGCAGCAGCACGGCCGCGCGCAGCGTGCGCTCGATGGCGGCGTCGGGGCGGCTGCGCGCGGCCAGCGCGCCGGCCAGCTGCGCCACCAGCGGCACGACCGCCTGCTCCAGCGCGGCGCTCCAGCGGCCGCCGCCCAGGCCCAGCGCCTCGCTGCCAACCACCGTCCTGCGGCGCGGCGGCGCGCGGGTCATGCAGGGCGGCGCAGGGCAGGGCATAGGGTATAGGGTATATGGCAGCTTGTGGACGTGCATGGCGGCGCGCTCGCTGAATCGCCGGGCGCCGCCAGCGCCGCTGTCCAGAGCAGTGTCGTCCTTGGAACGCCACGTGTTTGTTGAGGTCCACCAACTGACTGCCTCGCGTTGCATATGCGCATGTGCCCGTGTCGAAGCAGAGGCTAGGCAGCGCAGCGGACCAAGGGTAGTGTGCGGCGAGGGCGGGAAAATCAGGGCTGCACGGATGGCAAGAACCGCTGCTGGATGGCGAGCGCCTGCGCATCAGGGTTAGGGCAGGGAATGCGGGCGGGAGCGGCGGCGCTGGGGCGTGGGTGGGGCACCGCTGCAGGATGACAAGCGCCTGCGCGCGGATGGCCTCCTGCGGGTGCGTGCTCAGGCGCGCCAGCGCCTTCACCAGCGCCATCCACATCTCCGGCACGGTCGCCTGCGTGCGTGCATCACCTCACCGATGGGTGCGTGGCCCCCGCATGTTGTCAAATACCTGTGACTTTGCAAGCAACAGGCGTGGCAGTCCCCGCAGCAGATGCGCCAGCCCTCGCGCAAACGGATACTGCTGTGGTAATGCCAATTATCTTGGCCTGGGAGTGCATGGCTTGCAGTTAAGGTAGGGTTCAGTGGGCTATGCTGACTTGTCCATCACGCAAGCACACAAGGAGGTGTCTGAGAATCTTGGTGCTGAGGCGCTGTTTCGACCAGTCTAGGCCACATTGGCAGGCGCGTGGGCGGACGCGTGGGCGATGGAGTGACCCTCCGCACAGGGCCTGCCCACGCATCCTTGCAGCGTTGAAACACCCCTGCATGCGGCCCGCACCTGCGTTTCCGCAGGCGCCGAGCGCACGTCGGGCAGCCCGCCGGTCAGCAGGCCAGGCGCGGGGTCCGCCGGCGGCGCGGCCGCCGCCGCGGGCCCGCCCGCCGCGGCCGCCTCGCCATAGCGCAGCACCCATGCGGACATGGAGTCCAGCATCTCCAGCGCGCGCTCCGTGTGGTCCCAGGTGCCATCCTGCGCGCACAGGGTAAGGTTAGGGTTAGGTCTGGCTCGCCCCCTGCAGCCGCGTCGCCGTAGCGCGACTCGACATGGAGTCCATCGTCTCCAGCGCGCGCTCGGTGTGGTTCCCGGTTGTCGTCCTGCGCGCGCGTGGCGCAGGCGCCATGGGCAGCAAGCGCTGCGGGCTGGGTGCCACAGCACCTGCAGCGCAGTGGTCATCCGACTCCATGCGCGAGTCGGGTTTGTTTGGAAGAGGAGGACGCGCGCATGCTCGCAGCGACCCCCACCGTGCGCCGACAGCATGGCGCCTGCCGCGCCCTGGTCACACGGCAGCCAGGCAGCAGGCGTGGCAGCCAGCCGCAGCCTGCCGCGTTCGCTGCCAGCGGCGACGCCTCGAGGCGCCCTTGCAAGCCGCGAGCGTGCGCTTACAGGGCGGTCGCAGGACCCCCGCCCCGCAACAGTTAGGCCTGGCCAGACAAGCATCTTGATATTTTTAGTAGGTAGGGTTGGGCCGGCGGCGGCACCTTGGAGTTGCGCTCGGCAACCGCCATTACCGCCTCCAGGCAGGCCGGGAAGGACGGCGGCGCGAGCGCGGGCGGCCGCGCGACGGCGGCCAGCGCGGCCAGCGCCGTGGCGGCCGCGTCGGGGTGCAGGCTGGTCATGGTCACCAGCGCGCACACCGTGCGCCAGCCGTGCAGCGTGCGGATGTAGGCCGCGCTCGCCGTGACCAGCGCCAGCAGCTGCGCGCGCGCGTGCGCGGGGGGAACCCCTTCGGCTCTCCGCCTCGCATGCTAGCCAGGCATGCTGACCTGTGCAGGGGCTATGTACAACGTACCAAGCAAGCATAAAGGGGGCTGAGGTGGAGGCGCCTCAACGACAAGGCGGCGCACGGAGAGCACTGGGCGGCGCGAGACCGCGGGCGCAGCACGGAGCGCAGGCTCGGAGCGTCTGCAACGCGCGCCAGAGGCGGCCGCGCGTCCGGGGCGCGCTGCCAGCCTGCGGGGGACAGGGACGCAGGCAGGGGCTCGGGCTCGGGTCGGGCCGGCGCGCGCCTCGGTCGCCAGGCGCTGCGCGAGCTCCCACGCGGCGGACGGCCGCAGGCGCAGCACAAGGCCCAGGCTGCGCAGCAGCGCGTCCGCGGTGTCCTCCTTGTATGGCAGCAGCCGCTGGCACACGCGCAGCAGGCCGAGCGCGGCGCGCGCGACGAGCGCGGACGCGCCGCGCGGGCCCTCCGGCGCCAGCACGGCCGCCAGGTACTCGTGCACCAGCGGCCAGACCAG
>JAABUX010004018.1_pt1 | contig 18981 bp, 21 predicted proteins | sample 5561851 | NCBI WGS metagenome assembly JAABUX01 (sample SAMN10711883, study PRJNA513361) | rock metagenome | isolation source: Antarctica rocks | place: Antarctica: Victoria Land, Richard Nunatak red sandstone | collected 2016-01-03 | reverse complement strand
TTCCTAAGACGCGCGCAGCTCGGCGGCACCCTGGCAGCCACAGGTGCGCTGCGCCTGCTTGCGTTTGGGTGCTTCGTGCTGTTTTTACACACCGAGGCTGGTGATGCTACGCGCACTTCTCTTTGCCTACAAAGATACGCAGTCGCACTGCAGCGCGTAACCGCCTTGTTTTCGTATCTACGAAGTTGCTGCCAATGTGCCAGAGTTGTAGGCTGTGTGATTGGCAGAGCTGTTCGTCGTTCTCAGAGCTGCGAACAGTTTGGTGCATCAATCTGCATAGACGTTGCGTTGCGCGCACCTGGGAACAGGCCAAAGTGAACCCGTGCTGACTGCAGAGGTGCATATATGAGCGTGCTCTCCAGACCTCGTTTGCTCTGCAGGCAGAGCTCGGCATGGCGTGTCCTGGAGCTGGTGGCCGAGGCTCCAAGGAGGTGCGGCAGTTGTGGCGAACACGCGCAGCAAACCTGCTCTTGCCACAGGCGTAAGGTGCTGCAGCGCACTGCAGCCAGGCATCGTCTGACGTATCTTCTGGCAGGGACTGTCTGCACTGCCTCGTGGCACATACCGCCGCCTGAGCGCCTTTGCCTCGATCAGGCGCTGTCAACCACGCAGGTATCGCTCATCACGCTGCCCGATGAGCTGCTGGGCCGCATCCTGCGGCGCGCCTGGGCGGACAAGCCGCCGCGCCCTGCAGCGGAGGAGGTGCGCGCCGCGGCCAGCCTGGCGTGCGTGTGCCGCCGCGTGCGCGCTGTGCTGCGCGCATGGCCGCTGCCGCTGGCGCTGGACTTCAGCGCAGCGCGCCTGAGCGCGGCCCAGCGCACCTGGCTGCTCGACCCCGCGCAGGCCCTCTGCGTGGAGGCCGCCAGGTTCCTTGTCGAGGAGGGAAGTGAGTTTTTTTCCGATATCGAGGAGGGAAGTGAGGAGGACCCGTGGGAGCAGCCCGTCCTCGAAAACTTTCTGGCCCTGCACAGCGGCACACTGCTGCACCTGTCCGGCATTCCGCTGCGGCTTGTGGCCTCTGTGCGCCAGGGCGAGCGGCCTGCTCTGGACCTGAGCGGCCTGCGCCTCCTCACCGGGTTGGGCATCTACTGCGGGGAATTGGGTTTTCAGGCATATGGTGGTGGCACACCAGCAAAGCATTGGTGGTTGTGGCCTGAGTGCCTGCCATGCGCCCTGGAGGAGCTGCACCTGCAGGCCGTCCATGACGAGTGGCTGGATGCCCTGGCATGGGCGCCGCGTCCGGGCGCAGGCTTGGCAGAGCGGCTGCCGAGGCTGCACACCCTCCGCGTGATGTGCGTGCAAGTGTACGGTCCATTCAGCATTGGTGAAGTTATCCCCCTCCTCGAGGGGTTCCCTAGCCTGCCAGCCCTAGAGGTGGAGGGCTCGGGGGCGGACATGGAGGTCCACAACACCCTGTTTGCCCGGGTCAGGTCTGTTCGCATCACGGCTGGGTACGAGGTAACCCTGCAGGGTGGCTGGTGGGATGTGGCCACATTCGTGGACCGCCTCTGCCCTGCTGGCCTGCAGGCTGCAGCGCTGTTCGTGGGTGAATCCATCAAGCTCCCGGACCCTTTCCTGATTCCCGAGGGTGCTCCGGGCGCCCATGTGATCGTGCATGCCCATGAGATCGTGCGTGCGCTGATTTCGAGGTGCGGGGACCGATTTGCCGTCGAGGTCGGCGTTCCACAAAACCCCCAGGGGTGGGATAAGACCAAACTATGCCGCCTGGTCTGGCAGCGCTGGCCCGCCCCCGGCGCGCCCGGCATGCAGGCGGCCAGGGCGGCGCACGAGCGCGCTCGCGCATGGGTAGCTGATGCGGAGCAGTGGGTATTGGAGCAGGTGCTCCAATATGAGCAGGAAGATGAGGGTGTACAATATGCATGAGCTGCAGTGCATAAGGCAATGCAGTCTGAAGTGCCCGGGCGCATTGCAAACGCAGGCGGGGAGCGCTAGCGCTGCATTGTGGTGCGTAATAGGCGAAGTAGCGGATGTAATGGGCTGTGTGTGCGTGTTCAGGTGTTGGTTGCTGCCTTGCTACTTGCACGCCTTTCAGCTGATAGTCAACGTGGCACCAGACAAACACCAGACAGTCACCAAGAATAACATGCTAGCTGGCATCCGCGTGCCTTGCCTATGCGTAGACGTGCGTCACATGAACTCTCCAGGATTGCAGGTCACCCATAGTCCGTCAGGCCTGCTCGCCGCAGCATCGCGCAGGCTGGGCCCGCTCTGCGCCCTTCTGAGGTCATGCCCCTTGCAACCTAACATATACTTACCATGGACATGCAGGTTACACAGAACGTCCGGAGCGGGCCCTGCGTGCCTGCCTCCGATGCGTCGATGGCACTGCTGCTGCGTTCTTTGCGCTCTCAAGTGGGTTGGCACAGCAACGGTAGCAGCAGCGCAGAAAGGTATATGACGCCCGGCAAGCCACATTCACATTGTGCATAGCCCTCAAAGCAAACCGCTTCAATATCAATCTGACACTACATGCAAAACACATACATGCGGGCGTTATGCACCACTGCAAGGTGGCCACAATTGCGGATTTTTGTGCGTGGCCCAGGTGCACTCCACATGAAAGGCTTCCGAGTCAGACAGCGCTGGATGCAGCATGTGCGCCAGCGTCCGGGCTGCCATGCGGTCTCCTGACAGTAGCCAGGCGAGGCGACTGCAGCCCTAGCTGCGGAGCGCCCGCCCAGCCGCCAGCAGCGCCCCGCTGGCCGGCTCACCACCGACCGCAGGCGCACGCCGTCTGTCAATGGGAGCAGGCCGCTGGGCGCGCCTGGCCGCGCAGCAGCAGGCTGTTGCCGACCACGGCCAGGCTGCTGAAGGACATGAGCGCGCCGGCGACCGACGGGCTGAGCGCGAGCCCGGCCACCGGCAGCGCGGCGCCGGCCGCGAGCGGGATGGCCACCAGGTTGTAGCCCCAGCGCCCAGGCCAGGTTGGCGCGGATCCTGGCCAGCGTCGCGCGGCCCAGCGCCAGCACCTCCGCCGCCTGCGCCGCCGCGCGCGTCAGGCCGGCGCCTGCGCCTGCTGTATCTCAATGACAGCAGTAACACAGTGTCACGAACACTGCTGCCTGCAGCGCGGCGCCGCACAACCACGGGCTCCTGGTGGCGCGCGATGGCCAGTGCGGGCCGTGGCAAGCGGACCACACTGCTGCAGATGAGGAGTGGCTGCTTTGAAAATGATGACCTTGACAACCAGCATGCCGCCGCCCGCCCCAGCCCTACGTGGCAGCCTGAAGGGAGCCTTGGGGCGCAGTGGCCCTGGACGCGCATGTGCAGCCTCCAGAGGTGCGTCTGTCTCCACGCTCAGGCGCAGCCTGTGGTGCCACGCGCGCCCTATACTTGCTGCGCCTGACCGGGCCAGGACGCTGCTCGCCGGACGCCCGGCGCGGCTGGCAGGTGCAGGGGGCGCAAAGGCGAGGCGACGCCGGGACTATGCATGCATGCTTTGCAATATGCACGTCCACGCACCCACTCTCCAGACAAGCGTTGCGGCTCAGCGCAACGACCACACGCTGCCCGGCTAGCAGGTAGCTGGGTAAGCAAGCCTGTCTGCTTACTGCGGCAATTTAGCGCATCGCTCGCCGTGCGTCTCACCTTCTCTGGCATACAGGGTGGTTGCTTGTCAAGGCCTTGGCATGTGCATGAATTTCTTCCGTGGTGCTGCATGTAACTTCGTTTCACAAGCGTGCTGGTGTTACACCCTGCAGAGTCCTCAAATTGAGGAGGCCTTGCCTAGACTGTCACTTGCCTCGGACGAACAGCCCGCTGTTGCATGAAGCGCTTTGCGCTTGCGCCGGCAAGCCACGCTGCGCCTACGCTCTCCGCGCGCCTGTGCCTCTGACGCGCGCAGCTCGGTGGCCCCTCGGCAGCCACAGGCGCGCTGCTCCCGCTTGCGTTTGGGTGCTTCCTTCTGATCAGGACACACCGAGGCTGGTAATGCTACTATGGGTGCAAAAGATTGCAGGTGGTCAGGCACGCACGGTGACTCTCTAGGCCCCTGTCGCAGAGGAAGTGTTACGCCAAGTGATGCACGCGCAGCTCCCAGACGCAGTGTGGTCAAACATCACAGAGTGTGCGTGAGTGCGTGCTGTCAGTGCCTGGTCGGACGCAGAGTGCTCAAGCGAGGCCTGCTGCACGCTGCGCAGGGCGAGCAGCAGCTCGACGCGCTGCTGGTGGTCACGCCTGACGGCAAGCTGCTGTGGCCTTGGAGAGGCGCGCACTGCTCTTTGCCTACAAAGCTGCGACATCGCAGCGCGGTGTCGCCTCGGTTTCGTCTCTACAAAGTTGGTACCAACATGCCAGTGCTGTGACTGGCAGAGCGACATTCTTAGACTGGCAGAGCATCGTTCTTAGAGCTGCAAACAGCTTTATGCATCAGTTTGCATCGACGTTGCCTTGCGCGCATCAGGGAACGGGCCACTGTGACATCGTGCTGAGTGCAGAGGTGCATATGTGAGCGTGCGCCCCAGACCTGCTTTGCTCCGCAGGCAGGTCTCGGCATGGCGCGTCCTGGAGCTGGTGGCCAACGCTCCGAGGAGGTACGGCAGTTGTGGCAAACTCGCGCAGTGAACCTGCTCTTGCCACAGGCGTAAGCTGCTGCAGCGCACTGCAGCCAGGCACTGTCTGATGTATATTCTGGCTGGGACTTCCTGCACCGCCTCATGGCACATACCGCCGCCTGAGTGCCTTTGCCTCGCTTAGGCGCGCTGCTGCTGCGCAGGTGTTGCTCATCACGCTGCCCGATAAGTTGCTGGGCCGCATCCTGCGGCGCGCCTGGGCAGACAAGCGGCCGCGCCCTGCAGCGGATGAGGTGCGCGCCGCGGCCAGCCTGGCGTGCGTGTGCCGCCGCATGCGCGCTGTGCTGCGCGCGTGGCCGCTGCCGCTGGCGCTGGACTTCAGCGCAGCGCGCCTGAGCGCGGCCCAGCGCCGCTGGCTGCTCGACCCCGCGCAGGCCGGCCGCGTGGAGGTAGTTCTTTGTCAGTATTGAGGAGGGAAGTGAAAAGGCTTTGTGGGACCTGTATGAGCTCGAGAACTTCTGGACCGGCATGGCGGCACGCTGCTGCACCTGTCTGGCATTCCGCTGTGGCTGGTCGCACATGCCGGGAGGAGCGGATGGTCGCCGCCTTTGCAAGGGGCCAAGCCTGCGCTGTGTGCTGGCCTGCGCAGGCGGAGCCTGGCCGCGCCCCCGCGCCCGCGCTGGCGAGGCCCGCGCTGGCCGGCCCCGCCACGCACGCCAGCGCGGTGCGCGCCCCCGAGGCGCAGCGAGGTCAGTGCGGATGTACAAGCCCTTTTCGTGTGATAACTGCATGCAAGCCGGGCTACAATGCGCAGTTCTCTGCCTGCAGTGACAAAGGCTCTGCGGCGGAGCAGGCGGCCGGCGCGCCTTCAAGCGCGGGCATAACCATCACGACGATGGTCATCGGCGGCTGGACCGACGAGTGCGCACCCCATGCCGAGCGCCGCCCAGTCCACTGCAGTGCATCCTGCGGCTGTGGCGGCTGAGCCTGCGGCAGCACAAGCCTGGTACTGGCGCCTGGTCTGGCAGCCGGACTTGTGCGGGCGCACCGTTCCCGTACACTAGCCAGGAAACCGACAGCACGCATGCATCCTCCCGGTGTGGGCAGCCGCCTGTGCTGAAGCATTCTATTGGCAAGATTTCATGAGCATTTGCGTGTCTGTCCAGCTGCATATATCACAGCACAGCACAGCACAGCACAGCACAGCACAGCGCAGCACGTCTGGAGAGGTTTCCCGCGCATGCCGGCACCCGGCGCCACCCATGCGGACGACCCTGCACTGCTTCGGTGGCAACGCCTGATGTGCGCGCTGTTGGGGCAGTGCCGAACCGCGCGCGCGCGCAGGGCTGGCGACTTCGTGGCGCTGCTGCTGGCAGTGGCCTCGGCGCGGCGCAACGAGCTGCAGACCGTGGCCGTGGTCGCATGCAGCCCGGGGCCCGTGTGGCAGCGGCTGTCGGATTTGCTCAGGGCGTTTGTCACCAACCGCCCCAAGATCTACTATCGGTGCGCAGCGCTCCCCGCACTGCCCGGCCTCTTTTCTCGGCATGCACGGGGGCTGTCGGCCGGCGCGGTCGGCTCGTCCGCATGTATCATGCATCGCACGTCCGGCGCGCACGCTTGCATCGCTCAGAGTGCTGCCGGCGCTGACACGCGTGCGCGCTCCCTGCGGCAGGCGCCGCAAGGCGCTGGCACCGGACGTCTGGCTGCAGCCGCGCGTGGCGGTGCAGGTCGCCGCGTCCCACCTGGCCGTCTCGACGGTCCACCGCGCGGCCGCCGCACTGGTCGGCGACCGCCTCAATGGCCTGGGCCTGTGCTACGCGCGCCTGCAGCGCTCGTGCGGCCTCGCCAGCATCGGCGAGGTGACGACCGACGTCGAGGTGCGCTCGGCCGCTCCCCGGCGCCATTTCCCAGCCCCAGCGCCATTGGCTGGCTGGCAGCGGCTGGTCGCGCGGCCGCCTCGGGCCGCACTGGCAGGTCGTCTGCCCGATGCGCGCTCGCATACGCAGGGCCCGGCGCAGTGCATGCTTCCGCCCCACTCCACGCGTCGCTGTGCGGCCTGTCCGCCATCCCGAAGGCTGACACACGAGCTCGGCGTCTGCGGCGCAGGTCGCGCGCCTCTACCACGCGCAGGCCCCGCCGCCGGCGCTCGCCGACGAGGCGGAGCCCGGGAAGCAGGATGAGCCCGCTGGCGCCGCGGCGTGCCAGGTGCGCGTAGCTTCCTCGCCTCGCCTGCTCGTGCGCAGGTCGCCTGGCAGTGGCCGGAGGTGCGCACAGTGACGAGCCTGACAGTCGTTCCGCGGCCTCTCCACCTCCACCGTGTTGTTCCGCTCCTGCGCTCGGCGACGGGCACAGGCGTTCCCGTGCGCGCCGCCCCAGGGTGCGCTGCATGCACGGCGGGCCCGCATGACACCCTCTCGTGCGCAGGCGGCCGGCGTGGCGGCGGGGCCCCAGGGCGCAGGCGCGGCAGCCCCGCCTGTGGCAGCGCCCGCTGCTGCTGCCGCTGCGCCGGGACCCTTGGCCTCGGGGCGGCCGCGGCGACCGCGGATGGGCCGGGCCCGGGCGCGGCGCCCGTGCTGTCTGCCGGGCCGCCCGCGGCACAGGCTGTGCCGATGGGAGCGGCGGCGGCGGCGGCGGCGGCGGATACGGCGGCGGCCAAGGCCAAGGCGGCGGCGACCGAGGCCGAGGCGGCGCGTCCCAGCATGCGTGTGCAGCCGCTTTGCGGGGAGTTGTGAAACGTTTCAGCAGCAGTATGGTGGCTGCTGCGCCGCGCCGACCCGTTTCCCGCAGCGGCTGTGCAGGAGCTGCGGGGTGTAGTGTGGCACGCAACCATGACGCGGCTGATGCGCAGTCCACAGCGCCACGCCAACCGTGCGAAGCGCGGCACTCAAGGCGTGTGAACGTCCGTGTGGTGCAGCATGTAGTAGCCAGTGAGTGTAGCCCATGTGCAGCCTGTGTTTGAAGTGTGACTCTGTGTGACCTGTGTGACCTGTGTGGCCTGTATGATCTAGCTCTGCCAGTGTAGCCTCTGTGCGATCTGCGCTGCAAGCGATGAACCCAGACAACGGTCGAGTCTGCGCTTACAGTCACAGGAGGTGCCCGCAAACCATGTGCACACAGCCTGCGGTGCATGAGAGCATGTTGCCACATTCCAGGACTTGGCTGCTTTGCAAAATAAACCAAAACCCATTTCAAAAATATGGCTGCTTTGCGACAAAAATAAACACCCAACTATGGACGCCATGGGTGAATGTGACTCAGCAGGCTGCCACTGATCCTGACCCTGTGGCGCTGAGGCCTCGGAAGGCACTCCCCTCTGATTGGAGCCGTGCTGTAGAGCGTGTGTGTCTGTGCGCATAGCAATTATAACGTTTCCGACTGTAGCAAGGCGACTGCAGCCCTAGCTGCGGGCGGCCCAAGCGCTCGCCCAGCCGCCAGCAGCACGCCGCCCGCCGCTGGCCGGCTCGCCGCCGGCCGCAGGCGCACTCTGTCTGCCAATTGGAGCAGGCCGCCGGGCGCGCCTGCCCGCGCAGCAGCAGGCTGTTGCCGACCACGGCCAGGCTGCTGAACGCCATGAGCGCGCCGGCGGCCGACGGGCTGAGCGCGAGCCCGGCCGCCGGCAGCGCGGCGCCGGCCGCGAGCGGGATGGCCACGAGGTTGTAGCCCAGCGCCCAGGCCAGGTTGGCGCGGATCTTGGCCAGCGTTGCGCGGCCCAGCGCCAGCACCTCCGCCGCCTGCGCCGCGCTGCGCGTCAGGCCGGCGCCCGCGCCTGCGGCGCGCCGCGCCGACATGGCGCGCCGGCGCCGCCGGCCGCGCGCTGGAGGGTCGCTGGGGCGGCAGCCGGGCGCCGACTTGCAGGCAGGGCCTGCCAGGACTCAGTGCTCTCAGCAGGCGGCTGCGCCGATACACATCCCAGCATTTTCTGCCGCAGTCGCCCGCCGAGCTTGCGCCTGGCGTCCTGGCTCAGCAGCATGCGCGCCTGCGGGCTTGGGGGCACCCCTTATGCACCTTTGAATTTTTGAGCTAGCTGAGCAGGCTAAGAGCGCGTTCTTCCCCATGCAGTGCAACCATGTCCTTCACACTGCAGGACCCAGGCAGCCAACGCGCGCCTGGCCCAGGCGGCCGCCCACGAGCACCACGCCGGCCGCCTCGCCGGCCGCGTCCGCGCCGCCGCCCAGCGCGATGCCGACGTCGGCCGCTGCCAGCGCCGGCGCGTCATTCACGCCGTCGCCGACCACGGCCACGCAGCGCCCGGCCGCGCGCAGCGCCGCGACTGCCGCCGCCTTCGCCTCCGGCCGCATGCCGCCCCACGCACTGTCCGCCTGCGCGCCACGGGTGCGGGGTCAGCACAGGCGGATCAGCCGTACCGCAGCCCAACGACTCAGACATCACCCCTGTGTTGCAGCCATGTCCCCGCAAGTCGGCTGCAGTCGCGCCGCGCATCCCTCACAAGACGCGACGCACCTCGATGCCGGCCTCCGCGGCCGCGGCGGCGACGGCGGCGGCGCCGTCGCCGGACAGCAGGCCGACCCGCAGGCCCATGCCGCGCAGGCGCGCGACCGTGGCCGCGGCGTCCGGCCGCAGCGCGTCGCGGAAGCCGAGCGCGCCGAGCACGCCGCGGCCTGCCTCGCCCACAAACACGGTCGTGCAGCCGGCCAGGCCCGCCGCGGCCACCCGCGCCTCCCACTCGCCGGCGTCAGCAGCGGCGCCGCTGCCGCCGCTGCCGCTCAACGCTCTGCTCTCTGTCCCGCCTGCGTCACCCGCCTCGCCGGCGCCGTCCGCGCAACAACCGCGCGCGGGCTCCCGCGCCGCGGCGCCGCCAGCGCCGCCCGGCGCGTCCCGCGTGGCGGCCGCCGCGGCGGCGCCGCCGTCGGCCGGCCGCGGCGCGCAGCGCTCGAGCACCCAGCCGAGCGCGCCGACCGCGACCTCGCGCCCGCGCACGCGCCCGCGCACGCCGCAGCCGGGCTCTGTCATGGCGTCCGTGGCGCGCGGCGCCGGCGACGGCAGCCCCGCGTCCGCGGCCGCGGCCGCGACCGCGTCGGCCAGCGGGTGCCGCGTGGTCGCCTCGACGGCCGCCGCGAGCGCGAGCAGCTCGGCGGCGGTCGCGCCGCCGGGCGCCGTCGCGGCGCCCACCAGGCGCAGGCGGCCCTCCGTCAGCGTGCCCGTCTTGTCCAGCATGACCGTGTCCACCTGCGCTGGGCGCCAGGCAGGACCGCGTGAGCATGCGCACGCATGTCCTCAGCCCCGTCAGACTTTACTTGCTGAGGCTAGGAGGCGACTGCTGCAGGGGTCTGGGCACGTGCAGGTGCGCTATGCCAGCCGCCGCGTTGCAGCCTGCGGCTGCGCCAACCGACAGGCGCTGCGCCCGGACCCCGACGCGCGCAGACTCGACAAGAGCGCCGGCAGGACACGCGGCGCGTGCGACACCTGCGCGGCGCGCTCCAGCACGTCGCCGCCGCGCAGCAGCAGCCCGCGGCGCGCGCCGGCCGCGCTGGCGACCAGCACCGCCGTGGGCGTCGCCAGGCCGAGCGCGCAGGGGCAGGCCACCACCAGCACGTCCACCGCGAGCCGCGCGGCCACGAAGGCCGCACCGCCGCCGCCGCCGGCCGCCGCGGCCGCCGCCACCGCGTCCGGGAACAGGCCGCCGCCTGCGCCGCGGTGTTGCGCGGCCGTCAGAGAGCACAGCCGAGGGTTGGAGAGCACAGCCGTAGGGTTGCTGGCAGGCGTGCCGCTTTGCAGCCAGCGTTGGCGCACTGCAGAGTGCCTGCGGCACTGACCGCTGTGGCCGCGGCGGTGCTCGCGGCGTGGCGCGCGGAGCGCCGGCTGACAGCCGCGCTGGTGTGAGCGGGGCGCGAGGCAGGCCGCGCACCCAGCAGCGACCAGAAGGCGAACGTGGCGGCCGAGGCCGCCATGACGCTGTAGCAGAAGCGCCCGGCGACGACGTCGGCCAGCCGCTGCACGGGCGCCTCGCGCGCCTGCCCAGCCGCGCAGCCGCTTACTCAGCCCTTGCAGGCCGTCTGCAGGCGTGTCAGCAACACCGCGCCACCACGTGCATATCGTGGCCGAGCGGACCTCCTGCTGGACGCAAAACCGGCACCTCAAGACTTACAGCGCCCGCGCCTATGCATGCCCTGACCATGCTTACGCGTGCATGCTCTGCACAGGCAGCACGGAAGACTCGAGCGCAGCCTTGTGTTCTGTCGCGCGCATGAGCATGGCGCCGCGCTTGCAGCCACTTTAGAAAAGGTGCGCCTGGGCCAGCAGCTGCCGGCGCGCCTGCGCGGCGGCCACCAGGCGCCCGATGCCGGCCAGGGTGCTGCTGGCGCCGGTCGCGCTCGCGCGCAGCGACAGTGGCGCCTCATACACCACCGTGCCCGCCGTCACCTGCATGCGCGCGCGGGCCTTTCACCCTAAACTGCGTGCACCTCTTTAAAAATAGGTCCAGGGCTAGCCTCTTGTCGGCCGTATGCAGTACTGCGGCATGTACGCATGGACGTGCATTTTTGGGGTTGTTGTGCTTTCCTGCTACACAGAAGAGCCCCTACCCTAAACCTACCCTGCCCTGAAGCGCGCCTGCGCGCCGGGCGCCTTGGCCACCAGCGCCGACTCGCCGGTCAGCATGGCCTCGTCGCAGCTGCCGCGCCCGGCCACCACCTCGCCGTCCACCGGCACGCGCTCGCCCGGCAGCACCTGCCGCAGGGGCAGCGCCCGTCAGGCAGGCCTATCAGGCGTCCATTAGGCGTCCATCAGGCGGTGGGGCGGCGCCCATCAGGCGTTCAGAGTGCCAGGGGCGCAACAGGTCCACGCTCACGCTGCTGCCCCGCCACCGCCTCCGCGCGCTCGCCGGGCAGCGCATGCGCCAGGCAGCGCTCTGTGAGGTTGATACAGAGCCTGCGCACGGGTTTCAGGGGCACAACCTCTCAGCGCGCCTGCCTGGCAGCCCCTGCACGCACTGCGCCCTCTCGCTACAGGCAGTTGTGGCCCACACCCACTACTGGTCCGCCGCGCATCTGGCTCCTGTTGCTGCTTTCGAGTTTGTGCAGCACTGCGCCGGGCCAGAGGAAGCGGGCTGCAGTGCACCAGCAGGAGGTCGCCTGCGCGCACGCTCGCCGTGGGCACCTCCACCGCATCCTCCCCGGCCGCCGCTGCGGCGGGCGGCGCCCGCGACGCAACCAGCGCTACCGCGGCCGCTGGCGCTTCCGCAGGCGCGGCCGCGCTGGGCGCAGCTGCGCGCGCAGGCGGCGCGCCCAGCAGCAGCCGCGACTGCGCCGGGATCAGCCGGGCCAGCGTGCGCAGGTCCGCTGCGGCCCAAGCGCGCGGCCCCATGTCAGCCAGGCGCCGGGGGCAAAGCTGACAACCCCGCATGCATGTTGTGACGCTCCTCCTCCCAGCGTGACGGTGTGAACACTGGTCATACTAGATGCATGTTGTGTCCTGAGGGTATTGGGATTGCGGGACGTGCCCCCCGCGCAAACAACGCACACGCGCTGCACGCAGCTGCAGCTCAGTAAGCGTGCGCCGCCGCCGCAGGCACCCCCGCTGCAGCGTCTCCCGCAGCGCGTGCCGCGCACCCGACGCCCTCAGCCGCGCGCGCGCCTCCAGCGTGCGCCCGAGCAGCACAAACGCGAGCAGCATGACCGGCTCCTCCAGCGCGGCGCCGTCCAGCGCGAGCCCGGGCACCAGCGGGCCGGCCAGGCCGGCCGCGAACGAGGTCAGCGCGCCAATTGCGATCAGCGAGTTCATGTTGGGCGTGCCCCTGGCGCGCGGCGCGGCGAATGTGAGCGGGGCGCGCCGGCCGCACCCACGGTGCGGCCTGCGGAGCTTGGGGCACCAACTAGCCCTGTCATGGGCAGGACTTGTCTTCCACTCACCCCTGGGCTGCTTTGCAAGACTGCACGCCATGCAGCTGCCTGCAAGGCCCTCTTGTCGTGGGCACTGCGCACACGGCAACTTCCAGGAAAGCTTGTCTTATACTGACGACAAGCTCGACAGCTTGAATCACACAAAGACCCTAGGTAGAGGGTGAGGCAGGGTGAGGAGTTGCAGGGGCCACACCGCGCGAGCGCCCGGGCGCCGTCAACGACGAGCGGGCGGCCCGGGCCCGCGAGCGCGGCCGCGCCGAGCGCGAGGCTGACACCCGGCTGCGCGAGCGCGGCGAGCACGGGCCCGTGCGCGGCGCCGTGCCAGCCCAGGCCGTGCAGGATGTGGCCCAGGTGGTGCGTGCAGCAGGCGGCCACCAGGCCCCACGCGAGCGCCAGGTCCACCTGCGCGAGCGCGCGCAGCCCTACCGTAACCCTGCTGCAGCACACGGAAAGCTGGACGACTTGGCGTGCGTGACAGCCACATGGCCTCTGTGCTCGCAGGCGCGCGGGGGCGCCGCCCTCCCGGCCAGAGGCTGCATGCGCGAACCGGGGTCGCGAGGGCCTCCTCTTTGCAGCTGGCAACGCAGGGCTGAGCGCGGTCTGGCTCCCCGGAGGCGTACCATGCCGCGCTGCAGCTCCCGCCGCCGCCGCTCCTCGTTCTCCGCCGCGTCGTCCGCCAGGCCGGCCTTGGCACGCCGCAGCTGGGACGGGAAGCCCTACACCCACCAACAGGTATGTCAGACGATGCCCACCAGCGCGTCTGGAGCGTATTCCCCTGTTGGTGACCATGTGCCTGTTCAGACTGCTCATCAAGTTTCGTCGCTGCTGCAGCTGCCAGACAGCGTTCAGCGCAGCGGCAGCTCGCTCTAGCAACTGCCCTGTTCTGAAATCAGGAGCCGTGCTCTTGCAGTGCGGGGTACTGTGAGGGCACTTGGGCGTGGCCACAGTTGAAGTGGGCCATTTACGTATGCGAGAAAGCCGCCACAAGCAGCCGTCGCGCGCACCCTGGCAGTCAAGAGCTCCGCGGCAGCAAGGCCCGGCTCAGTGTGGGGGTCGGCGTGGGGCGGCCGGCGCATCCGCACGACCGCGCTCTCCGTCAGCAGGTTCACCGCTGCGGCCTCGATGGCGGGGTCCGCCACCAGGATGCGCCGCACCGCCGCCGAGCACCCGCCGCACTTCATCCCGCGCACGTCCAGCACCACCGTGTCCACAGGCTCTGGAGGGTTGCAGGTTGGTGTCAGGGCAGCAGGCACGCGCCTGGTGCTGAGAAGGCAGGCAAGACTTGATGCACGTGCAGCCGAGATGGGACACCAAGCATGCACTGCGTCCGAATAATGTGCAAACAGAGGCCCAGGCGCACCTGCTGCCAGCTCAGCCGCTGCCAGAGTGGACGCAAGCGCTCGGGAGCACTCCCGCGGTCGCAGAGGCCGGTGCCAGGCCGTGCCAGCTGCAGCGCTGCGCTGCCAGTCTGCACGCCGAGAGGTGGCGGCCCCCGCAAGCCGGCAAACTGGAGTGCATACGCTGCGTGGCAGTGACGTGCGACTGCATGTGCGCATTGGCCTGCAAAGTATGCAGCATCTCCTGAGCACGCCCCTGCCGCTCACCATGCTTGGGTGCCAAGTCAAGAGAACAGCTGACTTAATAATGCATTGTGCAGTGGCAGTCACGATCAGAAGAAAAAGTAGATGAGGTCCGGATGCGTAGCTGTCTACTGGCAAGCTCCTACGCAGCCTGCTCAGCTTGAGCTGCCGCGCCGGTCAGCTGCCCCGCTTTGGATGCATCGCCAGCAGTGAAGCAGCTGCGGCATGCACCGCTGCAGTGCAACACTGCTCGGCAGGTGCGGTTACCTGTCCTTGCTCTGTCATTGTGTTGCTCAATAGTTCGCTGGTTTGAAGCGAGCTTGTGTGTGGCACTCGCGGGAGCGCGGCAGGTCCCTATTGTGGCGCTCGGGAACTCAGCAACCCGCTGTCGGCACTTTGGCAACCACACCTGCAGCCGCGAGGAGGCTACCTGCACGTCCATGGGTCGCCTGAACCAACGCATGCCCTGCACGCTGCAGAGGCGGCACGTATGCTTGCTCAGTCAGCTCCCCGTTACGGGGACGTCGGCCAGCAGCAAGCAGCTCTTGCTGGCGCAGTCTGCAGGAAGAGCGTGCCTTCGGAGGCAGGCCAGGCAGGGGAGGGCATGCAGCTTGAGAGTGTGAAGCGGAAGCGCAGCAGGAAAATGAACAAGCACAAGTATCGCAAGCGGCTGAAGAAGATGCGTATGGGCAAGCTGCGGTAGACGTGTGGGGGCACCGGGCTGCTGGGTGTGCGCTGAGCGGGGGTAGGCTGTATTTGTATTTGCACCATGAGCCTGCTCCTGCCATTTCAATGCACAGCGTGCCTGTCCCGTCCTGTATCAGAGCTGTGAGCAACACATTTTCTGGGACACATGCCTTACTGTTCTGTCGCATGTATTCACACTTGCCGAGCAAGGCTACCTCAGCAACGCTGCATGGAGGCAGACATCAGCCTGCTGGCTATCAGCACATTCTCTGAACAAGCGGGCGCAAAGGTGTTGCCAGGCCGTCCGCGTGCACCGCTCCATGCTGATCAGCCGCTTTGCTCTAGGCCCTCTGGACTTCCCACTCCCATCTTACTGCTCATGCTCAAGGCCACAACTGCACCGGCTTCGCTCACCTCCCCACCGCTGGCGGCAGACACGCTGCTGGGCATCAGGCCGTAGCGGGCCAGGTACCGCCGCGATTCGACCGACAGCTCGGGCAGCAGTGGCGCCTGCGGGGCGGCGCTTGCCGTGCCCATGTCGCTCCCGACCTGCAGCCCCTGAGTTTTCGACGGCGGTAAGGCAAGCTCGCCGCCCAGAGTCAGCGCAGCTGCCCCGCGTCCCAGCGCGCCGCGCAGCAGCACGAGTTCGCCGTGCAGGTCCGGCTCTGCAGGGGACGATGCCAGAGTCGCGGAGCTCGACGCAGCGCTGCTGTCGCGGCCGGGCGCCCTGTCGCTGCAGCCGCCGGCAACGGCACCGGCGCGTGCCCGGCGGCGAACGCGCAGCGCTGCCGGCCGCCTCGCGTGCATGTCACGGTGGGCGCTGTTTCCCGCGCGGCCGCTGCCAGCAGAGGCTCGGTGGGCCTTTGCATGCCCGCCCACACCATGCTGGCAGGCGCTGCCAGTGCCGTCTGGACTGCAACAGCGACTGCAGCGGCGCTCGCTTGGCGTGGCCCAGTCGGCGCCACCACCACCGACTGCCCCTCCACTTCCCTCACGCGGACGCTGCCGGGCGCGTATCTGCACCGCGTCACGATTTCGCGGGGAAGCACCCGCGCGCAGTCCCGCTCGCGCGTCGATCCCGTGTGCAGCAGCCCCGTCGCGCTGCCGCCCTTCGTGGCGCGCGCGCTCTCGCGCGCGGCGGTGCGGGTCGAGCCCGGGGGCAGGGTCGTGGCGGATGCCGTACTTGGCCAGCAGCCGCGCGTCCTCGGGGCCGTCGCTGTCGCCGGCGTCTGAGTCGGACCAGCCGACGCCACGCGGGACCAGCGCGCGCACGGGCGGCACTGCGGCCGCGCCGGAGCTGGAGCAGGACTCAGGGTCAGGGTCAGGACAGGGTCCAGCGAGCGCCCAGCGCGCAGGCGCTCCGCCGGCCAGTGGGCGCGGCCGCGCTGCCACCCAGGCGCCGTCCTCCGCTGCGCTGCCCCAGTCCGAGCTGGCCGCCTCCCAGCCATCCCCCGCGCTGTCTGAGGATCCAACTGCCGTGCTGACCGATGCAGCGTGCCCCGCGCTGCACGCCGAGCCGGACGCAGCGGTGCCCGGAAGCACCGGCCCAGCACATGGCGCAGGTGACCTGCTCGCCTGCCCGCTGCTGCCCAGGGAGCCATCCGGCGCGCCGCCCGAGGCTGGCGTGCCTGCACCGCTGGCAGGCGGCAGGCCGAAGCTCGGCTCGACCCCGGGTGCGGCCGCGCTGCAGGCCGCGCGCTGGCCTGCGGGCGGGCTGCGTGCGGCCGGGTCCGCGCCTCTGCCGGCAGCATGGCGCGGTGGCCCCAGCCTCAGAAACGCCCCTGCCTCCCAGGTGGCGTCCCCGCGCCCTGCACCCGCCGCCGGCAGAGCCACCGCTGTGCGCACCTCGCCATCGTGCTCTGCTGCGCGGCATCGCGGTACAGCAGTGCATGCAGCGGCGTGCCCAGCTGGTGCACACTGGGGCGCATGTCTTTCAAACATGCCGCCCGGCTCAGCAGGTGCCGCACCGCCGCCGCTGCGGGTCGGCGCGGCGGTCTGCTGCAGCAGCTGCGGCTGCTGCGGCTGCGCTGCCACCGGCCGCACCCCCGTGTGCAGCAGCTGCAGCTGCTGCAGCTGCCCCCCCCCCTGCACACCCTTGCTCGGTGCCTCTTGCGTGTCAAAGAGTCCATACCATAAGGCAACGCCCGAGATGCAATTGCACACCCGTCGGGAGCTGGACGCCCGTGCACATGGACTGCAAATGAGGTTCGCCAAAGAAAAAGCTCATGGACATTACTGGTTTGCTGCTGTGCATGCAGCACTCCCTGTCCTGATTATCATAGCGCTCGTTGAACCCCAAGCTGACACACTGTTAGCAGGGTTGCTCAACAGCACAAGTTCCTAAGCGCCGCTGTCAATGTCAATGCGCACTTGCCTGAAGCGCTTGCTCCTCCCGTGCACTGCGGTGATGGCGCTGCGCACCTGGGCGCGCAGGCTCAGCACCTGCTCCTGCAGTGGCCCCGCACTCACCGCCCGGCCGCGCGCGCCCGGCGGGCTGCCCTCCTGCGCAACAGCGCCACGCGAGGTGGCGGCGCCGCTTCCCCCGTTCGCGCTTCCCCTGCCCTGGCAGCCTGCGGTCTGAGCTTGGCCTTCGCTCGCTGGCTGCTCTGGCCGCATGCTGCCACCTGTGTTGCCAGCAGCCACTGCCGTCCCGCCAGGTGTCGGAGATCGCGGGGGGCTCCCGCTGGCTGCTGCGGCTCTGCAGTTGCTGCCGCCACGCGCGGCCGTCAGATCGTCTGACCGGCCGCTCGTTCCAGCTCCGCCGCCAGGGCAGGCAGCTGCGCACGCGCCTGCTGCCGCGCTTGCACAGCTGCGCAACCTGACGACGCACGCTGCTGCTGCGGGGCCAGCAGCGCGGCAGGCAGCGGGCCGAACGTGGGGCGCCCTATTGCGCTGCAGCTGGGTCTGAGCCGCGGCGCTGCCGCTGGCGACGTATGGCGGGTTGGTCGGGGCGTCTGGGTACAGCAGGTCTGCAAAGGCGTCCATGCGCAACAACGCACACCAGAGCGCCTGCAGAGGGCACACGAGTGGGGGTATGTAGCACCCCAAGGATGCACAGCATAACAAGATGAAGGACACCAAGGATACACCGCGAACCTGATAAACCAAGTAGGCAGGGCAAGTGCGCTGCATGTGCACGCTGAAATGAGGACAGGTGCATTGCACCAGTGGTGGTGGACCTGCACTTCTGCCTGGTCTGCTACTGCGTATGCGTGTGCACTCTGCAGCCTGTGCGTATGTCCGAGCACAGTCACGCTGTGCCTCCCTGAGACACCTGCGGCCCAAGGTACTGGCAGAGGGAGATCCGGGCCGGGCACGCTCCTGCGGCTGCAAGGCCAGCCGCCCTCGCAGCCTGTGTAACTTGTGGCCCTGCAGCGAGAGGCACACCTGCAGCGCAGACTCAGGCTTGCCTGGCGGAGCAGGGACTGGGGCCTGAGAGACTCTGCGGAGGAGCACCGTCTGCTCCGCATGCAGCAGCACCTGGGCATGCCGGTCAAGCGCCAGGCATCGCCGTCGCCAAGTGCGCACGCGCGTGCTTGACACGGCTCTCACATACACACTCGCCTGCAGCTTGCTTCGGAAACACTGCCGCACCCGCAGGCAGGCCTGCAATCATGTGCGGGCACTCACTGCCATGTCGCTTGTCTCTGCTGGCGGGAATGCGCACGGCCTCACTTGCCACGGGGCTGATGCGCCTGCCCGCCACGCGCAGTCCAGCGCGGCATCGCGCGCTTCCGCAGCGCGCGGCTGGCGCGAGCGGCGGCCGCGGCCGGCGCGGCCGCGCCTGGCGCGGGGGCGCCGGCCTCGGCCGCGCCGCCGCCGCCGCCGCCGTCGCCGCCGCCGCTGCCGCCACCACTGCCGCCAGCTCTGGGGGCGCGCGGGGCTGGCGCGGGCGCGAGCTGCAGCAGCATGTGGTCGTCCGGCGACTCGCGCGACCCGCTGCGCAGCTCCTGCTCCGACATTGCGTCCAGCTGCAGCTCCAGCCTGGCGCTGTGCCCGGATCCGCGCGCCCACCCGCTCGAGCGGCCCCGCTCGCCCGCCGCGGGCGGTGGCGCGGGGGCGCGCCTCGAAGCCGCGTCGGCACCGGGCCCTAGGCCGGGCCCGGCGCCGGGCGCCTGCGGCGCGCACACTGCGCCTGGCGACGAGCCTACGCCCGCACAGGGCGGCGGCGGCGCGGTCCCCCACCGCGGCTGCAGGGCCGCCCCGGCCATGCGTCCGACCGTGGCCGACTCGGAGCGCGCAAGGGACGCGTGCATTGGGGACACCCTGCCGGGCTGCGCCCACGCGGCCGGCCCGCCGGGCGGGGCCGGGGCGGCCAGCACG